>Ga0070728_10005637_pt1 | contig 12254 bp, 7 predicted proteins | sample tdDd471_FD_66723 | JGI IMG/M metagenome (GOLD analysis project Ga0070728, IMG submission 66723) | Marine sediment microbial communities from the Atlantic coast under amendment with organic carbon and nitrate - tdDd47.1 | ecosystem: Environmental > Aquatic > Marine > Coastal > Sediment | place...
CTCGACAGGATAACCACAATTGCAGGGTATGTATAAAACAACACGATAAAAGTGCTGGCAGGCAATCGTTCTAAACCCCAAAATGCGGTTAATGATGCCAACGAGAATACAACACCCATCAACATGATATTGCGTACAGGTAAGGGTGATTTGGATTTAACGGGTTGTGCTCTACCCCGCATCCATACCAATGCCCAAATCAACGGGACAGCAAAAATAAACCGCCATAACGAAATATCAATCGGTTCAAATGTAGAATACGCATAAATTGTTTTTGCCAGTGTCGGCATAAATGCAAATCCACCTGCCGCCAACAACAGATACAATAGCCCATCACGCTGATCTTTAGTCATAATTTTCTCTGTCGCTCAATAAATCCTAATGAAATAAAATAGAGGCAAGACCGAAGTCCTGCCCCTATAATGTTATCATATTTAGCGTGGGTTGAGCGAGGTATTCGCTTAGACGATATTGACCATACCCACAAGATTAGTTGCTAATGGGAAGAAAATCCCAAATATGATTGTCCCTGCCAGCGAGATATTGATCGCCCAACGGACATAAGAAGTCTCAAGTTCAACAGGTGATGCTTCACTATTATCGCGCAGATACATATTCACGACTACACGCATATAGTAGAAGGCACTGACGACACTCGTTAGCACACCGATGATTGCCAGACCGTATAAGCCTGCTTGAATCGCCGATGAGAAAATCATAAATTTACCGACAAAGCCAGCTGTCAACGGAACACCTGTCAAACTTAACATGAAGATCGCCATCGCCATCGCCAACATCGGACGCGACTGTGACAATCCCACTAAGTCTTCGAGGTTAATACCACTACCATCTTCTTTTTCGATTGCCAGTACAACACCAAATGCGCCTAAGTTGGTAAACATATAAGCAAGCATGTAAACCAGTGCGCCTTGTGTGGCAACATTGCCAATACCAGCCGTCCCTGCCGCTGTAACAGCAATCAGGATATAACCAGCATGTGCGATAGAAGAATAAGCCAGCATACGTTTCAGGTTAACTTGTGAAATCGCCACAAAGTTACCTAAAACAAGCGTTAAAATTGCAATTATCGATAACGTCGCTTGCCATGACGCAGGATCACCATCTGCCAATGCAAACACCGATAAACCCGTAACCATCACCCGTAACATCGCAGCGAACCCGCCAATTTTAGCGGTAACACTCATAAATGCCGTAACAGGGGTTGGTGCACCTTCATAAACATCGGGTGTCCACATATGGAAAGGTACAACAGCAACCTTAAAGCCGAGTCCGACAAACAATAGAGCCGAACCGACTATCAGATAGAAGGTCGCAGATGATGTAGTGCCGATAACACTTTGTGCAATCGTAAAAATTTCAGGGATATTGGTTGTACCTGTCGCGCCATAGACCAGTGCCGATCCATAAACAAGGAACGCACTCGAAAACGCACCGAGAATGAAGTATTTCATACCACTTTCTTCGGATTTTAGAGCTTGAGGACTACCATCACGTTTAATGGAATGGAACGCCGCCATGATATAAAGCGGGATACTGAGCAATTCCAATGCGACAAAAACAACCACAAGGTCATTTGCGCCGACCATGAACATTGCACCAGACGATGCCAATAACATTAAAATATAATATTCACCACGATGAATGTCTGCCCGATTGAGATAATCCCAACTGAGCAAAATCGAAATCAACGTCGCAATTAAGATGACAGCATTCAAAAAGCCTGTAAACGCATCAGCCACAAACATACCATAGAGCGCAACTTGTTCGCCCTCCGCAGGGGAGTAAACAGCCAAGTTAATGATGAAACTCACACCGATGCCAACACATGCCAGAATCGGTGTCCAGTTCTTACGCTCGTCAGGGAGGAAGAGGTCAACCAGCACCAAAATCAATGTGCCAAAGACCAGTAAAATCCCCGGTAAAGTTGAGCCTAAATTGGAATTTGCAAGAAAATCTGCAATAGTTGGCGTATCAAACATGATTTCTCCTATGGGATAAACACTGCTACGATTTTATCCACCGACACGTCAAGCATGTTGAAGAATATAATCGGTTGAATGCCCATCCAGAAAATCATAATCAAAATTGGAATGAACGCGGCAATTTCGTTCCATGTCAGTTTATAGCCATTTTCATCTTTTAAGGGGTTGTTATGTTCACCCATAAAGACGTTTTGGAACATCTTGAGCAAATAGACAGCCGCTAGAATCACGCCCAATGTACCAAACAAGGTGAAGAAGAAACCCAGATAGCTACTTCCCATTGACCCCATCAAAATCGTGAACTCACCGATGAAGCCATTAAGACCGGGTAAGCCCATACTACTGAGGGTAATCACTAAGCTGATTGCACCGAGGACAGGCATGGCTTTCCAGATACCGCCATAATCTGCCATCTCTTTTGTGTGCCAGCGTTCATATAACATACCGACGATCAAGAAGAGACCACCTGTACTGATACCATGATTGACCATCTGTAGTGTTGCACCCTGTAACCCTTGTGAATTGAGAGCAAAAATACCCAGAACCACAAAGCCAAGGTGACTTACGGACGAATATGCAACCAATTTTTTGACGTTATCTTGTGCATAGCTGACCCATGCACCATAGATGATACCGATTACGCCAAGTGCGGCAATCGTCGGTGCCCATGCTACAGCGGCATCAGGGAACATCGTCAGACAGAATCGGACAATACCATACGTCCCCATCTTCAGCAAAACACCTGCCAGAATGACAGAGCCTGCCGTTGGTGCTTGAACGTGAGCATCCGGTAACCAACTGTGGAAGGGGAAAATCGGAACTTTAATTGCAAAGGCAATCAAGAAGCCGAGGAACAAGAAACTTTGAACAGAAGTGAATAAGAAGCCAGGTTGTTCACCCTCTTCTGCATCTTCTGCAACCTCAATTGCGCCTTGATCCCAGTATGAGCCTTCACCGTCGTAACTTTGAACAGTTTCAATGATACCGACGCTGTCAGCTGTACTGTATGTGCTAAATGTTCCTGTCGTGTTACCGACATATAAGATAGCAAGAAGCATCAAAATCGAGCCAGCCATCGTATACAGGAAGAACTTCACAGCCGCATAAACACGTTGTTCTGCACCCCAGATACCGATGAGAAAATACATAGGAACCAGCGTGACTTCCCAGAAGACGTAAAAGATGATGAGATCGTGAATCACAAATACGCCAATCATCGCCCACTCCAGCAACATCAAGAAGATGTAGTAGAGTTTTTCGCGTCCACGCTCATGGAAGATATGACTTCCAAATGAGCTAAGAATCGCTATCGGCATAATGAAGGTCGTCAAAAGAACCAGCAACATACTGATCCCATCAACACCTACAAAATAGCTGATGTTGACGGCGGATTCACCAATGGATACTTCTGCCCATGTATTGCGTTGAACCATTTGTAGATCAGCCAAGCTGGGATCAAAATTAACCCACATCAAAACCGAGGCAACAAACGCCACAATACTCGTGCCAAAAGCAACCCATTTGACATTATTTTTTTGTGTCTCACCATTCATAAACAACAGAATAGCAAGCCCAACCATAGGAATGAATAAAGTTATCGTTGTAAGCGAGAGTCCAGTTATGTCCATAGGACCACGTTCTCCTTAAGAGCCACTCTGGATTAAAGTCTGAATAAACGGCAACAGCATCACAAGAATGACTGCAACCACACCAATAAACAATATTACGGCATACATGCGGACGTTGCCAGTTTGGATACCGCGCATCCAGTTCGCGGTACGCTGTACTAACCATCCGATACCATTCACCGCACCATCAATCAAGCCAATATCAAACGGCTGACTAAGAAGTTTAGCAATCGAATCAAATCCACGTTTAATGACACTATCATGTACATAATCGTGTAAGAAATCCCAATCCACGCGATCTGCCATAAACTTCGACAGTTTGTTGAAGGGGTTTTCCAAGAAGCGGAAGTAGGTCTCGTCCCAATAGAGTTTGGCATTTGCCAATTTAAATGCCATCCGTGTGGATGGGTTCAATTCTAATTGGTCACGACCACCTTCTGCAACACCCTTGCCCTTACCATAGATTTCACGCGCTGTATAAATCGCAACCAAGCCCAACCCTAAAGCGACCAGCGCAACGAGCGGATTAAATGCAATTGTATGTCCACGAGACACGCTAATTAAACTATGTTCTAGGAAGTGTCCAAAATTATGAGGGGTATAAATGCTATCCAACACAATGAATGGTGCAGGTACGTTGATCAACCCGATAATGGTTGCGAATATCGCCAAAACCACGAGCGGGAATAACATTGCCCCTACACTTTCGGGTGTATGTTTTGCAGCCTCTGTACGGGGTTCACCGAAGAAAACCAATTCGATTTGTCGCCACATATAGAAAGCCGTGAAGCCTGCGGCCGCCAGCAAAATACCAAAGGCGAGTATACCAGCCAATTGATTGCCGCCACCACCGCCAGCGAATAATCCATCGGTTCCAACATAGAACGCATCAGCTAGAATTTCATCTTTTGACCAGAAGCCAGCAAATGGGAATATACCAGCTAGTGCCAGTGTCCCAATCACATAAGTGATGAAGGTAATCGGCATTTTCTTGCGTAGACCACCCATGTTCCGCATATCTTGCGGGTCAAATTCTGCCTCATGGTGATCATCGTGATGATCGTCATGTCCGTGACCATGTTCGTGTGCGTGATGATGTCCATGTTCGACACCATGAATCACTGAGCCACTCCCCAAGAAGAGTAGGGCTTTAAATACAGCATGAGTCACAAGATGGAACATTGCAGGAACATATGCCCCGACACCAACAGCCGCAACCATAAAGCCTAGCTGAGAAATCGTTGAGTACGCTAGAACACTTTTGATGTCCCATTGTCCCATTGCGATAAACCCTGCCATAATTGCCGTTGCCGACCCAATAAGCGTGATAATCAAGCCGATCACATAACCTGCATGATTAAGTTCATCGAGGAACACGCTACCGCGTACCATCATATATACACCAGCCGTCACCATTGTCGCCGCATGAATCAGCGCACTAACAGGTGTTGGACCAGCCATCGCATCAGGTAACCAGATGAACAGAGGAATCTGTGCTGATTTACCTGTGACACCCAAGAGCATGAATAATGCAATCAAGAAGATCACATCATCAAATTTCATCTCAAATGAACCAAAGTCAACCATTTCATCGTGACCGAAACGGTTTACAGTTTGACCAAATACACCTAAGTAGTCCGTATCAAAATGTCCGTTATCGCAGTAGATGTTACGAATATCAGATGCAAGCGGATTCACATCGCTTTCGCCATGTCCATCATCAGCGTGACTATCGGTTTCTTCGGCGTGTTCTGCATCCATATCAGCAGGGACACAGACAACTTCTTCACCGTGTCCGCCAGCAGATTCTTCGCCTTCTACAGCATGATCATCTTCTGTATCAGCAGATTCATCAGTATCTTCGGCGTGGTCATCCCCAGCAACAGCATCACCCTCTTCGGCGTGATCGTCACCGTCTTCGGTTTCATCTAAAACAGATTGTTTCTGGTCGCCACGGTCATCGCCTTCTTCGGCATGGTCGTCTGTTTCTTCAGTATGATCAGCAGATTCTTCTGCGTGATCGTCTGTTTCACCGTGGTCAGCACCTTCTACTAAGCCATTATGTTCACGCCAATGCACGATATATCCTGCTTCGGTATTGGGTAACTCGCCAGCTTTAAAGAAGTCGAGCGTGCCAAATGTCCAGAAGATCAAGAACATGGCCATCAATAGACCGAAGTCACCGATACGATTGACGATAAAGGCCTTACGTGCGGCGTTACTGTTCTTCCAACCGGTTGGGGCTTTCTTATCCCACCAGAAACCGATGAGTAAGAAGGAACAGAGACCCACACCTTCCCAACCCACAAATAGCATAAGGAAGTTGTTAGCTGTTACCAGAATCAACATGAACGCAAGGAACATGTTCAAATAAGCGAAGAAGCGGTAGAACCACTTATCGCCATGCATATAGCCTCGTGCATACAGGTGAATCAATGAGCCAACACCTGTAATCACCAACATCATTGTGACACTTAACGAGTCAACACGCATCTGCCACGGAATATCAAGTCCGATGGAGTCGATACGTAACCAACCGTCTACAAAGGGGAAGTTCACAACAGCTGAACCCCCGTTTGTACCAGTGACAAACGACAGCAAGACCAATGCAATCATAAAAGAAAAGATAGAAGCAAACGAGCCAATATAACCCGACCACTTCTCCCCGAGCTTTGCCCCCACGAAGAAGTTAATGAATGCCCCTATCGAGGGTACTAAAATCACTAATGGTACTAAAAGTGGTAAATTTTCCATACCTTAAGAGCCTCTTCCGACGGCAATCATTTAACCATCCATCTGGTTTAGTTCGTCAATATTGATGCTCTGACGCTCACGGAAAATGTTCACAATCAACGCGAGACCGACAGCAACTTCTGCCGCCGCGACGGTCATCACGAAGAACACAAATACGTGACCGTTGATTTGTTGCCATTGTTGAGCAAATGCCACTAACGCAAGGTTAGCAGAGTTCAGCATTAATTCGACAGACATAAAAACCAAAATGGCATTACGGCGTAGGAGGACACCCAACGCCCCCATTAAAAACAACACCATGCTTAACATGATATAGGGTTCTGTGCCGATTGAGTTCATTGTCAATCTCCCCGGCTACTTAGCTTGTGGGTCATCATCTGACCCTTCGGTTAACTTAGCTTGATATTCGCCACTCAAGACATCAGCCCCCGTTTGTTGAGATAACACACTCACCAACGGACGACTTACACGACGACGGCGATTAACGCGACGACGCTCTGCCTGTGCTAACGCATCAGGACGCGCTAGAACAATCACGCCAATTAGCGCAACCAAGAGCAAAATACCTACCAATTGAACCGGCAATAAATAATCAATGAACAACACTTGACCAATCGCTTCTGGACTACCAAACGATGGACTAGCTACTGCACTAAAGACAGCTGCCCGATGTACCGCTTGAGCACCATCGACACCCGGTTCGAGTACAAATACCCGTGTTTCTACAGCACCACGGTCCGCATCAAAATCTTGAAGAGTACGTAGAACATCATTGTTTTCATCAACAAATGCGATGTTATATGTTCCTTCGTCAAAATCAATTGATGTTGTTTCTGCCACAGGCAATTCATCAATCAAGACACGATGAGGAATGAGCGTTGAACAAGTCGCATTTTCGCACAATGTACGAATGGTCGAATATTGTCCAAGATCAACTAGCGAAACTGATGTGTCAGCAACAGTGTTGAACAGTGTCAGACGCATCGTTCCCATATCAGTGGGGCTGAGGTCATCTGCGACAGTCACCACATCTACACCATTATCTGCATTGCTGTAGGCGATAATAGACTGAGAAACCTTTGTCTCTAAAATCATAGATTCATTATAGAGTATCTCAGAACCATCTTCAGAGGTAACTGTTACGGTATATTCACCAGCCGGTAATGTTAAGTAGCTGGTTACAGATTCCCGTTCATCGTTGTATTCAACGTTTTCCAAAGTAACATTATCAACACCATCTTCAAGTGCATCAAAAGTTGTCGTTAGGGCAAGTTCACCACTTGGGACAGCATTAATTACACGAACAAATGCCGAACCGCGATATGCTTCCAACCCGTCATTATTAAGCAACCCTGATGCAATCGGAAAACCGAAGATAATCAGAATAAGTGTTGCAACACCTGCACCCACTAAACTCGCCCAACGCATTTGTCCAGACGTATCTGTCGTGACTTCTGCCCCAAGCAACATAATGACAAACAGGAACAATACCATAATCGCCCCTGCATAGACAGCTACCTGCACCATCGCAAGGAAGGGCGCATCTAGCATCAAATACAAGAAGGCAACACAGCCAAAATTCACAATTAAGAATAACGCGCTATGCACCGCGTTTTGTCGAGTCAACATCATACCAGCCGAAACGACTGCTATAAAACTAACTACTAGGAACAACCATTCCATATGATTCTATTCCTATGGGTCATACCATAAATGAGTTTGTGCAGTTTAACACAAATGCGACCATTGTTCAAATTGGAAACTCACAAAGTTAGGCAAAATTTATTAAAAACTTCGATTATGTAACACTATTGTGAGATTTATCACGATCCAACAGCACAAAAAAAAATGAATCGCTGATTTAACAATGGTTTCCCCCTCCTAGATACGAAGGTGTCGCCTTCATATTCGCTTATAGGGACAAGGTTTAATTCGCCTTGCCCCTACCGATTAACATGCTGTCACATGTTATGCTTGTCACATTTCCTAATTTACGCTGGGTCTTCCATGTCTGGAATAGAGCGCGTATACACACCCGGTTCAACTTGTCGTGGTGTTCCCTCTAAGCCTTCGGCGGGGGGATCAATCAACATATTTTTAACGTAGATTGCATCACGACGATCTGTGAAGCTCATTTGATGCTCGTGTCCCAACTGAATCGCTTGAGTCGGGCAAGCATCTTCACAATAACCACAGAAGATACACCGCAACATATTGATTTCATATGTTTTGGCGTAACGTTCTCCGGGGCTATAACGCTCTTCATCGGTATTTTCTGCTGCTTCGACCCAGATGGCATCCGCAGGGCATGCTGCCGCACATAACGAACACCCGATACACTTTTCCAGACCATTTTCATAACGACGGAGATGATGCCGTCCTTTATAACGCTCCGCAAATTTCTGAACCTGTTCAGGATATTGAACTGTGACAGGCTCTTCCATAAGATGCTTGAAGGTTGTTGCAAACCCTTTAATGACATTCATAAAACAGCAACCTTTTCACTCACTAACACACAATTGTTCAAAATACAGTTCTTGCTTTTCTGCGGACGAGACAAGTGTTGTCCCTACTCGCAAATTTAGTCGCCACCACCACTTGGTGTAATAGCGGTTTCTCCACTTTCTAGGGCGCGATCTTCTTCTGGTGTGCGTCCGAAACTTGCCATGCCTTCCAATGCTCGGATATTAAAGTTAATCAAAGCAATAGGAATCGCAACCAGTACACCGACCACATGTATTAATGCCCAACCAATACCGTTACGTTCGCCAGTATACATCGGATCATCTTCCATCGGGATCGCTTCTTGGGTCGTTTCATCTTCACCCAGTCGGCGGAGTGCAATCGCACCAAATGCGAGTACAACAACAAATACAGCACCAGAAATCAGAGGATAAGCATCTCCACCCAACGCATCGCCTAATACCACAGAAATCGCAGTCCATGTTACAGAGAGCAATGCCAACGGGATCATGACCTTCCAACCGAATTGCATCAAACGATCATAACGGATACGGGGTAATGTTGCACGAATCCAAATCATACCGCACAAGCACAAGAACACTTTGATTAAGAAGATCAAAGGAGCAAGTATCGGTGCGCCATCCATGGGCCATAAATGATACCCACCAAAGAATGCCGCCATCGCCACAAAACTCACCGCAATCATACCGATATATTCCGCCATCATAAACAGCGCAAATTTCATACCGCTATACTCGGTCATATAACCCTGTGTTAATTCTTGCTCAGCTTCGGTTAAGTCGAATGGTGCGCGACTAACTTCCGCCAATAATGCGATAATCAAAATTGCCGCTGCCAGTGGATTCTGGAAAACTAGCCAATCCCATATATTGCGTTGGGCATTGATAATATCACCAAATGACATACTACCAACGATCATCACTGGAACAGCCAAAGCCAATCCCATGCTCAACTCATAACTAATCATCTGAGCAGATGCACGAAGCGCACCCAACATCGCATACTTGTTATCGCTCGACCATCCAGCTAATACCACACCATAGGTCGCAATACTGGTGATTGCTATCACCCACAAAATACCGACATTAGAATCAATCAAACCCTGCGGTACTTGAAACCATATATCACCCAACGAAGGGGCAAACCACGGTAACATCAAATCGGGTCCCATTGGGATAACTGCCGCTACCATCAAAACAGGGGTCATCTTAATCAGTGGTGCAATGCGGAATACCCACTTATCAGCACCCGCCGGCATCAAGTCTTCTTTAAAGACCAACTTTACACCATCAGCCGCAGGTTGTAAGAACCCAGCAGGTCCGACGCGATTCGGTCCGACGCGATGTTGCAAGAAGGATAACAAGCGACGTTCTAGCAATGTGGTATAAGCAAAGCCTGTCACGATCACTAATGCAAAGCCAGCTGCAAAGAGGATGGGCCACAAGGCCGAACATCCTGCATGATCGCTACATTGAATCACATTCGTAACACGTGATTCAGGATTCAATAGCATCCCAATTGCACCTTCACGACCATTGATATTAGTACCAGAATCGTCAAAGCCAATCCATGAGGCAATTGCACTGATATTAGAAACAATGAGTATCACAACAAGCAGGGTGACGACAAGACCTGCTACGCCAACTCCTAATCCTATTTTCTGGTTTCGACTCATATTTACAATCCTCTATTCTTAGTCACCAGAAGCGATTGCTTCAGCGACTTTGTTAATTGTACCTGTTGTCACGCTAATCGGTGTCACGGTATCGCTTAAATGACGTGGTAATACAACTGAACCTTTAGCGACATCATCACTGACATTGGCACGGACACGTACCGTTACATTATCGGCATGAACTTCCACCACATCACCCTGACTGATACCTTTTTTCTTGGCATCATCAGTATTAATCATAACAAACGGTGCAAGCACACGTGGTTCAACCAATAATGTTGGACGGAAATTACGTTGCCGATTATACAATTTTGTAGTCGGAATCACCACTACTTCATCTTTGCCAGCTTTAATGGCTGGAGCTGCTTTCACTTTACTGGCTTTAACAGTGCCGTTATCAGCAGTGCTTGGGATCTGTATACCGATACCGCCCTTATTGTCATAAGCGTTACCACCATAATACAAATCTTTACCACCAACATCAGGGAATTGGCGTTCAACAACAGCTAATGCTTTGTAGCGCATCCCTTCAAACACATCAACATTATTTGTAATATCCAACATAACTGCCGCCGCCGATGTCTTTAAGCGACCTAATTCGAGTTGTTGACGCAAGCTACCGAACACTTTCCATGCTGGCAGTGAATCTCCCATCGGACCTTGTGCTGTATAGAAGCGTTGAACACGACGTTCCCCATTTACGAATGACCCATCACGTTCGACAAAGGTTTGTAATGGCAACATATAATCCGCAACTTCTGCGGTTGGATCTTGGAAGAAATTCGCATAAATGACAGTATCAATCTTGCTCAACCATTCAGCAGCGGTTGGATCATCATCGAGCAATTCTGCTTGTGCAACGATCAACACTTTTGGCGGATTTTCAATAATATCAACTGTCGTATCCGGTGTATAACCGAAGTAATACTGCCCCATGCCATTTGCACCGGGTAATGTCGATAACAAACCGTTATTGGCTTTACCAACATGCTTGGTTTCGATCAAGAAATTCGCGGCTTCTTGTGCCAGAGCTTTACTGCCTTCAAGCGTAAGACCTTCCGCACCAGTTACGATCACCAGATTGGTTGCATCGGCAAGTTTACCTGCGATGTCTTTATTGTCTTTCTTGATATTTGCCATCGCGTTAACAGCATCACCAGCATCATAACGAATCGCATCACCGATGACGACTTTATCGTTACGTGTACCTTGTACAGCAAATTCTTCTAAGCGTGTATTGCGTGAATTAGCAACTACTAAATACGCACCACGATCTTGCGCTTGTTTCAGGCGCAACCGCCAGATAGGGACTTCTTCTTCAAGGTCGCTTGCAATCACAAGAATCGCGTCACCTTTACCGAGTTGGCTTAAATTTGTGCCAGCCCCAACACCGACTTGTGACACTTGTTCTGCACCGCCATGTGTAATCGACCAAGAGCCTAGACGCTCACCACCGAGTCCTTGTACCAATTGACGGAGTTCCCAGAGGTCTTCATTCGACATACTGCTACCAGCAATCGCGGCAACACTACCGTTTGCATCTTTTAAGGCTTTGACCAATTGTGGGAAGACTTCATTCCAGACAGATTCGCGGAGTGTGCCATTAGATTTTATCATCGGACGCAATGCACGGTCTTCACTACGGGTAAAGTGATGTCCAAAGCGTGTTTTATCACTAATCCAAATTTCGTTGACCCATTCATTTTGACG
>Ga0070728_10005640_pt1 | contig 12252 bp, 9 predicted proteins | sample tdDd471_FD_66723 | JGI IMG/M metagenome (GOLD analysis project Ga0070728, IMG submission 66723) | Marine sediment microbial communities from the Atlantic coast under amendment with organic carbon and nitrate - tdDd47.1 | ecosystem: Environmental > Aquatic > Marine > Coastal > Sediment | place...
AGAAATGATCAATGAGTCCGCTTTACCAACAAAGACTAAAAACAATCGCAGACAATGGTGGTAGCGGCCTGATTGCTGGCGGAAAACGGGGCATAGAAAAAGAGTGTCTGCGCATTACGCCGGCAGGGCTGATTGCCCATACGACGCACCCGCAAGCGCTCGGTTCGGCGCTTACCAACCGTTTCATTACTACCGATTATTCAGAGGCATTACTCGAGTTTGTGACACCGCCTGAGCGAAGTGCCTGGGCCGCCACGCAATTCTTGTGCGACGTGCACCAGTTCACTTATGCGGCGATAGGCGACGAGCTGTTGTGGCCCTTCAGCATGCCTTGTCGACTGCGCAGTCAGGAGGATATTCCGGTTGCCCAATACGGTTCTTCCAATATTGGCCGCGCAAAAACTATTTATCGAAACGGTTTGGGGCACCGCTATGGCCGTTATATGCAGGCCATAGCGGGTATGCACTTTAACTATTCCGTGCCAGATAAATATTGGGAAATACTTGCGCAAACTGAAATGCAAGGCAGCGACCTCGCCGGGTTCAAGTCCGAACGATACCTGGGGCTGGTGCGCAACGTCAGGCGCATGGACTGGTTACTATTTTATTTGTTTGGGGCCTCGCCGGCAATTTGTCGCAGCTTCCTTGCGGGGACGCCGACCGATCTTGAGCAGTTGGATAACGGAACCTGTTACGGCCAGTGGGCAACATCCCTGAGGATGAGTGATCTGGGTTACCAGAATTCCAATCAGTCAGCCCTGGTGGTATCGGCAAACAGCCTGGAAGAATACGTGCGTGATCTTTCGTCTGCGCTGGTTTCACCCAATGTTAATTTCGTGAAGCTGGGAGTAAAGCAAGATGGTGAGTATCTGCAGCTAAATGCTAACCGGCTGCAGATAGAAAACGAGTATTACAGTAGCGTTCGTCCCAAACGGGTGGTGCGCGAGGGAGAACGGCCATCGGCTGCGTTAACCAGGGCCGGCGTTGAGTACATCGAACTACGGTCGCTCGATCTCAGCCCCTTTGATCCGGTAGGTATGGGGCAGCCGCAACAGAAATTTCTGGAAGCATTTGTTCTTTATTGCCTGTTGGAGGACAGTCCAGCTATCGATAAAGATGAGCAAACCGGCCTGCAGCAGAATCATCTCGACGTAGCCAAAAACGGCCGCAAGCCAGGATTAGAGCTCAGGCGAGCCGCCGGCGTGGTTGCCTTACGGGACTGGGCAACCGAAATATGTGCCAGCATGCGACCTGTCAGCGAGATGCTCGACGGTGGGGAAAGCGAGGGATATATTGCCGCACTTGATTCACAGTTGGCGGCCATTAACGACCCGGAACTAACGCCATCGGCGCGATTGTTGGCTGATTTGCATGAAACCGGCGCGCCGTTTGCGGATTATGGACTGAATATGGCAAATAGATATCGCGACTATTTCACCGGAATCGCCGCAGAATTCAACGGGCACAAGGATCTTCTCACCAGCGAGGCAGCAGAGTCTTTGCAGAGGCAGCGGAAAATTGAGTCTGCCGACGAGATGCCGCTGGACGACTATCTCTCTCGATTTTATGCGTAAATGCTAATTCGTCGGTTGTTTAGGCCGACAGTGCCGATATAGTATTCACCGGTCTTCACATAATCGGTTGGCGTAAGTTGATAAGACTATTTATCGCATCATTTGTTCTGGGATTGCTGCTGACGGGTCTGGCCGCAAAATTCTATCCGTTTCCGGCTTCTCCCAGGGTTTATTCCCAAGCCGAAGTGCTGATCGATGGCAATCGTGAAGAAACTTTTTTTATCAGGCTGCCTGATGACCGCATTGGTAGCCCCCGCGCCGCATCAACAGCGGAGTTCCCTCAACAGGCATTTTCTCCGGTTGGACAGGAACGCATTCTGGCCGAACTGTTCCGGGTGCGGGATGCAGACGGAACAATAATCGGCCTGGCCACCCGCATGAACGGAGTCGTCCCCGGGCCACTGGGTCAGCCGGAACCGGTAACTGACTGGATGTTACTTATACCCGGGCGGGGCGCGTTGCTGATGAGTCGCGGTGCGATCGCGACCGGTGAAGAGCGTGAATTCTATGTGGACCGTATGGGCTTCTCTTTTGAAAACAGCGGCCCTGTTATTTCTGGCACTGGTGGTTTTGCCGGTCTGATGGGTTTTTACGGCGAGGAAACAGAAATAGAAAACGTCGATGCTGATGGCCAGGCGCACGGCGTGGTCCGGTTAGTCACAAGACTGAGGTCAACAGAGTAATGAAGCGATTGATAGTGATAGTTGGTTTTCTCTGTGGCATTGGTGCTGGCGTCTTCATGGTATTGAATAATCCGCTGGGCTCTCCGGGTTTTTCTGTTGCATCTGAGTCCGATACTTATCAGTGGCGTCCACTGGAGTTTTTTGGCATTGCTTTCACGCCTACTGAATTGCTTGGTGTGTCGACGGGTTCAATAGATCGTTCGCTGGGGGCTAAGGAAGTAATACTCACGAGCGCATCTGTTATTTTGTTGCAGGATGAGGCGGGCCAGCCTGCAGCGTTGGCCACGCGTTTGACGGCGATGAATAAATCTCCCGACATATTCACCGAAAATGTAGGCGTTGATACATATACCAACATCTTTTGGGCTAATGCCGGCAGCATATTAATGCATGGTTACGAGAATCGCTGGCCGTTGGTTCGCAGCCATTTTGTGGGACCCTCTAATGATGCCGATGAAGATATCGGCAGGCTGGAATTTCCCGTGAGCGCTGAGGGACCGGACAAAGAACCGACTGGCATAGTCGGTGGCAGTGGCTTGTTCAGTGCCATCGGTGGCCGTTACAGCGAAACGATATGGCGTGATCCGGAGCAACCGGATTTGTATGCGGGTTCTGTGTCCCTGGACGTCGCCGTTAAGTAGTGCCTTTCTGGCTGGCCGACTCCAGTGCTGCCGTTGCCAGCGATTTAAAATCGAGTGATTCGTCTGCCAGTTCAACCGGATCAAATTCCGCCCGCGCCGCTATCAGTTTTTTGCCGAGCATGAATTCCCGCGGACTGTTAATCGCATCGATCGCCAGTACCCTGCCATTTTGCAGATAAAAGGCCGCAAAAGAATGTGCGTCCTGGTCGCCGCGAATAATGAGCTGATCGTAGCCATTGCTTAAACCCACAATCTGCAATTTGACATCGTATTGATCCGACCAGAACCAGGGTATTTGTGCGTATGGGTGGGGTTCGCCGCACATAGTCGCCGCTGCGGTCTTAGCCTGTTCCAGCGCGTTGTGCACGGACTCCAGGCGCAGGTTTATTCCCAGCAGTGAATTGGGATGGCGCGTGCAATCGCCTGCGGCATAGATATCCTGCGCCGATGTGCAGGCAAATTCGTCAACGACGATACCGTTTTCGCATTCCAGCCCGGCTGCTTCCGCCAGTTCGATATTGGGCAATATGCCTATACCGACTATGCATGAATCGGCCGGGACAACGTAACCATCGGCACACACGACTTCCGCAATCGAATCGGTGCCGCGAAACTCCTGCACCATTCGGCCGAACTCAATTTTAACGCCGGCATCTCTATGGATCTTTTGAAAAAATGCAGAAATTTCCGGCGCGACGACGCGCTTCATCGCGCGGTCTTCGGTTTCCAGTACGGTGACATCAATGCCCCGTTTAACGGCTATCGCAGCGACTTCGAGCCCTATGTAGCCAGCGCCGACAATGACGAGCCGGGCACCTTCGCGGAAATCTTTTTGTATCGCCAGTACATCTTCGATACTGCGCAGGTAATGAATGCCGCGTAAATCGCTACCGGGAATCGATAACTTGCGAACCCGGCTGCCGGTCGTTAGCAGCAACTTGTCGTAGTTGAGGGTCGAGTCATCTTCAAGGCGCACGCACTTTGTGTCGGGATCTATCGCCGTGACACGTGTCGACAAACGCATCTCGATGTCATGATCCGGATAAAAATTTTCCGGCTTGAATTGCAGGCGCTTCTCATCAAGTTCACCTGCAAGAAATTTCTTGGACAATGGCGGACGTTGGTAGGGGACGTAGGGCTCGTCACCAAATATTATGATTCGGCCGGCAAATTTTTTCTGTCGTAGCGAGGCCGCCGCCTGACCTGCAGCGTGACCGGCCCCAACTATCACTATGGTTTCAGACATCGGTATTCCTGTTCTCGCCGGGTTGCGCCGTCAGGCTTAGGTAATTGCCCGGCCCAATGTTCTTCATTGTCCGGGCCTTCTTTAACGTCAATTATACTGATGCGTTGGCCGATTTCCCTATCCACACATTGCGTATAACCGAAACAGGCTGCTTATAATCCTTTCACCAGATGCGGCTTGTGGCCGTCATCGTCAGACGCTCACAGTAAGCACTGCGACTGGCATTTATAGCTTTGCGCCGGAAATTTCGCTTAGCCCGTATAGGTAATGGGCCAAAAGAGTGGCAACAGGAACATCACCGTAACAAACACGATCACCGTCAGCGGCACGCCCAGCTTAATGTAATCCGTGAAGCGGTAACCACCGGGACCCATAACCAGAATATTGGCAGGATGGGATATCGGGCTGGTGAAGCTGGCGGATGCGGCCATCGCGACGGCCATCATGGCGGTTTGTGGCTCAATGCCCATTTCGGCGCAGGCTGACAACACGATGGGCGACATCAGCACCACCAGCGCGGCCGTAGGCACGATCATGGTCGCGGTGGCCGTTAGCGCATAAAGTCCCGCGATGACCGCCCAGGGCCCGAGGTCGCCCAGGCTGTTCATCACTTCACCGGCAACGAACGAGGCAGCGCCCGTGTCCTGCATGGCGATGCCCAGTGGCAGCATGCCGGCTATCAGGAACACGGCACGCCAGTCGATTGCCCGGTACGCCTGCTCCATATTCAGGCAACCCGTTATCACCATAATGGTCGCACCCAGCACGGCGGCAATAGCTATCGGCAAGAGGCCAGCGATGACGGCGCCGACAACGCCCAGCATGATAATACTGGCCAGCGGTGCTCTGCGGGTGTCCGGCGGTCGAGCCGATGCCGGGGTCATGGCGATGAAGTCGTCCTCTTTGCTGAACACGTTGAGTTTGGCGCGTGGTCCGAGTAGTAACAGTGCATCACCAAATTCCAGGGTCAGTTCGTCCAGATCCGATTGGATGGCCTGGCCGGAGCGCCACAGGCCTACCAGCTCCAGCCCGTATTTTTCGCGGAAGTTGATGTCGGTAATTGCACCGCCAGCCATGTCTGATTGTGGCGCCAGTGTCGCTTCCAGCAATGCCAACCGATCAGATTCGTAGGTACTCAATTGCGGCGACAGCGTGCTTTCGATTTCCAGTTCCTGCAGGCCACGCAGTTCATCCAGATCTTCCGGCCGGCCCTGCAATAACAGCAGATCGCCACCCAGCAGCAGTTCATCCGGTTCCGGCATGAGTTGCAGAGTGTTTTCTCTGAAAATTGCCAGCAGGCGGAAATCGAATGCATCGCCGATGCGGCTTTGCGCCAGCGTGTGACCACCCAGCTCCGATTCGCGAGGGATTCTTATCACGAATACGCTTTCCTGCATGCGATAGACTTCAGACAGTTGCTCTTCATCCACCGGTTCAATTTCAAGGAATTCCGGAGAGCGCTCCAGCTTGCCGATTTCTTCCTCGCTACCTTGCAAAAGCAGCTGGTCGCCGCCACGCAGCGGTACTTTGGAAATATTAACCCGTCGCACAAGATCTTCGCGGCGGATGGCCAGCACGTTGACACCGAAGCGCCGTCTGAAGTCGGTGTGGTTGACCAGGCTTTTCACCAGCGCAGATTCCTCCGCTATTTTTGCTTCGACGAGCTTTACACGTTCACTCATCAGGGACTGCAACAAGGGAGCTTCGCGCTCGATGACCACTTCGCCCCAGCGGCGCAATTCCTCGAATCGGTCAAGCTTGCCCTGCACCAGAAGTCGATCACCAGCTTCCAGTATGGTTTTCCTTGAGGGCAGCGATTCAATGCGATTGCGCCGGTCAAGGGCGATTACGATGAGCCCAACGGCCGAGCCAATGCGGCTCGCGGCCAGGCTTTTGCCCACCAGTATGGATGTTTCCGGAATACGCATGGTGAACGTGTGTTCCTGCAGGCCATACAGTGTCCGCAAATTTCTCTGGCTACGTCGTTTGGTGCCTACCCCAACCGGGCCACGCGGCAAAATAAATCGGCCGGCAAACGTGATGAACAGGGTTCCCACGATGAGCACACCGCCACCAACTGGAACAAAATCGAACATGCCGAAGGTTTTTAGACCGGCGTCCGTCAGCGCGCCGCTGATCAGCAGGTTGGGTGGCGTGCCTATTAATGTTGTCAGTCCACCGAGCAATGAACCGAAGGCCAGCGGCATTAACAGTCGTGATGGTGAAATCTCGGTGCGTCTGCAGATATCAACAACGACCGGCAGCATAAGCGCTGCAACCCCGATGTTATTCATGAAGGCGGATAATATGCCCGCGGTCAGCATGATCACGATGGTCAGCATGAATTCCTGCTGCCCGGCGATTCGCAGCACCTGCGTACCAAGCAGGTCGGCAATGCCCGTGCGTGTAAGGCCATCGCTGAGAATAAACATGGCCCACACGGTTATTACGGCGGGATTGCTGAAGCCCGACAGCGCCTGGTCCGGGCTCACGAGGCCCGTGACCGCCAGTGTGACCATCACCAGCATCGCGACAACGTCCATGCGCAGGACTTCGGTAACGAAGAGCACCAGGGAAACCAGCAGGATGGCCAGTACCAGTCCTATTTCCCAGGTCATGTTGACTCGGATGGCGAGCCGTAGCCGCCGCCGCCGGGTGTCTTGATTATCAGCACATCTTTTTCCTGTACTTCGATAGTCACGATGCCATCAAGGTCTTCGACAGTACCATTATGCCGTTCCAGTGTATTAACCCCGGTCATGGCATCCTGTCCACCGGCGAGTCCGAACGGTGCAACTCGCCGATGATTGGAGAGTATGGCAGCGCTCATCGCTGCGCGAAACTCCAGTTTGCGGATTACCCCGTCGCCGCCGCGTTGTTTTCCGTTTCCGCCCGAACCGCGACGAATGGAAAACTCGCGCACCAGTATTGGATAACGGGTTTCCAGCACTTCCGCATCGGTCATGCGTGAATTGGTCATGTGTGTTTGTACCGCGTCGGCACCCTGAAAGCCGGCGCCGGCACCAGCGCCACCGCAAACGGTTTCGTAATACTGCAACTGACTATTACCGAAGCTCAGGTTATTCATCGTGCCCTGCGAGGCGGCCAACACGCCGAGCGCACCGTATAACGCGTCGGTTACGCATTGCGATGTTTCGACGTTTCCGCCCACCACGGCAGCCGGGTAGTGCGGGTTGAGCATACAGCCCTCAGGAATGATCAGCTTGAGTGGCCTGCGGCAACCGGCATTGAGCGGGATATCTGCGTGAACCAGTGTCCTGAACACATACATCACTGCGGCCTGGCAAACGGAGGCAGGTGCGTTCAGATTGTTCGTGGTAGCCGGCGAGGTGCCACTGAAATCAATAGTAGCCTCGCGTTTGTCCCGATCCAGCGTAATGGCCACGCTGATCTGCTGGTCGTTGTCGAAGGGATAACAGAAACTGCCTGAGCTAATATGTGGACCGCTATCGCTGACATCGCCCACGTTACTCGCCCGTACGTAGTTGTTTCCTTCGTTGCTGTATGTGTCACAGAGGGCGACGACGACTTCCCGCACGGATTCCTCGGCGTTGTCCAGGCTGTGCTCAACGTAGGCGTGCACGGTCTCGCTGCCATATTGCTCAACCATTTCCAGTAACAGATTCCGTCCCCGTTCATTGGCCGCAACCTGCGCCATGCAGTCCGCAATGTTCTGCGCCGGGTTTCGCGCCGGGTATTTAGCGTTTACGAGTTCGTTGTAGAGTTCGGTGGAGCGGAACTGATCGTTAGCTACCAGAACAAAATTATCGAATACCACACCTTCTTCATCTATGTGTTTACTTTCCGGAGGCATGGAACCAGGGCTGATGCCTCCGATATCGGCGTGGTGAGCGCGTGAGCCGACAACGAATATCAGTTCACCCGCGGTATCCAGCACAGGTGTAACCACGGTCAGGTCGGGCAGATGTGTGCCGCCATTGTAAGGGGCGTTACACAAATAAATATTACCCCTGGCCAGGCCATCGCCCTGGGTGCGCAACAGGGCTTTAATGCTTTCATCCATCGACCCCAGATGCACTGGTATGTGAGGGGCATTGGCGATCAGGTCGCCGTCCGTGCTGAACAGGGCACATGAATAGTCCAGCCGCTCCTTGATATTGACCGATCCCGCTGTGTTCTGCAGCACAATGCCCATCTCATCGGCGATATGCATGAAATGGTTGCTGAAGATTTCCAGCATAACCGGGTCCTTACGCGTACCGATTTCCTGCTGCAGCTCCTGTCGTTTGCTCCGGCTTAGCAGCAGCTGTAGCGAGTCATTGACCTCCAGTTTCCATTCCGGCTCTACTACGATGGTTCCCGTTTGCTCGCTGATGATGGCCGGGCCGCGCAGTCGCATACCCGGCAGCAGATCGGCGCGTTCAAACACCGGAACCTTGCGGGTTTGATCGTTGCTCTCCATCTGTACGTGGGCGACAGGTTCCGGGTAAGAGTCCCGTGCTCTTTTCGAATCCGCTTTCAGCGTCGCAGATGCAACTGCATAAATGGGCGGCGAATGTTCGCTTGCATGAACTTTCGCTTGATCTTCAGCCTCTATGCGCAATGCGTCGATAATAAGTTGCGCATTGTCGGGCACGAAACCGAAACGCATCTGATGCGCATGTATAAATGCAGTTTGCATTTGGTCCGGCTCACTTATGGGGAGCTCAATTGTCGTATCACTGCCCTCCGCTTTAAGTGCCATCCACGTTGTGACGCTGATGCATGCATCCGCGACACCTTGCTGGTGGAGTGCTGCGCGGCATTCTGTTTCGAGATGGCCAAGCAGGCTTTTTAGTTCGATGAGTGCCGCATTATGGAGCGGGCGGTTGATCGATTGTTGCCTGTAACTGCGAAGCGGGGCGGCACCCATGCCCCACGCTGATAAAACTCCGGCAAGCGGGTCAAGCAGTATGCGAGTGATTCCGAGACGATCGGCTACCTGGCAGGCATGTTGACCACCCGCCCCGCCAAAGCAACAAAGCGTGTAGTCGGCAGGATTGAGGCCGCGTTGAATCGATATGTGGCGCAAAGCATTCGCCATATTTTCAATAGCGACGCGCAGGAAGCCCAGCGCCGTCTGTTGCGGCGTGAAAGCGGTGCCCGTAACGGTGGATATCTCTTTGGCCAGATCGGTAAAACCCTGAGCGACGACATCCCTGTTCAGAGGCTGATCCGCATCAGGGCCGAAAGTTGCCGGAAAATGGTTCGCCTGTATGCGCCCCAGCAGCAGGTTAGCGTCCGTTACCGTCAACGGCCCGCCGCGGCCATAGCACGCCGGGCCCGGGTCGGCGCCCGCTGATTCCGGCCCCGCCTGAAAACGTCCATTAGCGAACCTGAGTATGGAGCCACCCCCCGCCGCAATCGTGTGAATGCGGATCATCGGTGTACGGAGGGAAACGCCAGCAACATTTGTTTCGCTAACGATTTCCGGGTGGTCGATAAAAATGGAGGCGTCGGTTGATGTGCCGCCCATATCGAAGCCAATCAGTTTACTAAACCCGGCACGTTTTGCAGCAGCCCCCATGCCGACGACACCCCCCGCTGGCCCCGACAGGATGCTGTCCTTACCATGCAGTAATTCGGCCGCTACGAGCCCCCCGTTGCTTTGCATGAATAGTATGCGCGGGCAATGAATATCGTAGCTGGCAAGTTCACGCTGAAAATTTTCAACGTAAAACGCGAGCACAGGTGAGAGATAGGCATCTGCGACCGTGGTGGCGCCGCGGCTAACCAGCTTTATCAGCGGACTGACTTCGTGCGATACCGATACCTGGTTGAAACCTGCTGCGCGCACAATTTCTGCAACGCGCTTTTCATGCGCAGGATTGATCCATGCATGCAAAAGGCATATGGCAACAGAATGAATCTTATCGTCTTCCCAGTCAGTCAGTATCGTTTCGAGCGCGCTTTCATCCAGCGCTTCGATCACGGTGCCTGATGCATCCATGCGTTCATCAATTTCCGCGACCCGCGTATAAAGTGGCTGCGGCAGTTTGATCTCAAGGTCAAAAATATCGGGCCGATTCTGATACCCGATCTGCAATGCATCCCGGAAGCCGCGCGTTATCAGCAGCCCGGTGGCTGCCCCCCTTCTTTGCAGTAGTGCATTGGTGGCCACGGTCGTGCCCATGCGAATTTCATCGACCGGGTGATGGCTGTGCGTGGCGGCCAGAACTCTGCGTATGCCTTCTGCCGCAGCATCGGCGTAATGCTCCGGGTTATCCGACAATAGTTTCAGGCTGTGCAGCTTATTGTCAGGACTGCAGCCGATCACGTCTGTGAATGTGCCGCCTCTGTCTATCCAGAATTGCCAGCCTGTGCCTGTCATATATGCCTTGCCAGATTAAGGGTGCAGGTATTGCTGCATTGTATTAGGTGGCATGGCCGGACGCTTGTCACTTTGTCAGCTAGCAGCATTTTGAGGGCATTTTTAACGGCGTATCGTGCCGCATGAGGGTTTTCCAGCAGGCTGCTAGTATTGGCTTATGGCAGCGACTGAAAGTTATCGCAGAATATGGGAGCAGGCAGCACTTGTGCCAGAGGGGCAGGTGGCGAGTTACGGTCAGATAGCCAAACTGGCCGGGCTGCCACGGCGCGCGGCGCGCATGGTTGGCCGGGCGCTGGGCGCTGCGCCCCGCGAGATGAATCTGCCCTGGCATCGCATCGTCAACGCGCAAGGGCGCATCGCGATTCCTCCGGGCACGGCGCGCTATCAGCAGCAACACGAGTTACTGGAGCGGGAAGGCATTGAGGTGAAGGATGGGCAGCTCAATATGGACCAGCATCGTTGGGACCCGAGTCTGGATGAACTGCTCTGGGGGCCAGGTATGTTGCTTGATCCGGGAACGGATGAAAGGGCTGCTGATAGTTTAAAGCCACGAAAAACTGTGAAATGAGCAAGCCCACGGTTTGTTTTTCGCACGGTAAAGAAAGTGGCCCGTGGGGCACCAAGATACAGGCTATGGCGGAGATAGCCCGGGCCAAAACCTTGGAAGTTGAGTCGCTGGATTACCGGGGTATGGATGATCCACAGGAGCGCGTTGCTAGTCTCCTTAGCTGGTGTCGATTACAGACTGCGCCGATTATTCTTGTAGGCAGCAGCATGGGTGGGCATGTCGCAGCCGCAGCCGCAAATGAAGTCCTTCCGATTGGCCTCTTCGTTATGGCGCCCGCGTTCTATGTATCCGGCTACGAAAAGTACACTCCCGCACCACCTGCTTGTCCGCTTACTATCGTGCATGGATGGCGCGATGAGGTCATCCCCTGGCAGAACAGCGTGCGTTTTGCAGAGGCCTGTCATGCCCGGCTGCTGCTGCTGAATAGCGATCACCGGTTAACGGATGTACTGGAAGAAGTGGTGCATCATTTCAGTTTGTTTCTGGACTCGATATCCGAGCCCAAATAGGAGGTAACGAAATGCGTGGATTATTGTGGAGCTTTTTTCTGTCGGTTTTACTTGTCGGGTGTGGCGATACCGGGACCACCGGCACTGCTGCCGGTAGTCAGGATGTAAAGGTTGAAGAAGAGCCGGAAGAGACAGTATTTGACCCGATGGTTGGCACGATGGACAGGGCCGCCGCTGTTGAAGATTTGTCCATGAGTCGTAAGGATGAGATGGACGAGGCTATTGAAGGTTCCGAGTGAGGGCTGGTTGAATGCAGGGAAGTGGTATCAATGCCCCGCGTTCTTTACCCGTGCCTGTCGCGAAGCAATCGGGATTAGTATCAGGCTGAAAGCATTTGGGAGATCAACATGAACTGGTATATCGAAGCACTAAAAAAATATGCAGTTTTTACCGGGCGAGCCAGGCGCAAAGAGTATTGGTTTTTCGTTCTGATCAGCACCATAGCCGTCATTTTGCTGTCGGTTGTCGATTCCGCGCTCGGGCTTTTCGACCCTGAGGCCGGTCTGGGACTATTGAGCGGGCTCTATTCTCTCGGCGTGCTGGTTCCGAGCATCGCTGTGGGGATACGCAGGCTTCACGATACCGGCCGCAGCGGTTGGTGGTTGCTCATTAGCCTGGTGCCTCTAATTGGCGCCATTGTGCTGATTATTTTTATGGCGCTGGATAGTAATGAGGGCGA
>Ga0070728_10005641_pt1 | contig 12249 bp, 11 predicted proteins | sample tdDd471_FD_66723 | JGI IMG/M metagenome (GOLD analysis project Ga0070728, IMG submission 66723) | Marine sediment microbial communities from the Atlantic coast under amendment with organic carbon and nitrate - tdDd47.1 | ecosystem: Environmental > Aquatic > Marine > Coastal > Sediment | place...
GCCTGGCCCGCCAACTGCTCGAAGCCGGCATCGCCCATGCCCGCTCCTTGCAGGGCGTCGAACGACTGGTCCTCGGCGTCAGCGCGAAGACGCCGGGAGCGCAAGCCCTGTACGAGCGTGTCGGCTTTCGGGCGTGGGGTACGGAGCCGCGCGCGATCGGCATCGACGGCGTCTATGCCGACGAGACCTACATGAGTCTCGCGCTCGACGAGGGGTAGCGCTCAGCGTTTGTCCCGCGGCGCCCACGGAAGCGGGTCCACGGACGCGGGAACGGGCGGCGCCCCGGAGAAAGACTTGCGAAGGAGGGCATCGAGAGCGCCTTCGGCAATCTTGCCGGCGATGCCGGGAAGCCGCTGGACCGCATCCTCTTTCGCCCGGATGGCAGCCATGTCTCGCAGGATCTTCCCCAGGTTGAACTTCGGCTCGGCGAGGGATCCGCGCACCTTGACCTGCAGCGTGTCGTTGGCCCCCACACGCTTGATGCCCAGGGCGCGATTGATCGTGTCCGGCATGATCCCGATCACCATGTCGAGACGATCCCCGCCGATGTCCGCAGTCCCCCACGTCGCGAAGTGGAGGTTCTTCTCGAAGAGCAGATCGAGTCGTTTGGTGTACCGGATCGAACCGCCGGACAAACGCACTTGTACCGGCGTAAACCACGCGTCCGTGCGCTTCTTCGTGTCCGCCCGCGCCAGCTGTTTCACGAGCTGCACGAGCAGCTGGTTCTCGAGCGTCACCTTGCCGATGTCGAGCACCGCGCTGGGAACGATGATCTTGTTGAAGTCGAACTTGCGCGGCACCGAGAATCCGGAAGCATTCACGCGGAACGCGATCGGCTTCTCGGTGGCCACGATGCCCTGGAAGAACGGCCCAAGCTTCGGAAGCACCTGATCGGCCAACGCTTTCGAGTGAACGAGTTCAGCGACAATCGGTTTGCGCAGGATGTACGCGTCCTGGATGATGCTCGCCGCCACGTTGGCCTTGAGGTTGCCCGACGTGAGCCGCAGGTCGACCGGCCCCAGCCCGCGAACGAGTTGCAACGTGAGCGCGGCGGAGGCCTCGTCCCCGAGCACAGCAGGGAGAAACCCGTCCAACGCCAGCAACGCGTCGATGGGCTTGACCGCCACGTTCGAAAACGACAGCGTGCCCCGCACCGTGAGTTCGTCGAGCGATCGCGTCTGCGCGACGTCGGCAACCGTGAGCGTGCCCGCCAACCGGCCCGGCTTCGTCCCGCCCTCCATCGCTCCCTCGAGTGTGACTTTCAGAGGCGCGTTCGTTTCCGGGAGCGAGAATGCCAGGCTCAGGTTGCGGATCTCCGTGGTCTGTCCGTTCGCATCGACCAGTGCGGCGAGCGGAACGACGGCGGTCGCGTCGACCTGCATGTCCCCGTCCGCGGAGCGTCGGAACGACTTCACGGTGGCGGTGAACTGCGCGGCCTCGCGCAAGCGGAGCTTCGCCTCCGGCAACAACTCGCGCAGGGCGGCCGGACTCAGCGTCCAGACCAGACGCGCCGGAGATGCCAGCGTCATCCCCTGATCCAATCGCAGATCCGCGTTGGCGCTGAGGCGCGGCGCCTTCGCATCGATGGTCACGCCGCCGCGGCGATCGTCGATTCCGTTCGGGAACTCGATCCGCGCGTTGATGCCAAGCGTCTGCCCCACGAGGTTCGGGAGTGCCGGATCGATGAGTCCGGCGGGCAGGTCACGGGAAGTCAGCCGCGCGTCGATCGGAGCGTTGCGATTCACCTGCGTACCCGCGATCCACTGGTGGATCGCGGCCGAAAGCTCGAACGTCCCGTCCCCGACGCCCGCAGAACCCGAAAGGCGCAGATCTCCCCCGTCCGCCACCACGCCGAGCTTTGCGTTGTTGAGTTCGACGGCGCGCCCCTCCGAGCGCAGCGCGGCCTTCTGAATCCCGACGTCGACATCGAGTTTCATGCGCTCAAGGGCGAAGTCCGCGGGAAGCTGAAGCTGTTTGCCATCCACACGAATCGCCAGGTCGCCGCCCAGCCAATCGCTGCGCACGTCGAATGCGTCGAGGAGTGCCCGATGCACGGTGATCATCGCGCGCGCCGGCTTCGTGAGGCGGTACACGTCGCCGGACCGCTCCGCGGCCACATCCGCAGTTAGCCGGTTCGACTTGAGACCCAAGCGGGCCTCTGACCGCGACGCATGAGCCGCGAACACGACCGGGCCGCCCAGATCGACACCCCGCAACTCGACCTCGCCCTTCGCTGTCAATCGGCCCGCCGCCACGCTCTCCCCTGCAAACCCGAAGTCCGCGTTCGACAGCGTGAGCGCGTGCCCTTCGACCATGTCGGCGACGGTCACCGCGTCCATCGTCAACCGAGCCTGTACGCTCGTCTGCGCCAGATCCGGCTCCGCGGCAAGCGGGACGGACATCGACTCGATCGCCAACTCCAACCCGCACGGTCGTTCCAACTCGAATGCGGTGAACCGACGCGCGGTTTCCGGCGTGACGCGGTACCGGACGCTGCCCGGACTCCGCAGCGCGGCGCGGCGATCCGCGGCGCGTAGCGGAAGCTTCAGGACGAGCAGATCCGACCTGCAATCCAGATCGATCTGCGCCTCGGTGCCGGTCGCGCGAACGCTCACGCGTGCATCGAGGAGCTTCCCGAGAGCAGGTTCGATACGCGCGGCCGGGAACTTCGAAAGAACGACTTCCAACTGTCCGCGGGCGCGGTCGAGCCCGAACCTCCCATCGGCGTCCCAAAGGCCACCCAGCTTCCCGTGCGCTTCGATGGAACCGGAGTCCACCTTGCCGCTGGCGTCCAGCGCCACGGACTGGGCGAGAGACTCGGAGACGACACGGCACTCGAACCGGTCGAGCGTGACAGGCGTCGGACCGGCAAGCGTCGTACGACCGATGGACAACGTGGCATCGACGGCGGCGCGATGGGCATCGAACGCGCCGAGGGGAATCCGAAACTGCTGGGCGCGCAGACGCAGCGGCAGATCGGTCTGGTTGGCCAGCTTCGGCACAAGACCGGGTGCCAGCGCATAGCGCACGTCGGCGTCCGTGCCGCGGACCGTTTTCGCTTTGTGGTCGATCGACAGCGGCAGATTGACGTCGAGGCGAGCGGTCTTCACGACGAGCGAGCCCGTCGCTGTGTCCGCATCCGTCGGCGCGTAGCGCGCAGTCAGATCGAGTTGCGGCCCGAGCCACTCGACGAGCGCACCCGCGCGTCCGGTGAACCCCTGGGCGACCCGATCCATGGCGTCGAGGGGCAGCTTCTTCACGGAAGCATTCAGCCGCACGTCCTCCAGCGAGGTCCCGGCGGCATTCAGAGCAACGTTCCCGTCGAGCAGACGTCCGCTGAGCGTCGCCTGCACACCGTCGCTCTCGGAGGTGGAGAGGGCAGCGGACCAGCCGCTCCAATCGACCGCTTCGGTAGTCTCTCCCACACGCACATTCAGCTGGCCGTCGCCCAGCGCGATCCGCGCCGTTGCCGCCACCGCAGTGGATCCGGTGGCCCAACCGAAGGATTCGATCTCGGCAGTCAGCTCAAGCGCCTCATCAAGTTCGACCTCGGCGTTCCCCGCAGCGAGCATGCGGATCGCCTCGGGCGTAATGCGATAGCGCGCTTGAATCGGGCTGGCCACGCGCAGGCTCGCCTGGTCGGCTTCCTGCAGATCCAGCACGGCGCCGCCGGAGAACTCGAGCAGCGACGAACGAGCCGAGCTCGACACGGTGACCGAATCGCCGGCCGTCACGACATCGAGACGAACCTCCGTGTTGGGTCCCAGCAGGCTGCGGAGCATCCGCACCGATCGGGCGGCGTCCTTGCCTTCCTCCCACGAGGCATCCATCGCAAGACGAAGTTTCGCGTTGGACCCCTGCAGGCGGCCGTCCGCGTCGAAGCCGTCCAGACCAATGCGAAGCGCAGCCTGCGAGGAACGGCCGACGATCCCCTTGAGATCCAACTCCACGGGTTTGCCACTGCCGCTGGCGGAAAGCGTGCCGTTCACGGAGGACCACACGACGGGGGCGGCCAACCCGGGGCCGTTCATCGAGATCCGCGCATCGCGCAGCTCCACAACGAGATCCAGGGAGCCGGGGAGCTGCACGATCAGCTCCCGCAGCATCGTGCGCGCACCTTTGGACTCGTCCTCTGTGCCGGGCTCCGCAACCGCTGCGGCCAGATTCAGGCTGCCCGACTCGTCCAGCTCCAGGTCGAGTTCGAGTCCTTCGATGACGACTTTTCCGTCGCGATAGCTCCCGCGCGCCAATTGGAGAAGGCTGTACGAGGTCTCGATCTGTCGGACACGGGCGACGGGCTTCCCCTGCGCATCAGTCAGCCGAAGTTCGCGTACCGTCTGCCCCCCGGACCAATTGAGATCGATGCTTTCCAGCTCGATGCCACCCGGAATCGCGGCGCTTGCCTGATTCATCAACCAGCTGCGTCCGGAGTCGCTGGAGAGCCAACCCGGGACGAATGCGGTCGCAACCAGACATAGAGTGACCAGAACCGCGCCACCCCAGAGGGATCGGCGGAGCCACGGTCGACGGGATTCCGTCTGCTCAACGTTCATCGCCGCTAGCGTACGACGAATTCCGAGATCGCGTGCAGACAGGCCCCGGGCCTGTCCGCACGCGAGCGCTGCCGCACGAATCCAGACGGAATTCGCAGACCGGCCCTAAGCGAAGGGGTCTTTCACTCTTTTCGCGCGCTTCCGCCAGCTGACCCACTCCGCAACGCTGCCGCAGCGCGTGCCCGTGACCGTTTCGAGCGTCCGGCTTATGGCAGTGCGCAGAACCGCCGCGCGTGCCGCAGCGTCTCGACCCGAGGTCGGTCTGCCCAGCGGCGTCCCCGTTTCCTCGGTCTCCCGTCGTGTGCTCTGAGCCGCTCCTCGGCCCCACCCCCGCGTGCCGCCGCTACTGAGCTGCTCCAGCTTGCGCACGAGGTCCATTGCCAGTTTCTTGCGCGCCGGCACGGGAAGGGTGCGATAGCCGCCCAACGCTCGCACCGCGGCGACAGCAACTTCCTCGTTCTTGTGGTCCGTCAGGCCCACCACCTTGCGCAATGTGCGCGGATCGGCGATCTCCCCGGCGGTCTCGATGGCCTTGAGATACGACTCGGCGACATCGCCTTTCTTCGGCGGAGACAACCAACGCCGCAGGTATTTTCCCGACCCCGGTACATGCAGCTTGCCGAGTGCGCTGAACGCGGCGTGACGCAGCTCGACATCCTTGGCGCCCGCTGCCTTACCGAGTGCGCGCATCGCAATCACCTGGTCCGGCTTGCCCGCTTTGGGATAGTGCGACACGAGTCGCCCGACGAGATCGATGCTTCCTTCGGTCTCGCCACTCGCGAGCTTCTTCTGAAGTTGTTGCGCGACTTCAGGAACGGTCTCCTCCGCTGCCCATACGCAACAACTCAGGCACAGAACAAACACGAATCGCATCACAACTCCTCTCATCCTTGAGTCCGTCTTCGGGACGCTGCGGGTGATACGCACAGGAACGCGAATCACTCCTCTTCCAACGCATAAGACGAAGAGTTGCACCGCGATCTTCGTCAAGGTCGTGTAACACGACGTTTTTGACAAACGTGTTGCGAGCTGCGTTCAATATTCAGAAGAGCCGTGGTTGCGGTACCCTCTCGTGATGCACGAAGCGGGCCTCGATGCGGCGATCGAACAGGCAGAGAAGTCCTGGCGAGAAGGTGGGATCCCGATTGGAAGCGCGCTGCTTGATCGGGACGGTGTGGTGTTGTCCGTCGGCCACAACGAGCGCGTCCAGAGTGGCGACCCTACGGCGCACGCCGAAATGGTCTGCCTGCGTCACGCCGGCCGGCGACGCGACTGGAAAGAGCTCACCATCGTGACGACGCTGTCTCCCTGCCCCATGTGTACGGGAGCGATCGTCCTCTACGAGATCCCTCGCGTGGTGATCGGGGAGAATACGACGTTCATGGGTGCGGAGCCGTGGCTCCGCGAACGCGGCGTCGAACTCGTCCAGCTACAGGATGCTCGGTGTATCGCCCTGATGGAACGACTGCAGCGGGAGAAGCCGGACCTCTGGAGTGAGGACATCGGCGAGTAGTCAAACGCTCATGCGCATGCGCATGCCCGCCTCGGACCGCTCGCACTCTTCGAACCCGAGCCGTTCATAGAGTCGGATCGCACCAGCGTTGTGGAAGAAGACGCTGAGCATCAACTGCGACACTCCACGGCGTCGCGCTTCGGCTTCCAGCGTCGCCATCGCGGCCGTGCCCACGCCCCCGCCCCGAGACTCGGGTCGCACGCGAACGTCGAAGAGGAACAGGCGCGGCGGACTCTCGTCGAGCTGTTCGTGGAACCAGAGAGCTCCAAGGACGTCTCCGTCCCGCACGAGATTCATGAAGTGGTGGCCGGGCGTGAGCCGTCCGTCGGGAAGCAGCGCTTCCATGTGCGTTGCGGCGCATTGGAGCGACGCGGCGGCGTCCAAGTCACCGGCCCGACTCAGCGCTTCGGCATAACGCGCCACGGACAGCTCGATGTACTCGGCGTACTCGGGTTCCGACATCGGCACCAGCATCATTCCATCGTACCTCCCTCCCCGCGGCCGGCTGTCAAGCTCGGGCAGACATCCCGCCGATACGGTTACCGTGCTGCACCACCTGTGGGTCCGGATTGCCCTCGCCTTCGTCCTCCTTGGACTGGCGATCGCTGCGTCCGTGACGGACGGGATGGCAAGGATCGGCCTGTCGCTGACCGCTCTAGCAGTGCTCGCCGCGGTCTCCTGCGGCCTTCCGGCCCAGCGCGCGCTCCCGCATCCCGCGCTACAAGGAGCCATCTGCGTGGTCGGCGGCGTGTGCGTCGTCGCGGTCGCCTTCACCGTGTACTTGCTGTTCGTTCTGGCGGGCGCGTCGACCCCGGTTCTGATCGGCGTCGCGCTGATGCTGATGACGCTATCCGCGCTCCTCGCGACGCGCTTCAGCTCGTCGACGTAGCAGCCCGACACGATCGTGCGCCGCCTCCGCGACACAAGAGCGCCAGACGTCGAAGTCGAAGCAGGGTTGATCGGGAGTTCGACGAAGGCGACTCGCACGGTGGCGCGCGCCCATACTACGATGGCTGCCATGCGTACCGGCACCATTCTCCTCTGCACTTGCGTGTTCCTGATCCTCGTCGGAGTCTCGGCGGAAGAGTCGCCGAAGGCCACGGCGACCATGCAGTCGATCGCGATCCGCACCGCGAACACCGACGCCATGGTCGCGTTTTACACCGAGGCGTTCGGCGGCACCTTCCGTGAAGTTCCCATGGGCAACATGAAGGCCTACTTCGGCAAGGTGTGTAACGTCACGATGAAGCTCGTGCCGCTGCGTGACAAGGCGGACTTCGAAGGCTACCCGTCCCATCAACTGGGACTTGCGGTGGCGGACGTCGACGCGGCCATCGCAATCGCGGTGAAGCACGGCGGGAAGCCCCACGGCGAAATCCAACGGCAGGGCGGACGCGTTCACGGCGCGGTTCGGGATCCCGACGGCAACACGCTGGAGCTGTACCAGTCGGCCGCTGCGCCCAAGCCCGCCCCGGGCAGGCCGTGGGTTGCCGTGTACATGCCGGGGCCGAAGTGGATCCCGGGAAAGTCGTTTCGCGAACAGCCCCTGCGCGCGCACGGCGACTACATGCTCAAGCTGTATCGCGAGGGCAAGTTGCGCGACGGCGGCCCGTTCCTCGACGACAAGGGGGGCTTGAGCGTGTTCCTCGCCAAGGACGAGGCGGAGGCCAAGGCGATCCTCGCGGCAGACCCCGCGATTCGCGACAGCATCTTCACGGCCAAGCTCCACCCCTGGTATCCCGTCGAGTGGGGTGGCTAGCAACTACGGCGGCGGAAGCTGCAATTCGACGTCGCGGTCACCCGCGCGGAACGATCCGCAGGAAACCATTTCGCCCTGCGCAACGAGAGCCTCGATGCGCTGGTCCGGAAGCCCACCGACCTCGAACAACCCCGAGGCGTCCGTCGTGGCGTAGAGGGAGGTCTGCGCGCCATCCCCGAAGCGGAAGAAAAGCTGCTTCCCCACCACCGCCAAGCCGTCCGATCCACGGAGTACGCCCGTGGTGCGCAAGCCCGGATCCAAGCTGAAGCGTATATCCCGCTCGCCGGCTCGCGCTTCCCGCTGCTCCGGGACAAACCCGCGCAGCCACACCGTGAGCGTGTAGCTCTTGTCGGGTACCAGGCCCTCGACGCGGAAGCGACCTTCCTCGTCCGTGTAGTCCCCGGTCAGGACCGAGCCGCGCGTTACGCGCATCCACACCTTGTGTTTCGGCTTGCCGTGCTCGTCGAGGACGACGCCCTCGATCGTGGCTCCGTCCGCAAGTCGCAGCTCGACCCCGGTGCGCCATTCCTCAAGCTCGATCCCACCGTCGGTCATGTCGTACTCGCTGCCGTACACGTGCGACTTGTACGTCAGCAGATATCGACCCGGCTGCAAACGCGCGAACGCAAAGGCGCCCTCGGCCGAGATCGGTGCGTTCGCGACGATCGTGTCTTCACCCGCAAAACGTGCCAGCACAACCCCACTGGTAAGCAGAGAGCCATCCCCCGCCGCCACCGTCCCAGCGATGCCTTCGAACGCGAGGACGGAGTCACTGCCGCCGGCCTCGAACTGTACCCGTCCGCGCGCGACCTTATTCAGCTTCGGGAAGTGGGCAATCCCGATGCGCGCGCGACCACGGATGTCGAACTCGAATCGGCCGTCGGCGTCGGTGACCACCGTGTCGCGGACCTTTCCCTCGTCCGACAGCGCGACCACATGCACGCCGGCGACGGCGACTCCGTCGCGGGACTCGACGCGACCGTTGACTTTGGGTTTCTGCTCGTTGGGCGTCTCCGAACCCCTCGGCTCGCGAACGTTCGAATCCGGCAGCTCAGGATCCGGTGCAGCACCCGAGCTCCCGGCACTCTCTTCGCGAACCGAGGCGTGTTCGTCCACAGCGCGCGGTGCGCTCGAGTCTCCCCACAAGCCGGACCCCACCAGGACGAGCGTCAGCACCAAGGCCGCGAAAATCGCCGCCCGCAACCCCTTCGATCTCATCGGTATCAGCGTACCTCCGATTGCACTCGGTGGGTGCAGCCGGTCTTTCCACGGAAAAAGGATTCTCGCGAGGTGGTTTTTCGCTACTGGAAAGTGAACCGGCGCAGCGCGTCTTCGTCTGATTGGCCGGAGGACCCTCGATGCGAACCCTGCTGATACTTTGTGCGCTCTTCCCGGTCGTGGCCGCCGCGGACACCGTCCGTGACTTCGCGAGCGACGACGCCGCCACGCGCGACGTGGCTCGGCGCGAGATCCTGCGAGTGGGGACGCCGCTTCTGAAGCGGCTCGACGAGGCGCACAAGGCGTCCAGGGACAAAGACACCAAGTCGCGGATCGCGGCCTTGATCGACGAGATCAAGAAGCGGGAGCCGCACGGGCTCCGGTTCCACTGCGGACTGCCCAAGATGAAACTCACACCGGCCATCGTCCGCGGCCGAGAGTTCCAATTCAGCGTGAGCGTCAAGAACCTGAGCGACGAGGAGCGCGTCCTCTACCCCTACCTCACGCTCAGGGTTCTCGACGCGCAGGGCAACCCCGTGCCCTACAGCCGCCGCCTGGGGAGGGGAGGACGCCGTCCGCCCGGGAATCCGCTCGAGCGAATCCGGTTCGTAACGCTCAAGCCGGGCCAGTCGTGGGCCTTTCAGGACTGTCTTGTGCGCTACATGCACGACGCACGCTGGATCAACGGCTGGAAGATCGAGAAGGCGGGCTCGTACACCCTCGAGTTCACGTACGCGTTCGACCTTGCGAAGGCCAAGGAAGGGTGCGATCCGCAGTGGAATCGCTTGGACGGGGCGAAGGAGCCGTGGAACCGAGCGATCACCGACTCCCACACGTTCTCGACCAGGATGACGGTCGAATGACCGCCCGCGACCGCGCTCCCGCATAGGATAGGGGGGGATGTACGAGGAATCACGCAGGGTCCCGTTCACCTGGCTGCTGGGGATCGGAGCAGTGGCGCAACTCGTGCTGGTGGTCTGGATTCCGGAAGCGCGCTGGATCCTCGCCATTGTCGCCGTGCTACTCGCATTCCTGGGTTGGGCTTCATCGCGCTACTTCGTGCGTTTCGACGGTGAAACTCTCCACTTCGGTTTTCGCCACTGGAACAAGCTGCTGCAACGCGGGGCGATGGAGTCCGTGCGAATCGAACACATCGGATTCTGGACGTTCGGTGGAGTCGGTTGGCGACTGCGCCCGGGGAAAATCGCCTACGTCCGCTGGGTCGGGCCCGCTGTTGCGATCCGTACGCCGGAGCGCGAATATTGGCTCAGCTGCGAGCACCCCGAGCAGCTTCGCGACGCGCTGTTGAGCACGGGCGTTTGCGCCTCCGAGTCGAACGTCTAATCTGCGCAACACCAACCTCCGCCGCGGTGCCGAACGCCCTTGTCTCGCCCACCGGTGGCTGGTACCAAACAGGATGTGAATACGAGGAGGGGCCTGTTGCTTGTGTGGCTCATGCTGGGTGCCGTTTCTCCAGCGCTGGCAGACCCGATTCAGCCGACCCCTACCCCAATTTCGGGCGCGGAAGCACAGAGCAACGGAGAGTCCCGAACGCGAAGTGGCAGAGACGTACGGCCGCTCGATGACGGCAACTGGAGCACCCTCGATCCACGGTCTGGGGAACGAAGCCGACGCGCTCCTCCGGCGCGCAAAAAGAGCAGCGACGCCACCCTGCTTGTGCCGTTATTGGCACTCGGCGGCGCTATTCTCGTGGTGGCGTTCGTCGTCGCTCTATCGATGCGCCGGTCGGCCGCATCCGAAGCGGCGCGCTACCTCGAACGAACCCGGGCCCCGTTCGAAGCGTCGCACTCCCTCGAACGAAACGAAGCACCGTGGGGACGACGCGAGGACCTGTTCGTCGAGAAGCTCATCCTCGAGCTGCGCCTCCACCACGCCGAAGAGCTGACACAGTCGCTCGCGCTCCAGCAACGGTTTGAAGAGCTGGACAAAGCCGAGCGTCCTTTGCGCAAGATGCGCTCGCGATTCCGCTCCGTACGGCGCGAGTACGAACACATCGCCACCCGTATCGGCCCGGTGACCAAGACCGTCCGTAACAAGTGCGCGCAGTCGATTCGCCGCTGCGGCCTTGTCCGGGCCCCCGCCCTGTCGGGGCAGGAACGAGAGGCGCTCCAGCGTTTGAGCCTTGCGATCGAGCGTGAAAAACGAGCAATGTGACGCTCGCTCCCCAACGTGCGCAGTGTCTCCCCCGGCACCCTATGCTGGGCGGTCCATCGTGACGTCCCTCGTACGCTTTATCCCTCTCCTCGCGCTCCTCACCCTCTTCGCCGGTTGCCACGGCGGATTCCACCAACGCGGCGAAAAACGCTGGTCGGTGCGCGCGGTCTACGGCGAACCGTTCGACAACGGCGGATTCTTCGGCTGGAACACCGCGGGGGACGCCACCAACGTGGGCGTGGGCGCCTCGAACTCCTGGTACTTCCAGGATCGCTGGGCGGGTGGAATTGGCGTGACCCCCCTGTATTTCAATCAGACTGAGGGCGACGCATGGGGTGCGGAGATCGAAGCGCATCTCCGGTGGCACTTCGTCGAGTGGGGCAAGGTCGGTTTCCTGCTGGATGCGAACTGCGGAGCGCTGTGGGCCGAGTCGCCAATTCCCACGGGAGGGACGCGCGGCAACCTGACGTACGGCATCGGACCGGGCATCGAGTATCCGCTGCGCAACGGGTTCAGCCTCGTGGCAGGTTTGCAGTTCCACCACATCTCGAACGGCAAGGGTCTCGACAGTCCGGCGAACCCGAGCCAGAACGAGATGCGTTACTGGTTCGCGCTCACGCGCAAGTGGTAGTCCGCGGATCGCGCAGATCCCGGATGGCGCGCAGAACGACGTAGCCGAACAGCGGGATCGTCGCGAGCGGCAAGGCGACGCGCACCGGAGCACTGCGGATGGCGCTTCCCTGGATCACCACGGGAATCAGGTACAGCAGGTAGATCACCAGCAGCATCCAGAACCGGGAGCGCCAGCCTTCACGCTTGGCCTCCACGAGTAGCCACGCCAGAACGGGCGCAAGGAAGATATAGGTCGCCTTCTCCGTGGCCGGGCCCAGCAGCGTCATCCAGCAGCACACCAGCGCCAGCACGTAGGCCAGCAGGCGATCGCGCGACCACCCTCGTCGCTGTCCAATCCACGCGATCGCTGCGATTCCCGCTCCGGCGAGCACCTGGATGGCTTGATACGCGTGGTCGGA
>Ga0070728_10005648_pt1 | contig 12238 bp, 9 predicted proteins | sample tdDd471_FD_66723 | JGI IMG/M metagenome (GOLD analysis project Ga0070728, IMG submission 66723) | Marine sediment microbial communities from the Atlantic coast under amendment with organic carbon and nitrate - tdDd47.1 | ecosystem: Environmental > Aquatic > Marine > Coastal > Sediment | place...
GCCATTAAGGGAGATGTAACGGTTTGAACGGATGGGCTTATTTTCCCGTGACAAGGATGCTGTTTCAAAAGCAAAAAAATCGGCATGTGCCTTCATTTTGTTGACTCCAAAAACCGTATGGTCATTGTGAAAAATTTGTTCCAGTTTTTCAGTACGCCTAGTACAGGATGAAAAAAGAATCACAAGTATGAAAGAATAAATTGCCTGCTTCATAACTAATGCCTCATAAAATCCTCTTTAAAAACTGTTTTTAATCTGAAGAGAAACTCCATTGCATTTTCAACCGAGAAGACCATAGGGGGTTTAATTTTTAAAACATTATTATGCTTACCATCCGTACTCATTAAAATTGCAAGTTCTTTCATGCGGTTGGCAAGATAGGTTGCTTTTTTGGTCAATGGGTTTTTGTTCTCATCATTTAGCTCAAATCCAAGGAACAAACCCTGCCCACGAACTTCACCGATAATAGGAAAATTCTTTTGTAATTCCAAAAGGCCTTTCTTCATGTAATTACCAACAGCAAGGGCATTTTCCTGTAATTTTTCATCCTTGATCACACGCAAAACTTCAAGGCCAATAGCACACGAAACCGGGTTGCCGCCAAAGGTGTTGAAATATTCCATGCCGTTTGCGAATGCATCAGCCACTTCCCGAGTGCAAACCACTGCTGCCAATGGATGCCCATTGCCGATGGGTTTCCCGATGGTAACTATGTCCGGTACAACATCATGTAATTCGAAACCCCAAAAGTGGCTTCCAACCCTTCCGCAGCCAACCTGTACTTCATCAGCAAGGCAGAGGCCACCAGCACTTCTGACGGCCTGGTATGCAATTTTTAAATAATCATTGGGGAGTTCAATTTGTCCTCCGCAACTAATAATACTTTCGCAAATGAAACCGGCAATATTTCTTCCTTTTTGCTGTATGTTTTTAATCTGCTTTTTGATGTGTTCAGCATATTTGGGACCAGTATTTTTACCCCGATACATTCCTCTGTAGGCATCCGGTAAAGGGACGATATGTGTATGTTCAGGTGCACCCTGGCCACCTTCGCCGTCAAATTTATATGAACTGATGTCAATACAGCCACTGGTATTTCCATGGTAACCCACTTCAACAGCAATCATCTCTTTTTGCCCGGTGTAAACACGTGTCATCCGCAACGCCAGTTCATTGGCCTCACTACCAGAATTCACAAAATACACTACCGATAATTCTTCAGGGAAGGTGCCAAGTAACTCTCTGGCAAATTCATTGATGTTCCCATGTAAATAGCGTGTATTGGTATTAAGTACAGCCATTTGATCCTGCCCGGATTTTACAACCCTGTGATGCTCATGCCCGACATGGGCAACATTATTTACCGTATCAAGGTATTTCCTGCCTGTGTTGTCGATGAGATGGGCACGTGTTCCCCTTTCTATTTTAAGCGGTTCATTGTAGGATAAACTCAGGCTTTTACCAAGATATCGTTTTCTAAAAGAAATACTCTCTGAATCTGTTTTGTGTTGCTGAGTTTCAAACGTCGTATGTTTAAACAAGAGATTTGGATCAGGGCAAATGCTTTTCCAAACTTTTAATTCCTCCGGAAAAGCAACACCCGGGAAATTATGTTTGTTGCCGAGCATATCCAACATCAATTGAAAATGGAGATGTGGCGCCCAATTCCCGTTTTCATTTGAATTTCCAACATAAGCGATCAGATCACCTTTTTGCACAGATTGTCCACGTTGATGAAGTTGCAATGTGCTTTTGCTCAAATGGCCATACAGCGAAAAAAACTCTGTACCATCGTCTGCTTTATGCTTCAGAAGTAGGGTAGGGCCATAATCTTTGTCTATATCATTGTTAATGATGCTGAAAACTGTACCATCAAAAATTGCGTGTATCGGTGTTAGGTCTGCCATCCAAAAGTCCATGCCCAGATGAAATGTTCTGAACTCCGGCCCGTTGTTTCCTTCTTTTTTAAATGCATCAGTGCTGTAGAACGGCCGTGGTTCAAGGTAGCCGCCTCCAATGATTGCATGCGGATTTTGCTTTTGAAGACGCTTGATTTTGAGTGATTGCATATCAGTGTCATTAAATTCAGCTTCATTACCCAACCACCTACTTGATATACTCATATCCACAAACTGAACTTTATCGGTATTCAATTTTGGAAATAAACCCTTAAGTGATACAGATTGTTTATTTGCCCAGTTTGTAAAGGCGTTTTCATCGGGGTGAGGCCTAAATCCACAAGCTTCTCTAAAACTGTATCTTGCCAGGTCTTCATTGATTTGAATCCATTTTTCAAGCACCTTCCATGCTGGCTTTTCACTGACTAATAAATATTTATTATCCGGTTCCTTTTGCTTGTTGATGGCTGATTTGGTTACCGAGATTACCAGTCGCATAGCAACCAGAACAAATAATAAGTCCAATTCTTTTTCCTGTATCGGGAAGTGTTTATGGTATCCTTTGATTATGGGAAGCGATGCCCGGAGCGCATCGGTTTTGTTCATCACCGCATAGGCAATGGCAATGGCGAGGTCGTTAATGGTTTGGGTGTAAATTGCATCCCCATAATCGATTATCGATATGACTTTTGGATTTATCAAATCATTCGTAACCACTATATTGTTGTTGTTGACATCGTTATGGACTACACTTTTGCGAAAAGTCTGATATTTATCCTTCACCGCATCAAACTTATGTTGGAAATTGCTGATGATTTTATTTTGTTCGTTGTTGAAAAGGTGAACAAAATTATTGGTCCACTCTACTCTGGCAATATCCCATTCAAACTTACGGTGCGCATGTGGGTGATCGAAATCCTGCAAGGCTTTTGTTAGTAAACCTGCCTGTTCTCCTAAACTAAATAGTAGTTCATCATTTTGCGGGTGGACTGAAGACCATAACCTGCCACCTATCCAAGACAGCATGCGAACGATGCGTTTATTTCCGTAATTATCTTTTGAATGACTTATGAATTTTCCATTTACATCATGCAATGTTAGTGGGGAGGTAATAGGCAGCCCACTTTTTGAAACATGCTCAAGTATTTGCTGCTGGAATTCTACAAATTTTTCGTCAACATCCGGCCGGCTGATTTTTAGAATATAACTATCTTTTTTTGTTTTGATTCGGAAATTGAAATCCAGTTCTCCTGCTAAGGAGTGGGTTTCACCTTCAATTCGATACAATTCCCTGGCGATTTTTTTTGCCTGGTCTTGTGTGATTTGTATGGATAAATAATCAGTTTTCATGATTTTCGTTAATGAGCAATAACAGATAATGTGCGGCCGACCAACTGAAATTTTCTGACTCTAAACCTTCGCCTGTTACCGGGTTATAATTTTCGCGGATTGACTTTCCTTTGCCTAGAACACCATCAGCATTGTGGAATAATTTGTAAGTAGCTCCATATGCTTCCTGGATATATCCATAATTATGCAGGCCTATTACGCCAAAATATGATTGATCAAGCCAAACAGGGCCTCGCCAGTATCCACCATCAGGTTTGAACTTTGGGTGACTGGCACTTAAGGTTTGGAAGGGCACCTTGCCATTGAAGAACAAAGGATTCATCATGTTGGTTTTTACAGCTTCTGCCTGATGTGTAGTGGCAATTCTGGCCCAGAGCGGTATCCATCCTTCGCATCCCATAGCATCGATAAAAGTTTCGCCATCAATAGAGGTGTCATAAAACCAGCCTGATCCGGCATCAAAAAATTGCTTTTGGATATTTATTTTTAGTGCTTCAGCTTCTTTCTTAAGTTCACTAATATCGTCTACCTTCTGAAGTATCCTGGCCATCTCAATCAAGAATATCTTTTCCGCATAGAGATAAGCATTTAAATCAACACTTTCCTGGTTGAGGGAATAAGCCGACCCTGAGTTTTTAAGGATTTGACAATCGTCGAAACGGACGGCATTGTCCATTCCGCTTTCCCATTTTGCTGCAACAAGAGAGCCGTCAGTTGAGCCGTATTCGCAAATACCATCCCTGTCGTAATCACGATAGGCATACCACCAATGATGTTGTTTTCGGATTTTTGGATAGAGTTCCTTAAGAAAATTAAGGTCATTGTCTTTTTGGTAAATTTCCCAAACTGCCCAGGCAGATAAAGGAGGTTTGGTGTTTCGGAAATTGTGCTTTTCAACGATGGTATCACGAAAAACACAATCAGCTATAAAACCATCTTCATCCATGAAATCGTACATGGCTTTGATTTGCTCTTTGGCCAGTTCAGTATTAAAATAGGCTAGTGCTGCGGCATGCTTCCAACTGTCCCATGCCCAAAAAGCATGAAACCATAGGTAATGATAGCTCGGAAATAAACCGCTGTGTTTTAGCTCGCCAGCAGGAACGCGCCAGTTGTTTTGCAGGGTAAGAACCGTTTTAGAAAGAAGATCTTTATAAATTGGATTGTTCCATGAAGTATCCAAATGATTATTAAGTTCTTCCAGTTGGGATTCTTTCTCCCGTATCCGGGATTGCAGGAGTTGCTGATGGACTTCAGGCAGTTCATCAATTTGCAGTTGCTCTTTCGCCCAATCATATTCAGGAAAAATGAAGCTTTGTGTGAGTAGTAATTCCCTGGCTGCTCCCGGTTCCAAATGGAAGGCTTGAATTTCTATCGAATACGATGTGTCATTTGCATAGATGCCTTGAATTATTTCTCCGGGTGTATGGATGTTACCTATTGCATCACTTCTATCCGAAATAATAGTGATATTCTTTTTCGAAACATTCAATTGAAGTCCTTCAAGGAAAGTTATGCCATGCCACTCTGCCTGGAGGTTAAAGGTTTTGTTAGATTTGTTAGTGATTTTGTTTGTGATTAGTGCAGTGTGCGGCGAAATAAAAAATAGAGTTTGTTTGATTTTTAGTTTCTCACTTTCAAATACTTGCTCCAGGTGACTATTGTAGCTTGAGGATGTATGATTAAAGTTATTCCAGTCAATCGTTTTCCCTGTTCCGGTTTCAATTAGTTTTAGCTGGCTAAGAGATGGGCTGACCCAAACTCCATTTTCCTGTGTCATTAAAAATGGTCCGGAAAATCCACCGTAATATTCCAATTTGTCTGGAAGCCCATAGGCAAACCACGCTCCCTGGTCGGAAAAAGCCAACGAACTTCGGTCCGTTGGTGATACGGGTGTGATGTTATAGTCCAGCATATTTAGGATCAGGGTGTTCTCAACCGAATGATCAGTACTGGATTTGTTTTTGCAAGCTGCCACGACAAGGATTAATAGAAATAGAAAATATATTTGTTTCATTGTCCCGGTAATTATTTCAAGATGTTTTACAAAGAAAGGATAATCCTCCAAAAATCCTAAGCACAGTCGGAAAAAATATTTGGAAATATTTAATGCAATTTAGATTTTGATATCATCTTACATTCGTATCAATGTAGCATTAATTGCATCCCTCAATGCTGGTTTTACCTTTGTTTCTTCAGCATATGTGTTCCAGGAATTTACTTTCTCATTGATTTCAAGGACTATCTTTTCAGCCTTTTTAATGTTGATCGACTTTGCAAGGGCAAGAAAATCATTCCTGGTTATATCTTTTCTTTTACCATTGATACTAAGTGCATGCTGGCTTACCCAGAGGCTATCGGGGCGATAGGCATGGCATAAATCGTAAGCTGGAGCCAACTCCCAGTTTTGGTTCTGTTTAAGCCTGAAAGCAAAGTTTTTGGTGTGGTCATCACAGTTGCGTGACAATACATTAAAAACCAATCGGCGAAACATTTGTACAGCCTGTGGGTAGGGTAAACTAAGTAGCCGCATTGTTTGAAACAACTGTTCGTAGCTGTACGATCCAACATCGTTAAAATCGTACTGCTGCATGGCGCAGAACGTTTGAATGTGATGTTTGACATCACTGCCCTCCCTGTCGAAACGTTTGGTCATAAAATGTGCCCGTCCGTTTTCTTCCAGCAACCTGGATTCCATCATTTCAATGCCACAATCCCTGGCCATGTTGTAATATGCCATTTCCACCCTGCCATATCCGGTGCTTTGGCCAAACTGAGTGTCACTAACACCATCCAATTTTATCATCCAGTGTTCAAATCCCTTAGGTACACTTGTTTGTCCCGATCTTACCTGTCTTGTTTTCGGGTTAAAGGCAATAATAGCTTTTGGGCGGGCACCTCCTGCGGATGTGCCTATTTTCAGGATATCCAGAATGGCTTTTTGTTCATCTTTATCCAGATTTGTTTCGAAACCCTTTCTTACACTCAGCATTTTTTGTGCAACTTCAACAAGATTGTTGATCTCAACCTGGAAAGTATTTTTGTTGGTTTTAAATTCTGCCGGCTCAAATTCCAGTGCTCCCATACCCCTTGTTCCAATAAAGCAAAGTTGTTCGATGGGATTCATGCTATTGGATGGCCGTCCGTTTTGAGCCAGCCAGGCATTGATCAGTTGATTTCCATACCTGTCGGGTAAAACGTCGGCCAGTAATCCCGGTAAGCCTTTAAAAGTGTCGTATTCACTATTTGCAGAAATGCTTAGCTCAGGGAAAGAAAAAATTCTTCGGTTTAATGAAACAGGCATTTTAACAGGGGCTAAATCCCAGCCGGTCTGTACAAATCCCGGGTCATACTCAAAACCGGCTACTCCTGAGGTTTCATTCCATGCTACTGCCCCGGCGATATGTCCCCATATTTTTACAAATGCTGTTGTAACCATTACCAATTGCTCCCGTTTTGTTTGTTGTTTCCTTTATTTCGTGCCCGTTGCCGCTTGTTTAGTTCCATTTTGGCGAGTTCAATTGGGCTTATTTGTGTTTCATGTTTGAATATATCAAGGAGGTTGAGCAGGTTAAGTGCTCTAAGGATTTGAATAAATGATATTAAGGTAATCGATTCGCCATTTTCAAGCTGGCTTAGCGTATAACGATTAATGCCCGCATCCTGTGCTACCTGGGCCTGTGTTTTATTTTGTAACAAGCGGTGCTGTTTTACGGATTCTCCAATTGCAACAATGATGGCTTTATCGCTCATGGATATCCAGTTCGTGTTGGTATTTCCCATCATTAAAGGTTTTAAATTAGGTTAATGTTGGCATTTGCTGACAAAGGTAGTAAAGAAAATATTAAAATGCAATTAAAACACAACTAAATGTTGGTAAATGCCAACATTAAGTATAAAATGTGGGTTTAGTGTTGGTATATGCCAACAAGAATTAAATTTGGTGAATTGTCTGTTTCTCTTACTTTCAGGAAGATTTTTTCCAACTCAATTAAACCTTGAAAAGTGTTACTCACTTCATTCTGCAAGTGCAATGATGTGGCCATCTATATCAGCAATGTATCCTACCCGATCGCCCCAATCACGTAATTTTAATGCACTGATTTCTTTTCCACCAGCCTGAATTCCCCTCTTAAAATAAGTTTCGGCATTCTTTACTTTTAAATAGAGTTCGCATCTTGGAATTCCGTTTCCTTTGTTCGGATGGGGCATCAGGTTGGTTAGGATTGTGGCAATACCTTCTTCAGGCATTAAACCCAATTTCACAACATTAGCGATTTGGAATTCAGTCATTCCTGGATCATCCAGGCAAGGTTTGATTTGAAGAAGCTGCTGATAAAAATCTCTACTTTTAAATTGATCAGCAACATAAAGTATGAATTCTATTTCTTTCATATTTTTTCTTCAATTGATCAAATAACAGATTTTATCCGGAATTAAATTTCTTACGGCTGTGTTTTAACTTAAACAAGTTTGCGTATGGCTACCCACTGTTTGAGCATTTCCCTTGCATCCCGGGCAGGATAACCCAAAACTGTTTTGCCGGGAGCGACGTCGTTCATTACACCAGAGCCTGCACCTACCACACCACCTGTATGGATAGTTGTGTGGTCTTTAATGGAAGCACTTCCACCGATGATAACACCGTCGCCCAGTGTAACAGAGCCAGCAAGGCCACTGTTACCGGCCATAATACATGATCGTCCCAAAATACAATTGTGCGCAATTTGTACGAGGTTGTCAATTTTGCAACCATCGCCAATAATCGTTGAGCTGAACTTACCACGATCAACACATGAGTTGGAGCCAATTTCAACGCCATTTCCGATGACTACATTTCCTATTTGAGGTATTTTTACAAGTCCTCTTCCATCTTCGCTGGGGCGGTAGCCAAAGCCATCGGTTCCAATACTTACGTTGGTATGAAAAATACAGTAGGCCCCGATTTCGCAACGCTCCCGAATTACAGTACCCGACCAAACTACAGTACCAATGCCGATCCTTGTTTCGTCAAGAACAGTGACATTCGGATATAAAACAACCTCATCACCCAGAACAACATCCTTTCCAACATAACATCCGGCTCCAATTTTACATTGTTTTCCCACAATAGCTGATTCGTGGACTATAGCGGTCGGGTGTATGTCAATTTCAAACCGTGGAGGGCCTGGATCGAATATCTCCAATAATTTTGCCATGGCCAAATCTGCATTTTTAACCCTGATAAGAGCACGGTTTTCGCCGGGTTCGATTTTTAATTTCTCATCAACAATTGCAGCACATGCATTGGAAGTTTCCCAAAGTCGTACATATTTTGTGTTACCAACAAAAGTGATGTGATTGCTTCCGGCTCGTTCTAATTGTTCCGGCCCGTTTATTATCTGACTGGTATCCCCAACCAATTCACCTTTTAAAAATTCATTGATTTCGTTTATGGTATATGATTTCATAAATTCTCTTCTATATAATTATTGATCGGAAAACTGCGTCGGTAAATTTATAGCAAAACTAGGAATTTTTCTTTCGTATTATTGATTGCTTTCAATCGGTACGAAAATATCTATAATCGAGTTGCTACTGTTCCACCGAAACCGATGGTCGTAATATTCGTAATGTAAAACTTTCCTTTCTTTGTCGATAATAATATCAGAATTTGGTATAATTTCCTTGTAAATATTGTAAATAGTGGCCTTTATTAATTCCATGCTGCCTGTATGTTGAAATTGGGCGAAATGACCTTTGCTTATATGTAGTTTTTCGAAGCCGGTTTGTGTGGGTGTTTCTGGGATAGCTGCCATATAGAAATAGCCATCATCTTTTTGATAAGTAATACTAAATTTTTTCCAATTTTTACGCCCCGCAATCCTTCTGCTTCGCAACTCATTGTTAAATCTCTGCCAATGATTTCTGATGATTGTAAAATTGTTATTCTGTGAGGAAGATAATCTTACTGATAATCCGCAGACATGGAAGTTTTCCATTGCAACAATTTCGAAATCCATGCTTGTAATCTGTTTGTCCAAAGGTTAGGAATTTCCGTTTGAAATTCTTTGGTTAATCGTTTAAAATCACCAAATTCAATATATTATTCTATCTCATTAGTACCAGGCGAACCGATTCTGAATGTTGACCAGCCTGTAGACGACAAATGTATATGCCTTCAGATAAATCAGCGGTGGAAATGGCTACGTGGGAAGTCCCGGCATCTTGCTCAGCAACCAAAATAGTTTTTATTTCTTTGCCATAAATATCGCAGATCGCCAACTTTACTACACTTTTGTTATTCAGTTTAAACTTAATAGTCGCCAGATCATTTGCAGGGTTCGGGTAGCATGAAAAGGAGAGAATGTCTTTTTGTAAACTGATATCTTCTGTAGAAACCATAATTCGCGAGATACGGCCGTAATAAACATCCTGTTCGCCATTAATGGTATTGGCCCAGGCAAGGTGTGCATAATCATCATCAGATTCCATATCGAAATAATCTCCCATTTTATCCTGGTCGGGCCAACCCACATGTGGATCGAAGGCCAGGGAAAGTTTGGTATTTGAAGACCATGTTTCACCCTGGTCAAGGGAATAGGAGTAATACAATGCCGACCAATAGGTTCCCGGGTTATCGTCCCTGTTGTCGAGCCATACAACATCTATCCTTCCACCAGGTGCTACCGACATCGTTCCAAACCATTGGTAATTGCTTGTTCCCATATCATCGTTGATCCGTATCGGAGTGTCCCAGTTTTCACCACCATCGGTACTCCTGGCAAACATTACATCTGCCGGGTCCGAATTAGAATTTCTAACAACCGAAGATAAAACATATACATTTCCTCTTCCTGAACCATCAGAAATATCAACTCCAATATCGGCCTGCCCAAGTAAACCTGCCGGGTTTACCTGGGTCCAGCCTGAAAGCTCTCCGTCCAGGTTAACCTGCTCATATGAATCCCACCCAACCGGGAATGCCGGATTTTGGGCGGTGGTTGATTTTGCTACAATAACACCGTTAAAATAGCCTGACCCCACTATGAATAGTTCTCCTTCGGGTCCAACAGCCATTGTGCCCCAATAAGGTTCTCCATCAACTTCAACGCAATTTTCGTAACTGACACCGCCATCAATGGACCTGGTAAAGGCGCCTGGCCAGCATGTGCTCCACGATTGTGTCCAGAATGAATAGATGTTTCCGGCTCCGGTACCTTCGGTTTTGTCGATTACCATCCATTGTTTGTCCCCTCCCTGGGCAAAAGTGCCATCGTCCCAACTGAAGCCTCCTGCAGCAATTTTATAAACATCGCATGTATAGTCGCCTCCGGTTACTGTAAGGCTGTTATAATAAAAATTCCCTTCCAAATCGCTGTCAAGGACAGGGTCTGATCTGAAAATTCCTGGATCGATTACACCAGGAAAAGTCCATGTTTCTCCTCCATCATCAGTATATGCATAACCAGCCTGCCGAAAATTGTTGTTCACATCATCAAATTGTCTCCAGCCAATGATCATTCTGTCTGGGTCTGTGGGATCGACAGCAATTGAAGGTTCATTAGCAGCATCACCAAGTATGTTGTTCCCGAATTCATCAATGTTGGTCTGAGCAGTGTAAAAAATACCATCCATGTATTTATAAGCAGGAGAAGTCTTTAAGTTTTCGTGTGAATTGGGGCTGTAAATCCCATCAGGTAACTCATGATGCATCAGTAATTTATTCTTTGTTTTATCCTGCTGACCATTTAAAAAAGAAGGAAAAACGAATAATAGACCAAACGCAATAAAAATAGAAAGATTAGTATTTTTCATTGTAGTATGTGTTAGTTTCAGAAAAAAAGCAATACAGTGTTTTGGGAACAAATTTAATGATAATTGAGTCATTGGTAGCTGGAAAACATTCAAATATGCCGAATTGCCCAATTTGCATGCCCTTTAGATAAATCTTTCGGTAAGGAAAAACCCTGGCATCAGCCCTTTTTTAGTAAATATCAACAATTTAGCTGTTAAAAAAAATGCCAAATGATTATGTTTATTATTTGTTTTAACATATCTTTGTCCTTATTCTGAGGCTAATCAATAGAAGGGGGAGTCTCGGACAATGCTGGCCGGCTTTTAGCCGGCTAGCTTTATTTAGGAGACTAACTTCACTCAATTTATTACCTAAATACTGATTGAACGGAGCTACCTAAAATGTCAGTAATTAAGCTGTATTGTTAAAAATGCTCGCTGATATATTTCAATGCTTCACTGATCTCAAGACTACCACTGCTTGGGCCTATCCTTATATAGAATGATTCATCAAATCCTTTCTGACGCAGGAATATAGGCTTTGGGCTGTTAAGGCAGTGAATGCGGCATACTGTTTTATTATCAAATTTTTCAAGGGTTGTTTTAATATACGGACTAATATCTTGCCCCATCGAACTTTTTATTAGTGCCCAAACATGGAGTAGGAACCTGTCGTCGTTTGGGAAGCCATCCGCCTCAACACCATAAATTGCACCATCATCTTCGACGCCAACCAAAAGGTCGCCTCCATCAGAGTTTAGGAATGCAGCCATTGTTTTTAGCGCGGCATGCTCAATAGCAGGATTCTTTTTATTTTGGCGGATGTCCCATCTGAATGTGCTTTTAAATTCCATTTTGTCATGTTCACCCTGGCTTATCAACTCGCTGATGACTGAAATCTTTTCTCTTGTTTGTTCAAAAAATCCAAGGAATTCAAGTGTATTATTTGCTTCAGCATGGAACAATTCAATGGCCTTATCTGGCTTGGCCCACGAGACTTTAACAGGTACTACTTGCAAATCGTCTGAAATAATATCAGGTCTTTTCTTATTATTACCCAGGAAATTGGTGTGTAAAGCAAGACTTGTGTTTGCATATTCGGATGGTGAAATCTTTGATAGAACGAGCAGCATTGGAAGTAACAATCCATTGCGGTGCCGCATTGAGAGTAAATTTATTGCAGTTCGCTGTTCAGAAGATAAGGAAGAGTATTT
>Ga0070728_10005650_pt1 | contig 12235 bp, 8 predicted proteins | sample tdDd471_FD_66723 | JGI IMG/M metagenome (GOLD analysis project Ga0070728, IMG submission 66723) | Marine sediment microbial communities from the Atlantic coast under amendment with organic carbon and nitrate - tdDd47.1 | ecosystem: Environmental > Aquatic > Marine > Coastal > Sediment | place...
CTCACCTTTAATTGACATCAACGAGTAACATTCATCTAAATTTTATACGATGGTGACGAATAGGAGTGGGGAGGGTGATAAAAATGGAGTAAAAATACGATAAGTCCCTTACCGTAGATTAGTAAGGGACTTCGCAGTGATAAGGGGATTAACGCAAGAAGGCTTCGTGTAAGCCACCATCAACACTAAAAATTTGACCTGTCGTTTTACTGAAGGCATTCGTACTCAGTAGATAAGCAACTTCTGCTTGATCTTCTGGTGTGATGGGTGATTTTGTTAGAGTACGTTGGGCGTAGAAATTAGCCAGTTTAGAGCGTAATGTATCGGTTTCTTCGTCTTCGCTGTGTTCGATGTTATATTTTGTCAGCGAGCTAATGACACGATCACGCGGGAACATACTACTGCCTTCTACGACTGTTGCAGGTGCAAGACCATTCACGCGCACCAGTGGTGATAACTCAACTGCCAGTTCACGCACAACATGATTCGCGGCGGCTTTACTGGTGTCGTATGCGACTGATCCCTTTTTCGAGACCACGCCGTTGACACTAGTGGTTAATACTAGTGAGCCACGTAAACCCTGTGCTTCCCAAATTTTGCGAGCTTCATCACCGACAATGTATCCGCCGAGGACATTAACATCAAAGGTGAATCGCCATTGATCGTCTGTGACATGTCCCGTTTTGTCTGGTGCAACAAATACACCAGCCGTTACAATCACATTATCAATGCCACCGTATGCTAGCAACACTTGATTTAGTAGGGCGGTCACACTCTCACGGTCAGTGATATTAACTGATAAGCCAATTGCTGGACCACAACTTGAAAGTCCTGAGCCAGCAACACCAATGCCCATGCCATATATTTTTGTCAATTGATCAGCAGTTGCTTGTGCCGAGTCCGCATGTAAGTCAGCGCAAACAACATGTGCGCCTTCTTTTGCGACCCGTAACGCTGTTGATACACCGATACCACTACCTGCGCCGATAACCACAACAACATTGCGCTCTAGTGATTTTTCGGCTGGCATCCGTTGGAGTTTGGCTTCTTCGAGTGCCCAATATTCGATGTCAAAGGCTTCTTGGCGTGGGAGTGCAACATATTCACCAACTGCTTCCGCACCTTTCATCACAGCAATCGCACAATTATAAAATTCAGCCGTCACCCGTGATTCACTCTTATTCTTACCATACGCAATCATCCCAATTCCCGGAATGAGAATAACACGTGGATTGGGGTCACGTAGGGCAGGGCTAGCTGGACGTTTGCATTGGTCATAATAATCAGCATAATCTTTGCGATATTGTACAATGCCTGATTCTAATTTGGCGAGGAGTGCCGCCGTATCTTCTGTTTTTGCATCCCATTCCACATACAATGGCTTAATTTTGGTACGTAGGAAATGATCCGGGCAAGATGTACCGAGTTCAGCAAGGCGCATTGCATCGTTGCTATTCACAAATGCCATCACATCATCGGTATATTGAACTGTGCCGATAAAACGATTCTCTTGCGATACCATACCACGCAATGATGGGAGGATGTCAATCAATAATGCATCACGGTCTGCATCGGATACAGTTTGATATTTTGCACCACCAAACGTATTATCGCCGAGGTCATGTTCTTCAAGGTAACGCGCGGCTTTTTCGATAAGGGTCAATGATAGTTCGTAACATTCTTTGTCATCGTCAGCCCAGTTGATGAGGCCATGCGCCCCTAAGATAATCCCTTGAATGCCTTCATTGGCTTTGATCGTTTCTTGCAATACCAATCCAAGATCAAATCCCGGACGTTGCCAATCCACCCAGACGACATCATCGCCATAAATCTCTTTTGTGAGTTCTTTGCCGTTGCTACATGCCGCAATCGCAATCACAGCATTCGGGTGAGTATGATCGACATGGCGATAGGGGATAAACGCATGAAGTGGTGTATCAATCGAGCTAGCCCGTGGATTAAGGTTGTATACGCAATGTGGATACATCGCGACCATAGCATCTTCAATTGGTGTTTTAACACCTTTTTCTTCAGCCGCATCATAAACATCTTGCAACTGCATGACTTTATCCATATAGAGTGATGCAAAATTGGCACGTTTGGATGTCCGTAAATCACCACCAGAACCTTTGACATACATCACGTCAACTTCTGCGCCTGTAAGTGGGTCAGTCTGCATGATTTTGCTGGAGGTATTACCGCCACCAGTATTTGTAATACGTTGGTCATCTCCCAATATATTTGAGCGATATACAAGCCGTTCTACAGGGTCAAGTGAATCCGCGTAGGCATCATCCCACAGATAATTCACATGTTGGTATTCGTCAGATTTGAATATTTTCATTGTGTCTCCCTTTTAATAGATTGTATTACTCGTTCAACAATAATAATATTTTGAAACAAAACGAAAGAAAATGAAAGTGCCAAAATAACAAAAGACATGAATCATGATGAACGACGAAAATAGTAACATAGTTTGATCAAGTAATTGTTAAGTGAAAGCCCCTGAACTAAGCCAGAGGCTATTTACCATGCTTTTAATTAGCTACGTTTTGATAGAACCGAATCTTCGTAGGCTGTAATCTCGTCCATAAACGACATACCAACAGGCACACCTTGTTGCTGGCAGTAATAATCCCAGACTGCACCGAATGGCATTCCCTTAAGTTCTTCAATCAATGCCAAACGTGCCGTAAAGTTACTGTCTTGTTCATATTGGCAGAGTAATTGGCGGGGTTCAAGCAATGCCATCATCATGGCACGAACAGCGTTCCGAGTACCGATTGTCCATGCACCAACGCGATTAATACTTGCGTCGAAGAAATCTAGCCCGATGTGAACGCGATCTAAGAAACCACCGCGCGCAATCTCTTGCATGATTGCTTGTAGGTCATCGGTTAAGGTAACAACATGATCGCTATCCCAACGTACACCACGGCTGACATGTAATAGAATTTCGGGTACGAAGAGCATCACCGACGAGATCTTATCAGAAATTGTTTCGGTAGGGTGGAAGTGTCCAGCATCCAAACATAGAACCATCTGATTAGCAACTGCATATGCAAGGTAAAATTCGTGTGAGCCGACAACATAGCTTTCTGAGCCGAGTCCGAATAACTTACATTCGACTGCATCCCGATTATGATTCGGGTCAAGTGATTTTTCAAAGACTTTATCCAACGCATCTTTCAAACGGACACGCGGTGCAAGTCGGTCTGCTGGCATATCTTTATAGCCATCAGGAATCCATACATTGTTAATCACAGGTGAGCCGAGTTCTTTACCAATATATGCACCAACTTCACGCGAGGCGATACAATGCTCAATCCAAAAATCACGGATACCTTTGTCTGCATGTGCCAATGTAAAGCCATCATCAGCTAATGGGTGGGAGAAAAGTGTCGGATTAAAGTCGATACCATGATTGTTTTCTTTTGCCCAATCAACCCATGATGAGAAGTGTTCAGGCTGAATTTCATTCCGAGGGATTTTTTCTTCACTATCGAGATACGACGCATGAAGGTTTAAGCGATGATTTCCCGGAATCAAGCTATAGGCTTTATCAAGATCGCTCCGTAATTCTGCAACCGTACGAGCTTTACCAGGGTAATTCCCAGTCGCCATTATCCCACCACTTAAGGCGCGATTTGGGTCTTCAAACCCACTTACATCATCACCTTGCCAGCAATGTAAGCTGATTGCAACAGTTTTAAGTGTCTCTAGGGCAGACTCTACATCAACCCCTAAAGCGGCATAGCGTTCTTTAGCAAGTGCATAAGCAGATTCGATTTGTTGATCTGTTGGTTTAAAATTCATTTTTCCATCCTAACATAATATAAAATAGTAGACTGTTATTCTAATCGGACTCATAATCACTTAGTATGTCAATCCAAATCCATATTCAAATAATGGATCATAGAGGCAGACTAATCTACAACAAACACATACTGACCTGCATTAACCGTATGCACATCTCCCGAAACGTTTTGTCCATCTAATGTGATCACTTGCCCATCATCAGCAGGCAAGTAAACTGTTGCGGATGTATTGGGTGGAATCGTCACATTTAACGTCAATTTACCCGCATCGAGCGTCCAAGCTGAACGGACTTCACCATATAAGGTTTGATGACTGCCATTGGCATAAGTCAATCCACCGCCGGGACGTGGCCGAATAATCATATGCTTATAACCCGCTTGTTGCTTATCAATTTCTATGCCAGCAACCGTGTTATAGAGCCACGCACCGATTGCACCATAGGCGTAATGATTAAACGAATTCATGCCGGGGTCTTGGAAACCGTTATCTTCTGTCCAGCCATCCCACCGTTCCCAAATCGTGGTTGCGCCTTGTGTCACCGAGTATAACCATGAGGGCCATGTTTTCTGGTACAGCAATTGATAAGCATCATCCAACCGCCCATATTTACTTAAGACATGGGGTAGATAGGGTGAACCAACAAAGCCAGTCGATAAATGTCCATCGCGTCGTTGAATATCAGCAACCAGTTCATCAACGGCAGTTTGTTGGAGAGCTTCTGGTAATAGGTCAAAGTGTAATGCGAGTACATACGAAGTCTGAGTCGGATTAAAAAGGTTGGTATTAAATACCTCAGATTCAGCAACTTCATAATCAACGACTTTTAGATTACCTTGAGAAATCGAATCTGCACCGTCCATCATACGCCGTCTTTCGGATGCTGTATCTTGACTTGCTGTTACACTGCTTCCTTTGAGATAACGATCCTGAAACGCTTGTTTGGTATCGGAAAATAGCTTGCGATATTGTTCTGCGTCATCTGATTTACCAAGGATTTCCGCAATTTGTGACATCAATTGCGCGTCATATGCTAAAAAAGCTGTCCCAATTAAATCGCGTGGCGTTGGTGCATTGATCGAAAGCCAATCCCCAAAGCCGGGCCATCCTTCAAACTCAGGTGCGCAACGAATCAAATTCGGGCTCGCCTGAAGTAGGAAATCCATAAACCGACGCATGACTTTGTAGTTATCAGCCAGAATACGTGTATCACCATATGCAAGATACATCGTCCACGGGCAAATGATCGCCGCATCTGACCATGCAGGGCCACCATCGGGTAGAGGAATCGCTTTTGGAACAACTGCTGGAATCATCCCCATCTCATTCTGCGAATCGGCGACATCATTTGCCCACTTTGTCATAAAACCAGCTACATCCATATTAAACGCGGCAGTTTGAGCAAATACTTGAATATCACCAGTCCATCCCAACCGTTCATCCCGTTGTGGACAGTCCGTTGGCACATCGACAAAATTACCTTTTTGACCCCATAAAATATTGTGCTGTAGTTGGTTAAGCAAAGCGTCAGAAGTACTGAAATCACCTGTCTGTACCATATCAGAATGGACAACAATGCCAGTAATTGTGTCGCGTGACACCTCGCCGGGGTAGCCCGATAACTCTACATAACGGAAACCATGAAATGTAAACTTCGGTTCCCAAATTTCTTCGCCTTCACCCTTAAATGTGTAATGATCGGTTGCTCGTGCACCTCGTAAATTGGTTGTGTAAATTGACCCATCTGGGTTCAGCACTTCAGCAAATCTCAAAACAACTGTTGTACCAGCAGGAGCAGACCCTTTCAGGCGTGCCCATCCCACCATATTTTGACCTAAATCAAAAATAAAGCGTGATGCAATGAAATTGCCTTTATTTTCAGGATCATTGATCGGTGTTAATTCTTCAAAGCGTTTGACTGTTGGACCATTGGTTGCTACCAAGTTCACACCCGTATCATCATAGACTTCAACCGCTAACCAATGACTATCATCGTAATCAGCATGATCCCATCCCGTTAACTCACGGCGGGCATCATACGATTCGCCAGCTTGCATATCACTTTCCAGCAGTGCACCATGTTGATGTTTCCATGTATTATCAGTGACAATAATCTGTTGTGTGCCATCTGCTAAGGTGACTTCCAATTGTGCAAAGAAGCGTGGGCGATCAACATAAGCTTGACGACCAGACATACCGACAGCACCAGCCGCCCAACCATCACCGAGAATGCTAGTAATGACATTACCCCCATTTTGTAAGGTATCTGTCACGTCATAGACATTGTATTGAATCCGTTTGCTATAGTCCGTCCAACCGGGGGCGAAAACATCGTCACTAATGGCTTGCCCGTTTATCATACATTCGTATACACCTAAGGCTGTCACGTACAATCGCGCTGATTTTACATCATCAGACACTGTAAATGGTTTACGTAGATAAGGCACTGGAATTGTCGTCCATTTCCCACCAACCAGCGAGCCACCAATCCAATCAGCTTGCCATTCGTCGCGCTCTAATAATCCAATTTCAAACCATGCGGAGTCACTCATTTGGGCAGACTCATTTTCATCCCATACGGTAACTTTCCAGTAGACACGCTGACGAGACTTGAGAGTCTGTCCCGCATACACAACATGAACCGATTGATCAGAATTAACTTTGCCGCTATCCCATAGATCGGCTTGGTTGGATGCGAGTTGGTCGACAGTGCTTGCTACCAGAATTTGATATGCAGACTGCTTTGCGCCGCGGCGATCCGTCATCAGTTGCCAACTTAGACGCGGTTGAGTGATGTCTATACCAAGAGGATTATCACGGTATTCACATCGGAGGTTTGTTATTAAGGTCATTATGAAATGCCTTTACCGTGCGCCACAAGCTTGTAAACAGGCTTGCATATGACCACGTGCTTCTGCGGCAATCGTGCAACATTGTTCGAGTGTATATTCTTTCGCACCAATGACTTCTAAGTTCAACGGACCAGTGTAACCGTTTTCATGCAACACACGGATATAACCCACAAGATCAATATCGCCGCGACCATTTGCTTGATTTTCTGGTGAGCCGGGTCCTTGTTGACGACCTTTACAATCACGGATATGAACGTGCTTAATCCGTGAAACGACAGCTTCAATTGCTTCAACAGGATTCTCATTGGCACGATAAATATGTGAAGGATCCATATCCAGCCCAAAATAATCGGAGTGAATCGCATCTAAAATTTTAAGCGTTGTTGGTGTGTTATAAACATATTGTCCGACATGAGCCTTCACACAGAGCGTTACACCATATTTTTCTGCCATTGTCACCAATGAGCCTAATTCATCTATCACCTGTTGATAAGTTGATTCATCATCTGATTTGCCACCAGGTCCACAATTGATGATGGGGATCCCAATTTCAACTGCCGCTTGAAAGGCTTTTTCCATCAGGTCAGGATCGCGTGACGGTTGTTCCATTGCCAATAATTCAAGGTCATAGGTTTGCGCGAGTTGTTTCACTTGAGGAGCAATCTCTTGCCAGCGATCTAATACCAGATGTTCGCTCATGCCGTTAATTGCCGAAACTTCGATACCATCATAACCTGCCATCGCTAAATATTTGAACGATGTTTCCATATCGTATCCGCCAAATAAGACAGAATTTGCGCCGACTTTCATTATTAAACTCTTTTCTCTAAAATATTTACGTGATTAACTTTGTCTATTCTATTTTGGTGTCTCCCACGCTCTATGATAGTGAGCAGCTTAACAAGTCTCCCAATACAACATTTTCAAGGGAGACTTAGAGGGGACGTTGTTACCATGCGACTTGGTTGCCATCCCAATTGAAAAATTGTCCACTATCATCAAGCGTTAGCCCATCAATTGTTTGTACGAGACTTGGCAGGGCTTCATCTAAGGTTAGTGACGCGTTAACTCCACCCATATCGGTTTGAATAAAACCGGGATGAATCGAAATCACAATGATATTATCTGCGCGCAAATCACCTGCCAGACAACGAGACATCATATTGAGTGCCGCTTTGCTCGATGGATAACTATAGTCGCAACCTTGACTACGACGGGTGATTGACCCTGCGTCCGATGATACATTGATGACCCGTGTATTTATGCCGTTACGTAGTAAATCAGCATAAGCTTGTGTCACCATAATCGGAGAAATGGAATTCACACGGAAAACGTTTAACATCGCATCAGCTTCTAATAATCCAAATGCGCTTATGTTTTTATCGCGTGCATCCACTCCACCGGGCAAAATCCCTGCGTTATTGATGAGCATATCTAAACCATCAACAAGCTGGCTAACTTTTGCTAGAGATTTGTCGATAGAAGCTTGATCGATCACATCTAATTGCACAATGTGGACGCGATTTGGATATTGAGTCGCAACAGCTTGTAAGTCAGTCGCATGGGATGGATTACGACAGGTCGCAAAAATCAAGGTATCATCTTGTAAGAGATAATGACGGACAAGCTCAAGTCCTATCCCCCGATTTGATCCTGTAATTAAAATGCGTCTCATAACGCTAACCTCAATCATTAGTCTTTAATATAGACAATAGATTCATTTTCGAGTGATTCGATTGCGGCAGCGAGTACTTTCTGAGCCGCTAAACCTTCTGCCGCACTTCCGTCAAGGTCATGGGGTGCAACGCCATCAGTGACTTGCTGTAAAAAGGTATGAATCCGTTCACGGAAGGTATTTTCAAAATTATGGAATCCACCAAATAGTGGATCGGTATAAACTGTTTTTTCTAAGTTGCCAGCAGGATAAAGGGTTAACTCACGCCACATATCATCTAATACAAAGCGGCCACCTGTACCCGCAACTTCACAGCGTTCCATCGGATGACCGCGTTCGATGTCATAACTACCTGTCAATGACCCGACTACCCCATTTTTGAAGCGGAAGTTAAATTGCGCCGTAGACCAAATTTTGCGCCCCGGTGCTTTTGTTGCAAAGCATTGCACAGCCTCGATGTCGCCACAAAAATAGCGCATGACATCAATTGTGTGCGGGTGTAAGGATTTAATATGATAGAAAGGGGAAGTTTCCGCAGGATTCATAATCCACATTGCCATATTAACAAATAATAGATGTCCCAAGCGACCTTCATCAACCCACTTTTTTGCTAGTCGTGCCGCAGGGGTAAAGCGGTGATTGAGGTTAATCCCATAACAAACCCCCATCTCCTTACCTTTTGCGACCATTTCTTCGGCAGGTGGAATTTCATTAGAAATCGGTTTTTCACCCAAAACATGACAACCTGCTGATAGAGCTTGCATCGTCGGTAAATAGTGATCGCTCGAGTTTTCATAACCACCTGTAGTGACACTACAGACGTCAGGTGCTAGTGCATCTAGCATCGTTTGTACATCATAAAATGCAGGAACACCTAATCGTGCAGCGGTCGCATCTGCTTTTTCTTTGATAATGTCACATACACCAACTAACTCTGCTAGCGGATCTTGTGAATGAAGATTCGCATGACGGTTGCCTATCGGTCCCAATCCGATAACTGCTACTCGTAAAGTCATGATTCCTCCGGTATTTCGTAATTATATTCCTGCATGGCAGGTTCAAAAAAGTCAAAAAAATTAATACCATCGTCTTTTTTCCAACGGTCAACAGCATCAGGACGAACGATGATACGCCCTAATGGAATACTTAAAAATTCTTCCAACCGTGCTAATGTTTCTTCTTGTTGAAGTACAAAATCTTCAAAGCGCACTTCAATCCATTTTGCTGGTTTGGGGGTCGACTTCACAAGATCATATTGATACTTCCATGAGATTGCACGCCGAAGACGTTCATCCTCTGTTTCGGGATAATCAATACCAAATACACGCATATCATCGGTTACATGTCTACCAAGGATACAGTCACGTGGATTCCGTATCCAGAAGACATATTCAATCTCTGGATAGAGACGGACAATCCACGGATACACCAAGGTTGTTTCTGGTATCTTCCATCCTTTGAAGGGGTTTTTATGCTTGATGACCGACTCTAAATAAATATCGAGTAACTGTTTAAATTCATCAGGGATTTCCATCGAATGCACTTCGCTAAAATCCCACGACAAGCCCCCATTCCATTTTACATACTGCCCAAATACCCGACACGCATCGTACATCGCTTGTGGGGGAACCATATCACCTGATTCGTTTAGAAGTCCCCCCATATAGACACCACTTGCATAAAGCGTGTGAGAAATCGCGCGCGTTCCTGAATGCCCACGTCCGATAATCGTTATCACAGGTCAATCACTTTCCCTGTATCCCATGACTCAATCGCCGCCTCGATAATCAATTGAACATCGAGTGCATCTTGTCCTGAAGCATCAATATCTTCTGGCGCAACTTCAGCAATATTTTGTTCTACCCACCGCGTAATACGGCTCTTAAATGTTTGACCAAAGTGCGTCATCCCACCATAATTTTCGTGGCGTTCAATGTCTTTGTTGAAGCGAGGATAAAAGATCAGTTCTTCGCAGGCATCGCGTAAGAATACCCGTCCCTCTGAACCGACAACATCCAATGTTTCCAACCCATACGTACCTGCCGCACCAAAATTACCATCATAACTGCCACGCAAATGCCCGATGATGCCATTTTCATATAGCAAGTTAACTTGCACATTTGACCAGATGGTGCGGTCTTTACCTTTTTTAAAGAAGGCATGGACTTTTGCTACTTTGGATTTCGCAAAATATCGCATCACATCAAATGAGTGGGGATGTAACGCACGCATGTGGAAATGAGGAGAGCTTTCATTCGGATTATTAATCCACATGGTCATATCAATCGTGTTTACTTCACCCAGTCGTCCAGAATCTAGCCATTCTCGCGCTAATACTGCCGCAGGGGTGAAGCGGTGATTAAGGTTTACGCCATAGCGAATATTCTTCTCTTTTGCCAGCGCAACCATTTCGGCAGCTTTGCTGACATCATTAGAAATTGGTTTTTCACCAAGTACGGGATATCCTGCGCGTAATAACTGCATGGTAGGTTCATAGTGATCGCCACCGTTTTCAACCCCAGCAGTTGTCACACTCACAGCATCAAACTCAACATTACTATCGAGCATAGCTTGCACCGAATAAAATCCTTGACAACCAAATTTTTCGGCGGCTATGTCTGATCTTTCTTCGATAATGTCACATACGGCAACAATTTCGACATTATCAAGTTCACTATACACACGCCCATGCGTATTACCGATATTTCCCAAGCCAACAATCGCAACTTTGAGTGTCATCAGCTTTTAACCTTCCTTAATATGTTATCAGATTCAGCTTCTTTGATTTCAGAGATTTTGGTTTCACTTATTCGTCACTATCGTCATTACTCGCGCGCGATTCGGCTTGAAGTTTTGCGGCTTGTGTTGGATCACCAATATGCAAGGTATCATATGCTTGCTGTGACGAAGTAAATGCGCCAACACCTTCTTGCCCGTGCCAATCTCCTTGATCGAGCATAGGATTTGGTAATCCTGTTTCTGCTTCGCGTTGAGCAATAAACGCATCCATCCGTGCCTGTAAGAAAGCAACCACATCGGGGTGTTCCTCGGCAAGATTATTATTTTCTTCAGGGTCAGCAATTAAGTTATATAATTCGATTTCTGGTTTAAAGTGGAAATCAGGCTCAAGTGCGACTATCAATTTCCATTCAGGTGTTCGCCATCCGTGCTTCCGCATCCATGTACATTCTGTGATGTAAAATTCACTCTCATAGGATGCAATTTCGCCTGTAACCAGTGGCAATAAACTCCGTCCATTAAAGCGTAAACCAGAGGGGTAATTAACTGAGTCATGTGGAATATCAGCCAATTCAAGAATGGTTGGCATCAAATCTTTGTGTTGATTATAACCAGATACGCGGGTCCCTTGAGGTAATTTTGCTGGATAGCGGATAATCAGAGGAACATACAGCACATTATCGTACATACCATGATGATCAAACCAGCATTCATGATCATAAAGAGTCTCGCCGTGATCGCCATTAATGATGATAATCGTCTCATCCATAACCCCATGTGCTTCAAGTGCTTGGAAGATAGATTGAATACAAGCATCCATATAAGCAATTGCACCATCATATTGCGCGATGACATAATCTTTATCACTGATTCCCGGTGGCATCCATGAAGCAAAGAAATCTCGAAACGGTTTAAAGTCCATCACTGGTTCCATTGACTTATTTGTCGGGTCAATTTCGTTTCCATGATAAAACATACGCTCGTAAGGGGCAGGGGGGAGATAGGGGGCATGAGGATCCATATGTCGGAGCATCATGAACCACGGTTTATCATCAGCCACCAGTCGATCAATTTCTGGCATGGAAACATCATTCAGATTTTGGGCTTTAGGGCTACGACCTTCGTTCCAGCTTCCCCAGCCAGCATAATCTAA
>Ga0070728_10005652_pt1 | contig 12232 bp, 11 predicted proteins | sample tdDd471_FD_66723 | JGI IMG/M metagenome (GOLD analysis project Ga0070728, IMG submission 66723) | Marine sediment microbial communities from the Atlantic coast under amendment with organic carbon and nitrate - tdDd47.1 | ecosystem: Environmental > Aquatic > Marine > Coastal > Sediment | place...
ACGGGTCATCGCGAGGGCTCGCCCCATCGCGCCTCTCCCGGCGCCCCGAACGTAGGAGGCGAGCTAGCTGCCGCCGTTGGGATCGGTCGACACGCAGAAGCGCCGGTTCGTCTCCGAGTCGATCACCTCGGCGAGCACCGTCCCGCCCTCGGGCGTCAGCGTGATCTCTTCGGCCGCCATGCAGCGGTAGCCCTCGTCGAAGCGGCAGTTGCCGTCCTCTTCGCAGTTGCGCATGCAGGCGGTGAACGTCAGCCGCGACGGCTCGGGCCGCCAGCGGACGCAGACCGTGTCGTCGGGGCACGTGTCCGCCTCGCAGCTGAACACGGTGCACGCGCCGTTGGGCCGCGCGAGGTCGCACTGGCGGTCGCCGTTGATCGAGCAGTCGAACGCCGTGTTGCACGAGTCGCCGATCGAGGGCGCGCACGCGGAGGCGAGCAGGCTCAGGGCGACGAGTGCGAGGCGGATGCGCATCGGGCGGCGGAGCATAGCGGTTCGGAAGGCCGGGGCCACCCAGGCAACGAACTCGCGCGCCCGTTCATGCCATGCGAGGTTCCGGGGGTGGAATCCCGCCGCGCGGCCCGGCGGTTGTCCGAGATGGTGCGCTTCATCGGAGTCACGATCGCCCTCTGCAGCCTGGTGGTGGCCCCGGCCGCCGCGCAGGACGACCCGCTGTCGCCGATCGCCGAGCTCGTCCGGCGCCGCGCCGACGACCGCGCCCTCGAGGCCCTCGACCACCTCCCGGCGGCGGCCCGCGCGACCCCGCGCGCTCGCTACCTGCGCGGTCGGCTCCTGCAGCGGCGCTCCGAGATGGCGGCGGCCGCGGCGGCGTATCCGACCGGCGACGACGCGTCGGCCTTGCCCGACGAGGTGCGCCGCGACTCCGAGCGCCGCGCGGGGCTCGCTCACGCCCGCGCCGGCGACTGCGCGCGCGCCCGGTCCATCCTCTCCGCGCACGCGACCCACGCGCCGTCGCAGGCGGCCGCGGCCGAGTGCGCCCTCGCGCTCGGCGACCTCGACGCGGCGGTGAGCGAGCTGCGCGCGGTGGTCGCGCGCGGCGACGCCGCGGTGGACCTGTTCGCGGCGCGGTTCGGCTACGCCGAGGCGCTCGAGCGCGCGGGGCAGCGCGACGAGGCGGTCGAGGTGCTGACCTCGCTCGTCGTCGAGCGGCCCGCGCACCCCGAGATCGCGAGGGCCGAGGCCGCGCTGCGGGCGCTGAACGGAGCGCCGATCGAGCTGTCGTTCGCTCAGCAGATCCGACGCATCGAGCAGCTGATGGACGCGCACCGCTACCGCGAGTCGCTCGCCGCGCTCGATGAGCTCGGCCGGCCGCGCAGCCGCGCGGAGCAGCGCGTGTGGGTGCACCTGCGCGGGATGACGCTCTACCGGCTGCGGCGGCGCTGGTACGCCGAGGCGGCGACCACGCTCTTCGAGAGCGAGCGGCTCGGCGGCGCGCACTCGGTCGAGGACCAGTTCCACGCGGCGCGCGCCCTGTCGCGCTCGGACCAGGACGCCGCGGCGGTGCGCGAGTACCGACGCTTCGCGCGCGAGCACTCGACCCACCGCCTCGCGCCCGAGGCGATGTACCTCGCGGCGTGGCTCGAGCTGCGCCACTCGATGCCCGGCGGGATGCGGAACATGGCCCGCTTCGTCCGCAGCCGGTACGCGCGGCGCAGCGACCGCTTTCGGCAGGAGGGGACCTGGCAGCTGGGCCTGCGCGCGTTCGAGGCGGGGCGCTACCGCGCCGCCGAGCGGCACCTCGAGCGCTACGCGGGCATGAGCCCGAGCCCGATGGTGCGCGGGCGCGGCTGGTACTGGGTCGGCCGGGCGCGGCAGGAGGCCGGCGACCGCGACGGGGCGCTCGAGGCGTACCGCGAGGCGCTCTACGTCGAGCCGCTGCACTGGTACGCGCTGCTCGCGCGCCAGCGGATCGAGGCGCTCGGCGAGCCGTCCCCGCCGCCGTTCCCCGAGCCGGCGGAGCCGGGCGCCGCCGAGACGGTGCGGGTCGAGCTCCCGGACGCGGCGCGCTTCTACGCCTCGCTCGGCCTGCGCCACGAGGCGCTCGACGCGCTGCGCGCGCGCGAACGCCGGATGCGCCGCGGCCGGGACGGGCTGCGGCGGGTCGTCGCGGCGTACCGTGCGCTCGGCGAGGCGGGGCGGCCGGCGCGCCTCGTCGGCGGGCCCGCGACCCTGCGGCGGCGCAGCGCGCCCGGGCCGGTCGATCGCTGGCGCTGGGACGGGGCGTTCCCGCGGCCGTTCGCGCAGGAGGTCGACGCGGCGGCGGAGGCGGGCGGGCTGACCCCCGCGCACATGTACGCGGTGATGCGCCAGGAGAGCGGCTTCGACCCGGACGTCGTGAGCTACGCGGACGCGATCGGCCTGATGCAGCTGCTGCCGGACACGGCGATCCCGATGGCGCGCCGCGTCGGGCTCGAGGTCACGCGCGAGATGCTGTTCGACCCGGAGATCAACACGCGCATCGGCGCGGCCTACGTCGGCGGCCTGATGTCGCGCTTCGGCATGCCGCTCGGGTTCGCGGCGTTCAACGGCGGGGGGCACAACGTCGACCGCTGGCTCGAGCGCAGCGGGCGCCAGGAGCTCGATCTCTTCGTCGAGCACATCCCCTTCAACCAGACACGGAACTACATTCGGCGGGTGACCACGCACTTCGCCCACTATCGCTACCTCGACGATCCGAGCCGCGGCTGGCCGATCACGCTCCCGACGCACGTCGAGCCGCGCGGCGACTGATGCCGAGGGCGATCACCCGCGAGTACGCCGACCCGCTCGACGCGATCTGGATCGGCGCGGCCCGGCGCATCGGCCTGACGGTGCGGCGCACCCCTGACGCGTTCGCCACGACCGACGGTCGCGGGGCGCTCGCGATCGGGACCGCCGAGACGCTCGATCCGGACGACTGCCTCGCGCAGATGATCTTCCACGAGCTCTGCCACTCCCTGGTGCAGGGGCCCGAGTCGTTCGACGCGGTGGACTGGGGGCTGTGCAACGAGTCGGCGCGGGACCTGAGCGCGGAGCACGCGTGCCTGCGCACCCAGGCGTGGCTCGCGTCGCGGGTCGGCCTGCGGCGGGTGCTCGCGCCGACGACCGAGCACCGCGCGTTCTTCGACCGCCTCGGCGACGACCCGCTCTCGGGCGACGCGCCGGAGCTGTCGCGGGCGCGCCGCGCGGTCGTGTACGCCGGCCGCCCGCCGTGGGCGCCGCACCTCATGGACGCGCTCGAGGCGACCGCGGCGGTGGCGCGCGCCGCGGCGCCGTTCGTGGACGAGGGGTCGCTGCTCGCGGCGATCGACGCGCCGCGCCCGCGGCACCCGGCTGGCGGCTGGGCTCACCCGGCGTCGGACGGACGGTGCGGCGGATGCGCCTGGCGGGGCGATCGATGCGTGGTTAGGGGCGCGCCGGTGCAGGCCGAATGGCCCGCGTGCGAGGCGTTCGAGGCCGCGCTCGACTGCCGCGCGTGCGGCGCGTGCTGCCGCGAAGGGTTCGACGTGGTCGAGCTCTCCGACGACGAGTCATTCGTGTCCGAGCACTCGGATCTGGTAAAGCGCATCGGCGGCCGATGGGTCCTGCAGAGGATCGACGGGCGCTGTCCGCCGCTGACCGGCGACGGAGTCGAGACGTCTTTCACGTGCGCGGTGTACGATGATCGTCCAAGGTCGTGCCGAGATTTACCCAAGGGAGGCGACAGCTGCCTCCTCGCGAGGCGACGAGTGGGGCTGAGCGCCGGATGAAGTGGTTCCTTGACACTCGCGGGCTACCGCGAGAGCTTCCTAACGCGATGCGTCCAGGCGACAGGCGGCCATGAACATCATCGCGGCAGGGCTGTCGGACGTCGGTCAGCAGCGGGAGCACAACGAAGACTCCTTCTGCATTCTGCCGGAGTACGACCTGTTCATCGTTGCCGATGGAATGGGCGGACACCGCGCGGGCGACGTCGCGTCCAAGATGGCGACGCACACGATCGCGTCGTTCTTCCAGGCGACGAGCAAGGAAGACGCGACGTGGCCGTTCCACTTCGACCCGCACCTGTCGGTCGAAGAGAACCGGCTGATCACGGGCATCAAGGTCGCCAACAAGCGCATCTTCGAGGCGTCGACGCGCTACCGCGAGGTGCACGGCATGGGCACGACGGTGGTCGGCGCGCTGTTCGCGCGCGAGCGGAACAAGATGTACGTCGCCCACGTCGGTGACAGCCGGGCCTACCGCGTGCGCGACGGCGAGATCACCCAGCTGACGCGCGATCACTCGCTGCTCAACGACTACCTGCTGGTCATGCCCGACATGACGCAGGAGCAGAAGGACGAGCTGCCCAAGAACGTGATCACGCGGGCGCTCGGCATGCAGGACTCGGTCGTCGTCGATCTGGTCCCCGAGCAGCCGAACGGCGGCGACGTCTACGTGCTCTGCTCCGACGGGCTGAGCGGGATGATCACCGACGACGAGATCCGCGACGATGTGCTCGCCCACGACGAGCTCGACCGGTCCGCCCAGGCGCTGATCGATCGCGCCAACGCCAACGGCGGCGAGGACAACGTGACCGTCGTGCTGCTGCGCGTGACCGAGTGACCTGCTAGACAGGCGGCGGCTCATGCAGTTCGAGATCCGCCACGTCTTTCCCACCGACCCCGAGACCTTCTGGACCCGGGTGTTCTTCGATCGGGAATTCATGCGACGCACCTACACCGAGGTGCTCGGCTTCCGCGAGTTCGAGCTGCTCGAGCTGACCGGAGAGCCCGGCGGCGTGCGCACGCGCAAGATGCGCACCCGGCCGGCGAGCGAGCCGCCCGCGGTGGTGAAGAAGCTCGCCGGCGGCCCGATCGACTACACCGAGACCGGCCGCTTCGACCCGGCGACCGGCCTGTGGACCTACCAGATGACGACGAGCGCGTCGGAAAAGGTCCAGATCGGAGGCGTCGTGCGGGCGGTCGCGCACCCCGACGGCCTCGAGCGCATCCTCGAGGGCCACGTGAACGTGAAGGTCTTCGGCGTCGGCAAGGCGGTCGAGCGCTTCATCGAGAAGACCACCCGAGACGGCTACGAGCGCAGCGCCGCGTTCACCGCCGAGTACATTCGAGAGCTGGGCCTCGATCGAGGCCGCACCGAGGAGGCATCGTGAAGGAGCACCCGCGTAACTCAGGCACGTCGCAGATCGATTTCGTGATGCTGCTGCTCATCCCCGGCGCGATCGTCGCGCTGAGCCTGTTGATCGCTTACATGGGTATGACGCTCGAGTAGTCGCGGAACGCGACTACTCCCCTTGCGCCTGCCCCCTGCGCCTGCGCCTGCGCTAGATCGCCGCCCCAAGCCCTAATCCCCCGCCGGCCGCCCCTCGCGCCGCGGGTCGCTCGCCGCGATCAGCCGCACCTCGCCGTCGTCGCCGCGGACGAGCCGGATGATCTGCACGTTCGCCGAGTGCGACAGCTCCTCGAGCGCGTGCCCGCGCCGGCGCAGCCCCTCGAGCATCGCCTCGTCCATCCCCTCTTCGTAGCGGGTGGTGCGCGGGATGCCCTGGTGGTGCACGCGGCGCCGCGCGAGCGCCTCGCCCGGGGTGTCGCCGAACAGCACGCTGAACAGCAGCACCTGCTCGGTCGCGGTGATGATGCGCGAGCCGCCCGCCGCGCCCGCGCACAGGATCGGGCCGTCGCCGTCGAACACGATCGTCGGCGACATGCTCGACAGCGGCCGCCGCCCGGGGCCCGGGAGGTTCGGCGCGCCGCCGACCAGCCCGAACGCGTTGGGCTCGCCGACCTCGCGCGCGAAGTCGTCCATCTCGTCGTTCATCACGATCCCGGCGGCGCTGAACCGCGCGCCGAACGGCAGGTTCACCGTGGTCGTGACCGACGCGACGTTGCCCTCGGCGTCGACGACGCAGAAGTGCGAGGTGCCGTGGTCGCCGCCCGGCTGCGCGGGCCGCGGGGGCTCGCGGCCGGCCACCGGCAGGTCGTAGCGCTCGGTGCGCTGCGCGATCATGGGGTGGAACAGCTCGGCCCGCGCGTCGGCGCGCTCGGCGGTGAGCAGCGCGTCGATCGGGACGTTCACGTGGTCGGGGTCGCCGAGGTAGTGGTGGCGGTCGGTGTAGGTCCCCTTCCAGCTCTCCACGAGCGCGTGACGCAGGTACGGCGAGTCCTCCGCGCGCCGCGACTCGGGGAGCCAGCGCTCGAGCAGCGCCAGCGACGCCAGCATCGTCACGCCGCCGGCCGACGGGGGCGGCGCGGACACCCAGCGGTGTCCGAAGTGCTCGCCGACCACCGGGTCGCGCCGACGCACCTCGTAGCTCGCGAGGTCCTCGGCGGTGAGGATCCCGCCCTCGGCGCGCACCCGGCGCACGATCTCGCGCGCGATGCGTCCCGTGTAGAAGGGCGCCGCGCCGCCGGCGGCGAACGCCTGCAGGGTGCGCGCGTGCTCGGGGTTGGTGATCCGGTGCCCGCCGGGGATGACGTCGCTGCCGGCCGGGAACCACCGGCGGAAGGTCGGGTCGGCGCGCATCGACTCGCCGAGCCAGCGGCTGTAGCGCTCCCAGGAGTCGCTCGTCTCCCAGCCCTCGCGGGCGTAGCGGATCGCCGGCGCCGCGATCTGCGAGCGCGTGACGTCGCCCGAGCCCACCGTCTCGATGAGCGCCGCGATGCCCGCCGGCTCGCCGGGCACGCCGACCGCGAGCCCGCCCGCGCGCGAGCGGTTGGCGGCGGTGTCGTCGTCGTCGCCCTCGCGCCGCTCGAACATCTCCGCGGTGGCCGCGCTCGGCGCCTCCTCGCGGAAGTCGAAGTAGTGCACCGACTGGTCGGACGCGCGGTAGTAGAGCGCGAACCCCCCGCCGCCGAGCCCGCTCGACTGGGGCGTCACGACGCCGAGCGCGAGCATCGTCGCCGCCGCGGCGTCCGCCGCGTTGCCCCCGGCCGCGAGCACCTCCGCGCCGGCCTGCGAAGCCAGCGGGTGATGGGCGGCGACCGCGTAGTGCTCGTAGACCGTCTCCGTCGAGTCCCCGTCCTCCCCGGTCCCGAGCAGGACCGGCGTCAGACAGAGCAGCGACAGAGCGAGAAGAACGCGCGAACGCATGGCCCGACCATGCCTCCCCACCCCCGAGCGTCAAGCCTGAGCTACCGTCGGAGGGTGGACCCCAGAGAGCGTTTCGCGGCGACGGTGGAGGACTACCGGCGGTTCCGGCCGGACTATCCGGAGGCGCTGATCGATTGGATCGTCGAGCGCTGCGAGCTCGCCGCCGGCTCGGTGGTGATCGACGTGGGCTGCGGGACGGGGATCGCGAGCCGTCAGCTCGCGGCCCGGGGACTTGCGGTGGTGGGCGCCGATCCGAACGAGGCGATGCTCGAGGCGGCGCGGGCCGAGGGCGGTCAGCGGCTGCGCTGGGCGCTGACCGACGCGGAGACGCTCGACGTGGGGCTCGATCGCGCCGACGCGATCGTGGGCGGGCAGTGCTTCCACTGGATCGATCTGGCGCGGGCGCGGCCCCGCTTCGCCGAGCTGGTCGGCCCCGACGGGCCGGTCGTCGCCTTCTGGAACCTGCGCGACGGGAGCGATCCGTTCATGGCCGGCTACGAGGCGCTGCTGCTCGAGCACGCGCCCGAGTACGCGAAGGTCGGGGCCGAGCCGCGCGCCGAGGCGGTGGCCGCCGCGGTCGACGCGGAGCGTCAGCAATTCGATCATGCGCAGGTCCTCGACCGCGCGGGGTTCTTCGGCCGCGTCTGGTCCAGCTCCTACGTCCGGCACGGCCTGAAGGACCGCGACGCGTTCGAGGCGTCGCTCGGCGCGCTCTTCGACCGGCACGCCGCCGACGGGACGGTTCGTTTCGTCTACCGGACGCTCGCGCTGCGCTTCACGCCGGGGTGAAATCACTTGCCCGTCGCGCGGCCGCGCTCCACATGCAGGCCATGCGCATCGTCGTGGTGATGGACCCGATCTCGACCGTGCTGGTCGACGAGGACACTTCCTTCGCGATCATGCTCGCCGCGCAGGAGCGCGGGCACCGGGTCGACTGGTGTCAGGAGCGGGACCTGTACCTCGACGGCGCGACGGTGAGCGCGAGGGTCCGGCCCGCGACCATGTCGCGGACGGCCGACCCGCCGGTGGCCCTCGGCGAGCCCGAGGACGTGCCGCTGTCGGAGGTGGACGTGGTCCTCGTCCGGAAGGACCCGCCGTTCGACGACGACTACCTGTGGGCGTCGCTCATGCTCGAGCACGCTCGCGGCGGGCCGCTCGTCGTCAACGACCCGCGCGGGCTGCGGGCGGCCAACGAGAAGCTCTACGCGACCTACTTCGCCGACCTGATGCCGGCGACGATCGTCACGAGCCACAAGGACCGCATCAAGGCGTTCGTGAAGCGCGTCGGCGGGCGCGGCGTGATCAAGCCGCTGTCCGGCAAGGGCGGCGAGAGCATCTTCGCGCTCACCGAGGGCGATCCGAACGTCAATTCGATCATCGAGGCGGTGACCCACGAGGGCCGCCAGGTCGCGATGGTGCAGGAGTTCCTCCCCGCGGTGAGCGAGGGCGACAAGCGCATCCTGCTCCTCGACGGCGAGTACCTCGGCGCGATCCTCCGGGTCCCGCGCGGCGGTGACCTGCGCAGCAACATTCACGTGGGCGGCCGGGTCGACGCGGCCGAGCTCACCGAGGCCGACCGCCAGATCATCGAGACCGTCGCCCCGCGCCTGCGGCAGGACGGGCTGTTCTTCGTCGGCCTCGACGTCATCGGCGGCAAGCTCACCGAGGTCAACGTGACGAGCCCGACCGGCATCCAGCAGGCGTCGCGCCTCATGGGCGAGGACCTCGAGGGCAGGGTGATCGAGTGGCTGGAGCAGAAGCGCTCGATCTGAGCGGGGCTCACGTCGCCATCCTCGGCTGGGCCGGGTCGCGCCCGCGGCAGCTGCGAGGGGTCGGCGCGTTCTACCGGCGCCACGCCGCCGCCGAGGTGCACACCCACAGCGCCGACGTGTTCCGCGCGATGGGCGATCCGCAGGGCTGGCCGCGCGAAGGCGCGACCGTCGCGCGGATGCTCGAAGCCGCGGATCCGCCGCGGCTCGTCGTGCACGTCTTCAGCAACGCTGGGTTCTGGACCCACGCGGCGATGCTCGAGGCGCTCGACCCCGCCATCCTGGAGCGGATCGACGCCGTGATCTTCGACTCGGCCCCCGGGATCCCCGAGAAGATCGACCCTTGGTACTACGCGCGATACTCGACCATGGCGATGATGCCCATGATCCTGCGCGCGTTCCGGCGGCCGCCGGCGCTGCACCACCCGCTGCTGACGCCGCCCGTGTGGGCGTTCATGCGCCTGTGGTACCACCTCAGCCCGACGCAGCTGGCGCGCGCGGAGGCGAGTCTCGGGCTCGTGATCGATACAGGTGCCTGGGATCACCTGTTCCTGTACTCGGCCGCCGACGAGCTCGTGCCCCCGCACTTCGTCGAGGCGTTCGCCCACCGCCTCCGCGAGGCCGACCGCGGCGTCGAGACGCGGCGCTGGGAGGACTCGGCGCACGTCCGTCACATGCTGAGCCACCGCCTCGAGTACTTCGATCGGGTGGCGGCTTTCCTATCCACCCGACTCCGCTGAGGCGGCGGATCGACCTGCCGATCCGGATGGATCGGTCGTGGGGGCCCGAATCACGGGTCCGGCGCGCGCCTTGCGTAGTGGGAGGGCGGAGACCCGGATGACCCAGCCCACCCGCCTCGCCCTGATCCTTTCCCTCGTCGCCGCCCTCGGGGGCTGCGCCATGGAGGGCGACCTCTCGCCCGACGGAGTCGACGAGGTCGGCGTCGTGCCCGGCGGCAAGGCCGACGGCAGCGACTACACGCCCTGCGAGCTGAACGCGGTGGTCGACGCGCTGAACGCGGGGCCGAGCGCCGACGACGTGCGGGGCTGGGGCGTGCACTCGCGCGCCGCCGGCAACCTCGTCGAGCGCCGCGACGGCGCCGACGGCGTGTTCGGCACCGTCGATGACGCGCCGTTCGAGGACATCCACGCGGTCGACGACGTCTACTACGTGGGCCCCGTCGCCATCCGGCAGCTCGTCGAGGCGAGCCGGTCCGCCTGCGACGCCCCCGAGCCCGGCGCGACCGAGGTCATCATGTCGCCGCAGCCGTACGACGAGAGCCACCTCGCGCGCATGGTCGAGCTGATCGACGGCACGGAGCGCTCGATCGACATCGCGATGTACAGCTACCGCGACGGCGCGGTCCTCGACGCCCTCGAGCGCGCCGTGGACCGCGGCGTGACGGTCCGCTTCATGTTCCAGACCGCCAGCGACGACCGCTCGTCGAGCTCGGGCGGGCGCAGCGGCCAGCTCGAAGAGCTGGGCATCGAGGTCCGCTACGTGAACAAGATCATGCATCACAAGTACGCGATCTTCGACGGCCCCCGCGCCGACCTCGCGTACGCCGAGACGGGCACGCTCGCGACCGGCAGCGGCAACTGGTCCAACGGCGCGGCGACCCGCTTCGACGAGAACACGCTCGTCGTGCACGGCAACGCCGAGCTGAACCTGCGCTTCCAGCGCGAGTTCAACCACTTGTGGGACCACGGCCGCCCGTTCGTCTGGAACGAGGACATCGAGAGCATCGGCCACGTGGCGATCACCGACGCCGACATCACCGACGACCCCGACGTCGACGCGGTGTTCACGAGCGCGAACTTCCGCACCTACGAGTCGTCGCGCTACGGCCCGACCTTCAGCGTCGAGCGCGGCCGCAACGAGGTCTCCGACCGCTGGGTCGAGCTCATCGCCAACGCCGAGCACAGCATCCGCATCGCGAGCGGCCACCTCCGCAGCCGCCCGATCGCCGAGGCGCTCATCGCGGCTCGCGAGGCGAACCCCGAGCTCGACATCCGCATCTACCTCGACGGCCAGGAGTACCTGTCCGAGTACAGCCACGACCTGCAGCTCGCCGAGCTCGAGGACTGCCTCGTCGAGGCGGGCGACAGCGACGCGCGCCGCCAGGACTGCACCGACCGCGGGTTCCTCTTCGGCTACCAGATGCACCTGGCGGGCATCGACACCCGCTTCAAGTACTACGCCTATCGCTGGGACTACACCTACGCCGACCAGATGCACCACAAGTACATGGTCGTCGACGAGCGCATCCTCATCACCGGCAGCTACAACCTCTCGGACAACGCCGAGCACAACACGATGGAGAACGACATCATCGTGCAGGGCGCGGCGTACGCCGACGTCATCGACGCGTACGTCGACAACTTCGACGCCCTGTGGCTCACGGGCGAAGAGGACGGCCTCTTCGGCGGCCTGATGGACGAGGTCGTCGGCGCGACGAGCGACTTCCCGATCGTGTTCGAGCCGATGGCGCTCACCTGGGACCAGGTCACCACGCTCAAGCGCGCGATCCGCGACGCCTGCCCGCAGATCAACAGCGAAGAGTACCGGCGCAACGCTTCGGCGCATCGTTACTGCGATCTGTGATCTCGGGGGCTTCGCCCCCGCCGCGCCTTGCGCTCGGTGCGCTTCGCGCACCTCGCTTGGGCGCGCCCCCGCGCGGGGGTTGCGCTCGGCTTCGCCTCGCCCCCCGCGACCGGCGCGCGGCCTCGGCGCTGCGCCGTCGCTGCGCGAACGGCTCCGCGCTTTCGGCGCGCGCCGGGTCGGCCGGGGCTCGGCTTCGCCTCGCCCACGGCCTCCGATGGCCGACAGGAGCTCTCGTCCTCCGCGCCGTCGGCGCCACGCGCTTTGCGCTCGCCGCCTCCGGGAGCGTCCCGTCTCGCCCGTCCCGACCAACTGGCGGCTCGACGACTCGGACGGAACGGGCCGACTCGCGTGCGGTCGCCATCGCGCACTCTCCCCCTCCCTTCTCTCCCCGTCTCCCCCTCGAAAACGCCCCGAAGCGCCCGGAGACCCGACGAACCGCGGGCTCGCCTCATCGCGTCCGCGCGGCGCCGGAGTTAGTCAAGGGAGTTAGTCAAGGGGACGCGACCCTTGACTAAGTCCTCGGAGGAGCTCTGGGGAGTTAGTCAAGGGGACGCGACCCTTGACTAAGTCCTCGGGGCTTCGCCCCGGCCGCGCCTTGCGCTCGGTGCGCTTCGCGCACCTCGCTTGGGCGCGCCCCCCGCGCGGGGAGTGCTCGGCTTCGCCTCGCCCCCCGCGACCGGCGCGCGGCCTCGGCGCTGCGCCGTCGCTGCGCGACCGGCTCCGCGCCTTCGGCGCGCGCCGGGTCGGCCGGGGCTCGGCTTCGCCTCGCCCACGGCCTCCGATGGCCGACA
>Ga0070728_10005653_pt1 | contig 12230 bp, 13 predicted proteins | sample tdDd471_FD_66723 | JGI IMG/M metagenome (GOLD analysis project Ga0070728, IMG submission 66723) | Marine sediment microbial communities from the Atlantic coast under amendment with organic carbon and nitrate - tdDd47.1 | ecosystem: Environmental > Aquatic > Marine > Coastal > Sediment | place...
ATTATCCGGGGGAGAGAAGCAGCGCGTTGCACTGGCGAGAGCCATGGCCTGCAATCCCGAATTACTGGTCATGGATGAAGCACTTTCTGCGCTGGACCAGCAAAGCAAAAGAGCCATTTTGGATGTCGTGTTGAATCTGCCGTCATCGCTTGGAATGCCCATTATTTATGTCAGTCATGTGATTGAAGAGGTGGCAAGAATTGCCGATTATCTGGCAATCATGAAATCGGGCCAAATCGTCGCGCACGGGCCGCTTCAGGAAGTTCTGGCCGATCCCGATCTTGAGTTGGCTCAGCGTGATGACGCGGGCGTTGTTATCGAAGCTCGCGTATTGCCATGTGACAGCGCCCATCATCTACAGAAAGCCCGCTTCGATGGAGGCGAGTTGTGGTTTGCCGACCTGGGAGCGCAGGTCGGTGATACTCTCCGCCTGCGCTTGCTAGCGCGGGATATCAGCGTCAGCCTCACAGAACACGTCGACCAAAGCATCCTGAACATACTCCCGGCGAGAGTAGAGGCCATTCGTCCCGGCTCGCATCCTGCGACCTGCATGCTACGCCTCAATGTTGGCAATAGCTCCGTATTGTCCCGCCTGACGAAAGCATCCGTCGAACGGTTAGGCATCCACGAGGGGCAAAACCTTTGGGTTCAAATCAAATCGGTAGCGGTCATCGAATAGGTTTAACATTATCAGGTCATTCATTAAAAAACCGACACCTGATTTGCTGTTATGAAACAGTATTTGAGCGTACACTTGTACCCTATATTTTTACGAGTCTGTTCTTATGAGCCACCCCTCCCAGCCCGGTCAGGTAAAACAGTCAATACACCTCGAAGATGCCCCTTACAGCGTTGCCGAAGAACTGGCAAACAGTCTGACACATGGCCTTGGCGCCATGCTCAGCGTCGTGGGTATCGCTTTATTGCTGTACTACAGCAGCCAAATGAATGACGTGTGGCGCATGCTCAGCTTCAGTATTTATGGCTTCAGCCTGTTCAGCCTGTATCTGGCGTCAACGCTCTACCATTCCATCCGGCATCCGGATCTTAAAAAGCTCTTCAAAACGCTGGATCATTGTGCGATCTACCTTCTGATCGCGGGGTCTTACACGCCCTTTTTACTGGTGAGTATGCGAGATACTGTCGGGTGGCCGCTGTTTGCCGTGGTTTGGGGCATTGCGGTGCTGGGTATCGGTTTGAAAATTGCCTTTGCCCACCGCTTTCATGCTTTGCGCGTTGCAACCTATCTTGTCATGGGATGGCTGGTGGTGCTGGCGAGCACCGAGCTGGGTAACGCATTGGCAACCGGCGGCATCGTATTGCTGGTTGCCGGAGGGATCACCTATACCCTAGGCGTCGTGTTTTACGCCGTAGAACGCATTCCGTTCAACCACGCTATCTGGCACCTCTTTGTGCTGGGAGGAAGTGTGTTGCATTATCTCGCCATCTTCCATTACGTGATGCCGCAAACGCTGGTGTGACAGCGCGGAGGACCTTGATCCCATCACGCATAAAGAGCAGGTGTCTTGCAGCTCAAATCTGTGGCACGTTCGGACCGGCACTGTCAGCCAACCATTCAGGCCAGTCCCCCCATATGAACAGGCATTCGCCTTGCCCCCCATTCTCCCGGGCGCGCATCAAAGACGCCGTGCATAGTCTGCGAACAACTCTGGCAGCGACCATTCCGGTCCAGCGCCCAGGCAACGATCTCATAACGATCTCTGACAATTACGGCCCGATGGCAACCGGTGCAAAACGTCGTACCGCCATCCAGGTCCTGAACGTTGCCGGTATAGACATGGGCCAAACCCGTATTCAGTGCAATCTGGCGGGCACGTCGCAAGGTAGATAAGGGTGTTCTGGACACATCCTGCATTTTCCAGTCAGGGTGGAAAGCCGTGAAATGGATGGGCACATAGGGTCCCAGATTGTCCAGAATCCATTCACATTGTGCTGTCAGTTCTGCATCCGAATCATTTTTCCCCGGAATCAAAAGCGTTGTTATCTCCAGCCATGAATCTGTTTCCTGTTGGATATAACACAGGGTATCGAGAACCGACTCCAGTTCGGCTCCACAAATATTGCGATAAAAGTCCCCGTTAAACGCCTTGAGATCAACATTAACGGCATCCATGTGTCGAAAAAACTGTTCACGAGGCGCGGCGGACATATAGCCGGCCGTGACCGCAACGGATGCGATGCCTTGTTCATGGCAGGCCTGAGCGGTATCGCAGGCGTATTCAAGAAAAATAACCGGATCATTGTAGGTATAGGCAACGCTTTTGCAGCCAAGATTTTTCGCCTCGCACGCAAGACGTTCCGGGCTTGCGGAAGAAGCTAGTGTATCCATTTCCCGGGATTTGCTCATATCCCAGTTCTGGCAAAATTTGCAGGCCAGATTACAGCCCGCTGTACCAAAGGAAAGCACAGCCGAGCCCGGCAGGAAATGATTAAGGGGCTTCTTCTCAATGGGATCGACACAAAAACCACTGGAACGCCCGTAGCTATAGAGAAAAACACCGTCCGGTTCGGCACCGCGAACGTAGCACAGCCCACGCTGGCCAGGCCGCATTTTGCACTGCCTCGGACACACGTCACATTGCAGTCGACCATCGTCCAGGCGATGCCAGTATTCTGTTGGATATCTATCTTGCGGCGCCATAAGCACTCTCCCCGCCAAAATGGCGCGCTGGTGTCCGGTTATTGACTAGATGGCGTCGAAGAGCATGGATTTCAACTTGCACAGTGACGAAATGTAGACCAGTATTTAGCAACACCTCGCAATTACGCTGCCTGCAATCAGTGAGGCTGACATGCCCGAAATCCGACTCGCCGCCGTCGCCGGCCTGTTTTATCCTGACTCCCCTGATCAACTGCGGGATGAAGTCGATGCATATCTCGCCAGAGCCAGCACCCAATGTCTTGCCGAGACGGACAGCGGGGATTCGATTAAGGCAATCATTGTTCCGCATGCCGGCTATCAGTACTCCGGACAGTGCGCGGCCTATGCCTACGCACGAATTCAGGCAAACGCCGAACACATTGAGCGTGTTGTCTTGCTGGGGCCTGCGCATCGGGAAGCATTTCAGGGGATTGCGCTTCCGGACTGCCGACAATTTGAAACACCACTTGGTTGCGTCCCGCTGGCGACAGCCCAAATGGACCGACTACTGAAGACAGGCATGGTCCACCAGCGCGCCAGCGCGCACATGCAGGAACACAGTCTGGAGGTGCAACTGCCGTTCCTGCAGCGCTGTTTGCACACGTTTGATTTGCTTCCACTGCTAGTCGGCGATGCCGATACCCAAACCATCGCGATGCTTCTGGAATCTGTCTGGGGAGGCAAGGAAACCCTAATCGTCGTCAGCACAGACCTTAGCCACTTCCATCCTTACGAGTGTGCCGAGGTGATCGACGCCGCCACCTGCCGGAACATTGAATCCATGAATCCCAATCTGTCCGGAGATCAGGCCTGTGGCTGCAGACCCCTGAATGGTTTGCTAACCATTGCGAAGCGCAAAGACATGCACATTGACGGGCTGTATCGATGTAATTCCGGCGACGCCGGCGGCCCGCGGGAACGTGTTGTGGGTTATGCGGCCTATGCAATGCATTGAACTCAGCCAGATAGACGGCTCTGCTCAAAGTGAGTTGCTGACGATTGCACGTCAAGCTATCCGCAACGGCATGGAACGGCCGGATTCCTCCTCGCCAACAATTCCAGACATCACGAGCTGCCAGCCATCTATCCGGAAGCCAGGCTGTGCGTTTGTAACGCTTTTGAAAAACGGTGAACTGAGAGGTTGTATCGGGGCTCTCAAAGCTCAGCAAGCACTCGCATGTGATGTCGCCGAACATGCCCGTGCCGCAGCCTTCAGGGACCCTCGCTTCCCGCCCTTGCGCGCCGAGGAGCTGCCGCAGATTCGGATAGCGATTTCAGTCATTGGACCCACTGAAGCGTTCCCTGTTCAAAGCGAAAGGGACTTACTCGATCAGTTGCGGCCATTTAAAGACGGTCTGATACTTGAACTCGATGACCCGCACTCACACATTTCCGCCACATTCCTGCCTTCTGTCTGGGAACAGCTCCCTTCCCCGCCGAAATTCGTCAATGCACTGAAACGCAAAGCAGGTTTGCCAGAGGTCTTCTGGTCAAAAAACCTGCAATTCAAACGTTATACAACTCTGTCATTCTCAGAACCGGAGAGTCGGTAAAGAGCGGTCGCAAATCCGCTCTCTATGTTTCCATTTGAAGGACCTGCATCGGAAAACCACTCCGCCCGCCAAGCCATCCAATACACCGAAACCTCGAAACCTCGAAACCTCGAAACCTCGAAACCTCGAAACCACTTTTAAATCAGTCGCCTGTGCCCCGTAAAAATTTTGCGGAATATTGGCGCTATTTTTAATTCAAAATTACCATCAAAACGCGAGAGGAATTGACTGTTTAAAACCCGAAACGTGAACTAACTTTAGGCGTGTTACGTATCGTTATCAAAAGCAACACTTCGATACATAGTCAGATCAATGTCAGATCAACATCGCCACGCCGTACCGTGACCTTGTTTTAATTGGGGAAATACGGAGAAGTTACATGCGCTCAATTCCACAACTCTTGTTCATTTTGTTTTTATCCTTCTCGTGGTCTGTTGCACACGCCATTCCCGTGACAGTCGACAATCCTTTTCTCGGCACACAGCTCGTTGGTTCGAACGGGATTCAGGCAAATAATACGACCTACGATGTGCTGTTTTTGGATGGGTCATACAACTCGCTCTATGTCAGTGGTGATTACCAGATCCCTTTTGCCACCAAACCCGAGGCCGACAATGCGGTCAGGGCACTGCTGGCCGATACCTTTCAGGGCACGAATTTTGGTCAGTTCCCTTCTGCGACATGGGGGTGTTTCTCAAACTCAACCTGCCGAATCTATACCGTGTATGGCGAGCCGGAAACCGATGGTTTCCTCGCTTCGCTCTTCATCAATCAGATCGGCGCAACAGACCTGAGCAACATTGACTTACCGACTGGAGGCCTGAATCTTTCCACGAACACAGGCGCACCAATTTCCGGATCGGAACAGGTCTTTGCTGTCTGGTCTCTGGCCGACAGCAGCACCGGCGGTGGAGGTAACAATGGTGGCGATGACAATACCGGAGGTGACAATGGCGGAGGGGGAGACGGAAACGGAGGTGATGGCAGTCATGACGATGGAGGCGTCATCGAGGTCAGCGAGCCCCCCACCACCATACTGCTCGGACTAGGTCTGGTCGCTCTGTTCTGGCAACAGCATCGCCAGAAAGCCCGCTTCGCAACGATACGACACGACGCCTGATCCGAAAGCTAGTCATTATCCTGTCGGGGTTGACCATGACGGCCGGCCCCGGAGGCAAAATGCTTTGCTCCGGACAAGGTTTCTCCGCTTTGCATCGACTTCAATCCCAGCTCCATTTCCCTCGTGGTCGCTGCGGACCAGTCCAGCCCCCACTGTTCAAGCACAGACTGACGGTCGTTACGCAAACAATGTTGCGGCAACACAGATAACTGCTCGGCCAGTTTCAGCGCCTCGGTTAAGGCCTGACCTGGCTCGCACAAGCGGTTGACCAGTCCCATACGCTCCGCCTCATCAGCCCCCACCTCGCGTCCGGTCAGAATCATATCCATGGCGCGGGACTGACCAATCAAACGGGGTAAACGAATGGTGCCAAGATCAATGAGCGGAACCCCGAATCGCCGACAGAAAACACCAAATTTTGCATCCTTCGCAGCGACTCGAAGGTCACACCAGAGGGCCATTTCAAGCCCTCCGGCGACGGCATAACCTTCCACGGCGGCAATTACCGGTTTGCTCAGATTAAGTCGTGTCGGGCCCATCGGCCCGAGCTCTCCGCCAACATCCAAGGGCCGTTCATCGCCGTCGCTGAGCGCCTTCAGATCTGCACCGGCACAAAAGTTTCCCGACGCTCCGGTTAGAACAGCCACATCCAGTTTCGGGTTCTGATCAAAATCCTTAAAGGCCCTGAATAAGGTTTCTGCCGTGACACTGTCAACCGCATTACGACGTGACGGTCGGTCGATGGTGACCACACAAATCCGATCGTTTGTTTGCACTTGCACTGACATCCCGGTTCTCCGTTTTGAAAGTAAAGACCCGAAAGACGCTACGGCAGTCTGGTTTACAGTGCAACAATAAAAAAGGCCGGCATAAAGCCGGCCGGAAAATCAGGAGACACGCCAAAACTAGAACTTGTAGGCAACACCCAACATATAGACATTTGGATCAATCTCGACATTTACATGGGCTTTGACCTGCCCCAGATTCGTGTCGGTTGTGATTTCGCCGATGGTATTAATATCGAGATGCCAATAGGCGGCATTGATACCGATATTGTCAGTCAAGGCGTAATCAAACCCGGCATGGAATGCCAAACCGGTGGAGTCTTCCAGATCAAGGTTGGTATTCGACGCGCTGGTAATGGTTCCCGGAGCGGCTCCAGCCAGACTCGCCAAAGCGTCAATCGTACCGGCACTATCCAACGTTGAGCTGACACTCTCATCAAAGAAAATCGTGTAGTTAATACCGGCACCTACATAGGGCTGAAACGCCGAATTGGGATCATTGAAATACCAGTTCAAAGTCAATGTGGGCGGAAGGTGCGAGGTTTCGCCAAGATTCCCCAAACCCCGGATTTGGCCATCCGCATAAATATCATGGGTAAACGGTGTGGCCGCCAGCAGTTCAACCCCGACTGTAGGGCTGACCATGTAGGTAGCCGTCAAACCCAACTGTGTATCGGAACCAACACCGACCTTAGCGTTACCTGCCGCACCCAAACCCAGTGTTTCAATGGTAATCGGGCCACCGCTCTCATCGGGATCAACTGTCGCTGCGCCACCTTTAACGATTATATCACCCTGCTCATACGCCAGAGCAGCGTTCGAACCGGCGATTAGTGCGCCAACAGCAAGTGGAAGAATGGATTTTTTAAACATAGACAGTTTGGACATCTTGCCCCCTTAAATGGACGTCATGGAAGTTGAGGGCATCATAGGGATTGGCTTTTTCGGCGACATTGATCTAGCTCAAGTCCAACCTCTGATAAGGCTCACAACTACTCTCTTTGGCATACATAACTTGATCCATGTCAAGGCGGGTTTTTTATGTCCCCGCAGAATATAGCTTCCAAATTTCCAAACCATAAAAGGGAAACGGATGTGATGAACGTACCTGTGGAAAAAACCCAAAGCTATCACCTGAAGGTGGTGCGGCAATTTTCAATCATGACAATTGTCTGGGGCATTGTCGGCATGGCCGTCGGCGTTTTTATTGCGGCGCAAATGGCATGGCCGGCGCTCAACTTTGATATCCCCTATCTGACTTTCAGCCGGCTGCGACCGCTGCACACTAATGCCGTCATTTTCGCCTTCGGCGGTTCGGCGTTGTTCGCCACCTCCTACTATGTCGTCCAGCGGACCTGCCATACACCGCTATTTGCTCCAAAGCTCGCTGCTTTCACATTCTGGGGCTGGCAGCTCATCATCGTACTGGCAGCGCTGACCTTGCCTCTGGGTTTTACACAAGGCAAGGAATACGCAGAGCTGATCTGGCCGATTGACCTGCTGATTGCCGTGGTATGGGTTGCCTATGGAGTTGTCTTTTTCGGCACGCTCGTCAAACGACAGGTATCACACATCTATGTCGCAAACTGGTTCTACGCTGCGTTCATTATCACGGTTGCGGTCTTGCATATCGTCAACAACCTGGCTATCCCGGTAAGTCTCACGCTGTCCTACCCTGTTTTTTCCGGCGCCACCGATGCCATGACGCAATGGTGGTACGGGCATAACGCCGTTGGATTTTTCCTGACCGCGGCTTTTCTCGGCATGATGTATTACTTTGTTCCCAAACAGGCTGGACGTCCGGTCTATTCCTACCGTCTGTCAGTGGTACATTTCTGGGCACTGATTTCCATCTACATGTGGGCAGGCCCGCACCACCTTCAGTATACGGCGCTGCCGGATTGGGCACAGTCTCTTGGCATGATCTTCTCGCTGGTGCTGCTGGCACCATCCTGGGGTGGCATGATCAACGGCATCATGACGCTGTCCGGCGCCTGGGACAAACTGCGTACGGACCCCATTCTTAAATTTCTGATTGTCTCGCTATCATTTTACGGTATCGCCACCTTTGAAGGTCCGATGATGTCGATCAAGACTGTGAATGCCCTGTCACACTATACCGACTGGACCATCGGGCACGTCCACGGCGGTGCACTGGGCTGGGTGGCCTTCATGACCATCGGTTCAATCTATGTGCTGGTTCCGACATTGTTCAACAAAAAACAGATGTACAGTGAATCACTGATCAATACTCACTTCTGGGTCTCCACAATCGGTGTGGTTCTATACATTGCCTCCATGTGGATTGCCGGCGTCATGCAGGGATTGATGTGGCGCGCCACTGCAGAAGACGGCACGCTGACCTACACCTTCATCGAAAGTATCAAAGCCACCTACCCCTATTATGTGGTGCGTTTTTCCGGTGGATTACTGTTCCTGGCCGGGATGTTCATCATGGCCTACAACGTCATCAAAACTATCCGAAGCACTGAAGAAGCACCAAGCACTGCGGCAGTGGAGGCTACGTCATGAGTCATCAGATTATCGAAAAAAATACCGCCATCATGGGCGTATTGATTGCCCTGGTTATCAGCGTTGCCGGATTCGCGGAAATCGTACCGTTGATGTACCAGACCCAGACGACCGAGCCGGCGCCGGGTGTAAAACCCTACACAGCTGTTCAGCTGACGGGTCGCGACATCTATATCCGGGAAGGCTGTTACAACTGCCACTCGCAGATGGTCCGTCCGTTTGTCGATGAAGTCCTCCGCTACGGACCGGCCTCGGTCGCCGGAGAATCCGTTTATGACCGCCCCTTCCAGTGGGGTTCAAAGCGTACCGGTCCGGATCTGGCCCGCGTCGGAGGGCGCTATTCCGACGAATGGCACCGGATCCACCTGACTAACCCGCGAGACCTGGTTCCCGAATCCAACATGCCCGGTTTTCCATGGCTCATGGAAGGCAGCATTGATGGCGAACTGGTTCAGCGAAAGATGGAAACACTGCGGATGCTGGGTCATCCCTATAGCGACGACGAAATTGCCAATGCCCCGGCCCAGGTAGCAGGGAAAAGCGAAATGGATGCCCTGATTGCCTATCTTCAGGTGCTCGGCACTGCCAACAACGGGAGACAATAACCATGAACCCGACACTTAGCGGCCTGTTAACCGCACTTCTGCTGATTCTGTTTTTGGCGATCTGTCTTTGGAGCTGGAGCAGCAAACGTAAATCAGGCTTTGAAAAAATGGCCAACCTTCCCCTGGAAGACGACAACATCAAAGATATCAATGAGGAGTCACTATGAGCACGGGCTGGAGCATATTTATCAGTGTACTGGTCATCGGCAACCTGATTGGTGTCATGTGGTTGCTGCTGGCGACATCATCCAAAAAAACGGCTGCGTCGGGCAACCCCGACGAAGTCGAGTCCACCGGGCACGAATGGGACGGCATTACTGAACTCAATCATCCATTGCCACGCTGGTGGTTCAATCTGTTTATTCTGACCACCGTATTTGCGGTCGTGTATATGTACCTGTATCCGGCGCTGGGCAGCTATGCCGGTCCCCTCGGATGGACCCAGCTCAATCAGCTGGAGGACCAGATGGAGCTTAATCGCGCTGACAGAGCCGAATTCTTTGAGCGTTTCGAAGGCATGTCTCTGGAAGCCCTGCAAACCAGTGATGCGGCAATGAAAACTGCTTCCCGGCTATTTGCCAATAACTGCGCCGTGTGTCACGGGTCGGATGCTCGGGGCTCCAAAGGCTTCCCGAACCTAACGGACGATGACTGGCTGTACGGCAATTCCGGCAGTGCAATTGAACAATCAATCCTCCAAGGGCGTCAGGGTATGATGCCGGCATTTGGTCCCATGCTATCGGATTCCCAGATTAAGGAACTGGCGCAGTACGTGTTGAGTTTCAGCGGTCAGGAAACAGATGCGTCACGGGCCTCAGCGGGCAAAGCAACCTTCGATATGCAATGCGCGGTCTGTCATGGCGCCGAAGGCACAGGCAATCAGATGCTTGGTGCGCCAAACCTGAGTGATGATACCTGGCTTTATGGTGGTTTAATGAAGGACATCACCGCTACGATCCAGCTCGGTCGCTCCGGTAAGATGCCCGCCCATAACAATATATTGAGTGAAGACGAAGCGCGGGTTTTATCCGCCTATGTTCTGTCTCTTTAGATATTGAATCGGAACGGACAGCCTCGCTGTTCCGTTCCCAAACCCGTCCGCAGGAGCCCGCTGATGATCCGTTTACTGATGATACAGTTACGACAGGTTATTCCGCCGGAAGAGCTGGAACCCAAGGTTTTCTGGCGCACCTATGGTGTTATTGCCTGGGTATCGTTCCTGTTCGCAGGCATCGCCACCATGCTTTTCTTTGCAAGCTTTGATCCGGTTGAATTGGCCGCCATGGCAACTTACCCAACGGAAATCAGTGCAATGGCCGGCTATACCATCGGCTTTCTATTGTTCTGGATATTCGGGTTTTGCTGTACAAGTCTCAGCTGTATTCTGCTTTCTCTTCCCTTGCGTAAGCGTCAAAAATCCATGCCGGATTGATCTGCGAGCAAGCTGTTTTTGATGTACCGCTTTAACCGACAATCTGATCGGATCCTCCGGGATCTGAACTACCGGAATTTGACAGAATGGATATAGACAACAAGATTGCCCACCGCTTCAAGGATACCCAAAGCCAGCTCTATGCCAGTCACGAAAAAGTGCACGCCCGGGAAGTAAACGGTCCCTTTCAACGGGTACGAAAAGCCATGGTCTGGCTATTGCTCGGATCGTATTATGGCGTCGCATGGCTAAATTGGGACGGACATCAGGCTGTGCTGTTCGACCTTCCCGCCCGGCAGTTTCATATCTTCGGACTGACATTCTGGCCCCAGGACTTTTTCTTTCTGGCCTGGTTGCTCATCATGGCTGCTTTAAGCCTGTTCTTTTTTACCGCTCTGGCCGGTAGGCTCTGGTGTGGATATGCCTGCCCTCAAACCGTTTGGACACAAATGTTTGTCGGTATAGAAAGGCTGGTAGAGGGTGATCGTTCCGCCCAGCTCAAACTGGCCGCTATGCCATGGAATGGACAACGAATCCGTAAACTCGTCATCAAACAGTTTCTATGGCTGGCTCTGGCCCTTTGGACCGGCTTCACACTGGTGGGTTATTTCACCCCCATACGGGAACTGGGTAGCCATGTACTGGATACATTTTCCGGCTCTTATGCTCTGGGGCCCTGGGAAACGTTCTGGATTCTGTTTTACGGTCTTGCCACTTACGGAAATGCCGGATACCTGCGTGAACAGGTGTGCCTATACATGTGTCCCTATGCCCGCTTTCAAAGTGCCATGTTTGATCAGGACACGCTGATCATTTCCTATGATGAAGACCGTGGCGAGCCGCGCGCGAAAGGAAAAAAACGCAAGGAAGCGGAGGCAGTCGGAGACTGTGTTGACTGCTCACTCTGCGTTCAGGTGTGCCCCACTGGCATAGATATCCGGGAAGGACTGCAATACGAATGCATTGGGTGCGCGGCCTGTGTCGATGTCTGTAATCAGGTCATGGATAAGGTTGGTTTACCCCAAGGCCTGATCCGCTATACCACAGACCATGCCATTCACCATGAAAAATCCCGTATCATCCGTCCGCGTATTCTGTTCTATGCGACGCTTTTAGGCAGTCTGTTTATTGCATTTATTGTCGCCATCGCACTGCGATCACCACTGGCAGTGGATATTCTGAGAGACCGCGGCGCACTTTACCGGGTCGTCGATGCCGATCATGTCGAGAATATCTACAACTTCAAGATCATGAACAAGAGCGATCAAACCCAGAGCTTTCAGATTACATCAGGAACCTTCGAGGGAGCGCGATTGAACGCAGAACAGACTCGTCCCATTGCACCGGGAGAAGTCGGCAATGTGCCGGTTGTCGTGACGGTTCCCGCGCAAGCACTGAAACGGCCTGTGATGACGATAGAGTTCACTATCGAAATGAATCTGGATGGTGTTGTTCATCAGGTGCAGGAGCATTCGCGCTTTTTCAGTCCGCGCTAGCTTCAACACACAACAGTTACCCCGGCAATCGCAGCGCGCGTGCGC
>Ga0070728_10005656_pt1 | contig 12226 bp, 9 predicted proteins | sample tdDd471_FD_66723 | JGI IMG/M metagenome (GOLD analysis project Ga0070728, IMG submission 66723) | Marine sediment microbial communities from the Atlantic coast under amendment with organic carbon and nitrate - tdDd47.1 | ecosystem: Environmental > Aquatic > Marine > Coastal > Sediment | place...
GTAGATGGGGGCAACAAACTGCAAGAAATTCGCTACGTCACGTTCCCCGGCATGGCACCGACCTTGATTATCATGATTAGGGTACCAAGCATATTCGCGCAGAAATATACGCTAAGGGACGTCCCCAATTATCATTTTCATTGCTGAACCAAATTGCGATTGAGAACATATTCCCCATAAAGAATCACATTTTCCCAACCAATCGGGCTGATATGCTTCAATAAACTGAGGTCTACTTGGGCACCAGAGGGATCGCATTCTTGTATGACCCGACTGATTTCCTTCGCTTGCCAGTAGATGATAGCAGCCATGATCAGCGTCAAGCAGCTACTGGTATTCCGCTGTGCCTGTATATCACGAGCCGTGATTTTTCCTTGTTTTCCATATGCGACCTGACGAGCGAGCGCATTCATTTCTTCACTCTTGAGCAATCCCCGCCGGGTTTGCTGCCGAGCCAAAGGATCAGACATGATTCGTAAAATGTGTTCTGTTTTGAAAACCCGTCCCAGTTCCCGGTTAGCTCGATAGAAATGGTTCTTGCCACTGTATCCAGCCAACCGTTTAAGCGCTGTTGAAGCTGTGGCATGTCCATTTTCCAGTGAGGCATAAAACTGCCCCATCCAATCCCATTCGCCGGTAATCCAATCGAGATGGACAAGCCGATCCCTACGCTGAACCAAAGGTGTTAAGGCTCCATAATCTTTTTCCTGATCGATACGATAGATTCTCTGCTTCTGAATGCCTCGAATACGAGGCGAAAAACGGCGTCCCAGCATAGCAAAAGCAGCAAAGTTAACCTCCGTGTAGCCATGTGTATCCGTAAAATGCTCTTTCAAAGCAAGGTCGCTCTCATTGTATAGAAGGCCATCCAAGACATAAGCGGCATCGCGGTCGGTGCATTCAATAGGAATGCTGTAAAAAGGGGCGTAATTGTCAGCCACAAAAGAGTAGAATTCGAGTGCATAATCCTGAAATCGAGGACTCCATGTTTGTTGCAACACCTTCCGTTTGAAGCGAAACCGTTGCCCGTCGCTGCTGGAAGTTTCGCCCTTGCCCCAATGTTTCGTGACATCAAGATGACTGATTGCATTAACCAGTTGGGCTAGAGCGTGCCGTTGTGCATCTTCGGAAAGCTGCCAATCAGTAATGCGTTTGATTTGATGATAGGTAACTCCATCAGTCAGACGAGCCATTGTGTACGGCCCAATGTTACAGCCATGCGCGATGATAGCGGCAATGGTGTGACAAATTAATTCAGCGTCTCGTTCTTTGGACTGAATGGGTGGCAGAAACGGGTGTGTAAAATGCAGTTCGTTATCGACTTCGATTAGCAACTCTGGCAGCTTGATTTGGCGTAAATTCTCGTCCAGCCACGCGGTTAGATTTTTAAGTTTTTCTTCGGTTTCTTTACCCAATTTTTCGGCCACATCAGAGGATAACGCCCAACCATTTTCATTCACATCAGCATAGGTGTTTTCTGGTAAGCTGTCCAAAAAATTATCGTAGGCTCGATTCAGACGCTCAGTTAGGTAAGTCGGCACATCTTCAGCTTTAACAGGTAAGCCCGCTCGTTTGAAAAACGCATCTCGCTGCGTTGCCCATTGATCGTTGGCTATGAAAAATCTGTCAAAACGGCCGAAACGCTTGCTGGATTGAACAGCGACATTACCCGCTCGAATTTCATCCCGAATGGTCGTAAGTAAAGCACATTCCCAATCGCGTTTGCTAATAACGCCATCCGTTTCGACCAATGCCCGTACTTTTTTAGACATGAACCCCAGCGGCGCATCATCAGGTAATTTTCGTTTGCCTTCTGCATTCATCTTGCGTAACAAGGCTGCTGCTTTAATCACAGGCGACTCGTTATCGGTATCGTTTTGCAGATCAATTGCGTTAACAAGCGCTGGAGCAAACTGCCGCAAATAACTGTAACGTTGTGATACCTGGTGAAAAACATGACTATGTTTGTCGGTCAACCATTTGTCTACTTCGCTCACCTGTTTTTCTAATAGACTTTTGTCAATCTGCTGAAAGAGCATTTGACGAAGCTGTTTGTCATCAACAGAATCATCCAGAATAACTGTGCCTATCGTGTGAAAAGTCGCCAAAGAACGATTGATAGCTTTCCGCCGTCGTTTCATCTCTTTAGCTATTTCACCCTCGGCGCGATTATGAACGCTGGTCATCAGCTTGTCGTGCATTTCGATCAAGAAATCAATCGTGTCGGCATACGATTGATGAAGAAAGCAGGTTAGCATGGCATAACGCCTCTCCGGTTGTAGTTGTTTCAAACGATTTGCTGATCGCTGCTGGACGTAACGCGCCAATGAGCGTTGGTAGTTGTTATTCAGCCAGGACAGGTCAATGCTCAGCGACTCTGTTTCTTGAATCCGTTCCAGTTTAGCAGTCAGACGCAACACGGCAGTGGGCGACGGGCGTCCCGGCGGCTGTTTCAAGAGATGTAGCGGTGTAAATCGGCTCCCATCTGTTCCTAACATACCATCCAATTTCTTGATAATAGATTCAGTCAACAAGTTTGTGATGCGTTTGTAAATATGCTCGCGTGCGGCTTGTCGCTGTTTAATAACAAGACGGCGTAATACATCGTCGCTGGGGTATAAAATGGATTGTTCGCGGAGGAACTTTTTCGCCAGGGCTAATAACGGCCCAGTTTGCTCTAGCCGACAAGCTTCATTGAACAAAAACTCAGAGATTGGTTGACTGCCTGCTTCCTCATAATAACGCATGCCCAAATACGAAATGATTGCTTGACGGTGTTCTGCAATTGTTGGCTGACGTTGCGCGTAATCCTGAATGTACTTCGAGTCGATACCTAATTGCACCCCAACGAAAGTTAATAATCCTGGCAGAAATTCCATTGGCTGTTGCGCTGGGAATCGGTTAGTCAGCCGCACAAATGCCAGTTGATAGGCAAAGCCAAGTCGATTATGCTTACGTCGCCTTTGCACAATCTCTTTGATATCTTTCGGTGAAAATTGACCAGCTTGAACAATCTGTTCATGGGGATACGTGGATTTTGACATAGGTAAACGTTCGTTTTGTTCTGTTGTGTTGACAAGCGTAAATAGACTGCAATATGATACGGGGGTTGTTTAACAAACGTGTCACCTACTGCCACTTGGTGAGCCAAAATCTATTATTGGTTATTTGAGAGAATATAACGCTTGAGTTCAGCCGATTGCCAAGGCCAGCTTCGACTGTTCGATGCCCTGTGATACTCGCAGACCCAGCCATTTCCAAAATTTGCGATGCTTGGCAATTCGGCTGCAACGATTTGTTATATGGCCTTTTGCCCTGCAAATCTGTTGTTTCAGACAACACTCAACACCAACTCTGTTATACCCCGAACTAACAACGAGAAACCGATTGCTGTTAGAACAATGCCTGCCAATCGAGTTAAAATATCTTGCCCTAGTGGGTTAAGCCGCTGACTAATGGGGCCTGAGAAGAAATTGGTTACACCAACCACAATGGCAAAGAGAAAACAGATAAAGGAAATAGCGATTAGGTCCGGGATTGTATCGTGCTGGCTTGATGTCGCAATCACCAATGCGGCATGAGAAGCACCGACCGATAGCGGAAAAATCAGTGGCATGATGGTCTCTTTTTGCCAAGTTTCCGTTTCTATTTCTTCAAATGCCTTCTCCACAGGTCGTGCATTCTGGTTACCCGTCATCATGGGTACAGCCGATAATAATAATGCTAAACCAGCCGTTGCGTTCAGGGCTGGCACCGTAACGCCAAGTAGTTCCAGCAGAGCTTGACCGACCCAAGTGATGATGACCAATAAGATAGTGATGTAAATAACCATCCATAGCGCGACTTTACGTTGTATTGTATTGGTGTAACGCCCCGTTATGGTTGCATGAGAGGCTACACCCGCTAATGGACTAAACAGGGCCACCAATGAAAGAAAAAATAATGTTAGCTGATCAATTGAAATTGTCATTCAGGAGACACCTTAGCTTTTAGTCCGATAATGTTTCACGATATCAATGCTCGCTTTATAAAGTTTGTTGAAGTGATCGTAGGGGGCGGGAAGTTTGCTGTTTAATTGGCTGTTGCAGGCAATGATGATTTCTGTATTTGGATCCGCCCAAACGAGTTGTCCCCCCCAGCCACTGTGTCCCAAACCAAAATCGTTATGAATCGCCGATTTGTAATAGCGACTCTCTAAATAGCTCAATTCTGCAGGAACAGGTTGTCCGTCCGTCTTCGCTTTCTCACGATCGGCCAGAACAACCGCCTTATCTTCAATGATAAGGCGGCCATAGCGGGCAAAATCTATGGTTGATGACAGTAAAGAAGCACCGATCATCGGAACCCCGTCAAAGTCTGTGCCCATGTAGATCGTATTCTGACCACCTATTCGATGGAGAAGCTGTCGTACCTGATTTTCCAGTGGAATACCAGTACTAGCCTCAATGACTAAACCCAGAACAGAGGTATTGATGGTGGCATAGTTGGCAATCTCCCCTTGCCATACATTTGAAGCATCACCCGGTGCGATTTCAATTTCCTGTACAAATTGTTTGATTGTCTCACGTTCGTCATTTCGTTGTAGACCGATGACTCGCTCATCACGGTCAAACATTACCACTGCCTTGGGGTCACCGGTATAAGCGGTCAACTCAGCCACATTGTGATTCACAGCCATCGAGGCAACTTCGCCCACAGTTCGACCTCGGAAACCTGCACCAATATTTGGAATGTACTGTTCAATTTTATCATCCAGAGAAATCTTTCCATCTTTTAATGTTTGATTGAGCAGGATATATCCAATTGATTTGGTGCTGGATTGATCAGAAAATGTACTATTACGATTGTGACCGTTTTTGTAATATTCAAGAAGAACATCTCCATCTTTGGTGATTGCCACAAGAGCAGAAATGGCAGGATGGAGCAAAAGTCGAGCAACGCTAGGAATTTCGTGCAACTCGTAATCAGTGGCTTGATAATTGAGCGGAAATACATCTTGCGCATTCACTGCCATTAGGTTGGGCATAATGTGTTGAAGATTTGCCAACCCATCAGGGCGGAAGCTTTTTTGCCAAGTGTCTATGTTAAGGTTTGTCATATTCATAGTAGTTTTCCTTCTGTAGGACAAATAAATAATGCTTTTGTGATGTGGAATTTACATGGTAGCTTTTTTCAGCCATATAACAAATTATTCAACTGTATTGATTGCAGCTTGAATTCAACTCATAAGTGCAACGGCGGCAAAAAGAAGTGACCTGAAGTAGGATTGCTTTCAAAAACCGCTAAGTTAAAGGAAGCACTTATGACCTACAAACAGATCGCTGAGGGACAAAGATACCAGATATATGCGCTCAAGAAAAAGAACCACTCACAAAAGGAAATCGCCGAAGTGATAGGCGTGCATCCATCAACGGTGAGCCGAGAATTGAAACGGAATCAAGGACAGAGAGGGTATCGACCCAAGCAAGCACACCAGAAGGCGTTGGCGCGACGGAACAAAGCGCAAAAGCGAATTTCGGCCGAGACATGGGAATTTGTGCGGGAAAAGCTCAACATTGAGTGGAGCCCGGAACAGATTGCAGGTTGGCTCAAACGGAAAGAAGTAGCCCGTGTGAGCCATGAATGGATTTATCAGTATGTGCTAGAGGATAAGCAAGCTAGGGGTGAGTTGTACAAGCGGCTGCGCTGCCAGAAGCAGCGACGTAAGCGGTATGGCACCTATGACCGACGTGGGCAGATTGTCAATCGCACCTCTATTGAGAAACGGCCGTTTGTGGTTGAGGAGAGAAGCCGCTTGGGCGATTTGGAGATTGACACAATAATTGGGAAAGGACACCAAGGCGGGCTTGTAACCATCGTTGACCGCACGTCTCGCTTCACCTTCATCGGGCGGATTGACAACAAACAAGCTGAGACCGTTCATAAGACGACAGTCAAGCTCCTTCAGCCTCTTGCTGACACGCTCCATACCATCACAGCCGACAATGGCAAAGAGTTTGCCCATCATCAGAAAATCGCTGACGACCTTGATGTTGCCGTCTATTTTGCTCACCCGTACGCTTCTTGGGAGCGCGGGACGAATGAGAATACCAATGGCCTGATTCGCCAATATTTTCCCAAGCCAACCAATTTCAAACGAGTAACGGATGAACAAGTGTGCCTCGTGGCTGACCGGCTAAACCATCGTCCTCGCAAAACGCTTGGTTATCGGACACCTTTCGAGGTATTCTTTAATTCATCCCCTATTGCACTTATGAGTTGAATCTAAGCAGTATAAACTCCTTGTTTCTAGTAAAAAACTCTGACTAACTCATAATGCTCTTTGTACATACTTTTAAAATATTGACCAAACTATATACCATTTTGGGAAAATCATGCATCAAAAGCTACTCATTTAAGTGACTTTTGATGCCCCATAGGAGACTCGAACTCCTGTTTCGGTCTTGAGAGTGTCACGTCATATAAATTCTCGAGGTCAGAAAAAGGGCCAAATTAATGATATAACGTTGAATTGTGAACACAATCCATTTAGCGTTTTAATCTGGTCTAAATGCTGTTATTTATTTTATAACAGATGGTAGAAATAGCTTTTTATCAAGAATGATAACAACAGATTCAGCACTGTTTGAAATTTTATTTTCAGGGCTATCAAAATCTTCAGCAGTCACAACAACCGTATTAGTAAAAGTTGCTGGCGGATTTGCCAGCGAGCAGAAAATGCTAGAACCAGAACCAGGACTCATTGAATCCATTGAGAAGTTACACTCCGGCGCTAGGGTATCTGTGACAACAATATTTGCTAATTTCACACTACCTGTATTAGTTACGGTTACGGTGAAATATGCTGTTTCGCCTGATAGAATTACCTGAGTAGCTGGATTCTTGCTAATTGAGATCTCAAGGGCGTTAGGCTCAGCTTGTGCAGAAAGCATGGTCCATGATAAAAATAAGATCAAAGCCAAGAATATTGGTAGAAATAATAATGTGAATCGTTCGATATTTTTCATGATTTCTCCTTCTTTGCACTTCTACTATTTTATCTTACTTTAGAAATATTAGATGTGATTGTGAACTTATAGATTATCGTCTTTCATATAAGTTATAAGAGTCGCCGTGATAAAAGCTATTTCCGGTTGGGTTGGGATTGGATTGAACGATGTTTGCGCTTAAATCAACCTATTCCTATCCATTTCCACCCCTATTTATAAAAGTGATATGTGGCTAGATATATTCACAATAATACATGATTCAGCTGAAAGCTGAAAATCCCAATTAAGGCAATTGCATACGAACTCAAAAAGTTATTACTAACTATTTATTAACCTGATTCGTTGTGTAATGAGTCTTGATAAATCAACGCTTCTAAATATTCAGAAAATGATAGCTTTCTTACAGCTGCTCGTTCTTTACCTATCTGATGCCAATAGGGAGATAAACAAATATTAACTCGTCGTTTCTTCACGCTTTCAGGCAGTGGCTTTGGTCCTGGCTTCTTATGCCGTAGCTGGATTCGCTTACCAGTTACTGTCGTGATTATCGTCATTTACCTCTCCTCGTCAATCAAATCTAAACGCCATTCTTTTTCTTCCCGCCAGCGTAACAACAAGTCTTGTGGTCGGATCTGCAGCTTATACCTTCAACTAAGATTGATTAAGTATCTTGTAAATAGTCGAACGACCAATAGAGAGTTTTTTAGCAATTTCGGATACAGGTACACCTTCTGCTTTCATTTCTAATACTTTTTGACGATCAATGGTACGCTTTCGACCAAATTTCACACCTCTTGCCATTGCCTCAATACGTCCTTCATTTGTTCGTTCAAGAATGCGCTGCCGTTCTGCCTGAGCGACGGCCGACAAAATAGTCACAACCATTTTGCCCATGGTTCCTTCTGTGCTGATCCCATCGTCCAAAAATCGAACGGCCACCCCCAAATCATCAAAATCCTTAATCAACTGAACCATATCGGCCGTATCACGACCCAGCCGGTCTAATTTCTTCACAAGAATAACGTCTCCAGCCTCAACCTTGAGCTTTAAAAGTTGAAGACCCTCACGTTCCATGTTGCTTCCAGAGCCCTTGTCCGTAAATATCCGGCTTTCCTTGACCCCCATTTCTTGCAAAGCCTTAACCTGAATATCCAGGGACTGCGCACTTGTAGATACTCGAGCATAACCAAAAAGACGCATTCTAAAATTGTCTCCTAAATCGATTAAAAGAAAAACCGTCTATTAATTGGTAAAAACCGATATAATAGACAGTATATTTGATACAGATTTCGGTGTCTACAATGTTATAATATTGTAGACAACTTCTACGCCACATTTTGAGTAATGCGCTGTCTTCCTACACTTCATGATTAGGCTCGGACAAATTGAATCCGTTTTTCCATATCGAGATTGAATGAGCCGTAAGGATTGATATGGCCAAAGAAAAGCGGCGTCAACCCTCGCCAGTCTGCATCGGTCATTTGATTTGACCAGTAAGGTTCTGTAAGAACCTCTTGAGCCATGAGTGTATTGACATACACCAGTGATGATTGGAGTAAATGCAACGACAGTAATGAAATCTCTTGAGCCTCAACATTGTTGCTGCTGAACTCACCCTGTTTTCCATAAAAGATGAATCCATTCGCGCTATTCCAATTTTCGACGACGTTCAGCCCTTCTGAGATTTCTCTACGCACGGCCGGATCGGTTAAATATTGACAGAGGAAGATCGTTTTTAAAGCTCTGCCTAACTCTGAAAGGGCTTTATAGGTAGGGTGCTGATAGTTGTTTCGGTTAAATCGTTTCAAGATTGCATCGGAGTCGGCTGTGTTTAGACGCATAGCGGTCGCATATTTCACCATTTCATCGTACTGTTCTAGAATCAGCTTCCAGTTGATGGCTTTCCTTAATATAGCAACCAGATTCGGGTAGCTGTTGATATCTTCGGGAAATGGGAGACTGAGCTTTTGCTTATGCAGGTTTTTCAAGCGAGGCATGAGTTGAAAGCCTAACAACCGGCAGAATGCGAATCCCACTTCGCTCTGTCCATGTGTATCGACATAGGTTTTATCAACTTGTTGCTCCGTACAGTGTCGTAGCACCCCTTCAATCATCGATGCCACTTCTGACGAAGATGGGGCTTTGAGCTGAGAATAGATACACAACGAATTTTTAGCGACGTGCCAATAGACCATCACACCAGCTCGACGATAGCGTTTATGCCACTGTGTTCTTAAATTTTGATTCCATGCTGCAAACTGTTTTGAGTCTGAAGCACACCAGGTATCTTCTACCCCCCATATTTGAGGATCTTTGATCTCAAGCGTGGCATTGACGGTCTTTTGAATTGCTTGGCGAATAGCAGTGCGACTGATGTATCGACGACGTACATATTGAAGGTTGGCGTAGCTGAAACCATGATCCCCCATGCTAACACTCGTTAAGCCAGCATTGGTTCCCAAACCAAATAAACACAAGAGTAACCGCTTCCGTAGACCATCTTGATCTAGCCGTTCGATGCCAGTTAGGCTATGGAAATGAGAGGTGAAATTGACTCTGTCATCAACCTCTTTGAGAATATCCAGCAAACTGGTCATCCACCAGCGCTGTTTAATGTGATTTTTCAATGCCCTCAAATTGCTTGGCTCTACCTGCTTATCCAAAGGGGTAAGCTGAATCCAACCGTTATCTTTTTCAAGTACCTTGACATCAGGATTGTCTGGCAGGGTGTCATTGAAGTGTTTCAATGCGGAAGACATTTGTTTTTGGAGTTTTTCGATAAAGGTATTGGCATCGAGAGGGAGGTTGAGTGCCTCATAATATTCGTTCCTCTTTACTGAAAAATCGGTTGGAACATCCTCATCAGGGTTTCTAAACCGATTGCCGGCCGTTATCCAGATCTCTTTACACCGCAGTTTTTCTCTCAGTGTCTGCAACACGCAAAGCTCATATCGTACACGTCGGATTCGTTGATTTCCCTTTTTATCTTGCTGATAGAGCCAACTATGCCATTGTTTTTGAATGACATCATCGAGAGGAACATCTTCATCAACTGGATAATATGGGTCACTTTCCTCTAAATAAGCAGTGAGCAAAGATAGCGCATCTATGAGCGGCTGGTAGCGGTCATTGTTTGAACGAAATTCTAGAACCTCCAACAATTCAGGCAAGATTTGACGATAATGATGAGTGTACGAACCACTGATTCGGGTCTGTACAAACTGGTAGTAATTCCCGGTTTGCTTCGATTCTTTGACAAGCTGCGCCAAGCGGTCTTCACCAATCAGGGGATAAAGAACGTCACGGATAATGCCATCAGGATTTTCCCAAATCGCAGATGCCATCCGAAAAAGTAGTTGTTGCTTGCCACCTACCTTTATAAAATCGGTCAAAAGTTCTTGTTCTACCTTCTGTTTAGCTCGAAGCCGAATCGTATTGAGAAGTTGGATCAACAGCTCAACTAGCTGATCTGTTAGCTGTCTTTCTCTCACCCAACTAAAAGCGGCTAACAAGGTAATCGTCTGTTCATCATGATGTCGCTGTAAATGGCTCAACGATTCAATCATCGCTTTTTGGGCATATTCCTCGAGAAATCTTTGAGGAATACCGATAAAGAGGTCGGCAGGCAAACCAATTTCCTTCAAATATTTCAAACGGCCAGCTACGGCTCTCATTGTTTTCACTTTGGCTTCCCCAGCATCTGAGCGCAAATCATGAATAGGGTAATTATCTGGATCGTCATTGTCATGATCTGCCGAAATATCTTCAATGACGATTTCCCGCTTTTTGTGAACGAGCAGTTTTAGCTTTGATTGCACATCTTCATTGATTTTAGCGGCCGTCTGTGTAAAAAATCGCTGTTCATATCGGTGAATGGCTGACAAGGTTAGTCTTCGCATTCGACCTTCAGTTGGCGGCTCTATCTTTTGTTCCTTCAAACGTTGGTAAGCAATCTTCTCGAGATGAGGAAGCCGATGCTCTTGTGGTAAAGCATTTTCGACTAGCCAATTGCGTAGTTCAGTTTGGCCTTTAACGGTTATCGGCCGAAAACCCAACCAATTCCGAATAAGGGTACGAAATCGCATTGCCGTACGGCCGTGCCAGTCAAATTGATCTATGAGGTCTGGTAATTCAGTCAGTTGCTCTGCAACCCACTGCACTGCCTCCGCTGGAATATCTTCCAGTTTTTCAGGGAAACGGCTATTTTCTTGAAAATATTTGAGTAGCAGGGCTTGAGCCAGTCGATTCCCTTTTCTTCGGCGTACAAGAAAGTCTATTTCTGGCGGAATGAGCGTATATGCTTCAACAATTGATTCAGTAATTACCGCATCTTTGGTCATTTAATCATCTCCTTTTAAAACAAAAGCAGTGATTATGATGAAAAATACGATTTTATTCTATATTTTTACCCATCAAGTGGCAGTTGGTGACACGTTTGTTAAACACAGGCCGATACATAATGACATAGATTCTGACGATTTTTAGGTTAATTTAGGACAATAGGTGATATGGGTCGAATTTTGGCTTATCTTCGTACGTCTACTGACAAGCAAGACCTCAATGTGCAAAAAGTAGCTGCTTTGGAATACGCGCGACAACAAGAGGTTCAGATTGATGACTTCATTGCCATTTCAATCTCATCCAAACGTGAGCGACGTGCCCGACGCATTGACGAGTTGCTTCAAAAACTGGCTGAAGGGGATACGTTAATCGTCACGGAACTGAGCCGACTAGGACGCAGCACGGGAGAAGTGATTGACCTGATTGATGAGTTGATTCTAAACGGGGTATGTGTCATTGTCATCAAACAAAACTTGACATTAGACAAAAACCAGGATGATATTCAATCGCTGACAATGATTACATTGCTATCTTTGTTTGCTCAAATGGAAAGGATGATGATTAGCAAGCGCACGAAAGAGGCATTAGCTGTAAAGAAGGCCCAGGGAGTTGTTTTGGGGAAACCAAAGGGAACGATTCAACAAAGCATTTATGACAAGGATCGTGACCGCATTATTGAGTTGTTGAAGTTGAGAGTATCCGCTCGTCGTATTGCTACCAAACATTTAAAGTATGGAACCCCGTCAAGCCTGAATTATTATATTGGGACGCGGAATTTACGCGATGAAGTGGATTTTGCTCCATCATAAGACTATTTCCTTAGCGTATATTTCTGCGCGAATATGCACACTACCCTTTATAGACACGAAAAGAGGGGTCCAGCTGGGATCGGTGTA
>Ga0070728_10005657_pt1 | contig 12222 bp, 9 predicted proteins | sample tdDd471_FD_66723 | JGI IMG/M metagenome (GOLD analysis project Ga0070728, IMG submission 66723) | Marine sediment microbial communities from the Atlantic coast under amendment with organic carbon and nitrate - tdDd47.1 | ecosystem: Environmental > Aquatic > Marine > Coastal > Sediment | place...
CGAGAAGCACCTCATGTGGGGCATCAGGCACAACTTTCTTCACGACCCGGTCAATCTTCCCAAGCTCATGCATCAAATCGGTTTTCGACTGAAGTCTTCCAGCAGTATCTGCAATGACGACATCGTACCCTTTCGTTTTTGCTTTGGTAAGTGCGTCAAAAATCACCGCGGAAGGATCGCCACCGGGAGTCCCTTTGACGATGTCTACACCGACACGCTCACTCCAGATAGCGAGTTGCTCAATTGCAGCTGCACGAAAGGTGTCACCAGCGGCAAGCAACACTTTTTTGCCCTGTTTAACATACTTTTTTGCAAGTTTAGCTGTAGAGGTTGTTTTACCAGAACCATTGACCCCTACCATTAGGATCATGTGAGGTGTGCCCGTCTTGGGGAGTACCTCTGGCTTTTTTGAAAGAAGGGTAAGCGCTTTTTCTTTGAGAAAGTCGATAACAGCTTTCGGAGAGGGAGAGCCCTCTTTCCGAACAAACCTTCTTGTCGCTTCAGCAAACTCGATCGCACACTCAGATCCGAGGTCGGCTTCATAAAGGATCCGTTCAAGCTCCTCAAAGGTAGCTTCATCCATTGGCTTTCCAAAAAGAGAAGCCACTTTATCTCCAATAAGAGCCCTCGTTTTACGAAAAGCGTCACGGAGTTTAGAAAAACCTTTTTTCAAAAATGTAAACATGAGGAGAATAATATTATGATTGATAGAAAATTTTCAACAATGAATAAGAGGAAGAAAGGAAGGTTTGACGATGAACACCCATGAGTACCAAGCAAAAGAGGTATTGAAGAAGTATGGAATGCCGATCCCAGAATTCGGTGTCGCCCAGTCTCCAGAGGAGGCGAAAGCGATTATTAACGAGCTGGGGCTCACAGAGGGGGTTGTGAAAATCCAGGTTCACGCAGGTGGTCGAGGAAAGGCTGGAGGCGTCAAACTTGCGAAGAGTAAAGAAGAAATCTATGCCTATGCAGAACAACTAATCGGGATGAAGATGGTCAATAACCAGACAGGTCCTGCTGGGGTTGTTGCAAAACAGGTGCTCATTACTCAACCTGTCAGCATCAAAAAAGAGTACTATCTCGGAGCAATCATCGATCGTGAGCATGCTGAGCCAATTATTATTGCTTCTCCAGAAGGGGGAATGGATATCGAGGAAGTTGCTGAGAAGACTCCAGAAAAAATACTCAAGCTACCGATTCGACTCTCAGGAGAACTAAAATCCTACGAACTCGTTCGCCTTGCGAAATTCATGGGCTGGTCGGGAGCTACTGCAAAGCAAGGGATGAAAGTGGCAAAAGCACTTGCTAAAGCATTCATTGATACAGATGCATCTCTTCTTGAGATCAATCCACTTGTCGAAACTGATGAGGGAGATATCGTCGCTGTTGATGCGAAGTTAAGCATCGATGATAATGCACTTTTCCGCCATCCAGAGCTTGCTTCCTACTATGACCCATCTCAAGTTTCTCCAAACGAAGTAGAAGCAAATAAGCATGACCTCGCGTACATCTCACTTGAGGGAAACATTGGGTGTATGGTTAACGGTGCAGGACTTGCAATGTCAACAATGGACATTATTCACCACTACGGTGGAAAACCAGCAAACTTTCTCGATGTTGGTGGCGGTGCCAATAAGGAAAAAGTTTCTGCGGGGTTTAAAATCATCCTCTCCGATCCAAATGTGAAAGTGATACTTGTGAACATATTTGGGGGGATAATGAATTGTGCGACAATCGCTGAAGGGGTGATTGCTGCTGTGAATGAATTATCCTTGCAAGTTCCACTCGTTGTTCGTCTCGAAGGAACGAATGTTGAAGCTGGAAAAAAAATGATCGAAGAGTCAGGTTTAAAAATCATCTCTGCTGATAGCATGGCAGATGCTGCAAAAAAAGCGGTTGATGCACTAGGAGGTCAGTAATGGGAATTTTAGTATCGAAAAAAACAAAAATTATCACGCAAGGAATCACCGGAAACGCCGGAAACTTTCATACTGAACAGAGTATGGCGTACGGTTCAAATTTTGTTGGTGGAGTAACTCCTGGTAAAGGGGGGACAACCTCGCTTGGTCTGCCAGTTTTTGACTCTGTTCTTGAGGCAAAAGAAGCGGTTCATCCAGATGCATCTCTCATTTTTGTGCCACCTCCGTTTGCAGCAGACGCTATTTTAGAAGCAGAAGATGCAGGTATTCCTCTTATCATATGTATCACAGAGGGGATTCCGATTCGAGATATGCTTGAAGTATCACGGGTCATGAAAAACTCAAAAACCTCGAGGCTGATCGGTCCAAACTGTCCAGGGATAATCACCGCTGAAGAATGTAAAATTGGGATCATGCCAGGGTATATTCATAAGAAAGGAAAGATAGGGATCGTTTCAAAGTCGGGAACACTCACCTATGAAGCGGTGTGGCAAACGACCAATAATGGTCTTGGTCAAACAACCTGTGTTGGTATTGGTGGGGACCCTTTAAATGGGACAAATTTTATCGATGTCCTTGAACTCTTCGAAAAAGATGAAGAGACAAAGGGGATCTTGATGATTGGTGAAATCGGCGGTAATGCAGAAGAAGAGGCAGCCGAATGGATTAAAGAGCACTGCTCTAAGCCTGTTGCTGCATTTGTCGCTGGATCAACCGCACCTCCTGGACGACGAATGGGGCATGCCGGCGCTATTGTGTCTGGAGGTCAAGGAACCGCTCAAGGAAAAATGGAAGCGCTGAGAGCGGCAGGTGTGTCTGTTGCGGATACTCCTGCTGAAATGGGCGATGCAATGATGAAAGCAATGGAGCGATAATGTTTCGGATACCGGGAAGAATTCCAGTTTCAATTTCACCCTTCTTTTTCCTAACAGCAGGGCTAATTGGTTGGATTAACTCTTTTTCACTTCTCGGAACCATTATTTGGATTGCGATCATTTTTGTTTCAATTTTGATCCACGAATGTGGACATGCATATACGATGCGAGCTTTTGGCCAGCATGCTAAAATTGAATTAGTAGCCTTTGGTGGATTAACTATTCCAGATGGGCCTCGCCTTCCAAAATTTAAAGAGTTTTTAGTCGTTTTTGCTGGACCATTTTTTGGTTTTTGTCTCTTTCTTGTAAGTTTTTTCCTCTGGAGATCGCAACTTTTTGGCAATCCACTTTTGAATGCAATACTGCAAACGACTGCAGTTGTGAACCTTTTTTGGACGATCTTAAACCTGCTTCCAGTATTGCCGCTTGATGGTGGGCAGCTTATGCGGATTATCCTTGAAGCCATCTTTGGCCCAAAGGGAATGCGGATTGCTCTCATTGCGAGCATTGTGGTTTCTGCGACTGTCGCCGTTGCATTCCTTATCTATGGAGCATTTCTGGTAGGGGCTCTCTTTTTTATTTTTGCGTTCCAAAACTTCGAAACATACAGACGTATGCGCATCGTTTCACCAACTGATGGTAACGAAGAATACCAGCAAGAGCTTGCAAGTATCGAGGAGATGCTCGTGGAAGGGAGGCTTGATGAAGCGCTGCCTACTCTTGAATCGCTCCGTACAAAAACCAAAAAAGGGATTCTGTACAACCTTTGCACGCAATATATTGCTCAGATCTACTACAAAAAACGAGACCTCAAACGGGTCTATGAGCTTCTAAAACCTATCTACAAAGACATCGCTCCACTAGAGCTCGTCATGCTCCAGGAGGCTGCGAGCCTTGAGCAAGATTACGAACTTGTCTCAAATATTTCTGGGGAGTGTTTTCAGGTTGTTCCATCGCCCGAAATTGCGCTTCGTGCTGCAAAAGCATCAGCAAGCAAGCAGGATACTCGGTCAACTATCGGGTGGCTTTCTGCTGCTGCGAATGGAGGCGTTCAAAATATAGAGGAGTTTATCCAAGACTCTGCCTTTGATACAGTGCGAGATAGCAAAGAATTTGCCCAACTAATCGAAAAGCTTCGCCACTCACGCTAGCGCAAAAGAGTAATAGCCTATATACTTGTTTTTTATCTGATTTTGGAGGCTACAATGGCAGTAGTAGTTCCCCGTATGACTGAGCTTTCTGAATGCAAAGCGTTTTACGAACGGGCAAACGAGCTCGCAAATAAATTGAGCTTAATCGACTCTTTGATTTTGGAGGCAGGTGATCCTACCGTTCTTGAAACAGCGCTCCGAATCCAAGCACTCGTTTTTTTTAAAATGCGGCTTACTGGCAGGTTAGTCAGAGCACAATCTGAGGAAGCCTCATTTTGTCGAAGAGCCATATCATTGTTCGTAGAAAGCTATCCTAAAGAAAATACCCCAACGCCCGCTGTGTTTGAACACATTACAAAACAATACAAAGTACTCAATAAACTTGTGTACACTTTTCACTTGAAAATGAAGCAGCCTCCTAATCTCCCAGAGATTGTTAGACAAATAGCGGTGAGGAAAAAAGCAAAAGAAACCACAGATGCTGTATCAATTCCATACGAATTACTTGCTGAAGCACACTCAAGGGTTGAAGCAGATCTTTCCATATCTAGTTTTTGCTATATCGAAGAAAAAAGGGGCTTTTAAAAAGCCCCTTTTTTTATTTCACTTTTACTGTGAAAAATCGAACGACTTCACCTGATCGGACAAGAAGTAGAACCCGATCGTTACTCTTTTTCAGTGCTTGATTGAATTCTGTTACATTCGAAATTTTCTCATGATTCACAGCGATGATAAGATATCCTGGACGGAGACCTATTCTCGATGCGATTGAGCCTTGTTTTATATTTGTGATAACAACACCTTGGTCGCCTTCCGAGAGATGGAATCGAGCAATGTTATCGGGTGTAAGGTTATCAACAGAAAGGCCCAGTTCTTCCGAGACAGCAGTGGTGTCTCCCATCACGTCTTTATGTGTTCCAACAACGACGTACACTGTTTTAGGCTTCCCTTGTCTTTGCACTTCCAACTTCAACTTTGAGCCTGGCTTAGCGAGCATAATCTCACGCTGAAGGCTCGAAATAGAAGTGATGTGCCGTCCATTAACTCCAGTGATGACATCACCTTGTTTTAGACCACCTTTTTCAGCCGGTGAATTTGGTAAAACGTCAGCAACAAGCGCGCCTTCTTGACTGTCGAGCTTGAAGGCATCTTGGAGTTCGGGATCAATTGGTTGTAGACTTACTCCAATAAAACCGCGAGTGATTTTGCCATCATTGATAAGTTGGTCTTTTATCGATGCTGCCATGTTACTTGGCACAGCGAATCCAATTCCAACATACCCTGCCTGAGGATTGATAATCGCTGTGTTGATTCCGACAACGTCTCCATCAAGGTTAAGTAGTGGTCCTCCAGAGTTGCCTGGATTGATCGCCGCATCTGTTTGTATGAAGTCTTCGAGGTCGGTTAATTGCAGGTCTTGTCGACCCTTTGCGCTAATTACACCAACTGTGACTGTCGATTCGAGCTGAAGAGGGCTTCCAATGGCGATTGCCCATTCACCAACTTCGACAGCATTTGAATCAGCAAACCGAAGATAGGGGAGCTGCATCTTTGGATCATCAATCTTCAGCAGTGCAATATCTGCTTGAGGATCACCACCAATCAGCGTTGCACTCATCTCTTTTTGTCTATGAGAAGAATGGAGGTGTACTTTGATGTTCGTTCCATTTCGGATGACATGGTAGTTGGTCATTACATACCCATCCGGAGAAAGAATAAAGCCTGATCCTAAGCTCATTTGCGATGGGGGTTGTCTTCTGTGTCTTCCTCCTCCGGGAGGGCCTCCAAAAAAACGGCGAAAGAATTCATCGCCAAAGATATCATATTGTTCATCTTGATATCCAAGTCCATAGTTGGATTGAATCTCAGCAGTAATGTAGACAACAGCCGGGGATGCTTCTTTTGCTACCGATACGAATGCATTCGAAAGTTCTTTTGCAAATGATTTCGATTGACACTGTATGGGAGAAGTATTCAAAAGTAGCGAAGCAATAAGGCTGAAAACTATATGGATTTTCTTCATGCCAATCTCCTTGTTTAGCAAAACAAATATACGAATTCATTATTTTAGCGTCTACCCTTCAGTGACACCTAAAATGGATGAAAATTTAGATAGGAGAATAAGGAAGAATATCTTCTTTTTTGGCGAGCGATTCGCCGCAGAGAGAGACAGTAACAGCACTTCTTTGTGCTGCAAGAAGGTGATTGGTCACCGCGTCTTGAATCTCTTTTTTGGTAACTGATAAAAGCCGCTTTCTATACCGCTTACGCATATCATAGGTTCGACCGCAACGGATGTTTGAATAACTTGTCATCCCTCTCGACCCGGGAGAGCATGGAGAATCATAACTTTGTATTAGGGAAAAAATCGCTTCATCAACTTCGTCGGTTGTAAAAGCGCCACTGGCGCCCTTTTCAATCGATTCAACAAAGGCATCCACCGATTTTTTGATGTGAGGATCCCTATATGCATAGAAATGAAACGAACCGGTGTTTGGATTGTAAGAGGCTCCGGAGCCATATGCGCCGCCTTGCTCTCGTATCCGTTTATGCAAGGTAGTATTGTCAAAAATACTACTCGCAACACTGAGCGCCGGTCCTTCTTTTTCAACACCGAGAATTGTTGAAAATGCCTGAGCCGTAAAAGCAACCGGTGAAGCAATCGTTTTAATGAATGAGTTTGCTTCATTAGGCGCATAGGCGATATTCCAAAGAGGTAAAGAACCTTCTTCCTCCCTTTGAAACAGAGAAAGTAACTCATCTTTATGAGTTGTAAATTGAGCATCATCGCATGAGATAACAATATCTGTGGATCCCGCTTGGGTAAGCTTCTTAAAGATGCTTTCAAGGCGCTTTCCTATTGTTTCAATATTCGCATCTAACTCATTCGTCAGTTTTCGAATAAAATGTACATAGGGAAGGCCGGAAAAATTATTCCGCACTGTTGCATGTGATGAGAAAGGAGCGTGGGCCATTTGCATAGCATAACCCATGGGGTTTCTCGTCAGTCGTTGCTCTAAATAGGTATGGATTTGCAGGATAAGTTCTTTCAGTCGGTCATATTCATCAAAACGAACATCAAAAGCAAACTCCTTCATAAGTGTAAGGAGGTGAGATGTGTTTCGCTTAAGCGACTTACCTCTCAAGATGAATGCTGGACGGCTCGTATCTTTTTTCGTGCTCTGCTCAAAAAGAGAGACGCTCGAACTGATTCCACCTGTATGCAAGTTCATGCGATGGAGGTTTTCGGAGAAAGAGTAATCCTTTGTTCCCAGTTCGGTTAAAATCGAAATCAAAAGCTGGAGATAAGGAAGTTCTTCAAGCTCCATCTCGGGCATATCAAAAAGAATATCAATGTAGAAGATATGGTTTGTAAAGGTTTCGTGGTGGTAGATCGATGTTGCACCATAGTTCATCTCATTGAGGGTAAAGAGAACTGGTTCTTCCGGGATATCCTCTCTTGATAACTTTGGAAGGCAATCGAGTGATTCTTCTCTATCTTGAAATGCTTCCAGTTCTTCTGCTTGTGTGACAATCTCTTTTTTTTCCGCATCGGTTAATCGATGTTCGATTTCTTTGAGGCGTTGTTCTTCTTTTCCTTTCTCTCGTTCATCACATTCGGGATCAGGAATCATTTGGACGGTAACAGAGTGGGGATTGTCAAGGAGGTATTTTCGAATAATTGAAGGGAAGTACTCTTTGTTATTTGCTTCGAGTAAAATCGCTTTGAAGAGCCTATGTATCGTGAGGCTATCTTCAGGAGCGGCTCCATGCTGTTTAGAAAGGACCGATCTGAAGAAGAGGGTAAGCCCATATGGGCCTGAATCCCCAGTGATTTCTGATCGTTGAAATTCGAGCTGATGAACAGCAGCTTCGATCATCTCAGGAGGGATGCCTTCTTGTGCAATTTTTTCTAATGTGGAAACAATTACTGAATGAAGAGCATCGGAATCTTTTTCGTTGGTTCCCTTACAGACAATCAGATAAGGGATTTCACTCATCTCTGTATCAAGAAATCCATCTGCTTGCGTACATAATTTGCTTTCAAGGAGTGCTCTTCGAAGGGGTGAGGCGTCTGTCTCCATCAGAATGGAATCTAGTACTTGCAATGCAAGGAGGTCTTTCTGATGTGCAATGTCCGTAGTTAGCCACGAAAAGGTTGCTATACCCTTACCGGTAATTTCTTTTGTATCGATTGGGAAGCGTTCTTTTATCTTCTTTGGTTTGGTAAAGCGGGTTTGTTTCGGTAGAGGGGGAATAGGGGGGAGTTTTTCTGCATTCTGCAGTACTTTTTTCTCGATAAAAGAAAGGTGGTTTTCAAGTGGGATATTCCCATAGAAGAAAAATGTACATCGACTTGGTGCGTAGAACGTTCTATGAAATTCAATGAGTTCTTCATAGGTGAGTTCAGGAATGACTGCAGGGTCGCCGCCTGAATTATGCGCGTACGTCAAGTCTGGGAAAAGGTTTGATGAAACCGCTTGCCACATTCGAGAATCGATGTTGCTCATGGCTCCTTTCATCTCATTAAAGACGATCCCTTTATATTGGAGGGGGGAAGTCGGATCAGTTGGGTCCTGAAATTCAAGCCGGTGCCCTTCCTGCAAAAAGCTTTCTTTTTTTAGATTGGGGAAGAAGCAGGCATCGAGGTATACATCGAGCAAATTATAAAAGTCTTTTTCCAGTTGAGAAGAGGCTGGGTAGCATGTGAAGTCAGCGCCTGTAAAGGCGTTCATAAAGGTGTTTAGCGACCGGCGCGTCATTGAAAAAAATGGGTCTTTCACTGGAAAATGGGTTGAACCACATAGAACGGTATGTTCTAAGATGTGTGCTACACCATTTGATGAAGAGGGGTGCGTTTTAAAACAGAGAGAAAATAAATTTTCTTGGTCGTCTGCAGCAATATGCACGACGTTTGCACCGGTTTCTATGTGTTCGAGCTCATAGTAAACACTTGAGATTTCTTCTATCGAAAGGGCTTTTTTAACTTGGAATCCAAGCAGTGTATGTCCAACATCAATCATACTCCGGAGGATAGCATAGCACTGCTATTCCCCGCCAGTACGAACATAGTGTGCAGTAACTGGTCTTGAGTATTTACTTGGCGTGAGGAGCTCTTGTGCACGAGCGGGTGTAATAGGTGTTATCCGGCTATCGTTGCAGTGATAAAAAGTATCTCCCTTTCGTACGACTGTAGTGTAGTGTCCACCGCTAATATGGTGGCCTCGAAGCGGCGCTGAACCATGGTGTACAATTGCAGCATCTAAATCCATGTTCACGGGAGGGAGATCATCTCCAACAATCATTCGTCCTGGTAAAACAAAGCTTGTAGGGCACATTCCTCCGCTATGAAGGGATTCGTAGCTCAACGCGACGCAGAGCTGATCGGGTCGTGCAATAAAATGTACGCTTGACTCTTCGCCTTCAGCTTGCTCCCGAAGCAGCACTTTGGGAATATTCATTTCACCATCGTTTATTTGCACGTACCCATCTATCAGAGCGGATTCTGATCCCACTGTCTCTTCAATCATGCGCGCTTCATGAGGATGTGGACGACTCGTAGTTCGTATCCAACCGCTTTCTCCCTCAGCATTCTCGCAGAGAAGAGCGTGAGCGGCCTCTCCAGCGTCGTGCTGACCTCTTGCTGTTGTGATACCACCAAGCGGCTGTGAACTTGCGGGCAGTACCGTTTCTCTAAATCCTGTGCGCACAGCTTGAGCGAGGGTCATCGCAGATTCCCCACTATCATATCTCTCTAAAACTTCAAGAAGACGATTTCGCGCGGGTGTTTCCGGTAATTTGCGCAGATAATCAGCACCTAACCCTCTTGCGTGCCGAATAAATTGTGTCATGGAAATAGCCCAACAATCATTTCCGCTATTTGACATCCCATGTAATCCTGCTGGCATAACAGCTGCAGCTGGAGCTCCACTTGATGCTGCTGAAGCGGCGGCTGGTGCTGCGGCACCGTCGCCTGCTTTTGCACCGCTGTGAGATGCTAAGTAGCTGCGTGCGCTCCTCAGTCCATGAATAAATGCGAGGGGATGGGCTGCTATCTCTTCGACACCTGCAACCTCTGGGTTAACCCCTGCAGCTTCAGCTAAATAGAGCTTTGTGAAATCCTGGAATGACCATTCTGTTCCTTCAACGAGTATGGGTGCATTTTTGATATAGGGCTCATCCATTTTTGCAAGTGCAAGTGCAATCGCAGGAAAAACAAACTGTTTCAATCGATCGTCTCCGATAAGGTGTTCACCAAATTGAGGGTCTTCTAGAAACGCTTTTTGGATATCATCCGGGAATGCTGTACCACTCTCGATCTTATTTTTCACGAGGTGATAAAACTCACCAAACATTGTATTCAAAAATGTGGTTCGATCAAGGGAATTTGTCTCAGCCCATTTTCCGATTTTTTCTATGACAGTTGTAGAAATTGGTTCTGAAAGAAGAGGGGCAAATTCAGCTTTGAGTGTAGCAGTGGTCGCTGCTTCTTCTGGAGGGGCATCTGCTGCTGGCTCACCGCCTGTTCCTGCTCCACTACTCGGTGAAGGGGGTGCACTGCCACCTCGAAGGGCTGCAGGGATCTCCTCACCAAGCACTTCACCGATGGTGATGTATCGTTCACAGAGGGCTTTAATCTCTTGTGTCTGTGCTCCTACCGGGCTCTCTTCAACATACTCGTGGAGTCTGGTTATTCCCGCTGCTTGTTTACGGAACGCAGTTTTTGCTGCTTCCTGAGTTCTCGTATCAAGATGACTGAGCGATGCCTCAATCCTCTCAATATTACCCTTCGTAGCGTTAAAATATCCTCGGATAAATGCGGAATCTCGTCCTTTAAGACTGTCTCCTGGAGCGGCCATGTGGATCCTAATGGTACTTCTACTTAAGTATTATTGTACCATAGAACGGAATATTGAAGAGAAGCCCCCTCTGCTGAGGGGGCTTCCTGTTACCATGTAAGTGATGCAGATGACTGATATTCAGTGACTCGTGTTTCAAAAAAGTTTTTTTCTTTTCCGAGGTCAATAGTTTCGCTCATCCAAGGAAATGGGTTCTTTGAGCCGTACTGCGTTTTTAGCCCAATTCGCTCAAGCCGTCTATCTGCGATGTATTGAGCATACTCTGTAAACATAGGCGCAGTAAGCCCTAGAATTCCTTTTGGTAAGCAGTCTTGAGCGTACCGAATCTCAAGCTCGACAGCACCTCTGATCTTGTTCACAAGGTGCTCTTGGAATTCTGGAGTCCAGAGATCAGGGTTCTCTTCTTTGATTCCATTAATAAGATCGATTCCAAAATTCAGGTGGATCGTTTCATCTCGAAGGATGTACTGGAACTGTTCTCCGATTCCTGTCATTTTGTTCTGTCTGTGCAGTGATAGAATCATCGCAAAACCACTATAGAAAAAGAGACCTTCCATGATGATGTAGTATCCAACAAGGTTCTCGAGGAATTTCTGCGCGCCTTCAAACGTATCTGTTGTAAAATCAGTGTTGAGGACATCTTCTGTGAGAGACATCTCAAACGCATCCTTCTCTTGAATAGAAGGGATCTCGTTGTACATGTTGAAAATTTCACCTTCATCAAGCGCTAGTGATTCAACGATGTAGTGAAAGGTGTGTGTGTGGATTGCTTCTTCAAAAGCTTGTCGAAGTAGGTATTGACGACACTCTGGATTCGTTACATGCTTAAAGATGGCAAGTACAATGTTATTTGCAACAAGGCTCTCAGCGGTACTGAAGAACCCGAGGTTTCTCATGATCATGAGTCGTTCAGCTTCTGAAAGACCGTTTGATTTCCACAGTTCGATGTCTTTTGCCATTGGTACTTCTGTTGGCATCCAGTGGTTTGCACATCCATTTAGATAGTGCTCCCATGCCCACTTATACTTCAGAGGCATAAGCTGGTTTACATCGACTTTGCTGCAGTTTATTAGTCGTTTCTGCTTCGCAGAAACACGTAATTCTTCTCCCCCGACGATTTTAGCATCAGGAGCAACTTCTCTATCATTACTACTCATTATTCAGATCCTTGCAATTTGGACGTTGTCCCTAAAATTTACTTTTACTGGTGTATCATAGATAGACGTGCGTTCTATCTATGATACACTTTTTATACCACTACTGACAGCTTTCGCACCCTTCGTCAATATCTTCCGTAGGTGTTTTAGGCGTGTCTCTTTGGATTTGAACTCTACTTGACGGAGAGGCATTCTTCATCCATCGTGGTTGCAACCCACGCTTATTGATGTCTGTTGTTGACTTTTCAATTTGGGTG
>Ga0070728_10005658_pt1 | contig 12219 bp, 8 predicted proteins | sample tdDd471_FD_66723 | JGI IMG/M metagenome (GOLD analysis project Ga0070728, IMG submission 66723) | Marine sediment microbial communities from the Atlantic coast under amendment with organic carbon and nitrate - tdDd47.1 | ecosystem: Environmental > Aquatic > Marine > Coastal > Sediment | place...
GTTGTATTCATCCATTTTATTCATAATACGCGCCAACTGCTTGTTTAGCTCAAAAAAGATATTAACACCAAGACTGAAGTTAGACGCATAAAAGAAAGTTTGCTTATCGTTATTACAGCGTTCTTGTATTTCGGGTAATTTATCGAGCCAGCCGGTGGTGCCTGAAACAACCGGTACATTTGCCTCAAAACACTTCATGTAGTTATCAAAGGCGGCCTCGGGGCGGGTAAATTCAATGGCTACATCAGCTGTTTTAAATTTGTCATCATCAAAAGAGTCCGTGCTCGACACATCAATTTTGCTTACAATTTCATGTCCGCGGTCAAGTGCTATTTTTTCAATTTCCTGACCCATTTTACCGTACCCAATAAGTGCTATCTTCATTGTTTATATCTTTTCTATGTAGATGGTTTGTTTAATTTTTCACCAGCCTTGTTAATCTGTTGCAGGGTGAATGTTTTATAATCATTTTGTACTAAAATCAACAAGCAAACAAACCGTTCGAGCAAAGATAAAAAATATGTATTGATGATGGCCTCTAATTGGTTTTAATGCTTAAGATTAAACCGACTTTAACCTTTCTTTAACGATTAGCTCTGTTTTTATGCGTTTATTGTCTGATAATGTATTGATTATAGTGATCGGTGCCAATTGTTCTAATCTCTACATTCAAGTTGGTGGCCTGATAGTTTGATCATTTATCAGGCATTTAATACTTATTCACTTAAATGATCGTTCTTTAAATTAAACACATATTCTGACAATACTCGATAAATTTTATCTTTGTCGCAAGCATGTAAGTAAATTATAAGCAATGAAGTCAACTCTTTTAACAATAGCCATAATGGCTTGGTGCTGTGGCATCAACATTAATGGGCAATCGCATCGTAAAAATACGACTCCTGAATACATCGATCAGTACAAAGACTTAGCCATTAAGGAAATGAAACGGGTGGGTATTCCGGCCAGTATTACCATGGCGCAAGGCATATTGGAGTCGGGTAACGGAAATAGTACTTTGGCTCGTAAATCGAATAATCACTTTGGAATAAAGTGCCATAGCGATTGGAAGGGAAAACGTGTTTATCACGACGATGATGCCAAGGGCGAATGCTTCAGAAAGTATAAAACAGTATATGAATCGTACATCGATCACTCTGAATTTTTGGTTGATAAAAAGCGCTATGCCAGTTTGTTTGACTTAAAAATAACCGACTATAAAGGTTGGGCCAAAGGATTGAAAAAGGCCGGCTATGCAACCGACCCTAAGTATGATAAACGTTTAATTGATATCATCGAAAAAAATAAGTTGTATTTGCTTGATGAAGATAAATACTGGAAGAAACCAACCGGTACAAGTGGTGATGACAATTTTGTGATTACACCATATAATACGCATGTGATTGATTACAATAATGGCATTAAGTATATTAAAGTAGAAGATGGTGATACTTTCGAAACGGTTTCACAAGAGTTTGGATTACGTCCTTGGGAGCTATACCACTACAATGATTTACCTCAGAATGCTAACATGCAGGAGCACCGTTACATTTATATACAGGGTAAAAAAGGCAAAGCGCACCGGAGTCATGAATACCATGTGGTTAAAGATGGTGAAACCTTGCACTACATTAGCCAGAAATATGGAATGAAAATGAGTAAACTTAAAAAGTTTAACCGTATTGGTAACAATGAAAAAGTAAAAGCAGGTGATAAGCTGAGCCTGAGACGAAAGAAGAAGTAAAACCGATTAGAAAAAAGACCTTAAGGCTCAGAAACCTTAAGGTCTTTTTTTTATTTTATGAAATCGATTTGCTCTGTATCAAAACCCCGAAGTAACTCTTCAATGGTCATGCGTTTTTTACCAGCCAGCTGCAGTTGAGTAAGGTCTAAAACACCATTGCCGGTTCCAATGCTCAGGTAAGTTTTATTGTCCGATTCCAACTGACCCGCATCAAGTTTTTTACCTTCGTTGCTATCGGCAAAAAACACCTTAGAACTAATCTGTTTGCCATTTTTCATCACAAACTCAGTCCAGGCAGTTGGGTAAGGTGATAAACCACGGATATGGTTTCGAATTGTTTGGGCATCTTTTTGCCAGTCAATGCGACAGTCGTCTTTAAATATCTTAGGGGCATGTTTTAACTGGCTTTCATCGGTGCTTTGAGGAAGCGCCTTAACCTCACCGTCTTCAATGGCTTTAACCGTTTTAACAACCAGCCTGGCACCCAGCACCATCATTTTGTCATGCACAGTGCCTGCTGTATCGTCATTGGTTATGGGCATTTTCTCCTGGTAAATAATGTTGCCGGTGTCAATTTCATGTTTTAAAAAGAAGGTGGTAACGCCTGTTTCTTTATCGCCATTAATAACGGCCCAGTTAATGGGGGCTGCACCCCTGTAGCGCGGCAGTAGTGAACCGTGCAAGTTAAAAGAGCCAAGTGCAGGCATGCTCCAAACTACTTCAGGTAACATTCGGAAAGCAACGATTATTTGCAAATCGGCTTTAAGCGCTTTTAATTCTTCCAGAAAATCCGGGTTTTTGAGCTTTTCAGGTTGAAGAACCGGTATGTTGTTATTGACTGCATATTCTTTTACCGGCGATTGTTTTAACTTCTGACCTCTTCCGGCCGGACGATCGGGAGCGGTTACAACACCCACAATGTTATACTGTGCCTCAACCAATGCCTTCAGGCTTTCAACCGCAAAATCGGGAGTGCCCATAAACACAATTCGTAAATCTTTATTAGCCATTGTTATGCGTTTTTATTCTTTTAATTCGCGGTTACCTTTTTGATGGGGCGGAAAGTATGGGCAGTGCTTACAGCCATTGCCACAGCAATAGCCCCTGTTTTTTAAATACTTCTCTGTCATCACCCTAAAGCCTCTTGGGTCCATGTAGTAGTCAACATTTTCCTCAAGCGGATCAGCCATGTAGTAATCGTCAAAATCCATTGTTTACTTTTTTGAAATGACAAATATAAAGCGAATTGTAGACGATGGCCTAAAAAAAGGTCGCATCTTTCTATTTCGGATTGAAATTAAGGTGCGACCCGTATTCTTATTAAGCTTATTTGTTTTAAGCTTTCGTGCGTCAATCTAATGCCTAATACTATTTTTGGCTAAACTGTTTCATAAACTGAACACGCAAATAGCCAGCAGGATTTACTGCTTTCGACTGGCTTAATGATCCCCTGAAATCGTCCAGTTTATTAAAATTATTCTTGGCCATCCATTTGTCAATTTCGTAGTTATAGCGTTCAATGGTTTCCACTCCGTTTTTGTAAAGTGTACTCGCCACTTGTACTACATTGGCACCGGCCAACAACATCTTTAAAATGGTACGCGACTCATGTATGCCTGTTGTGGCGGCTAAATCACATTCAACACGATTTGATGTTATGGCGATCCATCTTAAAGGCATTGTGTATTCGTGTTCTTGACTAAAAATATGGGTGGGAATAACTTCCATATTATCCACATCAATATCAGGTGAATAGAATCGGTTAAATAAAGCCAGACCTGCAATGCCCGTTTTAGAAAGACGGGTAATGATATCGGCCAGGTTAGAGAAATAATGACTGATTTTGATGGATACAGGAATATTTACCTCCTTTAGAACTGCCTCAATCACATTGAAATAAACTTGTTCTGTGTCTTCTCCTTTTCGTTCGGTATCAGATGGTAAAGCAAAAATATTAAGCTCAATGGCATCGGCACCGGCATCTTGCAAGGTTCGGGCATACGATGGCCAGGTATGGGCCGTAATGCAGTTAATACTGGCAACAACCGGAATGTTAATTTCTTTTTTACAATCTGAAATAAGTTTCAAATAATCACTGAGGGTACCTTCTACATCAAATGAATCGTAATAATCCATTGTTTCAGGATAGAGATAGTTTTGCGAGTGCATCCGATGCAAATCGCGCTCCATTTCTGTAACAATTTCCTCTTCAAATAATGATTTTAATACGACTGCACCGGCTCCTGCTTTCTCAATTTTCTTAATGTCCTCTAAAGAGTTGGTTAATCCGGAGCTGGCGGCAATTATCGGACTTTTAATTTTAAGTCCCAGGTACGTTGTTGAAATGTCGGGCATAATTTTAGAATTTTATTGAATATAGGGGTTTCAAGATAAAAAAACTTCACAACTTTATAGCTTTCTGAAGAATGACTTACCATGTTTAAACAAATAAAGAATTCGTATTGTTGCGTTGGACTGATGTCGGGTACTTCACTCGACGGGCTGGACATTGTTTTATGTGAGTTGTCGAATGCTAAGGGTAAATGGACTTACCACCTTATAAAGTGCGAAACTGTTACATATTCAAAGAAATGGCGCAACGAGCTGAAGGGAGCACTTTTGCTTTCGGGTAAAGACTTATTGCGTTTAAACAGGCATTATGGTGCCTGGGTGGCTCAGCAAGTGAATCACTTTCTTTCGGATGTTGATAAAAAGCCTGATTTAATTGCTTCGCATGGGCATACTCTGTTTCATGAGCCATCAGTAGGTTTTAATTTTCAATTGGGCGATGGAAACATTATTGCCGCAAATACAGGTATAACTACTGTTTCAGACTTTCGGAGTTTGGATATATGCCTGGGAGGGCAGGGAGCACCATTGGTGCCAATTGGTGACGAAATGCTTTTTGCTGAATACAGCGCTTGTGTTAACCTGGGTGGTTTTGCAAATGTTTCTGCTCAAATTGACCAGGAAAGAAAGGCCTGGGATATCTGTCCGCTAAATTTCGTCATTAATCGTTTGATGGAAAAGGTTGACTTGCCAATGGATAAAGATGGGCGGTTTGGTGCAGAAGGAATTGTAATAAATGAGCTGCTAAACCGACTTAATGCATTAGATTTTTATAGTTGGAATGGTCCTAAAAGCCTTGCTCAGGAATGGGTTGATGAGAATGTTTGGCCAATAATTGAAGAGTATGAGCACGAAGCACTCAAAAATATTGTACGAACATGTTACGAGCACTTTTCGGAAATCATTGCAACTGATTTGAATAGGCGCATTACGTCAGGCAAAGTGTTGTTTACCGGAGGCGGCGTTTACAATGCTTTTTTCATCAATTTGTTGAAAACCAAATTAAATTGTGAAGTTATAATTCCGGATGATAGATTGGTGAACTACAAAGAGGCATTGGTTTTTGCATTGCTTGGTTTACTTCGTATGCGCGGAGAAGCGAACTGTTTAATGAATATTACAGGAGCTGGCAGCAATAGTTCATCAGGCAGTATTAATTATATTATGTAGTCGGAAGAATTGTGGCTTAAACAGAAAGAAACTGGTGGAGCCAGAAATGATCATTTTCAATCTTATCACTAATCACACCCATAAATGACCATATTACTTGACCGCAGAAATAAGTAATGGCATCCACCAGCACCTCTTACTTAATGAAACACATCAACTAAAAATATGTTTACGCATATTTAATATATAGGCATAAAAAAAGGAGGCATTCACCTCCTTTTGTATCTTAAGCAGTTGATTACTATTGCTTATTATCGTACTTAAAGAAATCAAGGTTATGACCCATTCTTTCTTTTTTAGTCTTCATGTAATGTTCATTGTGGGGATTAGGCGTTATCTCTATGGATATATTTTCGACCACTTCTAACCCATAACCTTCCAAACCAATTCGTTTAATGGGGTTATTTGTCATCAGGCGCATTTTTCCAACGCCTAATTCACGTAGTATTTGTGCACCAACACCATAATCGCGCTCATCTTCTTCAAAACCAAGTTCAATATTAGCATCAACAGTGTCCATGCCTTCCTCCTGAAGTTTATAAGCAGCAATCTTATTCATCAGACCAATGCCACGCCCTTCCTGATTCATATAAACCACTACACCTTTGCCTTCTTTTTCAATCAGCTCCATGGCTTTGGTCAGCTGTTCGCCACATTCGCATCGTAGCGAACCAAAAATATCGCCTGTAGCACATGATGAATGGACACGAACCAACACCGGTTCATCTTCATTCCACTCACCTTTGATTAAGGCCATGTGCTCTAATCCATTTGATTTTTGCTTGAAAGGAATAAAACGGAAATTACCCTGGGCAGTTGGAAGACTTACTTCAACACCTTTAATAATTAAGCTCTCTTTTTTAAGACGATAAGCAATTAAATCCTTGATGGTAATGATTTTCAACTGAAATTTTTCAGCGATTTTCATTAATTCGGGCAAGCGAGCCATTGTACCATCTTCGTTTAATATTTCTACCAACACAGCTGCCGGTTGCAGCCCAGCCAAACGGGCCAGGTCAACACCAGCTTCGGTATGGCCGGCACGACGTAATACGCCTCTGTTTTTTGCTTTTAACGGAAATATATGTCCTGGACGACCAAGCTCTTCCGGAGTGGTATTGGGGTTGGTCAATGCCAAAATGGTTTTAGCTCTGTCGGAGGCTGAAATACCGGTGGTGCAGCCATATCCTAATAAATCAACAGAAACGGTAAATGGGGTAGCATGACTAGCTGTGTTTTTACCCACCATTAAATCCAGTTCCAACTCCTCGCATCGCTCCTCTGTTAATGGGGTGCAAATTAAGCCACGCCCATGAGTAGCCATAAAATTGACTTTCTCAGGCGTCATTAATTCGGCTGCTGCAATAAAGTCGCCTTCGTTTTCACGATCTTCATCATCAACCACAATTATTAATTCACCATTCTTAATAGCTTCAATAGCTTCTTCTATTGAATTCAATTTAAACTCTTGTTCTGTTGACATTTGTTTTATTTAATTTCGACGGTGTTATCCACTATGGGAGTGCAAAATTAATGAAATTACATATCAAAACAATGAAATGCCTCAGGTCTTGATATTTGTTTCATCTTCTTTTTCTTTATCCAATCGGTTTTTAAGGTCAAATTTTTCGCGCCTAAATAGCTTTTGGAAAAAGATAATGTAAGCGTCGGCATTAAGTAAGGTTGAGTCGGTAGCCGATTTATAGGTTAAGAACACGCCCAATGGCAAAAGAATTGAGGATGATAACCACATGCCCTGGTAGACCTGCCATGCTCCTTCTTTTGCAAATTTTACACCCAGCGTATCTACTATGTAATAAAAGATAAAGAACAATACAGAAATAACAACCGGCATCCCTAGTCCTCCTTTTCGGATAATGGCACCAAGGGGAGCACCAATAAAGAAGAAAATTAAACAGGCAAATGATAAGGTGAATTTGCGGTGCACCTCCATAAAATGCTTTGTAATTTTCACCTGATAATTGTTGTAACGACTTAACTTACCTTCCAGTTGGCTGCGGTTATCCTGCGCCTGACGTTTGGCTCCTTCAATGGCAATTAGTTGCTGATGATCGCTCATGGCATTAAAAAGCGAATCGTAGTTTAAAGCACTGACCGAGTCAAGTGCCACCTTAGGGGCTTCTTTATTTCGTCGTTGCTGATACCTTCTTTGCTGGAAATAAAAGTTTTCGGTTTGCTTGGTTATGGTACTTACTACCTCGTTTTTTTGAGTGCTTAGCGAGTCTATGCCATCCTGGAGCTGTGTCAAATTTTTCATTCGGTCGTGACTCGAGAACAGCTGTTCGTCAGTGCGTTCCAGGTTATGCCCTTCCATTTCGAACAAAGCCACTTGTTTTTTGAATTTATCCATTCTGAAACGTTGCTTGGCTCGGTTGTCAAGTCTCTTTTTCTGGTTCTGAACATTTTCTTCAAAACGAGTGCCGTCCATTAGGGTAAGCTTCATAAAGCCATTATCCTCGGCTATTTGTAATTTACCCGAATCGGCAAGCGTCACATTTGAGTTTGGGTTACGGCCGTCGCGATGGTCATATATCATTACATCCTTCATTAACCCTGTTTCCGGATCTTTACTGCTAATTTTTATTCTGAAATCTTCAATGCCATCGTAAAAAATTTGCTCCTTAATCTCCAGTTCTGGTTTCTTTTGTTTAACCGACCAAAGAAGCGTATACAGCTTAAGGTTGGCCCAGGGTAGCACATTATTTGAAAAGCCAAATGCCAAAATGGATATGATGATTGTAACAACAATTAAAGGTTTCATGGTGCGAAGCAACGATACGCCTGAGGCTTTAATTGCGGTTAACTCATAGTTTTCACCCAAACTACCAAAGGTCATTAATGAAGCTAATAAAATGGCTAAAGGCAAAGCCATTGGAATAACCTGAACCGAGGCATAAAACATGAGCTCTGCCAGGGTTAAAAAGTCAAGCCCTTTGCCAACAAGGTCGTCAACGTACCTCCAAAGAAACTGCATAACCAATATAAACAATGAAATAAAAAATGTCATTGTAAGCGGGCCTAAGTAACTTTTGAGGATAAAAAGGTGTAATTTCTTCATCGCTTCATAAATCTCCAATAAACGTTCTTTTCGAGCGTCAGGGCAAAGTTAGTTGAATCATTGAAACAACCATGCATTGTTATTTAGGTTTTTATAGTAGCTTAATGCAACTTTCAGCTATGCTGCAAAGTTTTGGAGTGGTGTTTTACTCGTCGAGGCTGTTTTGCAGGTCAAATGATTCTTTTTTAAACCGTTTTCTAAAATAAGCTTTGATATCGTCAAGGCTAAGCAAACTTGAGTCGGTTGCAGATTGATAAGTGAGAAACATGCCAATGACTAACAATATGGCAGGCGATAGCCACATGCACAATGCCACAGGTACATTTCCTTTTATAGCAACGTTGGCCCCAAAAGTATCGAGCAGATAGTAAATAATAAAAAAGCCTATGGCTAAAACAACCGGCATGCCCAGGCCACCTTTTCGGATTATTGCTCCCAATGAGGAGCCAATAAAAAAGAAGATGAAACAGGTAAAGGCCAGTGTAACCTTTCGATGTAACTCTATTTGGTGCTTTAAAATTTTATTTTGTGAACGTTGTATTTGTAACACATCCTGATTTAACTGCATGCGTTTATTTTGTATGGTTCGTTTGGCTTCAGAAATGGCAATTTGCTGTTTTCTACTACTGGCAGTTTTGATTAGGGATTCAACTTCATCCTTAGCAAAAGCATTATATGTAATAATTTGATTTGAAACTACATTGCGTTTTATAATGCCTTGCCTTAATTCTGCCTGTTCTTTTTGAAAGGTGTGAATATCATTATTTAGCTGCTGAAGATTTTTCATCTTATTATGATTGACATATCCGGTTTCATCAGAGAGTGATAACTGATTATTTTCCATTGTAAAGTGGGTTACCTGTTTCTTAAATTTATCGCGCCGGTATTGCTGGATGTCCTTTTTTGTTAATTCTTGATTTTGAGCTCTTACGTTTTCTTCGTATCTAGTGCCATTAAGCAAAGTTAGTTGCATCGTTTGGCTTTTTTCATCCATTTTGATGCTTCCTTTTTCGGCAAATGTGACATTTGAATTAGGATTTTTCACATTGCTATGGTCGTAAATCATCACCCCATATAAAGTGCCTGTTTCTTTATCTTTTGCGTTCACTTTAATACTATACGCATCCATCTTATTAAAAACCCCTTCTCGTATTTCCTGATCGGGATGGTGCGTTTTAATCGCATACATGCGTGAGTAGAATTTTAGATTGGCCCATGGCATAACATTGTCGGAAAAGATTAATGTGAGAATTGAAATAAAGGCGGTAAGGATTATCAACGGCCGCATTGTTTTAAAAAGTGAGACGCCAGATGCTTTGATGGCTATGAGTTCATAGTTTTCGCCCATGTTGCCAAATGCCATAAGAGAAGCCAACAAAACGGCCAAGGGCACTGCCATGGGAATAACTTGCAGAACAGCGTAAAGGAGTAATTCAGATAAAACGACTGCATCAAGTCCTTTACCAACTAATATGTCGATGTAACGCCACAGTATTTGTAATAGTAAAACAAATAGCGAAATAAAAAAGGTAGCAGCTAATGGTTTTATAAAGCTTTTGAGAATAAAAAAATGAAGTTTCTTCATGGGGCATTGTCATAAGGTATGGTTTTATGACAATCATGTTGCGTCAGACGCTTACAAATGGGGCAAAAAAAAACGCCCGGTTGCACTACCAGACGTTTCTGAAATAATTATTTAATTTCTTATACTGAGCCTAAGCCGTGTTTCAGTTCATCAATTTGTTGGTTCCAAAGTTCAATGGTATCCTCTTTTTCATCTTCCTCTGCAAAGTCAATAATAACTAAAGCCGTTTCACCAGTAAGATCATCTACATTAATGCGAAACTCAAAATAGGTCTTATCATCATCGTCATCAAGCCAATGGTAACGAACCATTTTGTTTTCTTTGCGCAAAACTTGTTCAGCCTGTTGTTCTGAACCTTCCCAAACAAAGGTGTAAACTTTACCTTTAAGGTTAACATCATCGGCAAACCACTCCGAAAGACCACTAGGGCTGCTTAATCTTGCGAATAAGATAGATGGAGAGGTGTTAATAATATATTCGAGTTCGAACTTTTCTTTTTGAGTAGGCATATTGGTAGTTTTTGTTGTTCTATAATGTGCGTACAATATAATAGAATTCTTTATAAAATTAAAACTGTCTTAACAGTAGTGTTACAGTAATGCAACGATTAAAAAGTTTTTGGGCAAATAATCTCAATATTAGACAGTTTAATTGGGGAGGAGAAAAAAAAGTAAATATTTTTATTTTTTTTGTTGGTAGGAATAAAGTTTTGCCCTACATTTGCAACCGCAAAAACGGAGAAGCACAGCGGTGTTAACAACTCCTAAAAGCAAAAATGCCGAGGTAGCTCAGCTGGTTAGAGCGCAGGATTCATAATCCTGAGGTCGGCGGTTCAAGCCCGCCTCTCGGTACTCTGACTAACAAGCACTTACAGAAATCTGTGGGTGCTTTTATTTTTTAGTTACCCTACAAATTACCCTACATTTTTTATTTTTTTGACGATTAAGTAGAGTTGTTCAGTTTTAAAGTCGTTAAGGATTGATTTTCTTATTTTATTTGTAGCCCCAAATTGCCCGTTAAATATTTGTTTGAGATTAGTTATCTTTTCTAGGTTGTATAAGGTGAAGATATTGGGTGAGCGTTTTCTGGTTGTTTCTGAAATAAAGATGATATTTTGATGGTTGTTAATTTCATTTGAGGAAATTGGAAGGTTATGGTTTTTAAGTTGACTAAAAAAATGCCAATCCCCAACTGGGTCAACTTCTATATTGCAATTAATAAGAAATAGGTATTTATAGTTTATATTGTCGATTGTTGAATGGCATCCAATCAGATTGCAATTCTTAAAGTATACATTAAAAAAGCTATTATCGAATGAAACACAGTTAAAATAGGTGTTAGTGATGTGAAGGTTGTTTAGTGATGATTGTGATAGGGCTATTGTTTGACTTCCTTTATCATTCTCTATTTTACCATTTATGATTATAGTTTCATTGATTTCCGAGTTGCAAAGTATGGTTTCAAGTTGAATGTCGTCAATGAGAGCAAAGTTGAGTTTGATGGATGAAAGTTCCATTCTTCCTCCATGGTCATATGGATTGACAATTAGAAATTGAGGATATATCATTCTGGAGAAACTGAAATCTGCATTGAAAAAAAAGCAATCTTCAAAGATTATACTTTCTGTTAGATATGTCGACTTAAAGGAAGAGTGCTCGAAGTTGAAATTTTTGAAATGAGTAAAGCCGCACTCCTTGAAATTTATTCCTTCCCAGTTGGTGTTACTTAAATCAATTAGTTCATCTCCTGCTCTGTTGCAAAGAGAAATAATAGCTGTTTTGAGGTCTTCTGTTAGTTTTCTATATGGTCTCTGCTTATATTGGTGATTGACTATTGTTGATTGAAAATGCTGTCGATTCCATTCTGTAAGTTTGATTCGGTACTCATTAATTTCTTGGACAGTATCTGGTGATGATAAGTTTGACCTCACAAAGCCTAATAGCAGATTTATGTATGACTTGTAAAAACTCTTATCTTCATTGGCAATTGTTTCAAGTGTGTAGATTGCTCCAATATTGGTGGTTGGATTGGAGAGGCCTAGTAGCTCAATTGCCTTGCTAAATCGCTCGTTAAGCTGTTGGGTTCTGAATTTTTCTATTTCAAAATCTAAACTATCACGGTCTTGGCTTAGTTTTCTGGTTTGAACAATGACTCTCCAGTAAGCAAAAATTAAACCCAAAATGGCTGCTAAGCCTGTGTATATCTTAATGTGGTAGTCTCTTATTGCAAGTAAGTCTTTGATGGGCGTGTTAAATAGGTGGCTTTGTTTAATGATGTACTCTGTTTGTAATT
>Ga0070728_10005660_pt1 | contig 12217 bp, 10 predicted proteins | sample tdDd471_FD_66723 | JGI IMG/M metagenome (GOLD analysis project Ga0070728, IMG submission 66723) | Marine sediment microbial communities from the Atlantic coast under amendment with organic carbon and nitrate - tdDd47.1 | ecosystem: Environmental > Aquatic > Marine > Coastal > Sediment | place...
GCGCACTCGGCGACGAGCGTGGAGCTCACCTTGCCGACGATCACGATGTCCTCGCCCTGGCGGTGGGCGCGCAGCGTCAGCCAGCCCGGCTCGGCGTCGGGCGCGACGCCGACGTCGGTGTCCGCCAGAACCGAGACGAGCCAGTCCCGTCGGACCGCGAAATCATACGACTTCCCGGCCTCCGAGATGTCCTGCACGTCGAGCACGAACTCTGCCATGGCGCTGCCAAAAGGAGCGGGGGCTTACCGCCCGTTGTCCGTGGAGTCAAGGCGAGGGAGGACGACGGACGAGGCCGTCGGCGCGGGCCTCGTAGACGGTCCAGCCGGGGGCCGCGCGCGCGCCGTCCGCCCGGGTCACCCAGGGGCCGCTCGCGGGGAGCACCGAGCGCGGGTCCTCGCGCGGCCAGGCGAAGATGGCGTCGGCGGTCGAGGCGCGCTCGGCGACGGCCGCGACCGCCCGCGCCTCGACCCGCTCGCCGTACAGACCGAGCCCGTCCGCGGCCGCCCACGAGACCAGGACGCGCGTGACTCCGTCGCGCGGCGCCTCGAGCTCCCAGCCCTCGGCGCCGTCCGAGGATATCCCGCACGATCCATCGGTGCGCGCGTAGCGGGGCGGCGCGCCGCCCACCGGGACGAGCTCGATCCGGCCCAGGCGAACGGAGCGCAGCCGCGTAGCGTCCACGATACGGGGTCGAGAATCCGAGACGAGCCCCCGCCAGGTCTCCCAGCGGTCGGCCCCGCCGGCGAGCAGCAGGACGAGCGCGTCGGTGTCGGGCGCCTCGGTCACCTCGCCGAGGATCAGGAGCACCTCGGCGTCGGGGACCGCGTCGCCGAGCGGGCCGGCCGCGACGGCGAGCTCGAACGGCTCGGGCAGCCCCTCGACGGTCAGCGACCGCTCGTCGTAGCGGAGCGTGAGGTCTCCGGCGCGGTGCTCGCCCTCGGGCGGCGCGGCCACGTGGCAGCGGACGTACCCGTCGGCCTCGAGGTCGGGGTCCTCGTCGCAGGAGCAACCGGCGAGGAGCGTGGCGAGGGCGAGGAGCGACGCGCGTTTGGGCAAAGGCAAGGGCAAAGGCAAAGGCGAGGGGTTCGGCGCGGGCTGCTTACCACGCTTGCCCGACAGAGCGATCGGGCGCACCCTCGACGGCCCGATGACTCACGGCACCCTCCCCCGAAACCCGGGCACGCCGCTCGCTCTCGACGTGGTCGAGGCGGTGCAGGCGAACACGAGCGCCATCGAGCGCCGCGCCGCCACGATCTTCAAGCGCCGCAGCGTGAAGAAGCAGTGGCAGGCGGCCTGGCTGCTCAAGGCGATCACGATGATCGACCTGACCACGCTCTCCGGCGACGACACGCCCTCGAACGTGATCCGGCTGTGCGCCAAGGCCCGCCACCCCGTCCGCGCCGACCTGCTCGCGCAGCTGGGGGTGAGCGACCTGCCGATCCGGACGGGCGCGGTGTGCGTCTATCACTCGCTCGTGAAGACCGCGGTCCGCGCGCTCGAGGGCAGCGGCGTGCCGGTGGCCGCGGTGTCGACCGGCTTCCCGGCGGGGCTGACCCCGCTGAAGCAGCGGCTCGCGGAGATCAAGGCGAGCGTCGACGACGGCGCCGAGGAGATCGACATCGTGGTGACCCGCAGCCACGTGCTGCGCCACGAGTGGACCGCGCTCTACGACGAGATCGCGGCGTGCCGCGAGGCGTGCGGCGACGCGCACATGAAGACCATCCTCGCCACCGGCGAGCTGGCCACCCTGCGCAACGTGGGGCGGGCGTCCCACGTTGCGATGATGGCGGGCAGCGACTTCATCAAGACCTCCACCGGCAAGGAGCCCATCAACGCAACGATGGAGTTCGGCCTGGTCATGACGCGGGCCATCCGCGAGTACGAGGCGCGCACCGGCTACAAGGTCGGCTTCAAGCCGGCCGGCGGGATCCGAAAGGCGAAGGAGGCGCTGGCCTGGCTCGTCCTGATGAAGGAGGAGCTCGGCGACCGGTGGCTCGAGCCCGACCTGTTCCGCTTCGGCGCGAGCTCGCTGCTCGCCGACATCGAGCGGCAGCTCGAGCACCACGCAACCGGTCGATATTCGGCCCACCACCACCACCCGATGGCATGAGGACGGGGCGATGAGCGAGCAGACCCACGACGACGCCGACCCGAAGAAGTCCAAGAAGAAGGACAAGGACTCCAAGAAGAAGGGCAAAGGCAAGGGCAAGGGCAAAGGCAAGGGGGACGGCGGGGCCGTCGCTTCGGGCTCGGCGCCCACCATCGCCGAGATCTTCGAGTCGATGGAGTACGGGCCGGCGCCCGAGACCGACGCGGTGGTCAACGCCTGGCTCGACGAGCACGACCGGCGCTTCGATCACTTCATCGGGGGCGCGTTCGTGCCCCCGGTCGAGGGGCAGTACTTCGACACGTCCAACCCCGGGCGCATGGAGAAGCTCGCCGACGTGGCGCAGGGCTCGGCGAAGGACGTCGACGCGGCCGTCGCGGCGGCGAAGGCGGCGCAGCCCGGCTGGGCGGCGCTCGGGGGGCACGCGCGCGCGCGGTTCCTCTACGCCATCGCGCGGCACGTGCAGAAGCACCACCGTCTGTTCGCGGTCCTCGAGTCGCTCGACAACGGCAAGCCGATCCGCGAGAGCCGCGACATCGACGTCCCGCTCGTCGCGCGGCACTTCTATCACCACGCCGGCTGGGCCCAGCTCATGGACGACGAGCTGCGCGACTACGCCCCGGTCGGGGTCGTCGGGCAGATCATCCCGTGGAACTTCCCCCTGCTCATGCTCGCGTGGAAGATCGCGCCGGCGCTCGCGATGGGGAACACGCTGGTCCTCAAGCCCGCCGAGTACACCCCGCTGACCGCCATCCGGTTCGCGGAGCTGTGCCGCGAGGTCGGCCTGCCGCCGGGCGTGGTCAACATCGTCAACGGCGACGGCAAGACGGGCGCCGCGCTCGTCGACCACCCCGACGTGAAGAAGATCGCGTTCACCGGCTCGACCGGCGTGGGGCGGATCATCCGCAAGGCCACCGCGGGCTCGGGCAAGAAGCTCAGCCTCGAGCTCGGCGGCAAGTCGCCGTTCGTGGTGTTCGAGGACGCCGACCTCGACAGCGTGGTCGAGGGCGTGGTCGACGCCATCTGGTTCAACCAGGGCCAGGTGTGCTGCGCCGGCTCGCGCATCCTCTGCCAGGAGAGCGTGTCCGATAGGCTGCTCGAGAAGCTGCGCGCGCGCATGGAGCGGATGCGCATCGGCGAGCCGCTCGACAAGGCGATCGACATCGGCGCGATCGTGGCGCCGGTCCAGCTCGAGCAGATCACCCAGCTCGTGCAGCAGGGTCAGGACGAGGGAGCGACGCTGTGGCAGCCGTCGTGGAGCTGTCCGACGCAAGGCTTGTTCTACCCACCGACCGTGCTGAGCGATGTGTCGCCGGCGTCCACCGTGGCGCAGGTGGAGATCTTCGGGCCGGTCGTGACGTTCATGACGTTCCGGACGCCGAAGGAGGCGATCCAGCTCGCGAACAACACGCGCTACGGGCTCGCGGCGAGCGTGTGGTCGGAGAACCTCAACCTCGCGCTCGACGTCGCGCCGAAGATCAAGGCGGGCGTGGTGTGGGTGAACTGCACCAACATGTTCGACGCCGCGGCCGGGTTCGGCGGCTACCGCGAGAGCGGCTACGGGCGCGAAGGCGGCAAGGAGGGGCTCTACGAGTACGTGAAGCCCAAGTGGATCGGCGAGGCGAAGGGCCGCCCGCGTCCGTCGCCCACCCCGTCGGAGGCCGGCATGGCCGCGCCGTCGGACGCGCCGAGCGACGGGCCGGTGCTCCCGCCGATCGATCGGACCGCGAAGCTGTACGTCGGCGGCAAGCAGAAGCGGCCCGACTGGGGCTACTCGATCGAGGTGCCCGACGCGTCGGGCGCGGTCCTCGGCGAGGTCGGGCGCGGCAACCGCAAGGACATCCGCGACGCCGTAGAGGCGGCCCACGGGGCGCGCGGCTGGGCCGCGGGGACCGCGCACCTGCGCGCGCAGATCCTCTACTACATGGCGGAGAACCTGACCGAGCGGGCGAGCGACGTGCGGGGCCGCCTCGCGCGGATGCTCGGTGACGAGCGCGCCGCGAAGGCCGAGCTCGACAAGTCGATCGACCGCCTGTTCCTGTACGCCGGCTGGGCCGACAAGTACGACGGCGCGGTCCACGCCACGCCGCACCGCAACGTGACCATCGCGATGAACGAGGCGATCGGCGTGATCGGCGTCGTGTGCCCGAACGAGCACCCGCTGCTCGCGTTCGTGTCGCTGATCGCGCCCGCGCTGTGCACCGGCAACGCGGTCGTGGTGATCCCGTCCGAGCGCCACCCGCTCGCGGCCACCGACTTCTACAAGATCGTGGAGGCGAGCGATCTGCCGGGCGGCGCGCTCAACATCGTGACCGGCCACCGCAGCGAGCTCGTCCCGACCCTGGCCGCGCACGACGACGTCGATCAGGTCTGGTACTTCGGCCCGCCCGAGGGCGTGCGCGAGGTCGAGCTCGCGAGCGCGGGCAACATGAAGCGCACCTGGTGCGACGACGGCCCGCCCCGGGACTGGACGTCCGACCGCGAGGCCGGCGGCCGCGAATTCCTGCGGCAGGCGACCCACGTGAAGAACATCTGGGTCCCGTACGGCGAGGGCTGAGCCCGCTCGACCGCTCCCTCTGAGGGTGGCTCCTCGAGGCGCCACGCATCGGCCAATCGACCCCATCCCAAGGGGGGCGGAGAGCCCTGATCAGGGCGCCAGTGTCACCGCGGGGGCGACACTCGATTCAGCCCCGCGCGCTCGACGGCTTGGCACGACCTTTGGTGTGGGCCGGCCCATGCCCGGCCGTACCCTGCTGCTCGCGCTCGTCCTCGCCACCGGCTGCCGCGGCACGCTGTACGCGGGCGAGGGGGGGGACGCGGGCGCGGCGCCGACCTTCGACGCGGGCGCGACGCCGGGCTCCGACGCGGGCGCCCTCCCCGCCCGGGACGCCGGCCCGACGACGGGGCTCGACGCCGGCCCCGGGACGCCGCCGCCCGACGCGGGGCCGGCGGTCCCGCCGCCCGGATCGCTCGCGCCCGGCGTGACGGTCGAGCAGGTCGCGCTGTTTCAGGGCGTGAAGGTCACGCTCTCCGAAGGAGACACCGCGCGGAGCGTCGAGGCGCGCGAGGTCCCCGTCGTCGGGCTCCGCCCGGGCCGGTTCCGGATCTACGCCAGCGGCGCCGACCGGCGGCTCACCGCCGAGGTGCGGGTCACGATCGGCGAGGAGACGCGGGTCTTCACCGACGCGCGGACGCTCTCGGGCCCGTCGACCGACGCCGATCCGAGCTCGACCTTCGAGGTCGACGTGCCCGGCGAGTGGCTCACGTCCGAGGCGACCTGGTCGGTGGCGATCGTGGAGCCGAGCGGGGTGAGCGCGCCCGAGGGCACGACGCACGACGCGCGCTTCCCGCGCGACGGGTCCGCCGTCGCGCTCGACGCGATCGACGACACCGCCGGCCTGCGCGTCGTGCTCGTGCCGTTCTCCTGGGAGTCGGACGGGTCGGGCCGGCTGCCCGACACCAGCCCCGAGCAGGTCGAGCTGATCGCGGCGCACTTCGGCGCCCTGTTCCCGTACGCGTCGATCGACATCGAGGTGCGCGCCCCGCTCGCGTGGAGCGGCGGGCTGACCTGGCGCGGCAACGTCGACTTCGGCGACGTGAACGCGCGGCTCGTGTCGCTGCGCGCCGAGGACGGGGTCGACGACGACGTCTACTACTACGGCCTGCTCGCCCCGGCGACGAGCCGCTCGGCGTACTGCGGCCGCTCGTGCGTGACCGGCCAGGCGTTCGTCGTGCGCGACCCCGACGACGCGCGCATCCGCGTCGGCTCGGGCCTGGGCTTCACGGGCGAGGCGACCGCGCACACCCTGCAGCACGAGCTCGGGCACATCCACGGGCGCGGCCACGCCCCCTGCGGCGCGAGCTCGGGGATCGATCCCGCGTTCCCGCACTCTGGCGGTCGCACCGGCGTGTGGGGCTGGGACCGGATCGACGACGTCTACTACGCGCCGGACGCGCCCGACATGATGGGCTACTGCAGCGACCGCTGGATCAGCGACTACACGTACGCCGGCATGTTCGAGCGGCACCTCGCGATCCAGCGCCGGTCGACGCGCGCGGCGACGCATCCGCGGGCGGCCGAGCGCCTGTCGTTCGTGCGCGTCGCCGACGGTCGCCCTCCGGAGCACCTGCGCGACGTGACCATCGAGCTGCCCCGCACCGGCCGAACGCGCGTGCGGTGGGTGTCGGCCGACGGCCGCTCACTCGGCTGGAGCGACGCGGCGCGGCTCGAGCAGTCGCACCCCCACGACGAGCTGTTCCTGCTGCCGGTGGCGCCCGCGGGCGCGGTGGCCTTCGAACCGGCCGGCGGCCCGCTGACCGCGTTGCCCGGTCCGCGCTGAGCCGTCACCAGCTCGCGAGCACCGCCTCGAGGTCGGCGCGGACCGCGTCGACGTCGTAGTCGGCCTTCCGCTTGGCCAGGCGCGCCGCGAGCGTGTCGAGGAGCGAGCGCAGGTCGTCGGCGACCTCCGCCTTGAACGCGTCGAGCGGCCGGCCGGCGGCGTCGGGTGGGACGTAGCGGGTCACGGTGAGCCGGAGCTCGCCCTTCGCCTTCGCGAGCCGGCCGAGCGCGAGCCGCTCGCGCACGAACGTTCGCCCACGCGGCGAGTCGGGGACGTCCTCCTCGCGGAAGTAGTACTGCTCGAGCGGGTAGCTGAACGCGTAGAGCACGCCGAGGTAGCCGAAGCCGGGACCGTACGCCTCCGGCCGCGTCTCTCGATCGAGCCGGTGGCGCAGCGCCACGAGGGCCTCGACGTGCGGCGCGAACGCGTCGAAGTAGGCGCCCGAGCGCGTCACGCGGATCGGGTTGCGAGCCAGCAAGTTTCGTTGCGTCGCGAGCGCCGCCACTCCGTGGTCGGCCCGGTCCACGTCGGGGTGCGCGCGGGCGTACTCGTTCGTGTCGCGCTTTGGCCGCTCGGGCAGCTCCGGGCTGGCGTAGTAGAAGCGATCCTGCTCGCCGAGCACGAACGTGTCGCCCATGCGACTCCAGCCGGCAGAGAGGAAGCGCTTCTCGAACGCGCGCGTCATCAGGTCGGTGTACGGGCGCCCGTTGAGCCAGCGCTCGGCGCGCGCGTCGACCGGCTCGACGTCACCCCATCCGACGATCGCGAGCGCCTCGCACACGCGAACGAGCCGATTCCACTCGGCCGCGTTCTCGTACTCGACCAGCGAGAAGAACGCCTCGTGGAGCGCGGAGCGCGCGCTCGACGCGTCCTCGTCCGCGAGGCGCACGGCCAGCTCGTCCAGGTCGTCGATCCGCTCGAGCGCGTCGATGTCCACGCCCCGACTGTACGACGTCGCCCGTCAGTCGCGGTCGATGTCGCCGCTGCCGTCGGACAGCAGCACGAATCCGCCCACGTCCTCGAGATCGATGTCGCCGCTCCCGTCGTCGATGGTGACCGTGCCGGTGACGCGCTCGACGTCGATCGAGCCCGACTCGTCGGAGATGGTCACGTCGCCGTCGACGTCCGCGATGTCGATCTCACCGCTGCCATCGACGATGACCGCGTCGCCGGTGACCCCGCGGATCTCGATCTCGCCGCTGTCGTCGTCGATGCGCAGCGGGCCGACCCCCTCGACGAGGAGCTCGCCCGAGCCGTCGTCGATGGTGACCGGGCCCGGCACCGAGAGGACCTCGAGATCGCCGCTGTCGTCGGTGATGTCGAGCGACGCGACGCCGGCCACGTGCGCGTCGCCCGAGCCGTCGACGACCCCGACCTCGAGGCGCTCGGGGACGGTGATGCAGACGTCGACCCAGTAGCCCACGGGGGCGTCCCGCAGTTGGACCGCGGCGAAGAGCACGTCGTCGTCTCGATCGAAGTCGACGCGCAGGGCCTCGATGGCGTCCTCGTCGTCGTCCTCGTCGAGGCGATTGCTGACGAGCGTGAAGGCCATGCGGACGGAGTCGGCGTCCGGGTCGCCGATGACGTGCAGGTCTCCGGCGCCGACGTCGACCTCGAGGCGGCGCACCGCGGAGGCGTCCTCGAGCACCGCGTCCCGTTCGTGGACCGCCCGCTCCGGGCCGAAGCATCCGGTCGAGAGCAGCGCGCACAAAGCGAAGGATCGGATCACGGTCACGGCGGGTCTCCTTTGGGTTGGACACCCGGCTGTGCCCGCACCCCGCCGCGCCGTTCACGGGGAGTCGAGCGCGCGCGCCGCCGCGGGGCCGCGCATCGCCGCCCGCAGGCGCTCGATGCGAGCGGCGACCTCCGGCTCCGCCCCGTTTCCGTACGCGCTGAGGGTCCGCGTGGCGCCGACCGGGTCGTCGAGCCGGCGAAACCGGACCTCCGCCGCTGCGAGCGCGGCCCGCGCCGCGAGCGCGGGGCCGTAGGTGGCGGCCGCCCGCTCGTAGGCGAAGGCCGCGTCGGCCCAGCGCCCCTGCGCGCGCCGCCCGTCGCCCTCGACCATGCGCCAGGTCGGCTCGTGGTAGCCGAGCAGGATCGCCCGCTCGGCCGCCGACACCGCCCGCGCGGGCTGCCCGTGCGCGATCCACAGCCGCGCGTACGACGGCCGCGGCGGCCGCGACGGCGGAGCGGGGACCGGCTCCACCGCCGGCGGCTCCGCGGGGGGATCGAGCTCGACGCTCGGTGGCGCGCCGCGGGCCTCGACGGCGATCGCCGCCACGCCCGCGAGCGCGCGCTCGTCGGCCGAGGGCGCGGGCGGCTCGGCGAAGCCGTCGGCGCCCACCGCCAGCGCGCCGCCGCCCGTCAGCTCGCGCTCCTCGCCGCCCGCGACGACGACGACGCGGCCCTCGTAGACGCGGACCACCGCGCGGTCGTCGTCGACGGAGACGCTGAACACGGTGCCGATCACGCGCGCGGTCCCGAACGGCGTCAGGACGCTGAGGCTCTCGCCGCGGCCGCGGGCCCCGGCGTCGACGAGCAGCGCGCCCGTGTCGAGCTCGATCACCTCGCGCCCCGGCGCGCCGCGCACGAAGTAGCGCGTCCCGGACCCCACCGAGAGGCGGTCGGTGGCGAGCAACTCGGGCGCGACCGGCGCGGGCGCCTCCGGCGGCGCGTCCTCGGTCGGGGCAGGCGCCGGGACCGCGGCGACGGGGGCCGGCCGCGCGGGCGCCGCCGTCCACCACGCGCCGGCCGCGAAGGCGATCCCTAGCGCCGCCGCCGCCGCCGCGTACACGGCCCACGGGCGCGGCGCGCCGAGATCGACCGGCTGATGTCGCGCGGCCACCGCGATGGCGATCATCCGATCGGCCCGGTCCGGATCGATCGGCGGGGGCGCGCTCGCGCGGGCCGCGTCGAGCGCGTCTTCGAAGGACTGCGCGAAGCTCATCGGGCCCCTCCCTCGTCGTCGGAGAACATCGGGTCGGCCCCGAGGCTCCGCTCGACCGCCTTTCGGGCGCGGTGCGCGCGGACCCGCATCACGAGCGCGCTCGTGCCGGCGATCGCGGCCGCCTCGCGCGGAGGGCGCCCCTCGATCGAGCAGAGCACGAACGCGACGCGCGCGTCGGGGCTCAGCCCGTCGACGGCGACCCGCAGGCGCTCGAGCTGCTGGCGCGAGATCGCGCGCGACTCGGGATCGCGATCATCGGCCGGCGGCGCGACGAGCGTCAGCGAGGGGCGCCGCCGCTGGGCCTTCAGGTGTCGGTAGGCCACGCGGACCGCGATCCGGTGCGCGTAGGTCTCGAACGCGGCGTCGCCGCGGAAGCGCGGCACGGCCGCGGCGATGGCGATCAGCGCCTCCTGCACCGCGTCGTCGAGCGCGTCGGGCCCGAGCAGCCGGTACAGCCAGCGGCGCGCGCGGGGCAGCAGGGCCCGCAGCAGGGCCTCGACCGCGGCGGCGTCCCCATCGCGCGCCGCGCGGGCGAGCGCGTCGACGTCCACGTCGGCGGCCTCGGGTTCGGATGCGCGCTCGGGCACGGTCACGGTGAGTTGGTGTCTCCCTGGGTCCCGATCGTTACCGAACCGCCGTCGAACGGACTGAATGGCGATTCACCTGGCGCCCTCCGAGCCCCCAGATTACCGTTGGATGCACCACGTACGGGGGGATCGACACCATGACCACGGCCTTCGGAATCACGCTCCTCATCGGCATCGGGCTCGGCGTCGCGATGGGCGTCCCCATGGGGCGCTTCTTCGAGCGCGTGCGCCCGCGCAAGGACGACGACGAGAAGACGAAGGGCAAGAGAAAGAAGAAGCGATGATCGAGTCCTTCAAGCGCTTCCGCGGCACCGAGACCTACCTGACCAACGACGCGCTCGAGGCCGCCGTGAACTGCGCGCTGGTCCTCGAGCGTCCCCTGCTGGTGAAGGGCGAGCCCGGCACCGGCAAGACCCTGCTGGCCGAGGCGATCGCCGAGGGCCTCGAGATGCCCCTGATCCGCTGGCACGTGAAGAGCACGACGCGGGCGCAGGACGGCTTGTACGTCTACGACACGGTGCAGCGCCTGTACGACTCGCGCTTCGGCGACGGCGACGTCGACGACATCTCCCGCTACATCAAGAAGGGCCCGCTCGGGCAGTCCTTCGCGGCCGAGAAGCGCAGCGTCCTGCTCATCGACGAGATCGACAAGGCCGACCTCGAGTTCCCCAACGACCTGCTGCACGAGCTCGACCGGATGCGGTTCCGGATCGACGAGACCGGCGAGGAGGTCGTCGCGAAGGACCGGCCCGTCGTGATCATCACGTCGAACAACGAGAAGGAGCTGCCCGACGCCTTCCTGCGTCGCTGCGTCTTCCACTTCATCGACTTCCCCGAGCCCGCGCTGATGAAGCGCATCGTCGACGTGCACCACCCCGAGGTCGACGCGGCCCTGGTCGAGCAGGCGCTCGGTGTCTTCTACGAGATCCGCGGCATGCGCCGGCTGCGCAAGCGGCCGAGCACGAGCGAGCTGATCGACTGGATCGCGGTGCTGCGCCGCTCGGGCGTGGAGGATCTCAAGCTCGACAGCCAGCTGCCGTTCCTCGGCGCGCTCCTCAAGAAGGAGCAGGACATGGTGGCGCTGGCCGACCAGCTCGCCGGCGGCAGTCGCTGGAGGAGCTGACGTGTCGGGCGTGATCGTCCCGTTCGTCTACGCGCTGCGCGACCGGGGCGTGCCCGTCGGGATGCAGGAGGCGATCAACCTCGCGGAGGTGCTGCGCGCGGGGGTCCACGACTCGTCGCTCGAGGGCTTCTACGACGTCGCCAAGGCGGTGCTGATCCACAGCGAGACGCACCTCGACGACTTCGACCAGGCGTTCCTCGAGCACTTCAAGGGGATCGAGGTCGAGGCCAAGAAGCTCAAGTCCGAGCTCCTCGACTGGCTGGCGGACGCCAAGGAGCGCATCCGCGAGCTGACGCCGGAGGAGCAGGCGCTGCTCGAGCAGTACGACCTCGACGAGCTGAAGAAGCTCTTCGAGGAGCGCATGAACGAGCAGGACGAGCGCCACGACGGCGGCAACCGCTGGATCGGCACGGGGGGCGCCTCGCCGTTCGGCCACTCCGGCGCGGCGCGGCCGGGGGTGCGCGTGGGCGGCGCGGGCGGCAACCGCAGCGCGGTGCAGGTCGCGACCGAGCGGCGCTACCGCTCCTACCGCGACGACATGACGCTCGACGTGCGCCAGATGGCGGTCGCGCTGCGCAAGCTGCGCGCGCTGACCCGCGAGGGCGCCCCCGACGAGCTGGATCTCGAGGCGACGATCGACGAGACGGCGAAGAACGCCGGCGAGCTCGAGATCGTGATCCGCCCGCCGCGGCGGCCCAACACGCGCGTCATCCTGCTCATGGACGTCGGCGGGTCGATGGATCCGTACGCGCACCTGATGAGCCGGCTGTTCACCGCCGCGAGCAAGGCGACGCACTTCAAGGAGCTGCGCTGCCTGTACTTCCACAACTGCGTGTACGGGAAGGTCTACGAGGACGCGCGGTTCTCACAGCCGATCCGCGTGCGCGACCTGCTCGCCGACTGCGGCCCGCACTACAAGCTCATCATGGTCGGCGACGCGCTGATGGCGCCGTACGAGCTGCTGCAGGCCGGCGGCTCGATCGACATGTCCGAGGAGGACCGCGTCGAGGGCATCGTCTGGCTGATGCAGCTCGAGGACCACTTCGAGCGCACCGTCTGGCTCAACCCCGAGCCGCAGAAGTACTGGCACGGCAACACGATCGAGTACATCCG
>Ga0070728_10005662_pt1 | contig 12210 bp, 12 predicted proteins | sample tdDd471_FD_66723 | JGI IMG/M metagenome (GOLD analysis project Ga0070728, IMG submission 66723) | Marine sediment microbial communities from the Atlantic coast under amendment with organic carbon and nitrate - tdDd47.1 | ecosystem: Environmental > Aquatic > Marine > Coastal > Sediment | place...
CTATGTGAAATTGTAATAAACAGTTGACCACTCGATTGTGCTTTAAAGCCTGCTTGTTGATCTCCTTTAAAAGTTTCACACTATCAACAGCATGAATAAGATGAACAAATTCAGCAATATACTTAACCTTATTGGTCTGAAGATGTCCAATAAAATGCCATTCAATATCCTTTGGAAGGCCTTCGTATTTTTGTTTTAATTCCTGAGGTTTATTCTCCCCGAAAATTCTATATCCTCCCTCGTAAGCTTCAACAATATCCTCTTGAGGTTTTGTTTTTGAGACGGCAATTAACTTGACATTTTCAGGTATACTTTTTAATACCTTATCTATATTTTGTGAAATATTCATCGCTTCTATTTTAAAAATCCTTCCCAAAATTACAATTTTAGAAAGGATATCGAAACTTAGTTAAGAATAATTAGAATATCATTTATCTATGAGAATATAGAATTAATTTTTAAGAAAGGATTAATCCATGAAAATGATACAAAAGGATTGTTAGAATCTACTTTTTTCCGTCAGTTAGAATAAAACCAACTCCATGCACATTCTCAATTTTGATTGCAGGATCAGGCTTTAAATGCTTTCTCAATTTAGTAATAAATACATCCAGACTACGACCCATAAAATAATCATTCTCTCCCCAAACTTTAAGTAGAATTTCTTCTCTTTTAACCAGCGAATTACGACTATTACAAAGCAAGATTAGAACGTCGGCCTCTTTCTTGGTTATCCGAGTAAGTTCTCCTCCTAAGGACAGTTCAAGGTTGGAGTGATCAAAATCAAACTTCCCAATCTTACATTTACATTCGGTCTCCTCAACAACTTTAAAAGATCGTTTTAAAATCGCATTGATGCGTCGTACCAACTCATCTTCGTCAAAGGGTTTGGTAATATAATCATCACCCCCCAAATCAAAACCATTAAGCTTGTCTTCCTTAAGGGATTTTGCAGTTAAAAATATAATGGGAATCTCAGTATTTTTCTTTCTGATCTTACGCGCAAGTGTAAAACCATCCATCAATGGCATCATAACATCCAGAATACATAAATCAAAACAATCTGACGTGTATTTAGATAATCCTTCAACCCCATCCTTAGCCAGAATCACATTAAAGCCTTCCATACTCAGGAAGTCTTTCATCAACATACCCAAACTTGGGTCATCTTCTACCAGAAGTATTTTAGGTGCTTTTCCCTTACTCATAAAATTAGCTTAATGGTAATACTACTGTAAATGTACTACCAATATTCTTTTTACTCCAAACTTTTATACTGCCTTTATGTGCATCAATAATCATTTTAGAATAGGATAAACCAATACCAAAACCCTTTACATTATGAATATCACCTGTATGAGCCCTGTAATAACGATCGAAAACATGTTTCTGTTCTTCTCTGGTCATCCCAATTCCTTCATCACTTATTGAGATATGAAGTTCATTGTTTTTATTCTGAGTACAAATTTTAATCTCCGGAGTCTCTTTAGAATACTTGAGAGCATTGTCAATCAAATTCTTAAACACGTTCTGAATTAAAGCTTCATCTACATTCACATTATTCTTGGTCGCATTCATTTCAAAACTGATTGTTCCCTGCTTTTGTTCGATTTGAATATTTAAACAAGCTGCACACTCCGACAATAAATCATGAATGGAAACTTCATTTGTATTTAACTTTAACTCACCCCGCTCCATACATGCCAATTTTAACAACTGGTCTACCTGATGTCTCAATCTATTATTTTCAGTGTGAATCACATCAGAATAATGCGTAACCGTATCGGGATTGGCTGAAACTTTTTCACGCTTAAGCATTCCACAAGCCAAAGCAATACTGGCCATTGGTGTTTTAAACTCGTGAGCAATATTATTAATTAAATCTGTTGTTCTACCCAATATCTTTTTATCTCGAAGTAAGGATAACACAGTGATACCAAATAAAGAAAACAGAATAATAATGGCAATTAGAGAAGCCATAAACATGGTCCCCATGCTATCAAGTATATTTTTTTCACGCTTATCAAAATAGACATTCAGCATCGCCTTATCATCACTCAAGGCCTGTTGCATACTATAATAAAAACATCGACTGCGTGGTTGCTTATCAGCCTTAGATAAAACCTCGATGGTATAACTTGAGTTAATTTGATGTTGCTTAAACTTATTATCAATGATTAAATTCAGGCGCTTTATTTCAGATTTCAATCTGGCACTATCCGTCTTAGATTTGAGCTTTTTCATGCATTCACTCATCTCATAACAGGATTGCTGATCTTCCATAAATTCGCTTACAGATTCATGCAAAGCCAATCCTACCAAATGTCTAAACTGTTCCTCATTTAATCGACGTGCTTGATTAATCCACTGGACTTGAATCATTAAAAGGATGATTAAAACCAGAATGGATACACCAATAAAGATTTGTGATTTATATCGTGTCATATAGTATAATACAGGTATTTCATTTACAACTTATGAGGGTAGAACGAAAAACATTATGAATGACTTGTTCTTCTCAAAGAGCCTAAAAGTCTTCTACTCAACTTAATTACAGTTCAAAAATAAGCTTTATTTATGAATAGTTTGAACCATTAACAATTCATTAACAGAAGACTCTTTTATCTTTTTCTTATCTTTAGACAACAATTTTGAACTAGAAACACATTTTTAAACATTTAATTTAATAGTTATGAAAAAATTAGTATTCGGACTTCTGTTTGTTTTCTCAATGAGTTTAGTAAGTGTAGCAGCTAACCAAATGATTACTGCTGATACAGATATCACTCTAAGTCAGGAACAAGATCAGAAAAAAGACACAAAGAAAGCTGAAAAGAAGGCTTGTTGTAAAAAAGCTGACAAGAAAGCTTGCGCTAAAGACAAAAAAGCTTGTTCTAAAGCAGACAAGAAAGCTTGTTGCTCTAAAACTGCAAAAAAAGAATGTTCTAAAGCTGATGCGAAAAAAGCTTGTTGTAAGAAAGAAGCAAAAAAAGCTTGTAAGGCTGATTGCACAAAAGCTTGTTGTAAAAAAGAGGCTAAGTAATAAACTTAGTAAAAACAATACACAAAAAAAGTGCTTATCGATATGATAAGCACTTTTTTTATATCTGAAAACACCTAAGAATTAACAGCCTCCTGCAGCGCGTTTCTTTTTCTTTCTTCTCTTTACAACCGGCTTAGGAGAATTAGATTTTGTAGATTTCACATTACTAACCGCACCTCCACCAAGAGCCATACTAGCTCCCTTACGGAAATCATACTTAGCAATTTCATCATCAGGACTGGTTGATGCCGGAGCAGTGGGATTCATAATGGTTTCTGCCCAATAATTTAATCCACCTTGCATCACATAATTGTTTTCGAATCCCAACTGACGTGTAATCATCCAGGCCTCATTGGCTTTTAAATTCCCATTTGAATAGAACACATTCATTTTCACATCCTGATCCAATATATCGGCCCAATCATCTGATAAAATATCAGTTAATGGGATGTTTATTGCATTTGGTAAGTGAAATTTTTCGAATTCATCCTGAGCCCTCACATCAATCAGTTGAAAAGATGGGTCTTTCTGTACAAGCACATCAGCGATTTCATCAGTACTCATAAACTGAGCCCCTTCTTGAGCTTCAACAAGCAACTCTTCTGCCGTTAACTTATAAACCTTTGTTGTATTTTCGGGTACAGCTGCAATAATCAATCCCAATGGAAGAAAAACAGCTGCTAATTTTAATCTTATATTCATGATTGTAGAATTTCAAGTTTTAATTACGAATTCCTTATTGATTTTAATACTCCTCTCTTGGGAATTTCTTCTCAGCCCATTCGCCAAACCAAAACATACCAAATGCAGCCGCAATTAAACCAAAAGAAAATAAGCCACGAGATAAACCTAAGAATTCATTGATTGTAGGTGTTCCCATAAACTCAGCTTTATAAAGCTCTTCGAACAAAGGGTAGCCTTCTGTAAAGGCAACAATTCCTAAGAATAAACCTACAATAAATGCCAAAGCATCTAGTTTTCCTATTGAAATGGCACAAAATGCAGTTCCGGGGCAAAATCCCCCCATAATAAAACCAGCTCCCATGATTACACCACCAACTATTGCTGAATGAAGGAAAGTAGGGTTTATATAAATCAGATTTAGGTCAACCCAACCAAACAGGCTGAAGAATAACATTCCGATTAAAGCTGTAATTGCAGCCGTAAAAAATACTTTTAATACAGTTGTGTCGTAGCCATAAAACATTCCAGCTAATTTTCTGCTGGATGAAAAGCCACTTGATTCTAATACAAATCCGAAACCAATACCGATTAAGAAGGCTAAGAACAAATTGGTATCCGGAGAAATGATTTCATTTACTATTAATGGTCCCATAATATTTTTAATTTTTTAGATTTTAGAATTGAGTTGATATGACTCAAAACTGAAACACTTGAAAAAATAGTTTTTAAATCCAGTTTTTACGGAAGAAATAGGCTAAGCCGAAGGCCGTTCCGAAAATACACGCCATTGTTATAAATCCTCCAAGGGATAAAACGGCCATTCCACTTAAAGCAGAACCAGATGTACATCCTCGTCCTAACTGGGAACCAAATCCAAAGAAAGCACCACCAATAAGAGCAAAAATCAATCTTCTCTTAGATGAAATTTTAGGTGAATGTTCAACTTTAAATTTTAATCTTTTAGCGAATGTTCCTGATAAGAATCCACCAACTAAGACACCAAAAACCTGAAAAACCAACCATGATTTCATTGGATTTTCATGAGTTTCATTATAATTCTTATAAAATGTCGCATTCTCTGCATGATCAGGTGCAACTGTATTTACAGTGGTTACAACAACAGATTTTAAGGCGCCACTGGCTCCTAGTCCTCTACCAGAAATAAAATTGGCAGATAATAGTACCAAACCCAACATGATACCTCCGATGTATGGGTTCCAATATTTAGTTTTCTTTACTTCGTTCATGTGATTTATATTTTACCATCTCAATCTGCATTGAGAAATGATTATAAATTCTTAATTTATTTTATTTAATAAAGCCAGCGACTAGCCTGACCTGCATACGATATAATAAAACGTAACATTAAACTCCCAAATAGAACTAATACAACAGGAATTACGACAGGTATTTTAAATTTCCTCAACTCCAAAATTTCCAATATCGCAGGAACAATCATTCCCAGGATAACGACGAAAATCCAGAATGGAGCCGTATAAGGTCCGCCTAAGAATAAGTTCGCAGCATCGATCTGAACCTGTGAACTTGCCAAAAAGCCCATAAACATGTGGATGATAAGGAATAGTTCTATACCAATAATCATCAAATCAAGTTGAGCAAAACGCTTTTTCTCGGCATGATCTTTCGATAACCAAATGGTAATAGCTGATCCAGCAGATAAACCGGAAGCCAGGAATAGTGGTCCTAAGATTGAAGTGTTCCAAAGAGGACGAGCATTGAAAGCAGAAAATAAAATTCCGGTATAAATACCCAATATTCCCGAAGAAACCAGCATAATCCAGGCTAAAACTTTCTTATTCTTTTCGAAGAAAGTCAATACATCTTTAATGATATCAAATTTCCAATCCCATTTAGGGAAAAGCTCCTTAATGTGTAAAGCACACCACAGCATAGACAAAGGTGTTACTAACATCAGAGTCCAAGCTCCCTAGGACATGGGTGACTCTAACTTAATGGTTGTATAAAGTCTCCAAAAATAAAGTTTGTGATGCAAATCTAAAAACAGAGCAATCAAACCAATAACCAGTGCAATAGGTGCTACAAAAGGAGCAATTTTCACAGCTGTACGGTAATCGTTTTCTCTATTTCTGATGGTATATAAAGCAGCAAAAAACAAAACACCAGCTGCCAATCCTCCTAAAAACAGGTACAAGGGAATTTCCCAGTGCCAAATATGTAGCTGAGGATCGATAAGTGGGTTATTTCTACCACTAACAATTATTTCTTCACGCATAGTATTTAAATTGTTATAGTGTTAGATTGTTAAAAACGAAATAAAAGAACATTTTAACCGTTTAGCAATCTATCAGTTTAAAACATTTAGATTAAAAAGTATAAGTGTGGTTTAGTTCCCGCTTCCGGAATTAGAGTTTTCCATTTTCTCTTCTTAATAATCATAGAAACTTCTGACCTTGGATCATCCAAGTCGCCAAAATACATACATTTGGTTGGACAAACCGCAACACAAGCAGGTTGCAATCCCTTCTTCACACGGTGTAAGCAATATGTACACTTATCTACATATCCTTTAGGGTGAACAAAACGTGCATCGTAAGGACAAGAAGTGATACAAGCACTACAACCTATACATTTATTTTCTTCAACTAATACGATACCTCCTTCGCTATAGTGACTAGCTCCAGTTGGGCAACAACGCACACAAGGAGAATTCTCACAGTGGTTACATCGCTCAGAACGAATTTCCATCTCAAGTTGTGGATAGGTTCCGTCCATTACTTCCACCACCCAATCGCGGCAGTAACCAATAGGTACATCATTTTCAGTTTGGCAAGCGACCACACAGTCGCTGCAGCCTACACACTTTTTGGTATCGATAGCCATTGCATATCTCATAGTTTAGGCCTCCTTTTTATTATCAAATCTAAATGTCACAAAATTTCCTCTCATACCGGTTCCACCCATAATTGGGTCCGTCATTACATTGGTAATAAGCTGTGTATCACTAACTCCTTTTCCGAAACAACGCTTCATACGTTTATCTGTATGACCAAATCCATGAACCATATAAACAGAATCGAAACGGATACGTTCGGTGACTCTAACCTTAATTGAGAAATCGGAAACAATGCCATCCTGATTTTCCAGATAGACATACTGATCATTCTTTAAATCCCATTCCTTAGCTACTTTAGGATTAACCCAAACGGTATTCTCATCCATCAAGTCTGTTAAGTTAGGATTGTTGGCCGTACGACTAAAGGTATGCATAGGTGCTCGTCCGTAGATCAAGCGATAGAAACCTTCCTGAGGCTCTGGATGCTGAACAAAGACAGGCATCGGCTCAAAACCTTCATCAGCAAGTGCTGTAGAATAAAGCTCAATTTTACCTGTATTAGTATTAAACTCAACATTTTCGTCCTTAGCGAAATATAAATCGTCGTACTCACGCTTGATGCGCTTGACGCCAATTCGTTGCATTTCTTCCAAAGAAGTTCCAACCTGTTGAAGTTCCCAATCAATTTCATCCTCAAGATTCTCAAATGGGAAATAATCCAACAAATTGAGTTTCTTAGCTAGCTCTCTTGCCATCCAATAAGCTGGCTTGGTATTATATTTTGGTTCAACCGCTGGCATTCGCAGTGCGATACTTGGTTCTCTACCCTGTGAAACTCTTAGAGAGTCGTAGCGTTCGAGATAAGTACACTCTGGTAATACAACATCGGCATAACCTGTAATTTCCATTGGCATTGTATCAACCACAGCAATTAAATCCAGTTCCTGAATCGCCTTAAGCGTATTAGCTTGATTTGGTAGAGTATTAATTAAGTTGGTTCCATTTACAATCCAAGCTTTAACTTGGTGTCCTAAGTCTGGAGATGGCATAGATGCATCACAAAGACCTGATGCCAATGCTAAGTCTGCTAACTTATATTTTCCACCCAAAGCTTCACGCCATGATTTATTTGGCTTAGGGAACTTTGGAATCTCAAAATGAGGAACACTTGCCTTTTCAGGGTTGTAATAACCTCCTCGACGTCCCCAGGAACCCAATAATGCATTTAGAATAGCGACAGCTCTCAATCTCTGAGTATCATCACCATACCAGGTCACGTGTCGTCCTGGGTGTACAATAACAGCAGGAGCAGCATCAGCCATAGCGCGTGCTGTTTCTCTTATTTGCTGTGGCTTCAAGCTTGTAACACCATAGGCCCACTCAGGCGTATATTGTTGTACGTGTTCTTTTAATTGATCGAAACCATAACAATATTTCTCAACGTATTTTTTATCGTAAAGCTCTTCGTTAATGATTACATTCATCCAAGTTAAAAGCAAAGCCATATCGGTAGATGGCTTAATCGGTAACCAAAACTTTGATTTACTTGCTACAGTCGAAAAACGTGGATCAACAGTTATGATTGTTGCTCCTTTATCAATGGCATCAGACATTTCCTGAACTTGCCCATTGTGCATATTTTCACCCAAGTGAGAGCCAATTAAGACCAAACACTTGGTATCTCTAATATCCGTATTCTCAGGAGAATTAATTCCCTGACCATATGTAGCAATAAAAGCAACCTCACGGGGACCTCTGCACTGCGCATAAGATGGAGCTGCAATATTATTAGAACCTAAGCCCTTTAATACTTTACCAAAATATTTACCTCCTGAACCATGAGAAAACAGAGCTAATGATTCCGGACCATACTCTTTCTTAACTTTAGTTAGCTTTTTAGCGATATAATCGAAAGCTTCATCCCATGTTGCTTCACGAAAGGTTTGTTTACCTCGCTCCTCAGTTCTAATCAAAGGTGTCTTTAGTCTATCCTCATCGTTATACATACCAACACCGCCGGTACCTCGAGGACAAAATCGCCCATTACAATTAGGATCATCATTGTTACCAATGATTTTCTTTATGCGACCATTCTCATCTTTATAAACCCAACCTGCACACTTCCAAAAACATACTTCACAGTAGGTTGGGGTGCGTGTAAAGTCAAAGGGGCCCTTAAAATGGGATGGATTGGTTTTAACCAGATTATTGGCGAAAGCATCCAAAAGGCCTCCTCCAAATATTAATCCGGCAGCGCTTAAAGAACTAATTTTTAAAAATTGTCTTCTGCTGTTCATATGATACTAATTTTCATATTTAGGTCGTATGGAATTCTCCATAGAATTAGGTCTTCTTATTTATCTAATCACAAATACAAAATTTCATTTTATCATTAAAATGGAGCCTCGAAAATTCTTAAATTATTCAGCTTAGCTGTTTAAAAACTCAAAACCTACACACATCAACACATCTAGAAACTTACATTTATGCATGTAAACATATATAAAAAGACCAATGGAAAAAATGTTTTAAAATCACTGATAACATTTTAGAACTATTCTAAAGAAGACAAGTAGTCAATCACCTTAAAATTAGCATCAAACAGAACTATTTAGATTTCGAATAAATAGAATTAAATTCATACTCTTTAGTCTGAAATATCACCCATACTATTGAAGTTTGAGAAGAGATTTGGCTGGTAATAATTAAGATTTTGGGTGGGGGTAAAATAAAAAGGGTCCATTTTTGAAAGCAGGTTCATCATTTTTAATTGACCTGACTTGAGAGCCTCATGAAAATAAACAGAAGCTGATGAGGCATAACAGGCAGCAAGAGGTTGCTTACGCCCCGTTTCATCAACCGGTATGACAGCATTACCATTCAGCTGATCTACCAAATCTGCAAATAATTGAGTTGGCACATGGGGCACATCGCAAGAAATCACAAGGTAGATATCACCTTCCACTGCATTCATACAAGCACTTATGCCACCTATAGGACCACAATCCGGAATTTCATCTGCAATCATAGGTAAGTCAAGATAAGAATAGTCATCGTTCGAAGTACTAATCACCAATTCATGACAAAGTGGTCTTAGTGTTTCAATGGCATATTCGATTAAAGCTTTGCCTTGGTATTTAACCAGACCTTTCTCCTGCCCCATTCTCCTGCTTTTACCACCTGACAATACAATTCCGACAATTTTCTTCTCATTTTTTTGCATATCTAAAACTAGATAAAAATCTGAATTAATAATTAAAAATTCACAGGATATCTAATTGGAAAATTAACCAGACATTAACATCTTTTTGTTTTTAATTAAAAACGGAGTCATTATCTTTAGATTGATTTCAAATAAGGATTTTAGTTTCGTCTAAGATCTTCTAATAATTAAAATCATGAAACTAAAATTAATAATAATTGGCTTGCTACTTACAGGAGCAACTCAAGCAAAGCAAACAAATAAGATGAGTCAGAACAATAAAGAAATTGCAACACTTGGATCAGGTTGTTTTTGGTGTACGGAAGCTATATTTCAAGAATTAGAAGGTGTTGAAAAAGTGGAATCCGGTTATATGGGCGGGCAAACACTTAATCCAACATATAAGGATATTTGTACAGGAGAAACGGGGCATGCCGAAGTATGCCAAATCACATTTAATCCCGCAATCATCAGTTTTACAGATCTTCTTAAAGTTTTTTGGCAAGTTCACAATCCTACTACATTAAATAGACAAGGAGCTGATGTGGGTACACAATACCGTTCAGTGGTTTTCTATCATAGTGAGAAACAAAAGCAAATTGCTGAAGACATAATGACTGCACTAGACCAATCAGGGGCCTGGGATGATCCTATCGTAACTGAAATATCTGCAGCGGAGAAATTCTATAAAGCTGAAAATTATCATCAAAACTATTTCAATCAAAATAAGAGTCAGCCTTACTGCAGTTTTGTAATTAAACCTAAACAAGAAAAATTCCGAAAAGCTTTTAAAGACAAACTGAAGAAATGATAGGAGGATGCGTTGATGTGATGTTCCGATAGCTACCGGGATGAGGATGTGTTAATGTGGAGATTTGATGATCAATGAAAGAAATTGTATATTAAGAAATAGACAATGGCACAATACTTGCCAAGATCTGTACGAACAATTCAATTCGCAAAACGATCAAAAAATAAGAACATCATGAACAAACTTATCTCTATAGTCATTCTCTTGATACTATCACTTGCTTCAGTAAAAGCACAAAATGTTGAGCGTTATAAAGATTATCACGACAAGGGTAGAATGCTGATTTTGGAAGGTAAGTACCAGGAAGCTATTGCTCAATTGGACACTGCTATTCAAATCATGCCCTATTATGCAAGAATCTTTCAAGACCGAGGTTACGCGCATATGCAACTTAAAAATTATGAATTAGCTCTTCTTGATTTTGATCACGTTTTAAAAAAGCAGCCTTATTTAAATGAGGTAAAATTACAAAGAGGTATGGCTCTTTATCATCTAAACTATTTGGATGAGGCAGAAAGAGATCTTCTAAGTATTAGAAAGGCAAGACCAGATAAAAATATCGAAGCTGAATATTATCTGGAAAGTATCAATAAAGAAAAAGAATTATTACGCTATAAAGAACAAGAGAGAATTAATATCTTGAGATATCAGGCTGAATCTCGCAGATTGGAAAGAGCCAGACACAGAGAAGATGTCATATGGAACACAGTCGTTCCATTAGCTTTTTGGACATCAGTCTTTTTAACTTGGTAACGAATAAATCATATAATAAAACAAAAAGCTCCACCCAATGGGTGGAGCTTTTATCTGGAGTAAAACTGCAAAAGAATTTAATCTTTTTTCAGTTTGCTTTTTGGCTTTTCACGATTAAGCATGTCTATGGTTTTCTGATCCAACTTAGACACCTTCGACTCTGGTTGCTTAATTTCTGTTTTATCCTGATCTGATAACCATTCAAAATTATAAATAGCTTTCAGCACCTTTTCTTCTTTTTGCTCAGCAGTCATACCGTCGAAAGCTGCACGGCGTTCAGCAGCCTCTTTCTGCTTCTGCTCTTCAATTTCAGCTTGTTCGTTATAGAAAGCTTCAGCTCTCAGATTTTTCAAATATGGTAAAGCTACTGTTGGGAATAATTCCAACAACAACATTTCCTTCTCATTCTGAGCCAACTTAACACCGCCAAACTCTTCTAAAATCAAATTCTCTGGAGCTTTATACTTAGCCACATCATATTCCGAAGCCTCACGTTGTCCACAAATCTTCTGACGGTATTCCGGATCGATCTCAATTGGTGTCTCACCGTACTCACCTTTCACAAGATTGAAGAATTGATTATTCACGTTTGTATAAGGTGCTTTACCACTATTCACATCCAACACGTAATTCACAGCCTGTACACCAATAATTTGTGATGATGGTGTTACCAAAGGAGGACAACCAGCAGCTACACGTACCTCAGGCACTTTCTGAAGAACAGTAGGCAATAAATCTTCAAGGCCTAAACCTTTTAGCTGAGCCAACATATTGGTATACATTCCACCTGGGATCTCAGCATCTTTCACCGCTTCGTTTGGAGCAGGGAAATTGAACCAAGCATCAATAGCATGACAGGTTTCAAGCAATTCTTCTTCCTTATCAGCCTTAGCTAATGCGAT
>Ga0070728_10005663_pt1 | contig 12206 bp, 10 predicted proteins | sample tdDd471_FD_66723 | JGI IMG/M metagenome (GOLD analysis project Ga0070728, IMG submission 66723) | Marine sediment microbial communities from the Atlantic coast under amendment with organic carbon and nitrate - tdDd47.1 | ecosystem: Environmental > Aquatic > Marine > Coastal > Sediment | place...
CAGAGTAAAAAAATCCATAATCGCATCATAGCGTCGAGTCTGTGTGATCGAGACGAAAAAAAACTCCGCAAGAGCGGAGTTTTTAATGATTACTGCTCGTCAAGAAAGCTGCGTAATTTTTCAGAGCGAGACGGATGACGAAGTTTACGTAAAGCTTTCGCTTCAATTTGTCGAATTCGCTCACGAGTTACATCGAACTGCTTACCCACTTCTTCAAGCGTGTGGTCGGTATTCATATCAATACCGAAGCGCATACGTAAAACTTTTGCTTCTCTTGCGGTTAATCCAGCAAGAACATCCTTGGTCGCTTCGCCCAAACTGGTAGCCGTTGCCGAATCTACCGGAGACTCTTGAGTTGAGTCTTCAATGAAGTCACCTAAATGCGAATCTTCATCATCACCAATCGGTGTTTCCATGGAGATTGGCTCTTTTGCAATTTTCAGCACTTTGCGAATTTTATCCTCGGGCATTTCCATGCGAACAGCCAATTCTTCGGGCTGTGGCTCACGTCCCATTTCTTGTAGCATTTGTCGCGAAATTCGATTCAGTTTATTGATGGTTTCTATCATATGAACTGGAATACGAATGGTGCGAGCTTGGTCGGCAATCGAGCGCGTAATCGCTTGACGGATCCACCAAGTTGCATAAGTCGAGAATTTGTAGCCGCGTCGATATTCGAATTTATCAACCGCTTTCATCAAGCCAATGTTACCTTCTTGAATTAAGTCGAGGAATTGTAGGCCGCGATTGGTGTATTTTTTGGCAATCGAAATTACCAATCGTAAGTTTGCTTCAACCATTTCTTTTTTCGCACGACGAGCTTTGGCTTCACCAATGCTCATGCGGCGGTTGGTTTCTTTAAACTCAGCAATTGAAAGGTTGGTATCTTCTTCGATATGCAATAATTTGTTTTGACAACGAATAACATCTTCCGCAATCATTTCTAAGGCGTCGTGATAAGCGACGTCTTTGCTAAGATGTGAGTTCAACCACTTGGTATTGGTTTCATTGCCAGGAAATTCTGAAATGAAGGTTTTGCGTGGCATCTTGCCTTGATCGACGACGAGCTTCATGATTAAACGCTCTTGAGTGCGAAGAGCATCCATCTTGTTACGCATCTTAGACGTTAAGCGATCGAATTCTTTTGGAAGCAACTTAAATTGCATGAATTGCTCTTGCAGCTCGCTTACTTGTTTCTGAGCGGACTTATGAGCTCGACCGTACTTTTTAATCGCATTAACGGTCTTTTCATGTTGCTTGCGCAAGGCAGCGAATTTCTCAGCTGCTTCTTCAGGATCCGGTCCTAAATCTTCATCGGCGCTGTCATCATCATCATCATCGTCGTCGTCTTGTTCATCTTCAGGGACTTCTGAGCCAACGTGTGTGCCGCCGATAATGATGTCGTCATCTTCGGTGCCATCACTAAAACCAGTGATGATGTCTGATAATTTAATTTCACCCGCTAAGAAGCGATCGTAGTCGTCAAGTAACGTCTCGACGGTCGCAGGGTATTCGGCGATTGCGACGGCAACTTCTCGAATGCCTTCTTCAATTCGTTTTGCAATGTCAATCTCACCTTCGCGAGTTAACAGCTCTACGGTACCCATTTCACGCATGTACATACGTACTGGGTCGGTGGTGCGACCAAAGTCAGAGTCGACACTGGCAAGTGCAGCGGCTGCTTCTTCGGCTGCTTCTTCATCGGCAACTGAGTCTGCCATTAACAAGGCGTCGGCATCTGGGGCAGATTCAAAGACCTGAATACCCATATCGTTGATCATGCGAATGATGTCTTCGACTTGATCCGGATCGACAATGTCGGGCGGCAAGTGGTCATTCACTTCGGCATAGGTCAAGAAGCCCTGCTCTTTACCGCGCGCGATTAATAGTTTAAGTTGGGACTTTTGTGACTGGCTGGACATCTCGTTCGACATTCAGTAACGACCTTTTAACTGTTAGATTCAAGTATTCGGGCATGCTCGCACAGACGTTGAGACAATAAAAAACCGTCGCGTTGCACACGAAACACGCAATTATACACAGTGTAGCTGCTTGCGGGCAAATTTGCTGAGACCTTTTGCTGCAAAAAAGTGTCAGTGAGACAACTCCAGCAACAAGCTTTGATACTCCTGCTTCTCTTCTGTACTCAGTGGACCTCGCTGGCTGCGCTGCTGTAACTCAGTAAATCTTTGTTCCTTATAGGATTTTTCGAGTCGAGCGAGTATGTCACTCAATTCTTGAGCTTGGCCTGACTCTGGAGTCAATATTTCTTCATTGGCCAATTTCAAAAGATGCTGTTGTATTGAACTGCCTCGCCAGTGTTCAATAATTGCGCCGACGCTAATGTTGGGGTCATTTCTCAAAATTTCAATCATTTGTCGTAAAATTTCATTACCGGCTTGCTTCAAATTCGCCAGCCAATCACTCGGAGGCAGTTGGGTGACCAGTTGTGGCTGGTGCAGCAATAGAGTAATGGCGCGACGAATAGGCGTAAGTTGGCTGACATTGGTCAACGGCACACCAAGCTCGCGTTTAGGTGACGAATGTTGCGAGTGACCATGATGCTGCGTCGATTGCTCTTGGCCGGAGGAAGAGTCTGCTCCTAACAGTAGCTGATTGAGTTTAGTTTCACTGAGCCCAACTTGCATGGCTAATTGTTGGATAAACCGCTCGCGATGAATTGCATCGGCAATGAGTGCCAAAAATGGTTTGGCTAAATTAGCCAATTGACCGGGGCCTTCAAAGGTATCCATATCAACTTGTCCCCGCAAATAGTCGAGTAAGAACTCAAATATGGAAGGAGACTTGAGCGCATCTTGCGTGAATTGCTCAGCGCCAATGCGCCGAACTTGAGTGTCGGGATCTTCGCCATCGGGTAAAAACATAAAGCGAATATCTCGATTGTCACGAACCTGCGGTAAGCTGTGATTCAAGGCTCGCAGTGCCGCGTCGCGACCAGCGCGATCGCCATCAAAGCAAAAAACGATTTTAGGGCATACCCGAAACAATTGCTGAATATGCGTACTACTGGTGGCCGTGCCTAAGGTTGCTACCGCATTTCGAATTCCAAACTGGGCAAGCGCAACCACGTCCATATAGCCCTCAACCACAACAGCCCACTCACTCTTTCGTTGAAACTGACGCATTTCATACAGGCCATAGAGTTCTTGTCCTTTGTGAAAAATTTCAGTTTCAGGTGAGTTAAGGTATTTGGGTTCACCTTTGTCGATGACCCGACCACCAAACGCAATGACACGCCCTCGGCGATCACGAATGGGAAACATTAAACGATCACGAAAACGATCGTAGCGGTTACTGTCTTTTTCAATCAGCATGCCACAATCGACTAATGCTTTGTTTATGGATTGATCGTGGCCAAATAAGGCTTGTAGGCTATGCCATTCGTCTGGAGCGTAGCCCAGACCGTAATCTCTGGCTATCTCTCCGCTTACCCCGCGGTCTTTTAGGTAAGTAACTACTCGCTCGCGAAACTTAGGTTGTTTTAGCTGCTGTTGGTAAAATTGAGCCGTTTTTTCCATTAACTGGTAGTAGTCATGATCCCACTGACGTTGTGGCTGCTGTGATGATGCTTCGCGTGGAACCTCTAAGCCTTGAGCATGAGCGAGATCTTCAATGGCATCGACAAACTCCAGTCCGTCGTACTCCATGACAAAGCTAACCGCATTGCCTGTCGCTCCGCATCCAAAGCAGTAGTAAAACTGTTTATCGGGCGAGACTGAAAAAGAAGGGGTTTTTTCATTATGAAAAGGACAGCACGCTTGATAGTTTTTACCCGCCCGCTTCAAGGTGATACGGCGCTCGATCACTTCAACAATATCAGTACGGTTGATTAAGTCATCGATAAAAGATTTGGGAATGCGTCCGGCCATAATGATTCGGGTAGTTAATTAGGGGGGTTATTATGCCGATGTGCTGGCACTTTGCAAAGCACCATCAAAAATCGGTGAATCGAACATTTACTGACCCCGATCAGAGGTTTGTGGGCTACACTTAGGTAATTATAGCAATAGTGAATACTTTCGACGGGCAAGGGGAGCCAGAATACAATGTCGATGTCGACCAAAATGCTATTTGAGCGACGAGTGATCTTGGTATTGGCTGGGGTCGGAGCTCTAGCAGTATTGCCCTTCGCCGTTATCCGGCTGTGGCAGCAAGATTGGGCGATTGCTGCCGTTGATAGCATTGTCAGTAGTGCGTTTATTGCAATCTTTGTCTACGTTTGGAACACTGAAAAAACCACCATTCCAGGCTTTGTGATCTCTATTTTCTTCTTACTCACCGCAACCTTAACCGTCGTATTAAAGGGACCCCAGAACATCGCTTGGCTGTACCCATCGATGATTGGCGTGTTTTTCTTGGTGGGCAGAAAGTGGGGGGTAACGGTTAATGTAATAACCATCGCTATTGTTATGGCGGTGATTTGGAATCAAGTAGAACCCCTTGATCGACTCACATTGCTGCTGAGTGCATTGGCAACAAATGCGTTTGCGTATGTCTTTGCACTATCGACCGCAAAGCAACGCAAGTTGTTAGCCGAACAAGCTCGACGCGATGGACTCACTCAAGCGTTGAATCGTCGAGCCTTCGAAGAACAACTGAACTGGTTGGTGAGTGTACACCAACGAATCCACTCCGCTCCCGAGCTGATTATTTTTGATATCGACCACTTCAAGTCAATTAACGATGAGTTTGGCCATGATCAAGGCGATCGAGTGCTTATTCAATTAACTCGGATCATCGAAGCACGACTGAGGGCAACCGACCAGTTGTATCGGATTGGCGGCGAAGAATTTGCCATTTTGCCGTTAGAAACCCAACCTTACCATTCCGACAGTCTTGCCGATGAGCTGAGACAGCTGGTCGCCGAATCGAGCTTGATGGCAGAACGAAGCATCACCATTTCTGCTGGCGTAGCCGCTCATCAACCGGATGAAACGGCCGAACAGTGGTTTAAGCGCGCCGATAAAGCCTTGTATGAAGCAAAGGATGCGGGGCGCAACTGCGTGAAAGTATCGCCTTCATTCGACGATACCACCCAGCATGCGGCTGCAAGTTAGGCGGTTAAACAGTCGAATGGGCGCTGTAATTGGGCAATAAAAAAGCGCGAAAATTCGCGCTTTAAAAAAGTGATTAACACTCAAGTTCTCGAGACAAAATTTAGCTTAAACGAGCTTTTATTTTGCCACTGACCGCGCCCATGTCGGCACGACCTTGTAATTTGGGTTTCAAGATGCCCATCACTTTGCCCATATCACGCATATTTTCAGCGCCTGACTCAGCAACCGCAGCTTCGATAAGCGCGGCAATTTCGTCGTCGGTTAAAGGCTGTGGCATAAAGTCAGCGAGAACTTCGATTTCTGCCTGTTCGATGGCAGCGAGCTCTTCTCGACCAGCTTCAGTGTAGGCTTTGATAGATTCGCGACGTTGTTTAACCATTTTGTCGAGAATAGCTAGAACGATGTCGTCTGCTACCTCTTCAACTCGGTTATCGACTTGATACTGTTTAATCGCTGCGGTGAGAAGCCGAATGGTGCCAAGACGATCTTTCGCCTTGGCACGCATCGCATCTTTCATCGCATTGTTGATTTGATCCAATAATGCGGCCATATGCTAAAGGTCCTAATTCAATACAAGATTCAATTAGTACATACGCTTGCGACGTATGGATTCACGAGACACCTTTTTAGCATGACGCTTTACCGCAGCCGCTTTTTTGCGCTTGCGAACAGCAGTTGGCTTCTCGTAATGTTCGCGTCGACGAACTTCAGCCAAAATACCTGCTTTCTCACATGAGCGCTTAAAACGACGTAGGGCTACGTCAAAGGGCTCGTTTTCCTTTACCTTTACGCTTGGCATGAAAAATCACCACCTTAAATAGTTGGATTGTTAACATTAAACCTCTGTGCTGCGAAATGCAGACAAAGACCCCATAATTGGGGGCGCCGATCTTAATGGGTTTTGCGTAATAATGCAAAAATAATGGACAATTTACGACCAATTGCAGTACAAAGGCGGCCATTGGGTCGATAATGTATGGTTCAGAGCACTGAAAAGCGTCAAATTAAGAGGGTTTTTAGATGACAGGTAGCGAATGGGAAGTTCGCGAACGCGAGCGGTTATGCCACTTATCCGACCGAGTAGTCGCCTTGGGGAGTAACTTGCAGGTACTCTCGCAATTGGCTTGGCCGTTAGATATCAAGCGTCAGTTTCTAGCCAATAAGGCGCAACTGTTGCCGCAAGTGACTTATCCGGCCTTCTCAGCCTCCGAGTACATTGCGCAATTAGATAAAATTGCGCCAGATATCGGAGACACACCGGTTGATTTATGGATCGATCGGACCCGCAAAACCTTAATGATTACCGCTGAAATGTTAGAAGCCCGTGGTACTCCGCGATTTTATGAACTCTCTAAGCAATTATACGGTGCACCCACTGACCGTTTAAAAGATGAAAAATCGACCTCACTCGATTTGGCGCAACAATATTTGCGATTGTTGAAGCCTATTCGAGGCATGGCACTCGGTGAGCCGCCGGATGCGTGTGTCTTAGCGTCTACTTTGGCCGATCAAATGCGCGATGCGACGGTGGCTATGTTTGGGCAAGAAGCTCCCGAAGTCGTGGTGGTGGATGATTTGTCGGCGAATGCGTTGGCCAGTTCAGAACGCGTGCGAATCAGACGAACCGCTTGCTTTTCCGATAACGATATTGAGCAATTGATTCAACATGAAATTTATATTCATGTGGCCACCATTTTAAATGGTAAAACAGACGGCAATATCAGTTTGCTGTCTTTAGCTCACCCAGGTGCAACTAAGACCCAAGAAGGACTGGCGGTTTTCGCCGAGTTTATTACCGGAACTTTAGATTTGGATCGGATGCGGCGTTTAGCGGATCGGGTTGTTGCAATTCAACAAGCGATTGATGGTGCCGACTTCATAGAGGTGTATCGCTATTTTGTTGAACAGACTGGCAATGCCGATCAGGCCTTTGAAAATACGCGGCGAGTATTTCGAGGAGGCGTCGTCAGTGGCGGTTCTCCGTTTACTAAAGATGTCGTTTATCTTGATGGTTTGTTGCGCGTTCATAACTTTATGCGCGCAGCGGTTAGCATGGGTCGAGCTGACTCCATTCAACTTTTGTTTGCCGGTCGCCTCGACTTAGAAGATTTACCGGTGCTTTCTTATTTACGAGCACTTGGTCTCTGTCATCGTCCGAGATTTTTAGCGCCTTGGGCGAAAGATCTCAGGTATTTACTCTGCTACTTATCTTACTCTTCTTTTTTAAATTCAATTGATATGTCGAAAGTCAGCGCACACTACAAAGAACTACTGAGTCAGGTGGGAGAAGTGAAATAGTGCGTTAGGCTACCGTCAGGTTCTAATGGCACTTGGGATCTGTATCGCGAATAGTTTATAATCGCCGTGCCTTGATGAACTTTAATCGCATCAAGGCTTTTAAATTCGAGAAAGGTGAATCAGAGTGATCTGGTTGACTTTTCAACATGACAAGGGGTGCTGTGAGTCAGTCACAGCTGAGATGTGTATGCAAACCCTATGAACCTGATCCGGGTAATGCCGGCGTAGGAATGGTCATGGTTTAGTGATAATGATCACTGCCTTCCTTTTTACCGCCTCCGGATCTCTAATCGTTAATTGGTATTAGAGCTCAATGAAACAAACAATCATTTATTCTGCTATGTTGGCGTTAGCTAATGTCAGTGTTAGCACCATGGCCGCTGATGAGTCAGAGGTTAAAGAAAATACAATCGTTATTAAGTCTCAATGGCGAGAGCAAACTGCCCAAAATACGACAGGTAGCTTGGCGGTTATTCACCAAGAAGACATTCAGCAGCGAGATGCCCAACATGTTGAAGATCTGCTGAATCGACTGGCTAATATAAACTTTAATACCGGGGCCAGTAGAGGTCGATTTGTGCAAATTCGTGGAATTGGCGAGCGAAGCCAATTTCAAGATCCGATTAATCCGAGTGTTGGATTTTTTATCGATGGGATCGACTTTTCTGGAACACTCGGTGGCGCGACCTTATACGACGCGACTCAGTTAGAAGTATTACGAGGACCTCAAGGCGCCAGATTTGGTGCGAGTGCGCTAGCGGGCGCTATGTATTTAACCACCGAAGCGGCTGACTCTGAACGCAGTCGCTTTGATCTGATGTTGGCTGAATACAATACCTCGGCTGTTGGAATTGCAACCGGTGGCAGCATTAACGAACGCTCGGCCTTACGGGTGGCTGTGCATCAACTCAACAGCGATGGGTTTACCGACAACAGTTTTTTAAATCGCGATGATACGCAAAATCGTGATGAGCTGACTGCTCGCCTGAAATATCAATATCGACCTTCAGAGCAGTTAACATTTGATTGGGCGTGGCACCATATTGATGTGGATAACGGCTATGATGCGTTTTCTCTCGATAACACGCGTACGACACGATCAGACCAGCCCGGATTTGATCGACAAGCCACCGATGCAATGAGTTTGTCGACTTATTTCAGTGGATTAAACAAAGTGGATATGCAACTGCATGTGGCGATTGCAGATTCAGATCTTGATTATGGATACGATGAAGATTGGACCTTCGTGGGCTTCCATCCAGACGAATACAGCTCGTTTGATCGGTATTTGCGCGAGCGTCAAACAGGGTACATCGATTGGCGTTGGCTTTCTCGTGATCGACAAGAATTACTCGGTGGTTCAACGAATTGGGTATTCGGAGCTTATTACAAAAGAGAAGATGAGCAGTTACTGCGTCAATACACCTATTTAGCAGAAGACTTTACTTCGGAATACGCAACCTATACGCGCGCTTTATACGGTGAAGTGAATACACAGTATTCGGAACATTGGTCGACCGATCTCGGAGTAAGGGTTGAAAAACGTACCACGGATTATCGTGACTCTACTTTGTTACGAGAAACCAGAGACACCATGGTGGGAGGCAAGTGGGCGTTAAATTACGCTTGGAATCCACAGACTCAATCTTACTTTATGGTCGCTCGCGGTTTTAAAGCGGGTGGTGTAAACCCGCAAGTTCAGCTTGATCCAGAGCTTCGTCAATTCGATGCGGAGAAAAACTGGAACCTTGAAATTGGTTATAAGCAGCAGTTGGCAACGGGCTTTCTTCGAATTGCGGCGTTTGTAATGGAACGCGACGATCAACATACTAAACAGTGGCAAATTTATACGCGACCTGATAACACCCAAGGGTTTATTGGTTACGTCGGAAATGTCGATAATGGAAAAAATCGCGGTGTTGAACTTGAATGGCATTGGCGGGCATTACCTGAATTCCAATTGGACGTTGCCTTGGGTCTTCTTGAGGCTGAACTCGCAGTGATCAACCGAGATGGGAATACACAAGTTTTTAATCGCGATGCTGCTCAAGCGCCAAGCTATAATTATTCCGTCAATGCTCGTTGGTTACCCAACGAAAATTGGAGTAGCCAAATTACTTTTGAAGGTAAAGACGATTATTTCTTCTCAGATACCCACGATGAACGATCGTTACCGACCGATTTAATTCACTGGCGGTTAACCTATACTCAAAAGGATTGGAGTTTAGCCCTGTGGGTACATAACCTAACCGATGAAACCTACTATACCCGAGGCTTTGGTGGATTCGGTAACGATCCTAGAGACGGTTACACCGCTAAACCCTATTATCAATTTGGCGATCCGCGACAAAGCGGAGTCACCTTTCAATATAATTTTTAATTGATGGTCAGTTGTTTAAACCATGATCTTTTGATAATTCAAAAGATCATGGAATACCATACGATAAAACGACACAATTAAGGAGCCTCGTGATGATATTAGCAGTAGAGATCAGTTTGTATCCTTTGAAAGATGGATATATACCCGATATTCAAAGTTTTATTGATCGACTTAATGAATATTCCGATTTATACGTCGTGACCAATAATATGAGCACGCAAATTTGTGGCGATTACGATCTCGTGATGACCGTGTTAAATGAACAAATGAAGAAAACGTTCCAACAAGAATTAAAAGCTATCTTTGCTTGTAAATTTTTGAATTCAGACATTCGACCAGAGTCGCAGCGCTCATGATGGAACAGTGGATTGCTCAATGGCAGGCTCAGTCGTTGTGGGAATGGACGGCGGTTCTATTATCGATCGGTTATATTGTGTTGGCTGCACAAGCGAACCGCTGGTGCTGGGTATGCGCATTTTTGAGCACCGCAATTTTTTCTGTATTATTCTTTGACGTTAATCTTTTACAAGAAAGTGCTTTAAATATTTACTACTTGTTAATGGCCATATATGGTTGGTGGCATTGGCAAGGTTCCTCAGAACAGAAACAACTACCCATTATTCGTTGGCCAGTTAAAAATCATGTGATTGGAGCTGCGATATTCGGAAGCATTGCTTTGATTTCCGGTTTTGTATCGGACGTTTATTTTAAAGCTGATTTTCCATACTTAAATGGCTTTACGGTATGGTTCGCGGTGTATACGACTTTCCTAGTCGCTAGAAAAGTATTTGAAAACTGGCTTTTCTGGTTAGTGATCAATCCTTTGTCTGCTTACATGTTTTGGCACAAAGAATTATACGTTACCTGTGGTTTGATGGCTGTGTATTTTATTATGTCGTTATACGGTGTTAGAACCTGGTACATTAAATGGCGACAACAAGATGAATCCTTGTCCACTTGCTCCGCTTATTGAACGGGGCTTTTTGAGTCAACAAGCTCGATTGATCAAGCAATTTCCCAGTGCAAGTAACCAATGCTACTTGATTACAGACGTTGCTATATCGCAGCAAATAAATGAGTGTGTCGCTGCAACATCTGAAGAGTCATTAAAAGAACAGGGTCAACAAGCACCGAAAGCTTCTGATGGTTTGCTTTATTGGGTGTTAAAAATCTTTCGCGCTGACCGTCTGTCGTTTGATTTTCAATCATTACTTAAACTCAATGCAAGCATTGCTGCTCAACAATTAACACCACCCATCGTACGAAGTGATGCAAGCCATCGATGTGTTTTAATGCCCTATCGCTCAGCGGGAACGATCGCTCAGTCATCTATTTCTGACACAGAGAAACTTTACTCGCTAGCGCAAGCTTTGGTCCGTGCACACCAAAGCGACTTGAGTTTTTCTTCGATCGATTTACCTCAAGAAATCGAGTGGTATGCCAATCAACTTAATCCTAATCATCCATTGCTTAGCGAACGTTTAGGTCTACCTGAACTCCCGAAAAGTGCGATGGAGAATTTGGTGCCATGTCATATGGACCCTTCATGGCAAAACCTACTGATTAATGGTGAGTGGTTAGATTGGGAATATGCTCGTCAGGCACCGGCTTTGTTCGATATCGCTGCGGCTGCTACGATTAATCGGCTGACCGAAACACAAGTAAAGATACTATTTAACTATTATTCTGAACTGACGAAAATCGAAGGAACCTTTGAAGGCACCTTTGATGACATTCAACAGCTCATTCTATGGAGTGATTGGTTGAATCGAGCATGGTTTGAATTAGCCTCTTAGGTTTACTGTCAACTTGAAGTCAAGGGTAGCCATCTCTAGACGTTGACATCACTTCAGCAGTCTTATCTTGCTGTGGTATTATTTGCGCTTAACACAGTGGTGACTGATTAGGGTTAAAGCAATTTCTTTATGAATATACTGGGTATTGAAACGTCGTGTGACGAAACAGGCTTCGCCATTTACAACGAGCAACAGGGAATCGTTGCCCAAGCTTTGTATAGTCAGATTGAACTGCATGCAGAATACGGTGGCGTTGTGCCCGAACTGGCGTCTCGTGATCACATTCGTAAAACGGCTTTATTGACTGATCAGGTTCTTCAACAGTCAGGATTGAGTGGCCGTGAAATAGACGCGGTGGCGTTTACTCAAGGTCCAGGGTTGATTGGAGCTCTTCTTGTCGGGGCGACCTTTGGGCGTAGCCTAGCATATAGTTGGGGTTGTCCTGCTGTGGCTGTTCACCATATGGAAGGCCATCTTTTAGCGCCATTATTAGAAGACGATAAACCGGATTTTCCATTTGTGGCTTTACTAGTATCGGGTGGTCATTCGATGTTGGTCGATGTGAAAGCCTTAGGGGATTACACCATTTTGGGTGAGTCGATCGATGATGCCGCAGGAGAAGCATTCGATAAGACGGCGAAGTTGATGGGGCTT
>Ga0070728_10005665_pt1 | contig 12205 bp, 8 predicted proteins | sample tdDd471_FD_66723 | JGI IMG/M metagenome (GOLD analysis project Ga0070728, IMG submission 66723) | Marine sediment microbial communities from the Atlantic coast under amendment with organic carbon and nitrate - tdDd47.1 | ecosystem: Environmental > Aquatic > Marine > Coastal > Sediment | place...
ATGTTGCGCTGGGCGTTGGCCGGCAGCCAGCCGTCGGTGTACTGCTCGCCCACGACCTTGATGTCGCCGGAGTCGATGGCCTTCTTCAGCACCTCGAGTTGGCCGCCATGCAGGAAGTCGGCGTTCGGGTCGGCGGACGAGCCCTTGATGAACACGTAATTGCCCTTCGGCTGCACCTTGAACACGGCGCGCGCCTGCATGCGGCCGACCTCGACATTGTCGAAGGTCAGGTAGAACACGTTCTTGTTCTCGATCAGCCGGTCGTAGGCGATCACCGGAATGCCCTCGTCCAGCGCCTTGGTGACGGCAGGGCCGATGGCGGACGCGTCCTGCGCCAGGATGATCAGCACGTTGGCGCCCTGGGTGATCAGGTTCTCCACGTCGGAAAGCTGTTTCGCCGAGGAGCTTTGCGCGTCGGTGGAGATGTATTTCGCACCGGCGGCGTCGAGCGCGCCCTTGATGGCGGCCTCGTCCGTCTTCCAGCGCTCTTCCTGGAAGTTCGACCAGCTCACCCCGACGACAAGGTCGGCGGCGAGCGCGGTGGTGACGACGGTAGCGGACAACACCGTCGCGGCAGCGAGCGTAAGCAGTCTTTTCATCGATTCCTCCCTTGGGTCGGGGCAGGCACGCGCAAACCGGCGCGGGAAGCCTCTGCACCCGATTTAATTCGGCATCCGAAATAATTGTTGAACCAATCCGGGACAAGTGTCAACATGCCTTTGTTCGCAATGGGTTGTGCACTGCAGCAAGAACGGCGCCGCCGAATGCGGACCTTGAAACCGGGATGGAAACGGGTGTCGGAAAACGCCTCGAAAAATCATGCGGAATCGGTCCGGCCGACCGGTTCGGCGCATGCTGCGATGCAGCGAAGCCGCCATGGCGGCGGCGGAAATATTTTTCCGGCCCGGCGCCCCGCAGGCTTCGCGAAGGAAACGCCGAACCATGTCTGACCGCGGTTCGATCGACACGATCCGGCGCCGGAACCGGATCCTGATCCTCGAAACCCTGCGCCGCTCCGGCGCCATGGCGCGCATCGAACTGGGCCGGCTGGCGAAGCTGGCGCCGGCGACGATTTCCTCGATCACCAACGACATGCTGGCCGAGGGCCTGCTGCGCACGGTTTCCGGCGATACCGGCGAAATGCGCTTCGCCGGCCGCGGCCGGCCGCGGGTGACCCTCGATCTCGATCCGCGCGCCGCCATGGTGCTCGGCATCAAGCTGTCGATCAACACTCTCAGCCTGGCGCTCGCCGATTATACCGGCGCGGTGGTCGATCGCGCCGATCTGACATTCTCGTCGCTCGAGGTCACCGAAACCTGCCTGCTCGACGTCATGGAGACCGAGATCCGCGCCTTTCTCGAGGCCCGCGGAATCGCCGTCGAGGCGATCAGCGAGATCAGCATCGCCGGCCAGGGCTTCGTCGACAGCGCCGGCGGCACCATCGTCTGGAGTCCGGCCCTGTCGGTGCGCAACGTCGCGGTCACCGATCCGCTCGCGCTGCGCCTCGGCGTGCCCTGCATCATGTCCAACGACGCCAACATGATCGCCCAGGCGCTCAACTGGGCCGATCCGGAGACCTACGGCGGTACCTTCGCGGTGATCTTCGTCGACTACGGCGTCGGCATGGGACTGTTCATCAACGGCCAGCTCTATAGCGGCCAGTCAGGGGCGGCGTCGGAATTCGGCCACATGAACCACCAGCCGGAAGGCCCGCTGTGCCGCTGCGGCCGGCGCGGCTGCCTCGAGGCCTTCGTCTCCCAATACGCCATCTGGCGGCGGGCGCACGGGGTCTCGCCGCTCGCCGATCCGCGCCTCACCGATCCGGGCGACGCGGCGATGCGCGAGCTCGAGGCCCGCGCCCGGAGCGGCGAGGAGCATCTGGTCGACTGCTACCGGGAGGCGGGGATCGCGCTCGGCTACGGCATCGCCCGGCTGATGTCGATCCTCAGCCCCGGCCGCATCGTCCTGACCGGGTCCGGCATCCGAGCCTATCCCCTGATGCAGGCCGGCGTCGCCCAGGGCCTCGAGGCGGCGCTGGTCGAGGATCTCCTGAAGCTTTCGAAAGTCGACGTCGTCCCCTGGGACCGGGACCTGATCGCCAACGGCGCCATCGCCGCCGCGCTGAGGCGGCTCGACCGCGACCGTTTCGCCGAACGGGGAACGGACTGGAACGAACTCGACGCCGAGTCAGCGGAGTGAAGTCATGAAGCGGATTTTGCAGGCAATCCTTGTTGGCGCCCTCGCGGCGTCGCCGGCGCTGGCCGCCGACACCGCCATGCCGAAAGGAGCGGAGCCGTGGAGCGAGCGCGCCATCGTCTCCCATCTCTCCTTCGAGCGCTACGCCGCCGATCCGACGCTGCTGGACGAGTTGATCGCCCATGGCGAGCGGCTGTTCTCGGCCAAGTTCACCGTCCCCGACGGCGCCGGCCGGCCGATGGCGACACAGGCCATCGTGCCGACGAAAAAACGCCGCAAGACGCCGAGCGCCTTCAGCCGCACCGCCGGCATGGACGCCAACAGCTGCGCGTCCTGCCACCACGAACCGGTGATCGGCGGCTCCGGTCCGTTCACCGCCAATGTCTTCGTCTCCGAAGGTTTCGAGAGCGCCGACTTCGACAGCCTCAACCCGCAATTCTCCAACGAGCGCAACACGGTTCTGTTGCAGGGCAGCGGCCTTATAGAACTGCTGGCGCGGGAAATGTCGGCCGATCTCAAGGCGATCCGCGCCCGCGCCCTGAAGCAGGCGCGCGACACCGGCAAGCCGGTCACCGCGAAGCTTCACAGCAAGGGCGTCTCCTTCGGCGCCCTCACCGTCCGCCCCGACGGCATGGTCGACCTTGCGAAGATCGACGGCGTCGACACCGACCTCGTGGTCCGGCCGTTCAGCCAGAAGGGGGTGTTCGCCTCGCTCAGGCAGTTCACCATCAACGCCATGAACGACCATCACGGCATGCAGGCGAGCGAGCGCTACGGGCTGCGCTGGACCGGCAGCCGCGACTTCGACGAGGACGGCGTCGCCGACGAACTGACGCCGGGCGATATCTCCGCGCTGGTCGCCTTCCAGGCCACCCTGCCTCCGCCCGTCCGCCGCGCCGGCCTGCCGCCGCGCTGGGCGGAGGCCGCGAAGCGGGGCGAGGCGCTGTTCGCGGAGATCGGCTGCGCTTCCTGCCATCGGCCGGCCCTGCCGCTACGCTCGCTGGTCTTCGCCGATCCGGGCCCGCTCGACGCCGCCGGCACCTTGCGCCCGGGCGATGTCGAAAAGCCGATCCGGATCGATCTTGCGACCCGCAAATGGGCCGCGTCCCTGCCGCGCAACGACAAGGGCGAGATCATGGTGCCGCTGTTCGGCGATCTCAAGCGCCACCGCATCGCCGACAAGAAGAACGACCGGCTCGGCAACGAACTGCTCGGCCAGCGCTTCGTCGATCGCGACGTGTTCATCACCGCCGAGCTCTGGGGCGTCGGCTCCACCGCCCCCTATGGCCATCGCGGCGACCTGACGACGCTTTCCGAGGCGATCGACGCCCATGGCGGCGAGGCGGCTCCGGTGACCGGGAAGTGGCGGGCGCTCGACGCAACCGACAGGGCGGCGATGATCGCCTTCCTGCGCAGCCTGGTGATCGCGCCATGACCCGTTTCCGCAAGCTCACAGCACTTCTCCTCCTCGCCGCCGCCGCGATGCCGGCCCGGGCGGCCGATGACGGGCCGACGCCGGACATCCCGGTCTATCGCGAGGAAGCGAAAGCCGCCGGGATCGAGCATGTCTATGGCGGGCCATGGGAATATTTCGTCGGCGGCGGCGTCGCCGCCTTCGACTGCAACGGCGACGGCCGCGACGACCTGTTCCTCGCCGGCGGCGCCAATCCGGCGCGGCTGTTCGTCAACACCTCCAGGGTCGGCGGTGCCCTGTCCTTCGCCGAACGGCCGGCGGGCCTTGGTGACTCCCTCGCCAAGCGGGTGCTCGGCATCCATCCGGTCGACATCGACAGCGACGGCGTCACCGATCTCGCGGTGCTGCGCGTCGGCCGCAACCTGCTCCTGAAGGGCGGGCCGGATTGCAGCTTCCGGCTCGCCAACAAGCTCTGGAACTTCGACGGCGGCCGCGCCTGGACCACCGGCTTCGCCGCCACCTGGGAGAAGGGCGCGAAGTTCCCGACCCTCGCCTTCGGCAATTACGTCGACCGTTCCGCTCCGGGCTCGCCCTGGGGCACCTGCCACGACAACGCTCTCTACCGGCCCGAGCCTGGCGACACCCCCCGCTACGGCGAGCGCCGGGCGCTGTCGCCGGGCTATTGCTCGCTGTCGCTGATGTTCACCGACTGGAACCGCTCGGGCACCCCGTCGCTGAGGATCACCAACGACCGCCATTACTATCGCGGCGGCGAGGAACAGCTCTGGTCGCTCCTGCCCGGCCGGCCGCCGCGCCTCTACGGCCGCTCCGACGGTTGGCGCCACCTGAAGATCTGGGGCATGGGCATCGCCTCGCACGATCTCGACGCCGACGGCTATCCCGAATACGCCCTCACCTCGATGGGCGACACCAAGCTGCAGAAGCTCGACGACGAGACCGAGGAGGGCCGGCCGGTCTATCGCGACATCGCGCTCGACAAGGGGGCGACGGCCCACCGGCCCTATACCGGCGAGGATATCCACCCCTCGACCGGCTGGCACGCCGATTTCCAGGACGTCAACAATGACGGGCTGATCGATCTCTATATCTCAAAAGGCAATGTCGAATCGATGCCGGATTTCGCCAAGATCGATCCCGACAACCTGCTATTGGGCCGCTGGAGCGGCAAGTTCCACGAGGCCGGCGGCGAATCCGGCATCGCCCTGCCGCGAAAGGGCCGCGGCGCCGCCTTCGCCGATTTCAACCTCGACGGCGCACTCGATCTGGTGGTGGTCAATCGCGAGGGACCGGTCAGCCTGTTCCGCAATCTCGGGGTGAAGAAGCCCGGCGGCGGCGTCCGCAAGCCCGGCAACTGGCTCAGGGTGCGGCTCGTGAACGGCAAGACCAACCGCTGGGGCATCGGTGCCCGGATCAATGTCCGCATCGGCACCCGCACCCTGGTGCAGGACCTCGCCATCGGCGGCGGCCACGCCTCGGGCACACTCGATTTCACCCATTTCGGCCTCGGCACCGCCGAACGCGCCCAGATCCGGGTGCGCTGGCCGGACGGCTCCTGGAGCCATTCCTACCGGGTCTTCGCCAACCAGTTCGCGATCGTCGAGCGCGGCAAGGCCGACGCGGCCTACTGGTTCCCGGCGGACTGAGCCCGGATTTCAATCTTCCAAAACAAACGTGGCGCGCCCGGATTCGGACGCGCCACGCGAAGCATGCGGATATGGCGTTGCCTCAGGCGGCGGCGACGCTGGTGAGGAACTCGTCGACCTCGCGGCGCAGGTTCGCCGTGTGGTCGGAGACGTCGGTGGAGGCCTGCAGTACCTGGGCGGCCGATTGCGAGGTCTCGGCGACGCCGGCGGTCACCGACGACATGGCGCCGATCACCGATTCCGTACCCTGCGAGGCTTCCGCGACGTTGCGCGAGATCTCGGAGGTTGCGTTGCCCTGCTGCTCCACGGCGGCGGAGATCTCCGAAGTGTAGCGGTTGATCTCCTCCATCGTCTCGGTGATCTTGCGGATCGCCTCGACGGTTTCCCCGGTCGCTTCCTGGATGCCGTTGATCTGGGTCGAGATCTCCTCGGTCGCCTGCGCCGTCTGCGAGGCCAGCGACTTGACCTCCGAGGCGACCACCGCGAAGCCCTTGCCGGCCTCGCCGGCCCGGGCCGCCTCGATGGTCGCGTTCAGCGCCAGCAGGTTGGTCTGCTCGGCGATGTCCTGGATCAGGCTGATCACGCTGCCGATCTTGGTCGCCGCCTCGGCGAGACCGGTGATCTTGTGGTTGGTGTGATCGGCGTTCTCGGCCGCCTGTCCGACGACGCGGGCGGTCTGTTCGATCTGCCGCGAGATCTCGCCGATCGAGGCGGCCAGTTCCTCGCTGGCCGAGGCGACCGAACCGACATTCGACGAGGCGACCTCGGATGCCGACGCGGCGGTTTCGGCCTGCGTCGAGGTGCTCGCCGCGACGCCGTTGAGCGCCTCGGCGGTGGTCTGCATCTGCACCGCGTTCTGCTCGACCTGCGCCAGCATGTCCCGCACCTTGCCGCGAAAGCCGTCGATCAGGCCGTCGACCGTCTTCTGGCGCTGTTCGCGCTCGCGCTGGGTCTCGGCATTCTCCCGCTGCAGCCGCCGCTGTTCGTCGGCATTGTCGCGGAACACGCCGATCGCCTCGGCGAGCTTGCCGATCTCGTCGCGCCGACCGGTGAACTCGATGTCGACTTCGAGGTCGCCGTCGGCCAGCCGCCGCGTCGTCCCGATCAGTTTCGACAGCGGCCTGACGAGGCCGCGATCGACGACGAAGAGGCTCACCACCAGGATCAGGACCACGGTCAGAGCGCCGATAATCGCCAGCAGCAGGGTGTCGTCGGAGACCTCCTGGCCGATCAGGCCGGACTTCGAGGCGATCCGCGCCCTCCGCTCGGCGACGATGCCGCCGATCGCGGTGCCGATGGCACCGGTCTCCTCGAACACCTTGTCGACGATCTCGCCGGCCGCGTGGCTGACCTTCAGTTCCTCCTGGCGCAGAGCCAGAAGGCCTGTCTTGGGATCTCCGAAGGCGCTCAGCGCCGCGAAGTTCTCCTTCGAATCGACCGACTTGACCGCGTCCAGCGAGGTCTTCAGCGAGTTGAGCGCCGCGGTCGCCTTGTCCTGGAGGGGCACGATCAGCGCCTCGTCGCTGGTCAGGGTGCCCTGTACCAGCACTGCGGTGTATTCCCGCAGGGTCGACACCGCTTCCAGCATCGCCTTCATGGTGTTGACCTGGTTGTTCATCAGGTCATTGATGACATCCGCGTTCTTCTTGACCGAGGTCTCGGCATTGATGGTCATGTCGAAGACCAGCGAGTCGATCGCGGTGATCAGGCTGTTGTCGATCGTTTGCTGCAGGTCGATGAGCTGGCGCAACAATTGCCGGGCGGAGACCGAGCCGCCGGAGAAGGTCGACGTCTTGCGCATCGACTGCGCTTCCGCGACCAGTTCGCCCAGCAGCACGATCTCGCCGGACGTATCGAGCGTGGTTCCGGCCTTTTCGAGCTTCCCGAGCACTGTCTTCATGTGCTGCGCGCCGGCGATCATCCGGTCCTCGAACAGTTTCGAGGTCGCCACGTCGGGAACCAGCAGGAAGGAAGCGATCCCGCCGGCGGTGGCCCCGGCATGGGCGCGCAGAAGCAGCAATTGCTGCAGCTTGCCGACTTCCTTGTCGAGGATGCGATCGACGATCGCACCCGATTCCTTGGCCGCCCCTTCGCCGCCGAGTACGACGTAGAAATAGGCGTCGTCCACCAGCGGAGCGATTTTCCGGCTGAGTTCCTCGTAGCGCTTGAACAGGTCGTTCATCCGCTCCGTCTTGTCGGCGGCGAGCTTGAGCCGCTTTCCGGTCAGCTCGTCCAGAGTATTCAATTGTCCGGCCAGAGAACCGGCCTTCGCGCGAAGCACGGCGACGGCTTCGGTCGTCTCGCCTCCGGCGTCGATGCGGCCGGCGAGATCCTGGAGCCGTGCGACGGCCTTGCGCAGGCCGGCTAAGGCGCTCGCGCGGGAATCCTCGGACCGGGTATTGATCAGTTTAGACGACGAGATGGCGACTTCGGTGCTCGCCGTGGCGAGATCGGCGGAAACGGCCAGCGCCGGGATCTCGACGGTGTTGAAGGCCTTGAACTCCCGCTCGACCGAGCGAAAGGCATAGATCGAGATGCCGATCGCGACGATGGTCAGCGCCCCCACGACGCCGATGGATGCGAACAGCCGTCCGCGAATTCCCATGAGCGCGGAGGTGCGTCCCTCCGGCGCCGCGGACCGGGCTTCCGTGCTGTGTTCGGTCTTGTTCCCGGCTGAAAGCTTATCGAGCAGTCTCATGGACGTGTCCCACAATTGTCTGGATTCTAGGATCCGGCGGGCGCCTCGGCCGTCCCCGGGCCGCGGGCGTCCGCCGGAAGAAGCGCGATCAGCTCGAGGGCTGCTCGATCGGCACGAAGCTGCCGTCTTTCTGGATCTTGGTCATGAACACCTTGTCCATGCCCTGGTTGTCGGTGGCGCCGAAGGTCAGGGTCACGCCGCCGAGATCGAAGGCGCCGGTCGACCAGATGGTCTTGAGCAGCGATTCGCGGGTGACGTCCTTGCCGGCCTTGTCGAGCGCCATGATGGCGAGGCGGCCGACCATATAGCCTTCGAGCGAGACGAAACCGGGCTCAGCCGCGGGATCGGCGGCCTTGAGGGCGGCCTGGTACTCCTTGACCAGCGGAATAGACGTGTCCCACGGGAACGGCACGACCTGGCTGACGATCACGCCTTCGCCGGCCTCGCCGAGTTCCTTGGAAAGCGCCTTGGAACCGACGAAGGAGATGTTGACGAAGGTGGCGTCGAGATGGATCTTGCGCGACAGCTTGATGAATTCGGAGATCGGCTTGTAGGCGCCGACCATCACCACCGCGTCCGGATTGGCCTTGCGGATCTCGAGAATCGCCGCCTTCACCGCAGTGGTGTTGCGCTGGTAGGTGCCCTTGGCGACCAGCTCCATCTTGCGTTTCTCCAGCGCCTTGGTGACGCCGGCGAGACCGACGCGGCCGAAGGCGTCGTCCTGGTAGAGGATGGCGATACGCTTCATGCCCTTGCCGTCGACCAGATACTTGATCCAGGCCTCGGTTTCCGCCCCGTAGGTGGCGCGGACATTGACGATGTTGCCGAGCGCGGGATCGCGAAGGAAGCCGGCGCCGGTGAACGGCCCGATGAACGGCACCTTCGCTTCGGTGGCGATCGGCTGCGTCGCCTTCGAAGTCGGCGTGCCGACCGGTCCGATCAGCGCGAACACCTTGTCGTCGTCGATCAGCTTCTTGACGTGGGCGATCGAGCGGTCGGGCTCGTAGCCGTCGTCATAGCTGATCAGCTCGAGCTTGCGGCCGTGGACCCCGCCCTTGGCGTTGACCTCGCCGAAGGCCGCCTTGAGTCCCAGTTGCATGCCGGTTCCGAGCGCCGCAGCGGGACCGCCGAGTGCGGCGGCCTGGCCGAAAACGATCTTGTCGGCGGAGACACCGTCCTCGGCAAACGCGATGGCTGGAGCGAACGCGACGCCGGCGGCAACGGCAAGCACAAGATTTAACTTGTTGGATTTGAACATAAATTACCCCCATGGAAGTGTTTTACTTGTAGTTCAGCGGCCGATTGTCGGGTCCAAAAGTTAAAAAATCCCACGTTTATCTGCGATTGCAGACAGCGGGAGGACTCGCATGGGATGATTACCGGGCTGATGCGGGCGAAAATTGCCAAGCAATAAAAAACGGCCCCCCGAGGGGAGCGGGGGGCCGTTTTCAGCAGGACCGCGGAGAACGTTTGGCCCCGACGTCGACGCGGGGGAGGGCCGGTCTGTTCCGTCGATCCCCGCGCTTCTGGTTGCTGACTTGGGGCGCGGTTGCGATCGACGGAAATCGTCGGAGTCTGTTCTCTCGTCCGCAGGCCGGCCGGCTCCGGTTGAAGGGGGGCCGTCGCCGGTTCCGGCAAAAGCGGACTTGACGCTGGTCTTTACGGCGGCACGGGTACGGTTCCGCCGCAAACTATTTACGTTCGGGTCGTGGTCAGCTCGACTGAGTTCCTTGTTCTTGTTTTTGGCCGCCGGTCGTTGCCGCCGACACTCCCCATTTAGGTGCTTCGTCGCCCGATGCATGTGACCCACGTCACGGATTGACGCGTTTCGTTTGAAGGCGACCGTGGCCGGGCCGGCATTTGCGTCTCGCAATGCTCGCGATTCGCGATAGAATGCGCCGCCCCGCGAATACTAACGCGAACGGAAACGGCCGGACCGGGAATTCTGACGATGCGACTGGATGCGAAGTTTCTCGAACAGAGCTTTTCGCTCGAAGGTCTCGACGAGGCCCTGAAGCAGGGCCTGCTCGACCTCGCCCGGCCGGTCAATCTCACCGCCGGCCAGGTCCTGTTTGTGGCCGGCGATCCGGGCAACGGTTTTTATGGCGTGCTCGACGGCTCGCTCAAGGTGTCGATCGTCTCCGGCGAGGGCGCCGAGCAGCTTCTCGCGGTGCTCGGACCGGGCGACGTGGTCGGCGAGCTCACCCTGTTCGACGCCCGTCCGCGCTCGGCCACGGTGACCGCGCTGAAGCCGGCGAAGCTCGCCTTCGTCGACAAATACGCCTACGAGCGCTTCGCCGACGACAATCCGGCGATCTACCGGCACATGCTGCAACTGGTCGGCGCCCGCCTGCGCCAGGCCAACGACGTGCTCGCCGCGCGCAGCTTCCTGCCGCTTCCCGGCCGCGTCGCCCAGTCGCTGCTGCAATTGTCGGAAAGCTTCGGTAAGCCGCTCGACGGCGGCCGCGTGCTGGTCCATTACAAGCTCAGCCAGGCCGACCTCGCCAACATGGCCGGCGCGGCGCGCGAGAACGTTTCCCGCGTGCTCAACGAATGGCGCCGCAACGGGCTGATCTCGCGGATCTCCGGCTATTACTGCATCGAGCAGATGGCCGCGCTCAAGGCCGCCGCCGAGATGTAGATCCTTTCTCGGACCCTCCATCACGGACCGGTCGCGAAGTCTTGAGCCGCAAATCGAAAACCGTTTGCCATATCTATCGTTCCTGCTCGTACGGACAACGACGGAAAGGAGCGAAGCCATGCCGAACAGAAGAACGCTTCTCTTGGGGGGTGCCGCGATTCTGGCCGCCGGCGGCGGGCTGTTCGCCTGGCGCCGGTCCGGCGCCGCGCCCGAAGAGAGCTTCGAGATCGTCAAGACCGACGCGGAATGGCGCAAGATCCTGACCGCCGACGAGTTCGCCGTGTTGCGCAACGAGGCGACCGAGCGGGCGTTTACGAGCCCGCTGAACGACGAGAGCCGCGAGGGCGTCTTCGCCTGCGCCGGCTGCAAGCTCGATCTCTATTCTTCGAAGGACAAGTACAAGAGCGGCACCGGCTGGCCGAGCTTCACCCGCAGCCTTCCCGACGCGGTCCGCACCAGGCCCGACCGCAAGCTGATCCTCGAGCGGACGGAGGTCCATTGCCGCCGCTGTGGCGGTCATCTGGGGCACGTGTTCGACGACGGACCGGCGCCGACATACAAGCGCCATTGCCTCAACGGCATCGCACTCGACTTCCGGCCGAAGCAGGCGTGACGGTTCGGTGCGCGTCACTCGATCCGCCGCCAGGCCGAACCGGCGATCCGGGCGGCCAGGTCCGGCAGCCGCCGGATGGCGTCGGCGAGCAGCCCCTCGTCGACGATGCGCCGCGCGCCGCCCGCCCATAGCGATCGCTGGATCTCCCGGCGCCGACGTCGCTCCTCCTCGCCGAGCAGCGGACAGCACTGGGGATTGCGCAACAGGCCGAGCCCGGCGCGGGTCGCGAGCCCGGAAACCAGGATCTGCCGGTCGAGTTCGCGGTTTCCGTCTTCGAAATCGGCCGCCGACGGCTCCGCCGCCGCCTGGTCCGTCTGGTCGAGCATGTCTCATCCTCCATCAGCATCTGCCGAGGAGGACTGGCGCTAAAGTTTCGTGAGTGTCCCGCGTTCGTTGCCGGTCGTTCCGGCCACATCCCGTCTGACGGATACCACCTTGCCGCGGTTCGGCAGGTTGGCGAGGGCGCCAGCCCTTCTCTTAATGTAGGAGGGCTTTGTGCCACGATCCGGGAACGGTTGCAAGCTTCGGGCGGGGCCCTCAGACGTCCAGCGCCCTGGCCGCCAGGTCGCAATCGTCCGGCCGCACGTAGATGACATAGCCGTAGCCGCCCTTGCCGTCGGCGACGCCGGTCGTGGCGAAGACATGGACATTGGCGTCCACCAGCTTCTCGTGCACCGTCGCCAGCGCCCCGACCTCGTCGTCGCCCTGGACCACGAAGGCCTGGTGCGGACCGTCGAGCGGAATGCCGGCCTGCTCGGCGACGTGCCTGAGCAACGTACTGTCGTCAGGAAACACGGTCAGCTGCGTGCGGTCCGGCCCGGCGGGAACCGAGGTGATGGCGACGAGGTTGATCCCCTGGTCGGCGAGTTGCGAGAGCACGTCGAAGCCCAGTCCGGGCGAACCGGCCACCGTGATATAGAAATAATCGATCCGTCGAACCGCGTAGGCCATGCTCGTTTCCTCCCGCATGTCGGCATTT
>Ga0070728_10005668_pt1 | contig 12199 bp, 13 predicted proteins | sample tdDd471_FD_66723 | JGI IMG/M metagenome (GOLD analysis project Ga0070728, IMG submission 66723) | Marine sediment microbial communities from the Atlantic coast under amendment with organic carbon and nitrate - tdDd47.1 | ecosystem: Environmental > Aquatic > Marine > Coastal > Sediment | place...
TATGCTACATAAATCTGGGTTGACAAAATCGGGTTGGGAAGTTTAAAATGTTAAAACATATCGCTGATGAAATCCGCCGTCTGCCTGATTGCGATTTTCATCGGGGCGTTACATCCCTCGCACGAGCCCTTGGAGCTGCCTATCTCCAGGGGCTTTTTTCTACCGGCACAGCCCATAAACATCCTTCAGACACTGAATAAAATTTATTTTTTAAATAAACTTCTTGACATGCCACATTGTGCTGATGTAAAATGAACAGCACTTATGGAATGTTGCCATTCCATTCTCCTTTCAATCCTCTGTGATACCCCCGGAAAACGCAACCCTTTCCGGGGGTTTTCTCCTTCCTCGAACACGCATCCTCAAGCGGTATCGGCACTTTTGCAACCCTAATATTCAAGCTTCCCACCACCGTCCGGCTTTTTTGATTGATTTCAAGAAAAAATTTTAATATTGATAGGTTGTTGTGTGAAAATCGTTTGCTGCCGGACGAGATATCTTCCCCAAAAACATCCGGAATTTGCAATGGATTCGGAGAAAGCGCAGAGCCATCGATTTAAAAAACGCGAATATGCTTAAGAAAATCATATCCAGCGGACAAACCGAAGCAGAGCTGGCGGCGCTCGATGCCGCCATAAAACTTGAGGTCCCACATGGAGGTTGGATTCCAAAAAGAAAATTGACTGAAACCGGCGCGCTTCCAGCAAAGTACAGACTTCAAGAAATGTCCACCCACACGTATTCTGAATGTATTGAACAGAATGTGATCGACTCGAAAGGCACCCTGATACTTTCATGCGGAAAACCGACCGGCAATCTGGATTTTGCCAGAGAAATGACCTTGAAGCACAGACATCAACTGCTCGGTATCGATCTCGATCTAACAAATTTTATTGAGGCCGCCTCCCTTGTTCATGATTGGATTCAATTGAGGCGCATCGATGCGTTGTACGTGACCGGATCCGGTGCAGCCGTAAATCCCGATGTAGGGAATCACACAACTTTTATCGTTGAGAGTGCAATATTATTGGGCCTAATGAATGCCGCCTCCGGTGAGATTGCACGGTTTGGAAAAAAAATATCCGTCTAGGGATTTAACACATAAAAACACCCCGGCTCCTGATATAAATAAGTGTCAACGTCCTGTTCGTAGCCGGCGGGCGCTTTAATACCGGATTCGGAGGATTTCCACCATGGGAAACAAGGATATTGAACTCGGGAAAAATGAAGTCCGTGCCTTTCTATTTGAAATAATCGACAGAATGTCCGAATCAGAAATGCGGCAGCTTTTAAATGAGTTAGAAGAAAGACAAAACAGGGAACGTAGATCGTGTCGTCGAAAAGATTTTCCAACAATGGTCGATTATAATGTGGCGGATCGATATTATCGGGACTTTATTCAAAACATCAGCGAGCGGGGCGTGTTCATCAAAACCACTGAAACCTTTTCGGAAGGTCAAGAAACGTTAATGACCTTCATGTCTCCGGATTATCAAAAACCCTTTAAGATCAAGGGGGAAATTGTTCGTCTCCACCCGGATGGCGTGGGTGTGAAGTTCAAAATAGAAAGTGCGGCGCTGGGGACGGGGTTAAAAAGCTTAATAAAAATGATCCAGAGCGACTAGGAAGCCGTTGCTCACGTTTCTGCTTTATCTTTCCATTCTTCCGCTTTTGAATCCCCAAAAATAATTATTATAAATGCTTATTTCAGTTTTTCATTTTGTTTGCGATCAATTCGGATCAAAAAGTATCCTGAGTGTCCGTTGGCTAGACGCCGTCGGAATCCATCCGTACCTTTTGGTCAAAAATCTTCAAGCCTCTCTGCTATGAGTGGTAAATAACGATAAAGGGGGGTCTATATCGTGACGGATATCTTCATATGGGCACGTTTCGTTTTGCTGGCCGCCAGCGCACTGCTGCTGATCTGGGCCCTGATAAGGTTGAAATCGAACGGGAGTTCCGGGATGGACCAGGCAATTCGAGAGGAGTTCCGTTCTGCTCGCGAAGAATCAGCTCAAGGAGCGAGAAATCTCAGGGAGGAAGTCTCTGCGGGTCAGAAGTCTTCGATGGATACGATGGTAAAGACCATCGGTGAAATGCGCAGGTCACAAAGCGATCAACTGGGATCCATTGCCCGGCGAATTCAGGAAATGACGGCGTCGAATACATCGGGGCTCGAGACCCTTCGAAGCACCATCGATGCACAATTAAAGCACCTTCAGGAGAGTAACGAAAAGAAACTCGATCAGATGCGGGAAACCGTTGATGAAAAATTGCAAAGTACCCTCGAAAAGCGGCTTGGCGAGTCCTTCAAGCTTGTAAGTGAGCGCCTTGAGGCTGTCCAGCACGGGCTGGGTGAGATGCAGAATCTTGCCACAGGGGTGGGTGATCTAAAGCGGATGCTCACGAATGTGAAAGCGCGTGGAACTTGGGGAGAAGTCCAGCTCAGTGCGCTTTTGGAGCAAGTCTTGACACCGGATCAATACGGAAAAAATGTGAATATCAAAGACGGGTCCCAGGAGAGTGTCGAATACGCCATCCGTCTCCCCGGGGGTGACGATGAACCTGAATCTTGTGTCTGGATGCCCATCGACTCAAAGTTTCCCCAGGAAGACTATTTGAGACTGGTGGAGTCTGCGGACGCAGCCGACGCAGACGGCGTGCAGAAAGCTACTGCAGCTCTCATCCGTTCCATACACAATTCAGCCAAAGAGATCCGCGATAAGTATATCGACCCGCCAAAAACGACCGATTTTGCAATCATGTTTCTCCCAACCGAAGGCCTTTACGCAGAGGTCCTTCGACAACCGGGCCAGGTGGAGAAGATTCAGCAGGATTATCGAATTGTGATTGCCGGACCCACCACCCTGTCGGCGATTTTGAACAGTCTGCGGGTCGGTTTTCGTACATTGGCCATAGAGAAGCGGTCCAGTGAGGTTTGGAAGGTTCTGGCGGCCGTAAAGACGGAATTTGGAAAATTCGGGGACATCCTGGGCAAGGTAAAGAAGCAGTTGAAAACAGCTTCTAATACCATAGATCAGACCAAGGTGCGAACCCGAGCCATGGAGCGTAAATTGCGTGCGGTGGAGGAACTCCCGGCAGAAGGGACAACAGAAGTCCTTGAATTGTCCGACACTGGAATCGAAGATACGGCAATGGAGTAAATTCGCTCAATCGGGTTTTTATTTTTGGGTATAAATCAATGCGATAAGGATTTGTGAATTATAATTACCAACGGGGCAGCGATACTGAAGATAAACAACAGTCCTTCATATGAAGTCCAGGCTTCGTAACGACTCTCTCCCTTTTTGCGAACATTTGCGTATTTAGAAAGAAAACCCAGTCCCATCACCAGCCAGAACGTCAGCAGCCCTACCACAATTGTCGGTGTGTTCATCGTTTAAATTAACCCCGTTTTTTTCCATTGAAGATGTGGTATTTCGGTTCGCCATTTTAACCCGAAACTTTCATGCAGAACCCAACACAAGGGCATCATGAGAAATTCGAAACAACAGGTTATAAATCAGCCCCGCGAGTGTATTCACTGCGGCTTGCCGAGTGAAATCTTCAATTTTAAATGAACGATAATATAGAATCGAAGTGTTTTCAAGGACTTTATGGACCGATCATTTAATTGGACGTCCCATAAGAAAGATCCTGTTCGGGGTGCATAAAGTTCAACTCCATGTTGAAATTTGCCTGGGAACAATGTTACTCTATACAGGATAAACCGTGAGAATGGTCTCTGAAAAAACCTTCTCATCTGCTAAATATGTTCGATTCAAAGAAGGTAAAGAATGATATCCACCCATCTGTCTTTGTCTTATCTTTTTCGTGTTCCGCCTGAAAAACAAAACATTGAAATGATCGAAAGTTTTGTTGAAGACGAGACTAAAGAGGACGTATTGGATCCCGAAGCCTATGTCCGCTGCCGCCAATGCCATAATATCATAACACACCTTGCCGAGCGAACCACCGTCCAGGGCTCGCACCAGCATACCTTTGCCAACCCCCATGGAATTGTTTTTGAGATCGGGTGTTTTAGAACTGCCAAAGGGTGCGGTTATGCGGGTCCTTCTTCGGATGAGTTTAGCTGGTTTCCGGGCTATCGCTGGCAAATTGCCGTTTGCCTCCGGTGTTTGATGCATCTTGGATGGCTGTTCGGTTCGCCGGACGCGGACAGTTTTCACGGGTTGATCCTCGATCGCATCCTCACCCGGTAGATTCCATCGGGTTAAGTTCTGCTCAAATGACCCAGGGTTCCAATGACGGCATTAACGGCGTCGTCGATACTCAAGTCCTCGGTGTTGATGATAATGTCATAATTCAGGGGATTCTGGATGTCCTCGTTGAAGTATTTTTTTATAAACGCCTTGCGATCCGATTCCGTTTTCAAAATCCTGGATCTGGCTTCGGCAGCGGCCGCCCCGAACGCCTGGGATACATTTCGGATTCGCGTTTCCAGGGGGGAAATTACTCGGAGACTGATTCTTTTTTCAGGCGGCAGAACAAAATTGGCGCCTCTCCCGACGATAACGGCCCGGCCATGTTTGCCGATGGTGCCGATGATCTTCATGAGATGCTGGAGATACCGGTCCGGCCACAGGTGCCGCTTGTCTACCAGGGACGATATCCACTCTTCGAGGACGGACGCTCCTTTTTCGTCGAGGGTTTCCAGGAGGCGGACGCTGACGTGGGCATTTTCCGCCATTTGGTGGATGAATTCCTGATAAAACAGATCGAATTGAAGCTGTTGGGAAAGACGTTCGCCCAGTATGTTTCCACCACTTCCAGGTTCTCTGGAGATGGTAATCACAGAAATGCGTTCATCGGCTTTTTTCTCTTCCGTTTGTATAATCTGCCATCTTCGCACCTGTTCTTCTATGATCTGTTCGATGGACCGTGTTTTAGGTTTCATGATCCCTCCTTTCTAAGCGCCCACCCCATCATACACAATTATGATATCGGTCTCTCAACAACAGGTCAAGAAAAGAAAAAGGCCGAAAATCCGGGCGAGTTCCCTTTGACATGAGAACGGCTTTATCTTATATTAATTAAAATGATCTTATTATGATGGCTTAAACTTAGGGGATTGAACAGTGCAGGCGCATTATAGGCAAGCTTGTCGAAGATCCCGTTTCCATTCATTTGGCAAGTGCTACGGGTGTAAGTTCGTGGGAATCGACTTCACCGGGGGGCATCCGCGACTTTCGCTCAATTTGGGGTGTAAATTTGTCAACACTCTTCATGAGAAATCCGGGCAAAAGAAAGGAGGGTTGTGCCATGAGAGTTGAAATAAAAAAAATTTTTTGTGCCACCGACATTTCAGACTTTTCCAACCATTCTATCTCTTGGGGTATTGCACTAGCCCAAGAGTTCGGAGCCAAGCTATATGTCTGCCACGTGGTCGACTTCCCCACCAGCATCACATACGGAGATGGGCCCATATTCTTTATGGATCAGCAGGACCTTGCCATCGGTAACGCGCATAAAGAGCTTAAACAGTTAATTGGCGAGGCTCAGATTGAGTGGGAGCCTCTGGTTACCATCGGTCATGCCGCCGATGAAATATCCCGTCTGGCGGAGGAAAAGGGTGCAGATCTCGCCATTTCAGCCACCCACGGCAGATCCGGTCTCAAACGACTGGTTCTCGGTTCGGTGACCGAACGTCTCATGCGCACGCTTCACTGTCCCTTGCTGATCGTTCGCGGTCCGGAGCATAATTTAAATATCCTTTCGGATCAAAAGATAAGCTTTCCAAAGATTCTGGTGGGTTGTGATTTCTCTGAGGATTCTATTCTGGCATTTCAACACGGACTCAGCCTGGCTCAGGAGTTTCAATCCGAACTGCATCTGGTCCACGTGAAAGAGCCGTCTGTATATGTGGACTGGCTCAAGACGTCTGTGGAATATGAAAAAGATATTGAAGATGAGCTGCAGATACGGATCAAAGACAGGCTTAAAAAAATGGTCCCCCAAGAAGCCTGTAACTGGTGCATCCCGGAAACCGCACTTCTGGAGGGTCAGCCACCTGAGGAACTGATCCGCTATGCCAAGGCAAATGAAGTCGCTTTGATTGTTCTGGGTGTCCGGGGGCAAGGTCTTGTGGAGAAACTGTTTGTGGGGTCCACGACGGATCGCGTTGCACGTCAGACGCCGTGTCCGGTTCTCTCCGTGTGTCCGAAAGGTTAGCACACACATTCTTAAAACAATGACGTGGTTTGCCGGATATTTCAAAAGTTCTCAATGGTGCCGGGTGGATTCAAAAGATTCGATGACGCAGAGAATTCGTCAACGACAATAGGAATAAGAGCATCTGGACTGCCAGCACATTTTTCTTCTCGGAGGCATTATGATAAAAACACCGCTGATCCAGGAGCCCCTGCCCGGCCCAAAAGCACGCAAACTGATCGATCAGGATCGGAAATACGTCTCTCCTTCCTATACGCGTTATTATCCTCTGGTGGTTGAAAAAGCCAAGGGCCTTTGGGTCCACGACGTGGACGGCAATATATTTCTGGATTTTACCGCCGGCATCGCTGTTTGCGCCACGGGGCATTGTCATCCCCGGGTGGTCAAGGCTGTCAAAGAGCAGGCCGACCGCCTGTTGCACATGTCCGGGACCGATTTTTACTACAGAGCCCAGATTGCCCTTGCAAAAAAGCTTTCGAGCCTAACTCCGGGAAAAGGCGGAAAAAAGGTTTTTTTTGGGAACTCCGGCGCAGAAGCCGTTGAGGCCGCATTCAAACTGGCCCGATGGCATACGCGGCGTGAATTGAATCTGGCCTTTTACGGGGCTTTTCATGGGCGGACAATGGGGGCACTGTCCCTTACGGCCAGTAGGATCATCCAGAAAAAACACTACAACCCGTTGGTTCCGGGAATCACGCATATCCCCTATGCCTATTGCTATCGGTGCCCCTATAATCTCAAATATCCCGAGTGTGAACTGGGATGTGTCCAATGGGTTGAAGATACCCTTTTCCGAACAACCATACCCCCCGAAGAGGTTGCCGCCATTTTCGTGGAACCGATCCAGGGAGAAGGGGGGTATATCGTGCCGCCGCCTGAATTTCATAAGAAAATGAATAGCATAGCGAAAAAATACGGCATCCTTTATGTGGCCGACGAAGTTCAGTCGGGCATGGGGCGTACGGGAAAAATGTTTGCAATGGAACATTTTGACGTGGATCCGGACCTCACCGCTCTGGCCAAAGGGATCGCTTCGGGCATGCCGTTGGGGGCATTGATCGCAGGGACTGAGATTATGGATTGGGAAGCCGGCTCTCATGCGTCCACCTTCGGCGGCAATCCTGTTTCATGCCGGGCGGCGCTGGCGACCATTGAACTGCTGGAAGAAGGACTTATGAAAAATGCTGCCGATCAGGGGGACTATCTTATGGCAGGGCTCCGGGAACTGCAGCAATCGTACGAATGCATGGGCGATGTCCGGGGCAAAGGGCTGATGGTGGGGGTGGAGTTCGTCAAAGATCGTGAAACCAAAGAACCTGCCAGAACATGGCGGAACGAAATTATTCAAAACGCTTTTCACAAAGGGCTGCTGCTGTTAGGGTGCGGTGAAAACACCATTCGATTTTCTCCCCCCCTGACGGTAACAACCGGAGAGATCGATACCTGTCTGTCCATATTCGATAATGCTGTAAGGGAGATAGCGGGATGAGGGTTATTCGGATGTCGAGTTCGAAGGGGCTTCCGCCCGATTGTAGAATGCCAGGTCCCAATTCTCTACTTCCGGATCATGGCGAAGAATGTAAACGGCATTGTCATCTCCATGAACTTTGAAGTATCGGTGATTGGGTGACAACCATTGATCTTGAACGTCTTTGACCTCAATTTTTCTATTTCCAATAAAGATTCTCCGGGGAGTTTCTTCTCCTCGATACCCGGCATAGCATTCCACTCGAATTTTCATCCTGTGCTCCCAACGGGCCAATAGTTTTGAATTATGTGTAATTTGTAAACTTATGTCTTTCTTTCAAGACAGTAAAGCTATTTTTGTGGATGGATTCATTTTATTCTGTTTTTTTAATAGCCCATCCGTATATTTTGAAAAATTTCTGTTCCATTACGGCCATGACGCGGTTAACCCTAACCCTGCAAAAACAGCAGGGGGGGATTGCAAAAAAAATATAACATTATTATCGGGTTGTTTCCGATCTATCGGGCGTTGCTGATAAGCACTGCACCTGGATTAAAAATTATGAAAAATCGATCGCTTGTTTAAACAGCGTCAGGGTCGACGCATCAATTATGCAGCGGAGTTCATTTGTGTCCCGTCAATCAACCACTTCGACTCCGGGTCAGGACAGTTCCGGCCTGGTCTGGAAAGTCTGCGTAGCAACGTTCTGCCGACTGGTCCTCAATTCTGCACGGCGGTTTGTCTATCCATTTGCGCCGGCGTTGAGCCGTGGGCTGGGGGTGCCGCTGACCGCCATTACGTCCGTCATTGCAGCGAGTCAGTCAACGGCGCTGCTCGGCATGTTCTTTGGTCCTTTTGCCGACCGTTTAGGGTATCGTTTGATGATGCTGGCCGGACTGGGTATGCTGGTGGCAGGAATGTTCGCCGGGGGTTTTTTCCCGTTCTACGGAGTTGTTCTGGTGTCGCTGTTTATCGCCGGCCTTGGGAGAAGTATTTTTGATCCGGCGTTACAGGCGTATGTCAGCGAAAGGGTCCCCTTTCACCGGAGAGGCTTGATCATCGGCCTACTCGAGTTCAGCTGGTCAGGCAGTACACTGGTGGGAATTCCGTTGATCGGCATCCTCATGGAGTATATGGGTTGGCGAGCCCCCTTTTTCGCCATGGGCGGCATCGGTGTGATCTGTATTTTGGCGTTGAGCATTCTGATGCCCAAAGAGGGGAAAAAGCGCATCAAGCATCGGACTGCCGCCGGCTTATGGAATTCCTGGCGACGGTTGGGGCAGGAACGTGCTGCAATGGGGGCCGTTGGTTTTTCTTTTTTTGTCAGCGCAGCCAATGATAATCTTTTCGTCGTTTACGGTGCATGGCTGGAAACGTCTTTCGATCTGAGCCTAGTGGCGCTAGGCCTGGGCACCGGTATCATCGGGGCGGCGGAGTTGTCAGGGGAGGGCTTGACCGCGGCTGTTTCCGACCGCCTGGGGCTGAAACGCTCCATAATCCTGGGGCTGTCCCTGTGTATGGCCAGTTATGGGGTTTTACCCCTGCTGGATCAGACCCTCCCCCAGGCGCTGGGGGGGCTGTTTTTTATTTTTATAACCTTTGAATTTACCATTGTCTCGGCGTTGTCACTCTGTACGGAGCTGCTTCCCGGATCTCGGGCGACCATGATTTCGGCCTTCCTTGCGGCGGCCGGCACCGGGCGGGTGGTCGGCGCGCTGACCGGCGGAGTGGTCTGGTTAAGCGGCGGGATCCTTTTGACCGCCGTTGTTTCTGCTGGTGTGAGCGGTTTGGGCCTTGTGTCCTTGATCTGGGGACTTCGGGGGTGGGGTGAGGGGATAAATGAGCCTGATAATTAATCCAGGGGTTGAGGTTTTTTTAACGTTAAATCGCTCCATGAACAATCTTTTTTTAAACCGTGTAAACTCGTGTATAAGGACTCGTAAAGAAAGAACAGATATCAATACAATAAAAAAATCGGTTGGTTTTCCGACAATATAATTTCTTTCAATGAAAATTTTGGGGCATTCGTCTGTTCTTTCCAACGATCCCTAACACACTCAAACAGTACACGCTTTAAAAAAAGATCATTCATTCCGCTCATGGAGAGGTGTTATAATAAAAAATCCCAGACTGCTTAATTTAACTTGATTGTATGGAAAAATTTTCTTTTTAGCAGCAAAACCGTCCGAAGGCATCCCGAGGAAAAAAGGTTCGGAGAGGCGTTATATCGCATCGCAAAGGAATGCTATTACTAGAGCATTTCTTTGGGGGAAAAAATGTGTTATCAGTGTAACGGCTGTTATGAAAAACCTTTATACACATAACCTGAATGACGCTCTGAGAAAATTGAGGGACGATATTCCACGGATCGTGGACTTGCTGGGACTCCACCGCGGCAAGGAGACGGACACATGGGCCCATATTCTCGACCATAAGCTCCTTGTCCGGCTCTCGCCCGATTTTCCCATAATGGCCACCATCTGCGGCGGCGGCTCTTCGGGAAAGTCGACGCTGTTCAACTCCATTGTGGGTGACCGGCTTTCACCGGTGGGCGGTAGTGCGGGGCTCAATCGCCGCGTTCTCGTGTCCGCCCACGGAGACATCCTCCACCGGCCGGATATTCTTCCCGCCCTGTTTGAACCCTTCGGGCATCGGCCCGCCCGTCTTGAAAACCCGCAGGACCTCACCCTGTCGGGTCCTCCCCTCTATGTATTAAACGACGGGGTTCCCAGGAATCTGGTCCTCATGGACACACCGGACTTCGATACCGGTGCCAAAGGCGTATACATCAACCGGGATGTTACCCGGCAAGCCCTGGAAGCATCCGATATCCTGATATATGTTTTTACCAATTCCAACTACAACAATCGCGAGAACACCGATTTCATCGCCCAGATGCTCACCGGCATCGGCATTCGGAAATGCTTTTTGATTTATCGCGTTTATCCCAGCTTTTCGGACGAAGAGGTTCGAGGGCACGCAATGACCGTTGCCGCCAACTTATACGGCAGCGACGCCTCTCATTATGTCCAGGGTATTTATCGAACGGATGAGGATAATGCCGTGGCGGCCGGGCAAAAATTCATGACGTTGCGGTCCATCGATGAAAAAGATCCGTCGTTTATGGAGGCCCTTACGGCCGTCGATTCCGGCACCATTAGGCTCGAATTGCTGTCCTCTATTTTGAAGGATGTGCTGATCCAGGCCGATGAAATACTTGAATATGCAAAAATCTCCAACCATGAACTGCGCCTTTATCTCGATACGCTGCAGACCGCACAGAGTCATTGTGTTCAAGAAGCGCTGCAGCATTTTCCCATGGATCGGGTGATGAAACGATTTGTTGAGATATGGACGGAAACGGATCCCCCCTATGTCAAGGCCATGCGCAAAACGGGCAGCCTTGTCGAACGCCCCTTTAAAGTACTGGTGGGCACGGCAAAAAAGGTCAAACAGATTTTTTCCGACACCGAAAAACAGACTCCGCCTGCTGATTTTGTCGATCGGGTGGAAGAAGATCTTCTCAAAGCCGTAAACAGCATCCATTCCGCGGCGGTCCATTCAGACATATCCGTCGACGCGCCCCTGAAGGATCCCGTTACCCGGCGAATGCTTGAAACCCTCGAGCAGATCAGGGCCGGCGAGGTCCTCAAAGACACCGAAAGACCGTATACAGAGCCCGGCGAAGAAAAAGGGACCCTGACCTTCTCTGTTTCCGCCCATCCGGTCGTGTTTCAGGAACAGGAAAAATTGCGGAGCATGGATTGGAAATCGGTGCTCGAGTCGATTCTTTCACGCCGGGATGTCATCGTGGAGCTGTCCCACGGAATCGAAATGATCCTGAAAGATCTGGCCAACGGTTACCGAAGTAAAATGGGCATGTGGACCAAGATCCGGCAGATGTTCGCTGCATTTTTGAATGTCGTTCCGGCCACCGCGGCGGTTACGTATATCATTTCAACCGGAGATCCCGTGGGGGCCGTGGGAATCAAGGTCAAGTTGACCGGCCTGTTCGGACTGCATGATCTGTATGCACTGGTTGCGATACCCGCTACCACGGGGCTTAAAAAAGCCGATCAGAACCAACTTGAAGAGATGCTCGGCCCCATTGTGCAAACGTGGTTGAACGACAAGCTCAAGGCGGTACGGGATCTTTTCGAACAGGAAGTCACCGGCGGAATCATACGGGCTGCAACAGATACGCTGGACGCCTCAAACCCGCTGATCCATAGGATCGAAACCCGCATCGATACGTGCAAAAAAGTGATGGTATCCTGATGATTTCAAACCAAAAAACAGAATCAATCAAGGCCCTGGGCAGGATCGAGGGCTTCAAAAATGACGTTCACATGCTTCACCAAGCCATTGACCTGGCGCCCCTATGGCAGCCGGCGGCAGGGCTGAAAAAGCAGTGCAGCGAAGTCCTCCGTATAATGGGGGATCTCGAACAACGGTTCGAGCGCAAGCTCATTGTGACCCTCATCGGTCCGTGCGGATCCGGCAAGTCGACGCTGCTCAATGCGCTGGCTGAAGTCGACG
>Ga0070728_10005670_pt1 | contig 12193 bp, 13 predicted proteins | sample tdDd471_FD_66723 | JGI IMG/M metagenome (GOLD analysis project Ga0070728, IMG submission 66723) | Marine sediment microbial communities from the Atlantic coast under amendment with organic carbon and nitrate - tdDd47.1 | ecosystem: Environmental > Aquatic > Marine > Coastal > Sediment | place...
AATATAAATTTCTTCATAATTAACCCTCCGTCTTTAGATCCGGCGAAACCTAGCGCAGAGCGCTTTGACCAAAAAACCAACAAGGTTGCCAGCAAGCTAGCTTCCTATGTAGTCACCAAGTGACATGAGACAGAGATTCCAGGAAGCGATGCATTCGCATGCTGCCTTTCACCGGACCGTTACAGTTTATATCGTTGAGGTGGGTTTACAAGAATCTTTATCACATGTGGTAGCCGAGGGCGGACTCGAACCGCCACGCCCGAAGGCAAGGGATTTTGAATCCCTCATGTCTACCAATTCCATCACTCGGCCATACATGTCTGTCTTACTAAATTTTAACTGAGGTAATTAATATTTAATTACCTCGCAGTATACTTTCGTATACTTTGGTTCTTGCATCGCCGCCATTGGCGAACGTCTTGATATGCAAGCACCTTTTCAAAATTAACGTCTAGATACGTTTTATTTTGAATCCGGCGTGTCTACCAATTCCACCACTCCGGCATATTGAACTGGTGCTTGATATCAGCAGGGGCGCAAGGATACCCGCAGTTCCGGTCTGCGTCTAGAAAATTCCGGCAACTTCCTCATATGTACTCTAAGAATCGCTACAATGCCGCCCATGCAGGCTTCTGACTTCAATTTTGAGCTCCCGCCGGAGCTGATTGCCAAACAACCGCTGGCTGTTCGTACCGACAGCCGTTTATTGCGGGTGTCTGAGTCTCCGGAGGATCTGCTCTTTACCGATCTGCCCGGATTGCTCCGTGCCGGCGATCTCCTGGTTTTGAATGACACCCGTGTGATTCCTGCACGCCTGTTCGGCACCAAGTCGACGGGCGGCAAGATTGAGGTGCTGCTGGAGCGTGTATTAGAAGACGGATCAGCATTGGTGCAGATGCGCTCAAGCAAGTCGCCCAAGCCCGGAGCTCAGCTGTTGTTCGACAACGGTATCGAGGCTGAACTGCTGCGACGCGAGGATGCTTTCTTTGTGCTGCAGTTTTCGAGACCGGCACTCGAGGTGTTTAATGCATCAGGCCACATGCCGTTGCCACCTTATATAGACCGCGAAGATACATCCGAAGATGCAGAGCGTTATCAAACTGTGTTTGCAAAAGAGCCGGGTGCAGTGGCAGCCCCGACAGCGGGTCTGCATTTTGATGATGCGCTGTTGGATAAGCTGGCAGAGCAGGGCGTCGATTCTGCAAGGGTGACATTGCACGTAGGTGCAGGCACCTTTCAGCCGGTTCGTCAGGATCAGATTGATGCAGCTCAATTGCACAGCGAGCGGGTGCAGGTTACGCAGGCGCTGTGTGACAAAGTTGCTATAACCAAAAAAAATGGCGGACGTGTCGTTGCGGTAGGGACTACGGTGGTGCGTTCGTTGGAAACCGCCGCCGCTGATGGCGCATTACAGCCGTACGATGGTGAGACCCGGTTGTTTATTCAGCCCGGCTACGAGTTCAAAGTGGTTGATGCCATGGTTACCAATTTCCATTTGCCGCAATCATCATTATTAATGCTGGTGAGTGCATTTGCAGGCAAAGAGCGTGTGCTGAATGCATACCGGCACGCTGTTGAACAACAATATCGTTTCTTCAGTTATGGTGATGCGATGTTTCTGGAACGAACAACATGACGAATCAGTTTAAATATGTGTTGCTAGGGACCTCCGGCGCTGCCCGCCGCGGTCGGGTGCATGCGACTCATGGCGAAATCGAGACGCCTGCCTTTATGCCGGTAGGTACTTACGGCACGGTGAAGGCGATGACCCCGGAAGAGGTAAAAGGCCTCGGTGCCGACATCGTATTGGGTAACACTTTTCATTTAATGCTGCGGCCCGGGGATGACATCATCCGCAAGCACGGAGGTCTCCATGATTTTATGAACTGGCACGGCCCCATCCTCACCGACTCCGGTGGCTTTCAAGTGTGGAGTCTCACCTCCCGGCGCAAGTTGACCGAAGAGGGGGTGCATTTCAACGCGCCGACTGACGGCAGCAAAGTGTTTATGAGCCCTGAAGTGTCTATGCAGATGCAGCACGCATTGAATAGCGATATTCAGATGATCTTTGACGAGTGCACCGACTACCCGGCCACCGAAAAAGAAGCCCGCAGCTCCATGGAGTTGTCATTGCGTTGGGGCAAACGTTCGCGGGATGAGTTTTTGAAGCTCGGCAGTGCGGAAAAAGGGAACGCCTTATTTGGCATTGTTCAGGGCGGTATGTACAACGACCTTCGCAGCGAATCTTTAGAGGGTCTTCTGGAGATCGGCTATGAAGGCATGGCGCTGGGCGGCCTGTCTGTCGGAGAGCCCGAGGAAGAGCGCCAGGCTGTGCTTGAGCATATTGTGCCGAAGATGCCCGTCGATAAGCCCCGGTACCTGATGGGTGTGGGTACACCGATGGATATCGTGAACGCGGTTGCCGAAGGTATCGACATGTTTGATTGTGTGATGCCAACCCGCAATGCCCGCAACGGCCACCTGTTTACCGATGACGGGGTGGTACGCATCCGCAATGCCCGTTATCAGGAAGATTTAGGCCCGATTCACCCGGAATGTGAGTGCTATACCTGTAAAAACTACAGCCGCTCCTATCTGCGGCATCTGGACCGCTGCGGCGAAATGCTGGCAGCGAGACTGCATACCATCCATAACCTGCATTACTACCTGAACCTGATGGCCAGAATCCGCGCGGCTATTGAGGCCGACGAGTTTCCGCAGTTCGCGGCCGAATTCCGCAAAAGGCAGGAGACCGGTTCGGTTTCTATGGCATAATTCGCCGCCTTTACGGGGTTGAAACAACGGTTTTGACCCCATATAACTAATTGACACTCAATACTCAGGTCGGACGATATGGACTTCTTTATTTCTAATGCTTACGCCCAGACAGCAGGCGGCGGATCAGATCTTATGGGCTTACTGCCTTTGGTGCTGATCTTTGTAGTTTTTTACTTCTTGTTGATTCGTCCGCAAACGAAACGTCAAAAAGAACATCGCGACATGGTTGCCGCACTTCAGGTGGGTGATGAAGTATCGGCCGCAGGCTTGCTGGGCAAAGTCACCAAAGCCGGTGAGCAGTTCCTGACTGTAGAGATCGCCGACGGTGTCGAAGTCATTCTGCAGCGCCCGACCGTCACCACGGTATTGCCGAAAGGCACACTGAAGTCTGCAAAATCTGGCAAGTCGAAAGGCAAGTCAGGTAAGAAGTCTAAAGACAATTCTGCAGATACTGCAGGCGAGATTTCCGAACAGCCAAAAGCCGACGACTAAAGTCAGTTAGTTAGAAAGGGAAGTTCAGCAACGTGACAGCACCCATTAATCATTATCCGGCCTGGCAGAACCTTCTGATTGCGCTGGTCCTTGCAGTAGCAGCTCTGTTTGCTTTGCCGAATATCTATGGCGAAGATCCCGCGTTACAAATCAGTCTTGAAGACGGTATGTCATTAGATGACAACGCCGTGTTGTCGGTTGAAAGCGTATTGGCGGCAAAGGGTGTAGCGGCTGAGAAGATGTATTCTCTCGACGGCCGGATCATGGTTCACTTCGCCGATGTTGAAGATCAGCTTGCTACCGCTGATCTGCTGCGTGAAGAACTGGGTCGTGGCTACGTTGTTGCATTTACTTTGGCACCGCGCACACCTGCGTGGTTGAGGGCGGCCGGCTTTAAGCCCATGAGCTTAGGACTCGACCTTCGTGGTGGCGTGCATTTCCTGTTTGAAGTCGACATGGATGAGGCGATCACACAACGCCTGAAGGCCTATCAGGAAGAGTTTGATCAGGCCTTAAGAAAAGCACGTATCCGTCGTAACGTCCGCATTGTCGGTGATGTGATTGAGGTGAAGCTCAGCAAGGCTGAAGACCTTGATGCAGCAGAAGAGTTGATCAGCGAATCCGATCCTTTGCTCAGTATTAAACGTGCTGAACGCGGTGGTGATGAGTTGCTGCTGATCAAAATGACCGAAGAGCAGATCAAGGATCGCCAGAACTTTGCTATTCAAAAGAATATTGTCACGTTGCGTAATCGTGTGAATGAACTGGGTGTTGCAGAACCTGTCGTGCAACGGCAGGGCGTTGACCGGATTGTAGTGCAGCTGCCCGGCGTGCAGGACCCTGCTCAGGCGGAGCGTGTACTCGGTGCAACAGCAACGCTTGAGTTCCGCATGGTCTGTGAGAATGAAGACCCTTATGCAGCACAGCGCCGCGGTCGTGCACCTTTAGGCTGTGAATTGTTCAATGAGCGCAATGGTGATCCTGTGTTGCTGAAGCGTGCCACGATCGTTACCGGTGATCAGTTGGTTGATGCAAGTTCCGGCTTTTCCGAAGGTTCGCCTGCGGTGAATGTGCGCCTGAATTCCAAGGGCGGCAATCGCATGCTCGAAACGACCAAGGCAAATCTGAACAAGCCTATGGCTGTTGTCTTTGTAGAGCAGAAGCGCACCTTTGTTGAAATTAAAGGTGAGCTGAAAGACGTCACACGCGTCGAGCGTGAAGTCATCAACATTGCGAATATTCGCGGTGTGTTCAGTACCAGTTTCCAGATTACCGGCCTTGATGTCATGGAAGCACGTGACCTGGCCTTGCTGCTGCGGGCGGGCGCATTATCGGCACCGATCTATAAAGTAGAAGAACGGACGATCGGGCCGAGTCTTGGTCAGGACAATATCGACAAAGGCTTTAGTGCGATAGTTATCGGCTTCCTGCTGGTTGTCGTGTTTATGGTGGTTTACTACCGGGTGTTCGGTCTTATTGCCAATACAGCGTTGTTTGCCAACCTGATTATGATTTCTGCATTGCTGTCGGCGTTGCAGGCATCACTGACCTTGCCGGGTATGGCGGGTATCGTTTTGACGGTGGGTATGGCGGTAGATGCCAACGTGCTCATTTTTGAACGTATTAAAGAAGAGTTACGCAACGGCGTATCGATTCAGGGTGCTATCTCATCCGGTTACGACAAGGCGCTGTCGACTATTGCTGATGCCAACATCACAACGCTGATAGCGGCTGTTGTGTTGTTCGTGTTTGGCACCGGCCCGATTAAAGGCTTTGCGATTACTTTGTCTCTGGGTATTTTGACATCAATGTTTACATCGATTATCGGAACCCGTGCGGTGGTAAATGCCATCTACGGCGGTAAGGAACTCAAGAGTTTGCCGATTGGTTCGGTGTCTAAGCCGGCCGGAGGTGCTTCATGAACGCACCTGCCACAAGTCATATTAATTTCATGGGCCTGCGCCGGATTACCGCAACGGTTTCTGTGGTGCTGATTCTGGTTTCTATCGTCGCACTGCTGACCCGCGGTCTGAACTTCGGCATCGACTTTACCGGTGGTGTACTGCTGGAAGCCGGTTACCCTGAAAGCGCCGACCTGGTGCAAATCAGGCAGACACTGGCGGAAAATGATTTCGGTACCGCTCAGGTGCAGAATTTTGGTACGTCCAAAGATGTGCTGATTCGTTTGCTACCTGTTGAGGGTGTTAACAATGCTCAGTTGGGCGAACAGATTCTCAGTGTGTTACGTGAGACTGAGGAAGGCGTGGAGTTGCGCCGGATCGAGTTCGTCGGGCCGCAGGTAGGTGAAGAACTAACGGAGCAGGGTGGTTTAGCCATGCTGTTCGCGTTGTTGATGATCCTCGCCTACATCATGTTCCGCTTTCAGTGGAAGTTTGCCATTGGCTCCGTCGCTGCATTGGTGCATGACGTGATTATTACGCTGGGTATCTTCTCTTTATTGCAGTTGCCGTTTGATCTGTCGGTGCTTGCCGCATTGCTTGCGGTCATTGGTTACTCGCTGAACGATACCATCGTAGTGTTTGATCGTATTCGTGAGAACTTCCGGGAAGCCCGTGAAGGTTCCGCCGAAAAAATAATGAATACGTCTATTAATCAGATGCTGACCCGAACAGTTGTTACGAGTTTAACAACCTTGCTGGTGTTGCTGGCTTTGGCCCTGCTGGGCGGTGAAGCGGTCAATGGCTTCGCCATTGCACTGATTATTGGTGTTGTGGTTGGTACTTACTCATCTGTATTTACAGCGAGTGCCTGTGCCCTGACTCTGAATGTGACACCGGAAGACCTGATCCCGTCTCTAAAAGACGAAGAGTTCGACGACCTGCCATAAGCAGCCGTTTTTATTGGTGCTTGTCGAGTAGGGCTTTGAGTTCTTCGTGAACTTTGGGTGTGCCGGCGATGATATTGCCGGTTTCCATGTAGTCGCCGTCGTTAGTCAGCGGGCTGACTATGCCGCCGGCTTCGCGGATCATTAAGACGCCGGCAGCCATGTCCCATGGCATCAAGCCGTATTCCCAGAAGCCGTCGATACGACCGGCTGCGAGATAAGCCAGATCCAGTGCGGCAGAGCCCGGGCGTCGTACGCCTGCGGCGTGTCCCATAACATCACGGAACATTGAGAGATATGTTTCAAGATAGGCTTCGCTGCTGCGGTAAGGGAAGCCCGTACCGATTAATGAGCCATCGAGTTCGCGTGCTTTGCTGACACGAATGCGGCGACCGTCAACGGTGGCACCTTGGCCGCGTGATGCGGTAAACAGTTCGTCACGTGTAGGGTCGTAGATAACCCCTATCGATAAACGGCCTTTAACCTGCAGGGCAATAGAGACTGCAAACTGAGGAAAGCCGTGAATAAAATTGGTAGTGCCGTCGAGAGGATCAATGATCCAGACATAGTCTTTATTGGTGCCTTCGATCTCGCCGGATTCTTCACCCAGAAAGCAGTGGTCAGGATAGCGCTGCTGAATCAGCTCGATAATGGCTTGTTCTGCACGTTCATCGACCTGAGTCACAAATTCGTTGCGAGCCTTAGCCTGGACTTTCAGCCGGTCGAGTTGACCGAACTGACGAATGATGATGTTGCCTGCTTTGCGGGCAGCTTCAACGGCGGTATTTAGTAAGGCTTGCATGATTAATTAGCTGTATTTTTAGACAATTAGGCTGTCGAGGGCGGGTAGAATAGCAAAGCCTGACCCTTGGGCGTGAACAATTTATAACTATTTATTAAGGATTGAACCCGATGTCTCCGATTCGCTTCGTGCTTTTCCACCCGTCTCACCCCGGTAATATTGGTGCGGCTGCTCGTGCGATAAAGACTATGGGCTATACCGATCTGGTGCTGGTGAACCCCGAAAAGGAGCACCCGCATCCTGAAGCCAGGGCCCGTTCATCCCACGCCCTCGACGTTTTGCTCAATGCCAGAGTGGTAAGCACTCTGGCTGAAGCGGTTGAAGACTGTGCGTTGGTGGTCGGCGCAAGTGCCCGGCGGCGTCGCCTGAACTGGCCGGAATACAATCCGCGTGAGTGTGCCGAAGAGATGATGCGGGTCACCTCGACAACAGACGAAGACGGCAAGCCGATGCCGGTGGCGATTATCTGCGGTAATGAGAAATACGGTCTGACTAATGATGAGTTGAACCTGTGTAATGCATTGGTATATATCCCCACCAATAAAGACTACAACTCGCTCAATCTTGCTGCCGCAGTTCAGTTGCTGGCGTACGAGATGCGCATGGCGGAAGACATTAAAGAAGATCTTCCCGAGCATGATCATCGCCCGGCAACATCCGTAGAAATGGAAATGCTGTATGAGCATCTTGAGCGCGTAATTATTGCCAGTGGCTTTCTGAATCCTGACAATCCGCGGAACCTCATGCGTCGTTTGCGCCGTTTGTTTAATCGTGCTCATCTTGATGAAAACGAGCTGAATATTATGCGCGGTATTCTCACTTCATTAGCGCCCGGTTCGGGTAATAAGGACTGGGAACCGGCTGCCCTTAACGGGACTGATGGCGACAGTGCAGAGGATGTGAAGGAATAGCCCGCCCGGGTTGTCAGGCACAGATGAAGAACACCACCACCAACACGATATATCTGGATAACGCAGCAACCACGCCCGTTGACCCGCGGGTAGCCGCGTGCATGACGGATTGTCTGCAGAGTGATGCGGCCTTTGGTAATCCGGCGGCTTCGAATCACGATTTTGGTGTTGCTGCTGATGCATTGATAGAGCAGGCACGGGGTCATGTTGCGGCATTAATCGGTGGTGTGCCTGAGGGTGTTGTCTGGACATCGGGCGCGACCGAAAGCGACAACCTGGCGATTCTGGGTACTGCCCGGTTCAGGGAGATGCAGGGCCGCCATGTCATTAGTTCGTTAACCGAACACAGTGCTGTTATAGGCGCCTGTCACAAGCTCGAGTCCGAGGGCTTTATGGTGAGCCTGTTGCATCCGGACGGGCGCGGTGTGATTGATCCGCAACAGGTGATTGACGCTATTCATGATGAGACGACGTTGGTTTCGATCATGCACGCGAACAATGAAACGGGTGTTGTTCAGGATGTTGCCGCGATAGGGAAAATCTGTCGCGAACGTGATGTTTTATTTCATGTGGATGCTGCCCAGAGTGCCGGACGATTACCTATCGACGTAGAGAAGATGAATATCGATTTGTTGTCTCTGAGTGGCCACAAACTTTATGGTCCGAAAGGCATTGGTGTGTTGTACATGAACCGCGAGCGCATCAGTCGTGTTGACCCGTTAATGTTCGGGGGAGGGCACGAGCGGGGCTTGCGTCCCGGGACGCTGCCGACGCATCAGATTGCCGGTATGGGCAAGGCATTTGAAATTGCTGCCGGAGAGATGGACGCAGATGTATTAAGGGTTGCCGGGCTGCGTGAACAACTGTGGCAGGGGCTCAGTGCGATACCCGGAATTATTCGTAATTCAGAGGGTGCCGATACTTTGTGCAGCATTCTGAGCGTCACCGTGCCGGATGTTGAAGGCGAGAGTTTGCTGTTGGCTTTGCGCGGATTGGCCGTCGCCAGCGGTTCAGCCTGTAATTCAGCCAATGATGAGGCTTCCTACGTGATGCGGGCTCTGGGGCATTCAGACCAGTTGGCTCAAAGTACCATCCGTCTCAGTCTGGGCCGGTTTAATACGGAAGAGGATGTTCTGGCTGCTGTGTCTTTATTTGCAGAAGCAGTGCATCGCTTGCGCAGCATAGCCGGCACTCAGGTAGTTTAGATAGAAATGCAGTATTCATCACAAGTTATTGAATTATTTGACGAAGCTTACGGCGCCTTGATGTCGGAGGACGTCGCCGCTGCCGCGGTAGGAACGGCCGGAGAGCGGGCGCAGGGTTGCCGGATCCGCTTTTATCTGGTGGCTGAAAACGGTCTGATTAAGCGCCTCAGATATCAGGCGTATGCCTGTCCTTCGATCATTGCTGCCTGTAGCCGTGTTGTTAAAGACCTTGAGGGTGGTGAATTGTCGGCTATCGGGACGCTGGAACCTGCAGATTTGATGGCTTTGCTAGAGATACCGACCGAAAAAGCGGGTAAAATGTTGATCCTGCAGGATGCCCTGCAGGAAAGCTGTCGTGCTGCAAAAGCGGCTGACTAGGCTTTACCGGCTCTGGTACCGGTAGCCATACTGTTTGAGCGTTGTTGTGATGACGCTCGGGCAGCAACGGAAATCATTAAAAGAAGCTGAGCTATGGCAATTACATTGACTGAAAGTGCCGCTGACCGTGTGCGCCACTATCTTAAAGACCGGGCTTCCGGCATTGGCTTGCGCCTGGGTATTTCTAAAACCGGTTGTAACGGTTTTGCTTATGTCGTGAATTACGCCGAGAGCATCGAGGCCAATGACGTGGTGTTCGAGGAGTCGGGCGTCAAGATTGTGGTCGACAACGAGGCTTTAGAACTGATCGACGGTACCGAAGTCGATTTTGTTAAAGAGGGGCTGAACGAAGCGTTTAAGTTCCGCAATCCAAAAGCGGCCGGTGAGTGCGGCTGTGGAGAAAGTTTTAGCGTCTGAGTGCCTTGGGTACCGGATGCGTTGTGTAAGTATTTTTTAACCGGTTTTGTGAACCAACTATTAAATCAGGAATAACAATGTCCACTGAAAGAACCCTTTCTATTATCAAGCCCGATGGTGTGCAGAAGAACCTCATCGGTGAAATTTATGGCCGCTTCGAGAAAGCAGGTCTGCAGATTGTCGGCGCCAAAATGGTGCACCTTTCTAAAGAACAGGCGCAGGGTTTTTATGCCGTGCATGCTGAGCGTCCTTTCTACAACGACCTGGTTGAATACATGACTTCAGGTCCGGTTGTTGTATCTGCACTCGAAGGCGCAAATGCCATCGCCCTGCATCGTGAGCTAATGGGTGCGACTAACCCTGCTGAAGCTGATGCCGGCACTATTCGTGCTGACTTTGCTGACAGCATTGAAGAGAATATTTGTCACGGCTCCGACGGACCGGATACTGCTGCTCAGGAGATTGAGTTTTTCTTCGGCAGTGACGGCGTTTGCCCGCGTACGCGTTAATAAAAACCGGGGCGTAACGTAACGCTCCCGGCTTTTTCTATTACATACCTCTAATGTCAGCAGAACCAGTAAATCTTCTCGGACTGCCCCGCAAGGATCTTGAGGGCTTTTTTGCCGACATGAATGAAAAGCCTTTCAGGGCTCGTCAGGTCATGCGCTGGGTTTACCAGAATGATGTGCTTGAGCCCGAGGGTATGACCGACCTGAGTCAAAAGCTCCGCGATAGCCTGGAAGGGCATGTGGAGTTTGCTTTGCCGCCTGTCAGTAAAATGCAGCGCTCAACCGACGGCACTATTAAATGGGCTATTGATGTCGGCAACGGTCAGGATATTGAAACTGTTTTTATTCCTGAAAAAAGTCGGGGCACCTTATGTGTATCGTCGCAGGTCGGTTGTGCGATGGATTGCCCATTCTGTGCAACCGGGCGTCAGGGTTTTAACAGGAATCTGTCGGCTGCCGAGATTATCGGGCAGGTGGTCATTGCTCAGCGCCAGCTTGATCAGGATGGCAAAGATCAGCGTGTCACCAATGTTGTTTTTATGGGTATGGGTGAGCCGCTGGCCAATATTCGTGAGTTGACCCGGGTATGCGATGTATTAACCGATGATCTCGGTTTTGCTTTGTCCCGTCGTCGCGTGACGGTAAGTACGTCGGGCCTGGTTCCGCAGATTCGCAAGCTGTCTCAAAGTTCGAATGTGGCGCTCGCAATTTCTTTGCATGCTGCCAACAACGAATTGAGAAATGAGTTGGTGCCGATTAATCGTCGTCATCCTATCGAAGAATTGCTGGATGCATGTTGGGATTACGCACGTGATACAAATGCTAAGGCGATTACTTTTGAGTACATCATGTTGAAAGATGTAAACGACTCGTTGCAGGATGCCAGAGACCTGGCGCGTTTGCTCAAAGGGCGTCCGGCGAAAGTAAATTTGATTCCTTTTAACCCCGTGGACGGTATTATCTATGACCGTACCGAGCAATCGGTAATTGACGCTTTCAGGAAGGTGCTGCTTGATCAGGGCATTATTGCTGTGACCCGTCGTCCCCGTGGTGATGATATAGATGCAGCCTGTGGCCAGTTGGCCGGGCAGTTGGACAATAAAGTCCGTGTACCTTTAGCGAAGAAACTTGTGCATATGGTGAAACAAGCATGATTAGAATTTTTGTCAGTCTTTTGCTTTTGGTTAGTTTGTCGGCCTGTGTGACGACGACGAAGAGCGGCAACGAAGTGTTGAAGGCTCCTGATTTATCAGAGGCGGCGCAGCTAAACTTGCAGTTGGGTGTTTCCTACTACCAGCAAGGTAGTTTGCAGGCAGCCCGTGAAAAGCTTGAGAAGGCGATTGAGCAGAAGCCGGATTTGGCAGCGGCTCATCGTGTTTTAGGCCTTGTTTATCAGCAGATGGGCGACCTGGATGAGGCTGAAGCCGAATACCGCGAGGCGTTAAACCTTTCTCCCAAAGACCCCGATACGCTGAATGATTACGCGGCGTTTTTGTGTTTCGAAAGGGGCAAGGTCCGCGCAGGCCTTAAGTACTTTGATGATGCAATTGCGATACCTCTGAATGATAACCGTGCAATGCTGTTTTCTAATGCATCAAACTGTGCGGCTAGAAAAGATCTGGAAAAAGCCGAGGCTTATCTGAGAGCAGGTTTGTCGCAGAACCCTGAAAACATATTGATTATGGCGCAATTGGGCGACATCTCTTATCGTCAGGAGCAATATCTGCAGGCGCGCATCTTTATCGAGCGGGCGATGCAAATGAGTGATGCGCCGTCGGCATCCTTGTTGTATCTGGCAGCAAAGACAGAAGACGCTCTTGGCAACATGCAGGATGCCCGGAATTATAAAGACGAAC
>Ga0070728_10005671_pt1 | contig 12193 bp, 8 predicted proteins | sample tdDd471_FD_66723 | JGI IMG/M metagenome (GOLD analysis project Ga0070728, IMG submission 66723) | Marine sediment microbial communities from the Atlantic coast under amendment with organic carbon and nitrate - tdDd47.1 | ecosystem: Environmental > Aquatic > Marine > Coastal > Sediment | place...
GAGATAACTTCCACCTTGAGCCGTGTGTCGTAGACCCGAATGGTGAAAACATAGATGGTTATGGGTCTGGAGACTTTACACTCTCCGGTAGAGGGACCTGTGTGTACTTCACCTACATAGAGGATAAGTGGCAGATAACCTCGCTCACTCCTTCCAGTGCTGTACTGAAAGACTCCGACACAGGTGCTGCTCAACTTCCTGCAGGTACTGCAGCTCAGAGGCCTGGCACTCCTGCATCTGGTATGCTCAGGTTCAACGATGATGATGATACCTTTGAAGGGTATGACGGTACTGAGTGGGGAGCTATAGGTGGTGGTGGTGGGGGTGGGGGTGGACTCGCATGGTCTGGACCTTACCCTCAGGACGTAGAATCAGGCACCATAGTTGCTAATAGTTACTACCTAGTAACCTTCCAGATCACTGAATACACCTCCGGTTCTGTAACTCCTACAGTGGGTGGAACCTCAGGGACCGCACGTAATGCAGTTGGTGTCTGGCAAGAGGTTATACAAGCTACGAACACTAATGCCTTTGCATTCAGTGAGTCTAGCTTTGTAGGTACCTACGGGACTGCCACAGTCTTTGAGGTAACTGACAGTTCTGGCTCTGCCTACGTGGATGTAGATGCTGAGGATACAAATGGATACTCGTTGAGATGGGGAGTGACCCTCGTGTTACCTGCCAGCCCTACAGATAATCTGCAAGTGGGCTTCAAGGATCATGACAATAGCTTCCATACGGTGCCTAGTTACATAGACCCCAATGGTAATGAGGTTGAGGGCGAAGGTACTGGACTCATTAAGCTGGACTCGAAGGGTCAGGCAGGGGTTCTTACTTACATAGACGATAGGTGGCTGTATACTGATAGTACACCTTTTGCACCTGTAGTCGGTAAGCCTCTGATGCATGTACAGGATATACAGCCAGAAGACACAGCAGGCCAGTCACTAATCGTAGGAGATACCACAAGGAACCTGACCAGTGTGATAGTAAATGAAATTTCTGGTGCTTCTCTGGTAAACAATACTGTTACGCTACCTGCTGGCGAGTATTGGATTGAAGCCGAAGCAGCGGTGAATTGCATTAACACTGCTGCTAATGATGGCTTCAGGAACTTCATTGAGGTTGATGGAGTTAAGGTACTCTCAAGTAATTCAAGTAACGTATCCTACCACAACGCTGTCGATGCCAGTATTTCTGGACGGTTGGTACTTACCGAAGCATCTGATATAACCATAGTCACCACATCTAAGTCATCTGTTCCTACAGCTGGGAAACCTAATGACATAACAGGGCAACCGGAGAAGTACGCAGACCTACGCATCTGGCAGATCGACAGGGACATCCAGAAGTATACTGTCAGTGATCCAGAGAAGTACCTGAAGAAGCCTTTGTTCAGAGCAGAACACATTACAGCTAGTGCTCCGTACATACTGCCCACGGGTACATCAGATATTGTGTACAACACGACACCTGTGAATGAGATACCAGGAGCATCTTTAAGTGGTTCTTTGATTACGCTGCCTGCTGGTGAGTACGAGATTCAGGTTGTTAATCCGAGGCATGGAACAAACAGAGGTACTGTTTGGATAGCCGATTCGTCAAACAATATACTATCTCCACAGTTAGGCGCGTCTGATGGTACTTTCTACGTAACATTTAGCCATCGTCTCGTTCTAGCTTCTGAAACAACTATTAAAGTCAGGAAAAATATCGGTGCAACAGCCTCTGATCTTGATGTTCTTACTGGGACACTAGTAGAGCAGATCAGCATCTGGCAGAATGATGCAGTCATGGAGGATTCTATCATCTCCGTGCCTAATCCTGACAAGTGGCTCAAGCAGCCCATGTTGCAAGTGGCTCACATTGAACCCTCTGCAACAGATGGTGGTACCTCAGTTTCTGGTGACAACACTAGAACCCTCAATACCGTAATCACCAACGAGATTACTGGTGCTTCATTAAGTTCCAATCAGGTAACTCTACCGGCTGGGGAATACTGGTGTGAAATTGATGCGAGTGCTAGTGGTAGTACGGACCCTTTGCAGGGCCAGCTGTTAGACGCAAGTGATGATTCGGTCCTGTTAACAGGTATACCTGTAAGGCCTGAGGCGTTCAAAAACCAGACAGTTACTATATCTGGCAAACTCACATTCTCGACAGCAACCGCAGTATACATCAACACTTACATTGGTGGTAGTGGGGTAGCGGATACTGGACTCGGATATCCTGCAGGTTCAGGGGAAGATAACCGTTACGTTGTAGCAAACTTCTGGAGACTAGACGCAGTAGTCCAGCAGCCTAGAATCCATAAGCAAGCTAACACTGCTATCTCAGGTGCTTATGTAACTGGTGATATCTTTGGTGGTGAATTGATCTATAGCACTGCCTCAGCCTTCAACGTGGCACCTGTTAGTTGTATGTCTGATGATTTGACTACAGCACTGTTCATCAACACGCAGACTGGAGTCACCATGACCTCTCCAGCTATCAACACGATCTACAATGTGTTCATCGTGAAGTACACTGGAGATACATACGGTATAGAGTACGATACAGATATAGATGGTGCAAATCTTCCAGGCACTGTAGTTGCTCAAAGGTGGCTAGGTGTTATATGGATAGACTCTAGTGGTGACATTATAAAGTTTAAGCAGAATCAGGATTTTGTCCGGTTCCTGAGTCCTGGCGATACTAAGATAGGCTCTGGGTTTACAAGTGCAAACTGGACAGCACTGGATATATCTATACTCCCAACCGCTAGGATCAGAGAAATTCATTTCCTGCCTGTATCAGACACCGCATCAGCAACAACTATGAGTTGGGGGTGGAGCAACTCTGAGAATATGAGTGATGGTTCTTCTCAAACTGCTACCACAACAAACATCAGTGACGGGTATACTACTAGCAGATTTTCGACTAACTGGACAATAGTCCCACTGAGTGCTCCAACGACTTTGTATATTAGAGAGCATGGTTCTTATGCTGGCAGTGTATCTGCTTGGGGCCTTAAGCTTAAACGATAAAGGAGATTAACTATGAGTAGAGTTCAAGATGTATTCGGTGGGTCTCCTAAGACTGTGCTGAATAAACCGTTCATGCATGTACAAAATCGACAGGCCCAAAACACTGCTAGAGGCTCTTCTTCTGCAGGAGCTAATGATCGCTCTTTTAATACTACGTTGGTTAACGAAATACCTGGAGCCGTAGTAAGTGATCCCTATATCAGCCTGCCTGCGGGAGTTTACTATGTTGAAGGCATGGTCCCAGGACAAGATACTGAAATGTACAGGGCCGAGGTACATGATGATGGTGGCACTCAGTTGCTAATAGGACCAAACCGGTACATAGCTGGAGCCTCCCATTCTTCATCGGCTAAGGTAGCTGGGCAGATAACACTGTCGTCAACGGCTAATATTAAATTGGTTTCTAGGCATGGAAAGGCACTTGCTGCTTCTGGACTAGGGACACCTTTCAATCAGCCTGTAGAAGTTTATGAAGATTTTAGAATCTGGAAGCTCGATGAGGCCATTGAGACCGTAGTCAAGCAGAACCCTCTGTACAAAGAGATCAGACCTCTGATGCATGTGCAGTACCAAGAAAATATTGGCGTAGTTGGTGACACAGTACCGAGTGGGCTTGGAAGACGGCCACTGAACACTACTTTGATCAATGAGATTTCCGGTGCCTCATTATCTTCTGAGGTTATCACTTTGCCAGCTGGTGAGTACGAGATAGATGCTACCACCGTGTTAAGAGCCGGTGCAGCCGATGCTGCAAGATACACATCCACCGGAATCAAAAGAGACTCCGATGATGTAACACTTTTACGGGGATTGAACGCTGGGCCAAGGAATGCCCATGAGATGCACCATGCAATAACATCAGGTAGGTTCACCCTTTCGGTTGAAACCGATGTCTACCTCTATACGTATACAACTGCTGCATCGCAGACCATAGCTGCTTGCAGTGAGACAGGATCAAATGAAGTCTACGCTGACGTACGCATCTGGAGAGTTGACGCACTGAAGACCATAGAGTCCTACGGTGACTCAGAGCTTACACTGGCTAGGCCTTTTATGCATGTGCAGGATCAGAAGACTAATGGTACTAGTGGAGGAGCTTCAGTAACTAGTTCGCAACTTAGAGATTTAAATACTGTACTTACTAATGAGATCAGTGGAGCATCTTTAAGTTCAGATGAGATTACACTGCCTGCTGGAGAATACTATATAGAAGCCTACTCACAATGTTACAATACATCCGGAAACAGGCTTTTGATAGAGGACACATCATCAACTCAGTTACTGTTAGGTACATCAATATATGCACACCCTACAGGAGTAGCAAGGAGTGTTCCAGTTTCAGGTAGAGTAACATTAGCTTCCACCACAGTGATACGAGTAAGGCACTATACACAAGCAGTCTCCGCTAATGGTCTTGGAGTACCGGAAGCTTCTACACTGAGTGATGATGAAGTCTACACGGATATTAAGATATGGCAGATAGACGCAGTTACCCAGACTCCAGTACTGATAAATGATAAACTCTACCCACTGCCAGGAAACACTATAGTCACTGGCAATATGCATGGGCTTGAGTATGCCTACAATGGAACCAGTAGTGTCACAGTACAGCCTGGAATCTGCATGGACTCTCTGAATAAGGAGATACTCTGCTTACCTAGTGCTGTGAACGTTACGATAGGCACTACGATCAATGAGATATACAATCTGTTTATCTGCAAGACCTCGGCTGGTGCTGTCAGTGTACAGACGGACACCGATGTTAACGGTGCGAATCTGACAGGGACCTATGATTACTTCAGGTGGATAGGGTTTGTAGCTACGAATAGCTCTGGGAATGTATATGAGTTTAACACTAAAGAAGACTACGTGTCATATCCATTAAGCACTTCCGCACCCAGTCTTGGTACAGTATCAGGAACTACTACCTTTGATATATCAACAGTACTGCCAGCAGGGAGAATTGCTATGCTTCTCCCAGCGAGTATAGGACAGAACACAGGTAAGCTCACCCATTGGTATAATACCAGTGATGCCACTGATAAACTTTCTTATCAGAATTCCTACTATGGTTTTTCAACTTTATGGCTAGTTCCAGATGATGATAAGATTAAAGTTTTGGCTAGTGGATGGACACCAGTGGTTTACGTAGCTGGGGTCAAACTCAGACGATAAAGGAGAATCAAATGAAATACGCATGGATTGAAGGAACAGAAATAGTACAGGAGGAAGTCTTTGATGAGTTCGGTGAACCATTTGATCCTCCTCAGTATCAAGACGTAGAGGTACCTAGCGGTGACGGTTCTGTAACTGGGCTTAATAGAGGTGCTCAGGAAGGAGAGTCTGAAGGTAACACCACTCCTCAACATCTAGTCTGGGGGATGGACAATGACTTCTACTCTGTCATAGACTATGAGTTCATGGCTAAGACAGAACAGGAAGTACAGGCTATTAGAGACCAGAGAGAAGCTGATCGTATTGCAGAGGAAGAAGCTAGAGCTGCTGAAGTGGTCAGGGTAGAAGACTTAGCTACTGATGGTGACACTGAGAACTTTAAGAAGTACACTAAAGAGCAAGTAGACTCTTACCTTGATAACCAGTATGATCCTTCAGGATACCAAGCAGCTAGAGAAGACTTCGATAACGCAGCTGATAATGCTGAACTGAAGATAGCTATCGGACTCATGTTTGACGAGGTGATTGCACTCATGCAAGGCTCTAAGAACGTGGATCAGAAGATCGCTAAGAACCTTGTGGCAGTCCTTGCGGTAGTTGATGATCAGTTGGTACCGTGATAAGGTTGAAATAATAGTAAAGACATAAAGAATATTAATGAGGAATTAACATGCCTGATGAATTTGGAAACCCGTTGCCAGGAGAGGAAGAAACCTTTGTAGTTGAAGAGGAAGAAACCACTGCTCCTGACCCTACAGCTTTAGATACAGGTGATGGCACTACGACTCCTCCTGTGGACGATGGTACTGCTCTCGCACCTCCGGTAGAGGAAGGGGATGGTTCTAGTGGGCCTGGAGACTCTTATAGGGATGCTGCTACCGATATAACCACAAGAGATACAGGTTCATACTCTGGCTATAATAATCCAAGTGAGAATGTTGACACACTGCGCGGAGAGGTCGGAGGGGTAGAGGAGTACATGACTCCCGAGACTACCGTAGCTGGTCAGTTGGAAAGATTGCTTGGTCGTGAGTCTGGTCTTGAGCAGCAAGCTAGAGTAAGTGCCAGGGAGAAAGCCAGTGCTCTCGGTATGATGTCCTCTAGTGCTGCCATAGGTGCTACCCGCAGAGCTTCTGTAGAGGCACTCTCTCCTATAGCTGCTAAAGATGCTGAGACTGCTAAGCAATTCCAACAGCAGAAACAGCAAGCTCAGAATGAGATAACTAAGATACAGGTAGAGGCAGAGGTATCCGGTTCTCTTACCCAGCAGAAAGCTCAGATCACTGAAGAGTCTAAGCGTATCGACCAAGAGTGGCAAGCTATTATGACTGGTCTTGATGCGGAGTCTAAAGAATACTTCCAGAATATGCAGCAAGATTTCCAAGAGAAGATGACTAACTTAGAAGCTGATGTCAAGAGGGAGTTGACTCAGATGGGTATCGATGCTGAGGTAGAGCAGATGATCTTGAACCAGGGACATGAGTCTCTCAACAACTACCAGATCACTGTTCAGCAACTCCTGGCTAACGATGCCTTCTTAGATAACTTCGCTGGAGATAAAACAGCTATGCATGGGCTGTTCAATGATTTGTTCCAGACTGTAGAATCTGATATGATACTAGCAGCTAAGTCTACAGGTGTATATGATGAGCTTGAGCCTTATATAACTGAGATGGCAGCAGACAACACATGGTAAGCTTTCACTACGAGAAGTTCGACACTTATAACTTTGCTAAGGTCGAAGAAGATTTAAAGAAGAACCACGATGAATCCTGTCCCTTACCTTGGGACATGGATATAGATGTATGGACACTCATCGGTTCGGATACTGCCTGGATAGAAGATGACGGAGTGATAGTAGGGTATTGCTTACTACGCATCATAAACCACCATCACTATGGAAAGCAGGTAGCTATCTCAGAAGTACTGTACGTTAGGCCAGAGTACAGAGGGAAGACTTCAATAATGTTTCTGAGATACATTGAAGATGAGGTTAAATCCAGAGGAGCTAAGGGGTTATTCCAGGCATCCTCATCTAAGAAAGATATATCGAAACTGATGCAGCGGGAGGGTTATTACCCAACCGAAACTGTTTATTTTAAGGAGCTTTAACATGGGTATTGAATTAGGCTTAGTAGGTATAGGCACAGCTATCATGGGATCGTTTGGTGCTGGTGCTGCAGCGTTTGCAACTACTACGTTAGGAACGGTAGTAGCAGGAGCTATAGGTGGTGCTCTTGTGGGTGCTGCGATAGGTGGCCTGACTGCAGCTGTTATGGGTGGAGACATAATGAAGGGTGTCCTATTCGGTGCCGTTGGTGGAGCTGTAACTGGTGGACTTGGTGGATACTTCCAAGCAGGGAATGCTGCTCTCAGTGGTCAAGGTATGGCAGTGCAAGGAATGGACTCTGCAGGTTACATGACCCAGCATGTCGTTGGAAATGCAGGGGCAGTAGCTGAGGCAGGTAGAACCGGTATAGGTGCTGCTCTCCAGACCACTGGTACTAATCTCATGAAAGAGTACGGAGGAGATATCGTCAAAGGTGTCGCTGGCAACATCATGAAGATGAAGGAGATGGACAAGGAACAGAAGATATGGCTTGAGCAAGCTAAGGTTAAGCATGACTACGACATAGCAGCTGCTAGAGAGAAAGCTAAACTCACCGCTAAGTACGGTGGTGGAGGTGGTGGTGGTGGAGGTGGGGGCCAAGAAGTACCCTACATGGACATCGAGCGTATCCGTCAGCAGACTGAGCGAGAGAAGCTTGCAGAACAGCGTAGACAGTTCAACTTACAGTCTGGTGAACGTAAGCAAGCCAGAGCTGATCTTATAGGTAAAGAAGAAGATCGACAGGCACTCTTCAAAGGGTACCAGGGTAGAGGAGCTGGAGCTGGAGAAGGTGGCGAGGGTGATACAGGTATCTACCAGGCCAGGCAGGAAGATGCTCTTGCAGCTGTCGAAGGAGGCCAGCCACTTACCGGAGGTGGTGCTGTACAGACTGCAGTAGGTTCTGAAAACTTAGCTCTTGCACTGCAGGATCAAGATACAATGGACGCTATGGTAGCTAACGGAGAAGCTAGGGAAGAGGCACTAGCTAGAGAACCACGACCTGAAGAAGAGGAGGTCAGATAATGGATAGGGCTACTAGACTTTCAATGAGGTCTCAAGGTGACCGTGGCAGAGATGCTGCAGGACAGAGAGCTGCTGTAACAGGGAATGACTCTGCAGCTACAGCTATGAGGAATGCCAGATCAAGAGATGTATCTCAGCAGATGTCCTCCAAGTACTACGAAGATGCTGGATTCCGTATGACTGGGGATCAGTACAAGGAGTACCAGGGCAGGTACTCTAAATGGGATAAGGATTTACAAAAGAAACAATCACAGCTGAACAAAGCTAAACAGCAGATAGGACAAGCTAGATCAGCTCTTGACAAAGAGAAAGCTGCTAGAGAGAAAGAGATCAATACTGCTATAGGTAGACTCGAGACTGCAGAAGACAGACTAAGGAAGCAGAACATACCTTCTCTTGACGAGCAGTGGAGGCAGACTCAGAAGAGGTGGAACAGTCAGATACGTATTGTTGACTCAAGTGGCAAGAATGTACAGAGGGTTATCAAAGTGCCTCGACAGGCTATAGCAAAGACTGCAGAAGAGCTTAGAGCAGGGGGATACGTAACAGCTATCCACGATAAAGGAAACTCTCTTAACGTATCTGTAAAGCACAGCTCCGGTAGGATCAGAGGTCAGGAGCTTCACGACATGTTCAACCAGTCTATGCATCAGGCTAAAGCAGATTGGTATAAAGAGTCAGCTCCTATATACAGAAGGTCAGTGCAGGAAGCTCAGAGAGCTTTCGACAGACAAGCTAAAGAGATTAGAGCAGGTTATGGTCAACTTAATAAGACCCGTTCTAGCCTGATAGCTCAGTATCAGGAACGACTTGGTGGCTTGCAGAGCCAAGCCTCTGATATAAAGGTAGGGATAAAAGGAATTAACCACGCAAGATCAGACTATCAAAAACAAATAGATCAGCAGAAAGCCGAATACGAAGCTAAGAGAGAACGTAGACGAGCACTTCTAGCAGGAGGTATCTAATGCCTAATTTTAAAGGTGAAGAAGCAGCACCTGTCTCAACACCAGCTGATGCAGGACAGAAGGGAGCTGACCCGAATGATCCTAGAGTACAGAAAGTAAAAGAACGTGCTAAGAAGTACGAGACTGTACTGATGAACATACTCCACGGTAAGAAGACTAGGGATCAAGTGATCGAGGTACTCAAGAGTAACCCCGACCCTTTTGTCACTATACCTCAAGCAGCTATGACTGTTAACGACATGGGTGTCATGAACATGAAAAGGGGTGGTATTGATGTTGACCCTGGGGTACAGTTAGTAGCATCTCAGTTCTTACTTAACGATCTTATCGAGCTTGGTCATGCCTCTGAATCGTTTCAATTAGAAGATGAGGATATAGAAGGTCTCGTAGAAGATACCTACCAGATGTACATACAGAGAGGTCTTAAAGACAAGTCCATTGATCCAGTCCAGTTACAGCTTGAGGTTCAGGAGATTATGACTGACGAACAAGCAGCAGCCGGTGCTGTCATGGGCCAAGGTGCAGTACCTGTACAGCCTGATCGTAGAGCTGTTATGGAGAACGAGGTACAGTCCAGAGTACATGAAGAGAAACAGAAGGCAGGAGCAGCACAATCCAAGCAGCAAGCTGTTCAAAAGAGAGATGAACTCACCGCACTGGCTACTGAAGCTAAGGTGCAGGGAGGTAAATAATGGACTGGTTATACGCACTAGCTGGTGGAGCATACGCAGGTGGTGATGCTTACGGTAAAGAGAAAGCTGCTCAGAGGGATTGGAGGAGAGAGCAGGTTGGCAAGGACGCTGAGTATGTCCGTAAAGAAAACTTCGCCAGGTTCGGGGTAGATATAGAAAAGCAGAAGGGTGAGAACAAATCTGCTATCGCTGTAGAAGAGTACAAGAAGAAAGGTGACTACGATACAGCTAAAGAGAAGTCCGGTTACTACGATCCTCAGACTAAGAACGAGCTTACTAATGAAGAGCTGAAGGAGAGAGGGAACGCTGAAGGTCTTATACCTAAGGCAGACTGGGAAGCTAAAGAAAAAGATCGCGTTGGTCAAGAGTCTCGGGATAGGAATATCACCGCTGAAGAAGATAGAGTAATCAAAGCATACGGTAAAGACTCTGAGCAGCATAAGCAATGGAAAGCTAAAGCACTTGGGGTACCTAAAGAAGATACAAGAGGGCAGTATACTGAGCGGGATATAATTAAGGATGAATCAGGACTGCGTAAGGCTATGACTGAGGCTAAGAAGGAGTACGGAACTCAGTTTGGTCCTAAAGCTGCAGATGCTATAGCAACTCTTGAGACATTCCGTAATGCCCCTGAGCCTGTGCAGAAAGCTTTTGCTGAGAAGAACGAGAAGAGACTCCGACAAGCTCAAGCTATGGAGAATATAGCTAAGAAGCCTGAGCTAGCAGAGAAGTCACCTAAAGAAGCAGCAACGTGGCTCGAGACTCAGTACCCTGATATGACTGCAAAAGACAGAGAAGCTATTATAGAGATGGCACAGAATGCAGGTACAGTAGGTGATCCAAAATGGTTCGGTCTTAAATAATACAGGAGAATAACATGGCAAGTTGGTGGGAAGAAGAGAGTACACCCTTCGGCGTTTCCGACAGAGAAACAACCACAGACCTCAGCGTAGACATCGAAGTTAGCCCCGATGATTCTGAGTCTACTGGTTCGAGCTGGTGGGAGTCAGAGTCCTCGGGGTTTTCTTTTGACTCTATAGGAGTACAGGAAGAAGAGGAAGAGAAGGAAGAGGAGAAGTCTTGGTGGGAAAAAGAATCTGAAAATGTATCTGAGATACAAACAGAACCCGCTAAGCCTGTAGAAGCACCTCGCAAGGAATATGAGGATGCCTTGGGTGAGCTGTCCGGTATGATGAAGACGATGGAGATCAAGCCGGATACTCCTAAAGCAGAGGAAGAGAACCTACCTTATGATCCTGATGCAGAAGATAAACCTAAGGTAGAGTGGCTTAAAGGACAGGACCCTAACGCAGAGAATCCTGAGACTGGTAACCCTTACTGGAAAGAAATTAAAGAAGGGCTTACCGATGGGTCTATAGCCCTGGCTATGGGTTCACAGACTGTAGCTAATTCGTTTGTTGGTCTCATGGACATGGTTACCTTTGGTGAGACTGGTAGACAGCTCGAAAGAATCGGGTGGAACCCTAATAAAGCTAGAGAGTTTTATGAAGGGTTCTACTCTGAGAGTATAAAGGAAGGTAATAAAGAACTACAAGAGTCAGATAGCTTTATCGAGACAGCTAAGATACTAGGTACCAGACCCGACTTACTAGCTAACAAGATTCAAACGTCTGTACCTGGGATGATCGGTGGTGCTAAGATGGGTAAGGCTACTACTCAGGTAGTCAAAGGACTTAAGAAGTACGGTCCTGTTACTGCAGCTGCTATCGGTGAAGGTCTCTTCAGTATGGGTAGTACAGCTGAGGATATCAGACTAGAGACAGGAGGACTCACTGCTAAGCAGATAGGGTATTCACTTCAGTCTGGTCTCGGCACTACTGCCTTCTCGCTGGTAGGTGGTAGACTTGCTAAGAAGATGGGCATCGAGGATATCGATACGTTCTTAGCCAAGGGCAGTACTGATGTAGCTCCTCTCCCAGGACTCGGTAAGGTACGGAATGCAGCTCAGGTCACAGCTAGGATTATAGGTGGTGGTGTATCTGAGGGTGTATTTGAGGAACTTCCGCAGAGTGCTCAGGAAACTATATGGATGAATGCTGCCTTAGGTAAGCCCCTCACTGAAGGACTTCCTCAGGCTATGGCAGAGGGTCTGATGGTAGGTGCTGCTACTGGTGGTCCTATCCAGGGTCTTACTGCTAGGAGTCCACAGGATACATCTAAGCTAGAGAAACAGTTACTGAA
>Ga0070728_10005672_pt1 | contig 12192 bp, 11 predicted proteins | sample tdDd471_FD_66723 | JGI IMG/M metagenome (GOLD analysis project Ga0070728, IMG submission 66723) | Marine sediment microbial communities from the Atlantic coast under amendment with organic carbon and nitrate - tdDd47.1 | ecosystem: Environmental > Aquatic > Marine > Coastal > Sediment | place...
GCTGGTTTTTGTTTGCCGCGGTGGTCCTGACCTTCGCCCTTGCCGGCACGACGCGTTTTGCAGATGGGGGTATTTTAAGCACTGCTTTGGCTCCCCGGTCGACCCTCACCATCCTGTTTGTCCTGTTTGCCTTGGGTTCCATGAAGGCGGCCTGGATGCCGTTTCATGCCTGGCTTCCCAGTGCCATGGTGGCACCGACCCCGGTCAGTTCATTGCTGCATGCCGTGGCCGTGGTCAAGGCCGGTGTGTTCAGTGTGCTTAAAGTGGTGATTTATATCTTCGGTGTGGACGAGCTGGCTGCGATTCCACTGGCCGATGTCATGCTGTATGTCGCAGCGGGAACGGTTTTGTTGGCCTCCTGCATTGCGATCACCAAGGATAACCTGAAAGCTCGCTTGGCCTACTCGACGGTTAGTCAGCTCAGCTATATTGTTGTGGGTGCGTTGCTGGCGACCCCTGCGGCCGCTGCCGGTGGCGCCATGCATATCGCGACCCATGCGGTCGGAAAGATTACGCTGTTTTTTTGTGCGGGGGCCATTATGGTGGCCAGTCACAAGAAAAACATCAGTGACATGGCGGGTCTGGGGCGCACCATGCCTTTGACCATGACGGCTTTCCTTATCGGTGCCGTCAGCATCATTGGTCTGCCACCCATGGCCGGAACGTGGAGCAAGTGGTACCTCACGGTGGGTGCGCTGGATGCGGGGCATCTCGCAATTGTGGCGGTCTTGATGATCAGTTCACTACTGAATATCGCCTATCTGATGCCTATTCCCATTCGCGCATTTTGGGGTCGACCCAATGGCGCTGACGGGCAATCGTCAGAGCCGGTACAGATCAAGGAAGCTCCCATGCCCTGTCTGATTGCGCTGGGCGTTACATCGTTCTGCTGTCTGGCACTGTTCTTTTATCCGCAACCCATTCATGAACTGGTGAATATGATTCCCGGCGTCGGTACCGGGACCGGAGGAGCGCCATGAGCCAAGCTTCTGATGACGACAAACAGTATTTTTTTGATAAGCCTGAAAATATCAAGAAGCTACTTCGGGTATTTTATGTGTGTTGTGCCGTACTGATCTTGCTGGATCTGGTTGTGCATCGGCACATCTACCACAGCTGGGAAAATTTACCCGGATTTTATCCGCTTTATGGCTTCGTTGGCTGTGTGGTGCTGGTATTGATTGCCCGTGAAATGCGGAAAGTGTTGATGCGTAAGGAAGATTACTACGATGACCATGCTGACTGAGCTGCCGCCTTTTCTGCCCCTGCTAATTGGTGCCCTCGCTGCCGCGTTGCTGCGCGGGACGCCGCGTGCGATCGTTATGCTGTTGGCACCGGTATGGGGTGGCTTGCAGCTTTGGGGCATGCAACATGGCGTGCACTGGTCCACGGAATTTATGGGCTATGCGCTGGAGCCGGTCCGTGTTGACAAACTGAGCCTGTTGTTCGGCTATCTTTTTCATATTGCTGCGTTCATTGCAGTGATCTATTCCCTGCATGTCAAAGACACGGTCCAGCACATGGCCGGACTGGCCTATGGCGCCAGTGCAGTCGGTGCAGTCTTCGCCGGTGATTTGCTGACATTGTTTGTATTCTGGGAATTGCTGGCCCTGACATCGGTGTTCCTGATCTGGGCGCGCAGAACAGACAAAGCCTATTCATCGGGTCTGAGGTATCTGATTATTCAGGTTCTGTCTGGCGTTTTGTTGCTGGCGGGCCTGTTGATGTGGATGCATGACACCGGCAGTCTGCGTTTCGAGGCGATGGGCCTCGAGCATGAAGGGCTTGCGCAAATCGGGGTATGGCTAATGTTTGCTGCTTTTGGCATCAAGTGCGCCTTTCCGTTTGTGCACAACTGGCTGACCGATGCCTATCCGGAAGCGACACCTACCGGTACGATCTTCCTGACTTCCTTCACAACCAAAGTAGCTGTTTACGCCTTCGCAAGGAGTTTTGCCGGGGAGGAAATTCTGGTCTGGATTGGCGTTACGATGGCCTGTTTCCCCATCTTTTATGCGGTTATCGAGAACGATCTCAGGCGAGTGCTGGCCTACAGCATGATCAACCAGGTCGGCTTTATGGTGGTAGGCGTGGGGATTGGCACCGCCGTCGCCCTGAATGGTGCGGTTGCCCACGCCTTTAACGATGTCATATTTAAAGGCCTGTTGATGATGACCATGGGCGCGGTGCTACATATGACCGGACGCATGAACGGTTCCGATCTGGGCGGGCTGTACAAGAGTATGCCCAAAACCGCGATACTCTGTATCGTGGGCGCAGCGTCGATCTCTGCCTTCCCGCTGTTCAGCGGCTTTGTCTCAAAGTCCATGATTATGGCGGCGGCCATTCAGGAGGGTTACGGACCCGTCTGGTTACTCTTACTGTTTGCATCTGCAGGTGTGTTCCATCATGCCGGTATCAAGATTCCGTACTTTGCTTTCTTTGCCCACGATTCCGGCATTCGCACCACCGAGCCGCCTACCAACATGATGATCGCCATGACCATCGCAGCGGTGCTGTGTGTGTTTATCGGTAGCTTTCCAGGGGTACTGTACAGCCTTCTGCCCTGGGAAACCGATTACTGGCCCTTTGATGTTACGCATGTGCTGACCCAATTACAGTTATTGTTCTTCTCGGCACTGGCCTTTGTCTGGTTGAACCTGAAAGGCATGTATCCGCCCGAGTTGCGGTCCACGAATATCGATGCAGAATGGTTCTATCGTAAATTGATACCACAGTGGATCAAGGGGATTGTGGCCGTGATCAGCCGGGCCTTCAACGCGATGGAAACGGGCATTACGGGCCGTATTCGCTACATGATCCAGCACGCCTATGACCACGAACAGGAGCAGCCGAAGGGCTACTTTGCGAAATTGTGGCCAACAGAGACCATGGTGTTCTGGGTCGCCATTTTGCTGTCAGGTTATTTATTGCTGTACTACATCTAGGGCGTTACAGAGGGGGAGGCAAGGCACAATTAGCGACTTTCTCTAGTGTTCCTAATGCAGTCTTGCGAGACCCGGGAGGCCCTGATCATGGCGGCAAACCCAATGACCAGAATGCCCATCAAGACCATGAATTGATCCAGCCCCAACACTTTTAGTGTCAACATCGAAACAATGCACCAGAGGATGGGAATCAGGGTCAGCAGCCACAAGCGCCATCCCGAAAACAGCAGCAAAAGTATGCCCAGTGTCAGCACGGCGCTGGGGTCGGCATGTATTCCCACGCTCTCACACTGCGCCCAGCTGCTTCGGCCAACAGGGCTGAAGACTGGCCATGCCATCGCAAGTGCGGCAATTAACAGCGCGATTGTTCGAACAAACCGGGGCGGTGAGCTGGCGGCTTCGGGAGAGCGGATGGCCATCCATACCAGTAGCAATGCTTCAAAGCCGAAAGCCGCCGCAAACCAGGTGGCAGCCCAGTTTATCTGGGCATAGCTTTGATACAAAAACGAGACAGCGACCCAGAGCCAGATGAGGGATAGCGAAAGCATGGCGAAGGTGCGATGACGATGCGTGCCCAGGGCCTGAATCACTGAGAACAGAGTCAGTGCATACATCAGGACATGCAAGGGCCAGTCGTTCTCATTCATCCTCTCCAGCATGCGCAGATAGACCTCTGCAGTGAAGGGGATGAAGTCTTGCAGACTGTAGCTTGTAAGCGACGCTATCATGTTGTTTGCCTGTCTCGCTGCCGGCCTCTTTGCTAGAGTGATTCGATATGCCGGGCCATGCGGCGGCGTAGCTGCGCATCAGGAAGTTCACCCCGTATCGCATCCATATTTTCCTGCATATGGCTGATGCGCGTCGTGGCCGGGATGGCACAGGTAATGGACGGCTGCGAGACGATAAATTTCAGCAGGAATTCGGCCCAGCTTTGGCAGTCACATTCCTGCGCAGCCCAGTCCGGCACCTGATAATCGCGCTTCAGACGTTTGATCAGATAGCCGCCATCGAAGGGTCGATTGGCGATGACGGCAATGCCTTTGTCCTGTGCCAGAGGCAGCAGGCGCTGCTCTGCTTCCCGATGGGTGATGTTGTAGGTCAGCTGAACGAAATCCAGTGGCTCACTCGCCATGATCTGCTCCAGATCGCCATGCCGCCGACCGTGGGATGTGGTGATCCCGATGTAGCGGATTTTACCGGACTCTTTCATGTCTCGCAGATTCCGCAGATGTTCCCGCCACGAGAGCAGATTGTGTATCTGCATCAAATCAAAGCGTTCAATATCCCATTCCTGTCTTTGTTCCGTCACTTGTTCCGCGGTGGCACTGCCATCACCGGTCCAGACCTTTTCGGCGGCAAACAGATCGCTCGGAACAGACAGGCGATTGAGCGCATCACCCAGAACGTCAGCCGATGAGCCATACATGGGCGAGCAGTCGATGACCCGGCCACCCCGCTCAAAGAAGGTTGCCAGTACCTGCGTGCGGGCCTGCCGCAATCCTGGATCGCTGCCCACATTGAAGGTGCGCCAGGTACCCATGCCAATTACGGGCAGTGATTCTCCTGAAGCCGGAACGGGCCTGACTCGCACAGGCGAGGCATTGCCAAGGGCAGGGGGCGGGGTCAGAAACGGCAGTGCCAGCGTCCCGGACAAGAGCCTGATTGTCTGACGGCGGGTTAACTGCGTCGACATGGTAAGCCTCCTTGATCGCACGGTTCCAAGCCGTGCTTTTACGCTATTGGATACCTAAGGGATACGGCCCTGATTACACGCTCGATCACTCGTTGGAGCCCTTGTATTGTTGATCGAGGTTGATCTGTTCTGTCAGGGTGCCGAAGGGATCGTAAACTGCTCTTTGAACGTCCTGGGGACGGGCGTGACCCGATGCTCCTTGTGATCAAAAAAGACAAAGCCCTGTTTGGCGAGTACGACCACTTCACCGAGGGGGAGTTTGCTTACCCGAAAAATAATATCGGCACCGTACTTGTTCATATCCATCAGACCGACCTCAAACTTGAGATTGTCCTGCGCGAAACTTTCCTTGCGGTACTGGGTGATCAGATCCGTAATGACAATGCCGGTTCCATCGGTATTGAATTCATCAAAACCGAAATGAAAGAAAAACCGGTAACGTGCTTCAGACAGCAATGAGATCATCTGGTCGTTACCCACATGATGGCCGGGGTTCAGGTCGGTCATGCGAACGCTGATGGTGTGAGTGAAGAAAAACTGTTCGGGTAGTTCAAGATTGACTCTGGGCACGCGTAACTCTCTGTATTATCCATTCAGTATCGTTGTATGGAATTTTAAGGGCTTGTGGCGATCCAACAACAGGTTTATTTTGCGAAACCGCGGGGCGGAACCGGCGCAAAATCTGTCGGATGCCGATATTCAGACCAGACGGCGTAGCGTATCTTCAAAGCAGCCAGGCGTTATTTTGTTCGCCGTCTGTCACGACACCTCGCAGTGCGAGGTGGATTAACGCGGTATCAGAATTTTTCCGATAAACGGCATAGACCGGGTAACTGAATTCGGGTGTATCCGGAATTTTTTCCAACAGGCCTTGTTCAATATAGGGTTTTGCAACGCGGGTTCTGAAGTAGCCGTTTCCTCCTGATTGCAGAATCAGTCGCAATGCCAGCGGGCCATGATTGATTCGATGCATGGCTTGTGTCGGGCCCGGTAAAATGGCCTCGTACTGTGCCCTGAACTCTTCTCCCCAATCGACAAAAATCGCCGGCCCCGGTTTTTTTGTTGACCGGACATGAATCAGCTTTTCTTCAAGTAGCTGTTCCACTATGAAGCCGGAATAGTAGTTGGGACGATGCACAAGAATAATGTCCAGCGTTTGCGTTCCGAGTTTTTCTACCAGACTATCCCTATCTGCGACATCAAGATGTAAAGCCAGATGATCGATATTTTCTTGCAGCCAGCCTGACCACTTCACCAATACCGGGTTCCAGAGGCTGATCTCGCTGCCAATACGTAGCTGCCGGTTTGTTGTGCCCGGCAGTTGCATCTGTACCCGCGCTTCATCCCAGGTTTGCACCAGTGAGGTAGCATATTTGGCAAATCGTTCACCGTCTGGCGTCAATCTGGCGCCGGCACGGTTTCGGGTGAACAAGCGGCAGTCCAGCTTGCGTTCAAGATTGTTGATGCGAGCGGTAACAGCGGTTTGTGTCAGGTGCAATCGATTGGCCGTTTCCACAAAGCTGCCGGAACTGATGACTTCCAGGAATGTACGTGCCAGCTCTATATCCATTCACTTCCGCTTTGTATCAAAAATAATGATATTAAATGAAAAACATATTCATTATTAATTAAATATGAGCCGCCGTATACTGCCCGCCCCATATTTCCTTACTCACTACGGGGTAGCTTTCGGGTGAGTCAGGGTTCATGGACGATAGCTTGGTAACTTCGGTCGTCATCGCACTGTTCAATCGGCTAAATCATGAAAGCAAGAATAAAACGTATCGAACAAAGTCCCCGTGCCCGGCGATGGTTGGATAAGGTTGGCGTGCAGGAAAAGTCCTGGTCCAACAAGGAAATGCTGATCATCGTAGCGTGCTGTATCTACAGTGTTTCACTCGTCTACATTATTTCAGTGCAGGTAATGGACTCTTCCGCAGCAGTGCTGATCGCCGCATCCATTGGGGCGAGCGCACTGATCATGTTTAGTTCCCCTTTTGCGCCGGTACGGCCCTGGCCAGTGGTGGGAGGACATGTGTTTTCGGCAGCCGTGGGTGTCACCTGTTACCAACAATTTGGCGTGAACGTTATTTCCTGTGCTTTCTCGGTAGGCCTCGCGGTGGCTTTGATGCATTACCTGCGATGTATCCATCCTCCGGGAGGCGCCACTGCCTTGCTGACAGTGATAGGGGGCGCACCAGTGCATGAAATGGGTTATAGCTTCGTATTAGTTCCCGTTTTCATCAACGCACTGCTGCTTTGGTTTATCGCAGCAAAAATCAAAATGGCAATGACACGCTACTGGCGTGTTTCAGCAGCGACAGATCAGGAACATAACATGCCCACTGCTGTCGTTTGTGATGCGTGCCGAAATCCAGTGGAAGATGAGGCTCAGGCTATTTCATCTGTCAGATAGGGAGTGTTGTCATTGTACTCAGCCAGTATATTGAACGATGGACGTATCTTTTGTCAGGAGGCTGAGCAGGGTTGTCCGGTCTGTTCCGTGAGCAACACAGGTTCGATTGTACAGGCACTGAAAATAGCCAGTTTCAGGCATCCCCAGTCTGGTCGTCGTATCGTGTGGCCGGCGCATTTCTCCAATGCATTGTGCAAGCATCTTGATCAGAAATCGCAGTATCTGGTGCTGGCAGCAGGTGAGAACCTTTATGATCGACTAGACAGCGCCACGTCGCTGATGGTGGTGGTTTCCGGTGCTCTCAAATTGGAGCTGGGAAATAACCGGATTCGAAGCCGTGTTGTGGATTTCCATCTTCCCGGCAGTGTATTGGGCGACTATGACCCCGAGTGCGCAGATCCCGCATTGAAAATGACCGCCTTGAATGCCAGCGCGGTTTTTGTGCTTTCCCGGGCACAGTTTGTCGTTTTGGCAACTAACAGTCCGTCATTGTTAAAGTTTCGTCTGAAACAGCAGCAGTTCCTTCAGTATCGATCCTACTGGAGCTCCCTTGTGTTGGCGCAATGCAATGCGGCACAGAGAGTCGCCTTTCTGCTGCTGAATCTACTGGCTCAGCTGTCTTTCCAGGGATACTCAAACACGCATATGGAGCTTCCCATGTCCCGCACCGACATGGCTTCCCATCTGAATTGCTCAAAAGAAACGATCAGTCGCGTACTCAAGGATTTTGCGGAATCCGGTTACCTGTGCATCAAATCGAGGCGGGTCTGGGCAATTAATAAAAGCAGACTTAAAGATAGGTTGTTCCCGACAAAAACTTTCCTTGATACGACCTGAGGGTCATTGAAGATTGTGATGGCCTTCGAGCAAAGAATGTGAGTGCCTGAATTGCTCTGCAAGTCTTAGTCGTTCCGGAGTGGGCGGGTGTTTATTCAGATTACGATTAACGAGGTGCGATGCCATGGACCTGTCCCAGCAAAAAGTTCGTGCTGCGCTTCATACTCCTCTTGTCGACTTGCTTGGATGTGACTGGCCTGTTTTGTGTGCCGGTATGGGGGGTGTTTCGCGCTCGGCGCTGACGGTGGCGGTCAGCAGGGCAGGGGGCTTGGGCTGTTTGGGAATGGTCCGGGAATCACCGGCGTTTGTCCGAGAGCAGATCTATGAAGTCCGTACCCATACGGCATTACCCTTTGCCGTCAATATCATCCCGGCCGCCACAGAAGATGAACTTCTGTCTGGTCAGGTGGATGTGATTATTCAGGAACATGTCCCCGTTGTGACTCTGTTTTGGGATGTCCGACCCGCTGTGGTGAAGGCTTTCAAGCAGGCAGGTATCACCGTGTTGCATCAGGTGGGCTCATTGGAAGATGCCCGACAGGCAGTTGATGCCGGCGTGGATGGCCTGATTGCTCAGGGAGTTGAGGCGGGCGGGCATGTGAGGGGTACAGCCACCACCAGCACGCTTGTTCAAAACCTGGTTAACGAAGTCAGCCTGCCGGTTATTGCTGCCGGAGGTGTGCTGTCCGGGGACGACATGGCCTCGATGCTTGCGCTGGGCGCCCAGGGGGTTTGGTGTGGGACGGCCTTTCTGATGACCCATGAATCGTTTGCGCATGATTACCACAAGCAGCGTATCGTCAAAGCAAAATACGATGCCACGGTGTTGACTTTGGATTACCGCATAAACTGGCCTGTTGAAGCGCCAGTTAGGGTTCTTCGTAATCCAGAAGTGCAAGAACAGGCCCGGGAGTCGAACGTATTTCGGGATAAGCAGCAAATTGCGGTTCAGGACGACAGGCCGGTTTATCTGCTGTCAACGGATTCGCCTTTGCGCAATGCTGAGGGGGATCTCCAGAAGATGGCGCTGTATGCGAGTCAGTATTGTGATCAGATACAGAATGTATGCACTGTCGCAGAACGGATTCAGCAGTTTATTACCTGTGTTTCGCGTTACATTGATATTGATGATACCGATTTCCGTCTTCAGAATTCACGCTCACCGTGTTACTCGTCTCCCTGTTCCGCCGAGTCCGGTAGTCCCGAATACAATGGCTTTCTGTCTCAGGCAGAATTGTCCTCTGTGCTGTTCGCACTGCTATCGAACGAACGGGACATTGTGGCAGCGTGCCGCGAGTTACTGAGAGCGAATGCGGATTCGGCTCTCAAAGCCCGGACTGAAACCGTACAGCAGGATGCAATTCGGTATTGTTTTCGATTGCTGGGCTGTCTTCACGCCGTGGGATTCGAACGTGATCCCGCGAAACGGGCGACACATACCCGGTGTAAATCCGACGATGCAGATTTGAAGGTCTGCAAAGAGTCCTTGCAGGTTTTGCTAGAAAGGGTCGTCGGGACATTGCATCAATCAGGGTCCAAAGTCCACGATCCCGATATCCGTTATCTTCTGAAAGACATGATACAGGGACATCAAAACAGTCTTGTCATGCTTGAGTCCTGATCCTTTCATTTTCTCCCCGAACTATCCCGGATATTTGAGATTAAATCGGCTTCTCGTTCCGGTGCAGCATATCGATGAATTTCTCAAAGCGCTTCTGCCGGGTTTCCGGTTTCTTTGCGCTGGTTAAGCCATGCGCGATAACAAAACGACTGGATTTGGTGAGGGTTCCGAAGAAGTGTTTTGCATCCGGCTTGCTCTCCAGTGCACAAAGAAAATCATCCGGAACATCGATTTCACTTGCTGTGTAGGCATTCTCCCATCTACCGTCTGCTTTGGCGGCGCGAATGTGTGCGAGTCCGGATTCCGTCATCCGACCTTCTTTGATCAAACGCTCTGCATGCGCTCTATTCCTTTTCGACCAGTTACTTCGCGCTTTTCTTGGTGTGATTCTCTGAAGATAGGCATGGGTATCAATTGATTTCCTGATGCCATCGATCCAGCCCCAGCATAGCGCCTCAATCACGACATCGTCCCACGTCACGCTGGGTATGCCGCTTCTCGTTCTGAACATTTTTATCCACAACGCATTCTCGGTGGCGTGATGTATCTTAAGCCATTGGCCAAGCTCTTCCGGCCTTGTAAAAGTCCTGATTTTCTCTGGATCGGGTTCTGGCATAAAACGGGATTCTCTTGAAGATTCGCGTGTAATGAACGGATCCTTTCGGTCATTCAGTTGTTCTGTCTTTCAGTTTACGACTTTTTGTTCGATTATATTCGTCGTGTTGTCCGGTTCATCTCTATCGCAGGGTAAGCTTTGCTTGTCTCGTGAACAGAATCAACAATGAAAAACAGAATTCCCGCATTGCAGGTTGGTAGTCAAGCTCTTTAAACTGGCAGGCCAGCAGGATGGGTTTTGAAATTGAATAATCCGGACAGATTACGAAAAAAGATTTCACTAATCGTCTGGATGTTTCAAAAGGGGTCTTCCCCAAAAATCCATATCAGATTGGACGACGTAGAAATATCAATGCGTTGCATCAGACATGTTAAACAGGATTCATCCGTGAACGCTGTTTGATATGTTGCTCGATGGCTTTGGACGATGATTTGAGACATGTTCTGTCATCTTGTTGGTGGCGCAGATTATCGACCATTCGTTCCAAAATTGCCGAATAGGCCCAAGCCAGACTTCATTCATTCAACCGATTGACCCACGACTTCAGGACCCGAACTATGAGTACCGCTATTCGCTTCATAATCGTTATTCTCCTCCTCGGAGCTATTCTGGGCGGCATTTTTGGTTACAAGTTCTATCAGTTCGGCCAAATGAAGGAGAATATGGGACCGCCACCGCCTGCACAGATCTCCGTTGTCGAGGCTGAGTCCGAATACTGGACGCCGGCAATCAAAGCGGTTGGCAGTATCACCGCCGTAAATGGAATTGAGATCGCCAATGAGGTTCCGGGGGTGATCGAAAGCATCGAGTTTGAATCCGGGGATACGGTCAAGCAGGGGGATGTGCTGGTCCGAATCAACTCAGCCATTGACGAAGCTGCATTGCTGACCCGCAGGGCAGAAGCGCGATTGGCGGAACAACAGTTCAAGCGTGTATCCGACCTGCTGGACAAGAGGGCGATTTCACAGTCCCAGTTTGATGAAGCCAAGGCCAATTATGACGCCGCCCGAGCCCGGGTAAACGAGTCGGAAGCCCAGCTGGCCAAGAAAGTGATTCGGGCACCCTTTGACGGCAGACTCGGTATTCGCATGGTGGATCGTGGCGAGTACATCGCTACCGGTTCGGCAATTGTAGAAATCAATATGCTTGATCCCATCTACGTCGATTACACGCTTTCGGAAAAGAATTTGCCCAATGTCGATGAGGGATATCCGGTAGAAGTCAATGTTGCCGCCGTGCCGGGCCAGGTTTTTGAGGGATCGGTCAGCGCGATTAATTCGTCCGTGAGTCCGGAGACTCGCACGGTTCGTATTCGGGCGACCTTATCCAATCAGGACATGAGCCTGAGGCCCGGTATGTTTGCTACGGTCATGACGCGTCAACCACAAGAAACGGCGGTGATCACGGTCCCCAGAACGGCGGTTTCCTATAACACCTATGGTGATTTTGTCTTTGTGGTGGAAGAAAACGACAAAGGCCAGTTGGTCGTCAACCGCCGCTCGGTTCGTTCCGGTGAAACGCGGGATGAGCGTGTCGCGATTGTTTCGGGTCTAAGCGTCGGGGAAACGGTGGTATCCAAAGGCTTGCTTCGATTGCGGGCCGGTCAGCCGGTGTCAATTCAGGATGATAGCGAAACCAATCGGGAGGCATCCGAATAATGCGCTTTACCGATATTTTTATCCATCGTCCCGTTCTGGCGACGGTGGTCAGCCTTCTGATTCTGCTGGTGGGAATCCGTGCCGCCATGGAAATGGAAATTCGTCAGTATCCCGAACTGGAAAGCACAACCGTGACTGTCACGACCGCTTATCCCGGTGCCAGCTCCGATCTGATCAAGGGCTTTATTACGACGCCGCTTCAGCAGGCGATCGCGGAAGCCAGTGGTATTGATTACCTGACGTCCACCAGTTCGCAGGGCAGTTCCAAGATAGAAGCCAAAATGGTGCTGAACTATGATGCCAATGCCGCGCTGGCTGAAATTCAGGCCAAGGTGGCCAGTCCGCGTAATGTTTTGCCAGCCGAGGCTCAGGACCCGGTGATTACGTCCACCACCGGCGACTC
>Ga0070728_10005673_pt1 | contig 12190 bp, 10 predicted proteins | sample tdDd471_FD_66723 | JGI IMG/M metagenome (GOLD analysis project Ga0070728, IMG submission 66723) | Marine sediment microbial communities from the Atlantic coast under amendment with organic carbon and nitrate - tdDd47.1 | ecosystem: Environmental > Aquatic > Marine > Coastal > Sediment | place...
CACCATCCGTATTCCGGTGCATATGATAGAGACCATCAACAAGCTCATCCGCACCAGCCGCCAGCTTGTGCAGGAGCTTGGCCGTGAACCAACCCCGGACGAAATCGGTGGCCGGATGGAAATGCCGGTGGAAAAAGTCCGCAAGATTATGAAGATCGCCAAAGAGCCCATCAGCCTCGAAACCCCCATCGGTGAAGAGGAAGACAGCCATCTGGGCGATTTCATCGAGGACAAAAACGCCGTCAGCCCCGATGACGCCGCCATCAGCGCCAACCTGGCGGAGCAAACCCGCAAGGTGCTGTCCACCCTTACCCCCCGTGAGGAAAAGGTATTGCGTATGCGCTTTGGCATCGGCGAGCGCTCCGACCACACTCTGGAAGAAGTTGGCCGGAAGTTCAGCGTCACCCGCGAGCGTATCCGTCAGATCGAGGCCAAGGCCCTTAAAAAGCTGCGGCACTCCTGCCGGGCAAGCAAGCTGAAAAGCTTTATCGACGAGTAAGGCATTCAGCCTGCACTAAGAGACACACAGCGACCGGTTGCAAAGCCGGTCGTTTTTTTATGCCTCAGGGTCTGGCATGTGAGCCTTGCGGCCATATACTTTCTCATACGCCTGACAGGCGGGACATACGCCGCCCTCAACGTATTTGACAAACCAGAACGCCAGTCCCTTTTGTTTGGTTCTGGCCCGGTTGCACACGGGGCAGGCTTTGCATTTTTCCGCAAGTTCCCGGTCTTTTTCGGTAATGGTGTTTTCCTGCATGGTTCCTTCCTTTATCTTTTTCCATTTCTATTCTAGTATTAGCGGCAGCAATTGTGCAAGCCGGTTGGTACTGTTGACGAAACCGCCGGGATGGGCAATGCTGATATACGCCGGAAGGCCAGGAAAGGATGAATCTGCCATGAGCGATGGACGCATCGCCGCATTGTTTGATTTTGACAACACCCTTTTGGGTACCGACGGGGCAAAGGTCGGATTCGGCCACCTGTGGAAACAGGGCATGGTGCCGGTGTCCTTTGTGCTGAAGGTGCTTGGCGCAAACCTGCTGTTTAAGCGGGGCTGGATTTCCGACGACCGGATGTCAGCGCTTTTGTACAGTTATTACCGGGGCCGTTCCGTGGAGGAATTCGTGGGCGGCTCTGAGGAATTTTATCAGGAGCATCTCAAACCCATGCTAAGCCCTGCGGTGGTCCGCCGACTGAAACACCATCAGGAACAGGGCCACGAGGTAGCCATACTTTCGGCCTCGGCACAGTATATACTGCAGCCGGTGGCTGACGACCTTGGCGTGCAAACCCTGCTGTGCACCCATCTGGAACGGACAGAAGACGGCACCTTTACGGGCAAAACCGATGGCCCCGCCATTATCGGCCGCCACAAGGTTGACATCGCCCGGCGCTGGAGCAAAGAGAACAACATCGATCTGGAAGCATCCTGGGCCTACGGCGATCATATTTCCGATGCTTCACTCCTGGAGCTGGTGGGGCATCCCGTAGCGGTACGGCCGGAACGCAGGCTGGCGGCCCATGCCCGGACCAAAGGCTGGGAAACCATACTGGAACCTTAGCAGCACGCAATGCAACAGATACACAGGTAAGGAGTAGCAATGAGTTTTGCAGACACCTACGGTCCATGGGCGCTTATCACCGGAGCCAGCGCAGGACTGGGCGAGGAATTCGCCCGGCAACTGGCCGCTCTGGGGCTCAACCTTGTGCTGGTGGCTCGCCGTAAAGACAAGCTGCAGGAACTGGCGGAAGAACTTACCAAAAAATATCCCATCGTGGTCAAGCCCGTGGCCATGGATCTTTCCCGGGTGCGCTTCATGCGGAAGATCGAAGCCGCCACAAAGGGCATGGAAATCGGGTTGCTGATCAACAACGCAGGCTTTGGGATTCACGGATCCTTTCTGACTCACGACCTGAACCGTGAGCTTGAAATGCTGGATCTCAACTGCCGCGCCCCGCTGATCCTTACCCATCACTTTGCCCGTGACATGGTGCTGCGCCGCCGGGGTGGAATTATGTTTTTGGGTTCCACCATCGCATACCAGCCCGCGCCCTACATGGCGCACTACGCCGCCACAAAAGTGCATAACCAGTTTTTTGGGGAGGCACTGTGGTACGAACTGAAACAGCACGGGGTGGATGTGCTGACGGTAAACCCCGGCACCACGGCCACAGAATTTCAGCAGGTGTCCAACATGGGGCTGATGTCCATGTCTTCGGGCCCCTATCCCGTGGTGCGCAAAGCCATTAAAAATCTGGGTAAACGCCACAGCGTCATACCGGGTTTCTTAAACCGGATCACCGCGTTTTTCGCCCGTATTTCGCCACGTCGTCTTGTGGTTGCAGTTACCGGTGGCATGATGCGGAGCCTTACCAACCGGCAGCAGGACGAAACCGAAAACGAAAGCGACTAAGGCAGATATACGCTGCCCACAACCGTCATGCCTGCGGCGTGCTGTGTGGGAAGCTGCGTCCTGTGCATAACCGAATACCCGTTTTCATCGCCCCAGTAAATTTCTGAAAACTCCGGCGCTCCTTCGCTTGGGGGATAATGACTGGAAAACACCACGTCCAGGCGTCCGTCGCCGTCCAGATCGCGGATTGCGCAGTCGCTGGCCGCGCTGGTGGGCAACACGGTGCGGTTATCCTCGGCAAATCCGTCGGCGTTTCCCCAGTAGATGTATGATTCCTGGGCAAATTCCTGGGTTACGGCGTTGACCGCGCCATTGGGAATCACGATGTCGTTGAAGCCGTCGGCGTTGAGATCCGCAACCGCCGCGCCGGTGGCCCCCACGGAACCGTCAAGGGATTCCCGCCGGTCATCGCTGTAGCTGCCGCTGTCGTCACCCCAATAAATATAGGTGCCCTCGCACAGCATGCACATCCACGAGGTAACAAGAATATCAAGGTTGCCATCGGCATTGATATCCGCCACTTCCAGACCTTCGGGGAACTGACTTTTAAAGGTACTGCGGTTGCCTTCGCCCCAGCCTGCGGCGCTGCCCCAGTAAATGTAGGATTCGCTGCCGATAAGCTGCATCACGCCGTTGGCAAACACGATGTCGTTGAAACCATCTTTGTTAAGGTCCGCCACCCGTGCCCGGGCCGCACCAACCGTGGGCAGTTCCAGACGGTTGTCAATGCTGAAGCCGCTCTCGCCGCCCCAGTAAATGTACGAATTGATTTTATAGTCGTTGGGATTGGGCATGCCGCTGCCCTCATCACTTCCTGCGTAACGGTTGTTGAAAATCAGATCCGGCCAGCCGTCGGCGTTCACATCCGCCACCGTGGGATCTGCGCAGCCAATGGTGGGCAGCTCGATGCGGTTTTCCACCAGCAGGCCATCGGCGCTGCCGTAATACACATAGGAGGTGATGTCGCGGCTTTCGCCGTTTTGCACATGGGCGAATACCAGATCAATGTAGCCGTCACGGTTAAAATCGCCGCTGTCTGCGCCCATGCCGCCAACCGTAGGGATATTCCAGCGGCGGTCTTCCCGGTAGCCGTCGGCACCGCCCAGGTACACATAGCTGTCAATGGCATAGGCTCCGTCATGGTCCGTGTTGGCAAAGACAATGTCCGGCCAGCCGTCGCAGTTCAGATCCCGGCAGGCGTCAATCCCATCGCAATCCATGTCCACGCCATCGCCGGGAATTTCAATGGCATGGCTGCCGGGAAAAGCCAGCTCGTTATCGTCGTGGCAATCACCGAAAATCTGCGACCAGCCCTGCCCGGGATCTTCGCAAAATTCCTGCGTGTCATTCTCCAGACCAAAACCGTCCCGGTCATCGTCACGATACCAGATCACCGGGTTATCGCAGGAAAGCTCCGGCTCTGATTCTGCCTCGGGTTCCACTTCAACCTCGGCTTCTGTAGGAAGTTCCGCTTCCAGCTCTGCGGGCAGCTCTTCGTCCATATCGCCGTCGGGTGCGATTTCTTCTTCAACCACATCGGGCTCCGCTTCGGTCACAGCCTCCGTATCGCTGTCGCCATCGGGGATGTCCGCCGGGCTGTCGCTGCTGCATGATGCTATTGCGACAACCACGATTATCAGGCAAGCACTCCGAAGAAGGCAGGAAGCTTTCATACGCATGATTACAGGCTCCTCTCAAACTGTTGCAATACGGAACTCAGGACACAATCGCAGCCAGAGCCGGGGGACGGGGTTGAAACACGCCGTTGCGCTCCAGGCTTTCCAGGCTTTCCTCGCCCCGGGACAGGGCGTTAAAGGCATTCGTAAAAAAGTCGTCAATGGCCTTAAAGGTCTGCCGGGGAATTTCCACGTCACAATCATAGGGAATGCCAAAGACATTCAGCCAGTGTTCGTGCCCCGGCAGGGGCCGCACCCCAAGGGTTTCAGGTTCTTCAAAGGCCCGGGTGTTTCGCCCAAGCTGAAACTTTTGGGCAATGATGTTGTCGATCAGGGTATAGCGTTGCAGCACCCACTGATAGGTTGCCATCAGCTCTGCGGGACTTTGTCCCGGCAGATCAATGACAAAGAGGCTGATCTGCAAACCCGCCGCCGCAAGGTTGGCCAGATCGTGTTCCGCCATGGCAAGGTTACTGCCCTTGTCAATGCGCTTCCGCTGGGTTTCGGAAACCGACTCCAGCCCCATGTACACATGCCGCAGCCCCGAAAGCGTCACCGTGGTGGCCACTTCCTTGGTCCACTCGCCGGTAAAACGGGGCATCACATACCATTCGATCTGCAAATCCCGGGCAAGGATTTCCCGGGCAATGGCAGCGATCTGCGTTGTGGTGGGGCAACTGTCGGCAATGAAAAACTCACGGATGCCGTACTGTTGTACATGCTGCTCCATGTGGTCCACCACCGTCGCGGCGTTGCGGCACTGGTGCCCGGTAACGGCGCTGTTTTGTCGGTGATAGCAAAAGGTGCAGCGGCTCCAGGAGCAGTTGCGGGAACTTTGCACCGGCAGCACCCGGTCACGATACGCATCCAGATCAAAATCAGAGAAATCCGCCGGGGGCAGTTCCTGCATACCCAGGGGCTCTGCGGGGGGCGCGTCCCATATGTCGCCGTTTTCCCGGCGATAGAGCATACCCGCAACCGGCGCTTTTGGCACAGGATGTTTGCACAGTTCCAGCAGGGCTTCATGACCTTCATACAACACCGCCGCATCCATCATGGGAAGCCGTTGCAACCAGGAAGCCATATAGGGCCATCCCATGGACACCCAGGGGCCGCCCATCACCGTGGTTACGCCGGGGAAGCGCTCTTTGAGCCTGCGGGCCAACCACAGGCTGCTGATAATCTGGGGGGCAACCGCAATGCTGAAGCCCACAACTGCGGGAACCTCATCCCCGCACTGTGCCATCCAGAAATCAAAATACTCATCCAAAAGCGGCTGGGGGGCATCCAGATGCCGCAGCAGGGTATCAAGCCGGTAATCATCCGGCTCCAGACCCAGGGTGATGTTTGCCAGTTGCATCAGGGCAAAAGCGTTGTCTTTTCCATGCCCCCGGGGGCGCAGCATACTGATGGGTTTAAAACGAAAGCCATCGGATTGCAGGTCCGACAGATACTGCTCAACCATGAGGTCGTCCAGTGCAAAGCGCCGGGCAATATCCGGAGATGCGATACTATCCTGAAACCGTTTTCGGGCTTCGGGCATCCCCATGAAGCTGTGCCAAAAATCCAGATTCAGGTCAAAACTGCGTAGCGCTGCACCCTGTTGCCGCAGCCAGGCCGCAAGCTGGGGCACGCCCAACTCCGGCATGGAGGCTTCTATGGCCCCGGGAGAGAAGGCCAGCCACAACAGAGATGTATCGGATGCACTGCGGTTCATGAAAAGTTGCTTCAGGGTCGGGTGGGCGGTCTGGGAGGTGCCGGCGGGGTGTAGCTCGGCGGCGTATATCCCGGAGGCACATACTTACGGTCTTTTGGTTTGCGGTATCTGGGGTCGCCCTTTTTGTAGTGCTGTTTAGCCGGGTCGCTCAACTTGGGAGGCGTATAGCCCGTGCCCTTGGGAGGCGATGCCTTGGGTGGTCCACCGGGATTGTTCATCCGCTGGTTGGTGGCCTGATTCACCTGCTGGATGGCGTTCCGGGCGCGGTCCGGGGCCTGGCGCGCGCTGCTGGAGGAACCGTCAATGGTATACACGCCGCCGTCCATATAGGCTTTTATCAGGCCCGAGGGCTGCACCGTGCGGCTTTTTTTTGTACCGCTGTTACCCATGGAGGGCAGGGGCACATAGGCGTTGTTGCGGAAATAGGAAAAGGACTGCAACTGCTTTGCAGCAATGGATTCCTGCAGATGCATGGGCAGCGAAGGCCAGGAAGGCTCCAGGGCTTTTTGGAAAAACATGAGTGCCGCAATAAAGCACAGACCCAACAGCAGCCCCTTGACGCCGCCAAAAAACATGCCGGTTGTTTTATCCGCACTGTTAAGGGAATCGCTGGCATCCTTGGCCACCCCGGCCATCATGCCCAAAATCCAGGCCAGCAAAAAATAGCTCAGCAGCCAGGCAATGCCAAACACCACCAGCACCGCCGGACCGTTGTCCTGAGAAGACACGCCCAGCAGGATTTCCAGCCGGGGGGTTGCCATGCCCGCAAGCACATAGCCCGCAAGCAATGCAACGATTTTTACCGCCTGGGCCAAAAAACCGGTAAAATGACCAAAGGCGGCAAAAACGATTCCCAATACTACGCACGAAAGATCCAGTACCATACCAACGTTCTTTGTAAAAGAAGGCCGGAACCCCTGAGGATTCCGGCCCGCGTGTTGCAATCAGTTGCGGCGACGACGCCACAGGCCCATAACTAGGGCCAAAAGCAGGAAGGATGCGCCAGAAGCAAGACCGGAGCAGCCACCGTCGGAAGAGCCATCAGGCTCGTCGGTGTCGCCGTCAACAGTGTTGTCCCAGTTGTTGTCCCAGTCCAGATTGTCGGTGGTGTCGCCATCGACCACAGAATCCGTATCGCCGTCAACATCGCCATCCACATCGGTGGCCACGGTGAATTTTGCACCGGCCAGGGGCAGACCTTCCGGAGTGCCGTCAATGGTCAGACCGGCCTCGGGAATGGCGTACTTGATACGGGTCATGGTAACGGTATCGGCGCTGATGGTGACTTCCAGAAGCATGGTCACCTTACCGGCGGCAGGCACCGGCACCGACAGGCCGCTAAAGGCCACCTGATTGTCTGCCATAGAGGCTTCACCCAACAGGCTGTCGCCACCATCCACCATGCCGTCGCCATTGACATCGGCATAGAGTTTCAGGGCCGTGACTTCGGTGTCGTAAATGTTGCCTTCGCTGTTGAAGCTCACGCCGGAAAGGCTGTAGCCGCCACCCATGGACTCCAGCACAAACTGCATGGCCGGGAAGGTCGAACCCGGGGCAATGCGCTGATCCAGCGGGGTTTTGGCGCCCAGATAGGCCAGCAGATCGCCGGAAGGAATGGCAAAGTGACCACTCTCAAAGGGCAGGCTGTTATCCATGATAAATCCGCGCACGTTGATGTAGGAGGTGTCCGGGATGGAAACCCAGAAGGTTTTGCCCGCCTCGATGGACGCGGAAAGATCGTAGGTCAACAGCAGGTATTGCGCGGCATCCGCGTTGATGACCCGGTTGATGTCAAACAGCAGGCCGCCGTCGTCGGTGGCATACAGTTTGGTGTCGATCAGGGTGTCGCCATCGTCCACCGCGCCATCGGCATTGTTGTCGAAATACAGTTTCACCGCTGCAATATCCAAGGGATCGTTGGCGGTTCCACCGGCGGTAAAAGTGATATTCTGCAGAAGCACACTGCCCTCGGTGGAGGTCAGTTTGATCTGGGACACCGGCATGGCGGTTGCACCGGGAGCGGCAAAGCCGCCGGGGTTGCCCGCTTCGCCCCGTTCAAGGGAGAGCTTGCCTTCGTAGGAACGCATCTGCACGTTGATACGCACCGGGATGCCACCGTTGGTGATATAGGTATCACCGGCATCGGAGCTGGAAAGATGCGCTTCGTTGTAGAGAATGGTTTCCTTGGTCACGCCCTGCTCTTCACCCTGCAGCCGCACCTTGAATTCAATGGTGTAGCCGTTGTGAGCGCCAATGGGCATGGAGGTGGTTACCAGATAGCCTTCGCCACTTAAGGGACACTGACAGTTCCCAACATCGGGAATCTGAACCCGGGTGTTATCCGGACTGGTGATGTAGGTGCTGTTGCACACATAGTCGGTGTATTCCGGAATTTCGTCCTGCACCCGCACGTCGTGGGCAACATCTTCGCCCCAGTTTTCCACACGGATGAAATAGGTGAACTCGTCGCCGGGGGCCACAAAACCGCCATCTTCAATGGAACTGGTTTTTTCCGGCTGACCGGGAATATCAAAGCTGGGCAGCTTGGTGTCGATACTCACCAGCAGGAAGTTGGTAAAGATCTGATCCTGACCAAGGTCCATGTACACGGTGGAAGATACGTCGCCCGGAGAGAGATACGCGCCGACCTGATAGGTATCAAGGTCAAGGCTGAATACGTCGAATTCACACATACCCACGGCGGGGTCGATATTGGTGTTACGGGTGGAGTTATAAGGATTGTCCTGAGGATTGCAACCGTCTGAGAGCAGCTGGTTGTTGAAGGTCAGGCCTTCGCTGTATTCGGCGCAGTAGGAGGCGGCCAGGGGGTTCATGCCATGACCTGCGATGGGGAAGTCGCCCTCACCCACAAAGAAGGTGATCTTTGCTTCGGGGTTGTCCGGCACTTCAAAGCCGCCGGGGTGCAGTTCGATGCGGCCGCACTGCATTTTGTCGAAGCCCTGATACATATACAGGCGCTTACGGGCAATGGAGGGGGACTGATACACAACGACCATACCCCATGCGCCCAAAACGCCGGTGGTCATGATGTACTGCTGCTCGGTGCCCACGGTCTGGTGACCATACTGCCACAGGCCGTTGAGGGGCTTGCCCTGAATATCCACATGATCCACCAGATGCTCGGTGACATCCACCCGGCAGGTGTAGTACTCAAAATCCGCAAAGGAACCGGCCATCCATTCGTCGTTGTAGGACAGCACTTCGCACTCGGTAGCCAGATCCGCAGTGACATCGATGGGGCTGCCGCCGGGAGCCATAAAGGTGACGGAGACATCCGGGGTGGTGCCCGGGGTGTTGGAACCCATCCACACCAAAAAGGCCTGTTCCACCAGGGCGTCGTGGGGAGTGCCCTGCATGTCCGCCCAGTTGGGCCAGTCCACAAAGCTGTCGCCCTGCAGATCCTTGTTCATGGGATTGCAGGTGCCGCTGAGTACATCAGGTGCACAGGTATCCTGCAAAATGGTTCCGCCAACCACGCCGTAGTTGAAGGCGCCTTCCCACTGGAAATCCGGCTGGGGGCCCATTTCGGCCTGTGCGGGTAGGCAGAAGGCTGTAATCACCAACATAGTCAGAACAATTTTCATCCGCATCATCGCTTAACTCCATAAAAATCAAAGTAACGGGTTACGCTGCGGCACGCCTGGGACATGCCTGTTACAATCCGGCGGAAGCACATCCACCGAAACTGCTTTAAATGAGTATAGCAGATACTAGTTTACTATTCCAGTGAAGTCAAAACTATTCACCTCCAAAACAAGGCATAAATTCGATTATTTGTTTATATGAAAAACAGAGATTCCGGCGAACGCGCCGGACTTGACGCCGACGGGTCCCCGCAGCTACAATAAGCGCAAAACGAGCCTTTTACATACAACACTGAAAGAGCTGTCATGGTAAAATTCGACCGACGACTTCATCGACGATTTCCCCGGCGGTATGCCATAAAATACGGTCAGGGGGAAGCCAACAAGCGGGGCTTCACCGTTAACATGTCCCTGGGCGGTATGGCCATCAGCTCCGCCACGGTGTTCAAACCCGGCACCGAACTGGAGCTGCAGCTGATCACCGACACCGAGGAAATCCCCCTTCGGGGCATATCCCGCTGGAACAGCCACAAGGCCAATGTTGGCCAGCGGCGCATGACCTTTGAAATGGGCGTTGAACTCACGGCCCGAACACCCTCCTACACCACCCTGCTACAGGATATCATCGACCAGTTTACCGAACGCCGCCGGGCGCCGCGTTTCAAGCAGTATTTCAAGGTAAATATTGAAGATTCCGACAAGCTCATGGAGCTGTACACCCGGGATATCAGCCGGGGTGGCGTCTACGTTGTCACCAACGACGCACCGGCCTTGCGCAGCACCATCAACGTCAAGATGTACCTGTATGACATCATGGAAGCGGTGCGGGTGGAAGGCGAAGTGGTGCATGTGCTTGGCCCCGAAAAAGCTAAGGAACTTGGGCAGGAGCCGGGCTTTGGCGTGCAGTTCACCCGTTTTTTCGAGGATGACCGTGAAATCCTAGAGAAATATATCCTCCAGCTGGAAAAGGAAGGGGCCGAATGGAACTGATTCGACATACCCTGATTCGTGGCCTGCTGGCAGCCCTGCTGCTGACATCCGCCGCCTGTACCGGACGCCTGCTGCCCGGGGACCCGCCCCCCTGCCCCCGCTGTTTTGAAAACACGGAAAAGGCAATGATTATGGATGGTTCCCCCGGCGAGCCCATGACAGTAGTGTACAACGACACCGACGAAGGCAACGCTGTTTTGCGGGCCGCAAACGCCCCGGTCAACCCCGATGATCCCGTGGTGGAGCATCTTATCAAGCGTATGCTGGCATCGGTGAACGTGGACAAGGGCGTGGGCATTGCAGCTCCCCAGGTGGGTATCAACCGCCAGGTGGTGCTGGTACAGCGGCTGGACATCACACCCCAGCAGCCCTTTGTCTCCTACCTCAACCCGGAAATCACTGAATATTCTAAAGAAACCGCCATTGGCTGGGAAGGCTGTCTGTCCATCCCGGCGGGTTTTGGCAAGGTGCGCCGCAGCACCGCCATCACCGTGGCATGGGACGGCGAGGACGGCAAACGCCACAGCGAGCACATTGAAGGCTTTGTGGCGGTGATCTTCCAGCACGAAATCGACCACCTAAACGGCACCCTGTTTATCGACCGCATGGAATCCACCATGCTGGTGCCCAAAGAGGAATACCGCAGGCTGCGGCAGCAGGAAAAAGAAGCGGAAAAACAGGCGGAACAGCAGGCACCCAAGGCCACTGAAACCGCCCCGGAAGGCAAAGGAGATGCCAAGTGATTAACGTACGTTACATTGCAGTTACTGCTATTCTTTGTGTGGCTTTTATGGCCTGTGACGCCCAACAATCCCAGCCTGCCCCGGCGGCGCAACCCGCAGCAAAAAAGGCTCCGGCAGCAGCCAAAACCCCGGTGCCACAAGCGCAAAAAGAAGTGGCGGAACCCCTGGCTTCCGAAGGCTATGCCACCACGGTATTTGGCATTAAAAAAGAGCCGGTGACAGACCGTAAAATTGCGGACCCGGCGGGCGGCGACAAGAAAATCTCCAACTGGGTGACCACCATCTATCGCGGGGAAAAGCTTAAAATCATTGAGAAATTAGAAGGCAAGCTGGAAATCACCGGCGGTGTGCATGACCGAAAAGGCTACCATGCCACAGGCAAAAAAATTGACTGGCTGAAGGTTGAGGACACAAGCGGCAAAACCGGCTGGATCGAGGCCCGGTATGTGGTTTCCGGCCCGGACATGGCCCTGGCCACGGTGCTGGCCACCACCCGCAGCTTTGCCCGTCCGGATCTTCTGGCCCTAAAGGAAAAGCAGGAGATCGAGCCAGGGACGCTGCTGTTTACCTTGCAGCAACAGGGCGATTTTGTTGAGGTTAATTTCACTCCCACCCGCAATATCTGGGTGCAGAAAAAGGACCTTGTTCAGGAAGAACAGGAAATTATGCTGGCCCGCATGATCGAGAAACTCCGCTATTTGCAGCGCAAGGGCAAAACCGAAGAGCTGGCAAAACTCCTGAGCCTGGCAAAGGACTCATTTAAGGACGCCAAACTTGCCGGGGCAGGCCTGAAGGCCTTTGAGGAAGGCGCTGAAAAAGAGGCAAAATAGCGGCAATAAGATAAAATGCGCTCGGGAACCTCTCGGGAAAAAGAGGTGGTTTCCTCGGGACGCGATTTCGATTTCACGGGGCGTAAGCCCCGTTTTTTTGCTATATATCGTTTTTATATAGATAATAGGCCATTTTTGGCTGCGTCATTTCCCGAGGCGGGCCCGTGAAACCGCAAATTTTGACCCTTCGCGGCCCGTGTTTTAAAAAGTGC
>Ga0070728_10005674_pt1 | contig 12188 bp, 9 predicted proteins | sample tdDd471_FD_66723 | JGI IMG/M metagenome (GOLD analysis project Ga0070728, IMG submission 66723) | Marine sediment microbial communities from the Atlantic coast under amendment with organic carbon and nitrate - tdDd47.1 | ecosystem: Environmental > Aquatic > Marine > Coastal > Sediment | place...
CCTTCCGATCATGAACAAACGAAGCCGAAGCGAAGGGGCGGATGGCCAGCGAGTGGATTCTAGCAAGGCATCCAGGGGGGTCATAGTACAAAAAAACCCGCGCGTACGCAGGTCTTTCCAAGGCTTGTCCGTTTCTGGAGCTGGTGTGCGGATTCGAACCGCAGACCTGCTCATTACGAGTGAGCTGCTCTACCAACTGAGCTACACCAGCTCCAAAAATTCGGAGGTGGTGCCTGGGGGCGGAGTCGAACCACCGACACCATGATTTTCAGTCATGTGCTCTACCAACTGAGCTACCCAGGCACTCTTCTACACCGGCTCAGAAGCCGGGGAAGGGAATAAAACACCGCAGGGAAAGGATTGTCAAGTTGCGGGGCGGATTTTTCGTTCCGGGACCCGCAGGCCCCGGTCGATCTACCCGGTGAGTTGACCGGTGAGTTCGTGGATCGCACCCACGACCTCATCGAGTTCAAAGGGCTTGTACATGCAGGTGTCGGCTCGCGACCAGGTTGAGATGAACTTCTCCCGATCCCGCGAATCCACCTTTCGAGCGGTCAACAGCATGATGGGAAAGCTCTTGGCTTCCGGATCGTTGTCCATCCACTCCTTGAGCATGCGACTGACCTCGTAGCCATTGCAGCCCGGCAGCATGACATCGAGGATCATGAAGTCCGGCGGTATCCGCTTGGCCTTCTCCAGGCCCTCGAGTCCATCGACGGCTGTAGCCACTTCGAATCCACGCCTGCCCAGGCTGTACTCCAGGGTTTCGAGGATATCCGGTTCATCATCGACCACGAGCACACGCAATTTGCGATCCATGTCACTGCCTCCGCAGTCAAGGCCCAAACGGCCTACCCAATTGATCCTGTTCAGGTTTTCGGTCGATTCCGTGCCGCTTTAACCTGAATTTCGCTTCCCAGCCCCCACAGTGCCCACTCAATCCCGGGGCAACGTGATCTTGACGGTGGTGCCCGTCCCCAGGCGACTGTCCAGTTCGATGCTCCCACCGTGGACCTCGACCAGTCGCCGGGTGATCGTCAAACCCAGACCCGCCCCCGGAACGGGGCCGCCCTGAGAATGGTCTCCACGATCGAACGGCTCGAAGATTCGTTCCCGATTCGCAGCGGGAATTCCGGGACCATTGTCGGCGACCACCAGTTCCAGACCAGGTGCCGCGTCACTGCCCATCTCGTTCATCGTGACGGCGATACGGTCTCCCCTGCGGCAGTACTTGAGGGCATTGCCGACAATGTTGTTGAGAATCTGCACGATCTTGTCGCCGTCCACCCGCGCCCGCAGTTTGGCCGGCAAACCCGTGGTGTCTATGCTCACCCCGGATGTGCGACTGCCGGCGACCAGAAGATCCATAGCTTCATGCAGGAGCAGGCCGAGGTCCACATCCTGACAGTTCAGGGCGAATCGCGCGGCATCGGCTCGGGAAGTGTCCAGGAGTTCATTCACCAGACGATCCAGGCGATCAATGTTTCGCGTGGTCATCTGTAGAAAACGTCGTTGATCATCGGTCAGGTCTCCGGCGTCGCCTCCCAGAACCAGACCCAGGCTGCTCTTCATCGAGGTCAAAGGCGTACGGAGTTCGTGGGCCAGGGTGCTGACGGTCTCCACCAGGTCGTCGGCACCAGCCGAGGCCTCGGTGTGGGGCCGCAGATACACGATGCGGCCACCGTCGTCGTCCAGCACCGGACTCAGGACCACCGCGAGCGCCAGTTGACCGCCGTTGCCAGGCCGTACGACATCGCTCGTTAAATCGCTGGCCAGCAACCGGAGCACCGATGCCCGCAGCCAGCGCTCCCGGGCCCGGTTGCTACCCTCGACGCACGTGGTCAGCAGTGCATCGCAGGCGGCATTCCAGCCGATCACACCCAAATCGTCGGCCAGGGCCAAGGCGGCCGGAACATCCCGCCACAGAGGCGCTGCGAGCCACTGAACGGCAACAGACCGCAAACGAGTACCTGGGGATACTTCACCGACCCACAATACCGAATCGCAGACTTCGGCGGTATCGATTCCCGGATTCAGGTATTCACGGAACTGGGTCGGCACATTTTTCCCCTGATCGAACCCGTTGCCACCGACGTCGCCCAACTGACATTGTCGAATAACAACTTAGGATCCCGCAGCGAGTCGACGCCGCTTATCAGGGAAAAAACTGCAAAGGGCGTGCCAGCGGGGCCGCTGGTCGCAGTGGGACGGGTCAGCGATTCAGCAGTTCCGCCAGGTACCGGCCGGTCGACGAGCCGGCGACTCCGGCAACCTCCTCAGGAGTACCTTGGGCCACGACCCGGCCGCCATGCCGGCCACCACCCGGGCCCAGATCGACGATCCAATCCGCCTGGCTGATGAGATCCAGATTGTGCTCGATGACCAGTACCGAGTGGTTCCTGTCCACGAGTTCGTGCAGGACCTTCGCCAGTGCTCGGACATCCTCGGCGTGGAGCCCGGTGGTGGGCTCATCCAGCAGGTAGAGGTTGTGCTTGCCCGATGGCATGGCGAGTTCGCGAGCCACCTTGAGGCGCTGGCTCTCGCCACCGGAAAGGGTCGGAGCCGGCTGTCCCAGGGTCAGGTAGCTCAGCCCCACTTTTTTGAGCAACCAGAGGCGTTGACTGATGGCCGATATGTCACCGAAGAACCCCAGGGCCTCCTCCACTGTCAGATCCAGAACCTGGGCGATGTTCAATCCCTTGTACCGGATCTCCAGCGTACTGCCATTGAAGCGCTGGCCGCGGCAGTCCTCACAAGGCACCGTGATGTCGGCCATGAACTGCATCTCCACCCGATGGTAACCCATGCCCTGGCAGGTCGAGCAGCGACCACCGGCGGTATTGAAACTGAATCGACCCGGCGGATAACCCCGAGCCAGGGACTCCTTGGCATTGGCGAACAGATCGCGGATGGGAGCCAACACCTGCAGGTAGGTGGCCGGATTCGAGCGGCTGGTCTTGCCGATGGGAGTCTGGTCGACCCGGATCACCTTGCCGACCCCGTGGCCGCCCTGGATGGTTCCGAAGGGAAAAGCCCGACCGCTACCGCCGGCCACCCTTGCGGTCAGACCGTCGTTGAGACAACCGTTCATCAGGCTGCTTTTTCCCGATCCCGAGACACCGGTCAAAGCCACGAACCGGCGCAGGGGAATCTTGACGTCCACGTTGCGCAGATTGTTCAGACGAGCGCTCTTGACGATCAGGAAGCGGTCGGCCGGTTCCCTGCGGGCAGCGGCCGGCCGGCCGGCCACCTCGCCTCGCAGGTATCGCGCCGTCAAGGTGTCCTCGTCCGCCAGCAGTTCCCGGAGGGGCCCCTGGAAAACAACGCCACCACCGTGGCGACCGGCTCCCGGCCCCATCTCCACGAAGTACTCGGCTGCCTTGAGCACAGCCAGATCGTGTTCGACGACCACCACGGTATTTCCCGCCGACACCAGGTCCCGCAGGGTGGCAATCAGGCGATCCACATCGGCGGCATGGAGCCCGCAGGTGGGTTCATCCAGGACATAGAGCGTATCGACCAGCCGGGCGCCCAGGGCGTTTGCCAGATGAATGCGCTGAGCCTCTCCCCCCGAGAGTGTCCTGGTCAAGCGGTCCAGGGTCAGATAGCCGAGTCCCACCCTGTCCAGGAAGCGCAGGCGGTGCAGAACCTCGTCGCGGACCTCGGCTGCCACCGCGGCAGCTGCTTTGGTCAGGCGTACGTTCTCCAGTTTGGCGAGGGCCTCTTCCACCGAGAGGCGGCCGATCAGACCCAGGTCCATGCCGTGGACCAGAACAGCCAGTGCCTCGGGCCTCAATCGGCTCCCTCCGCAGGCCCTACACAAAGTGTCCCCCATGAATCGCCGGGTAAAAAAACGATGGTGCCCCTTCTTCATCTCGGTGCGCATCTTTTCCAGAAAGGGAATCGCCCCGGGATACCCCTTGTCCGCTCCTTCGAACACCAGCTTGCGATGCTTCGTCGTGAGCTTCGCAAAGGGGATGTCCGTGGGAATCTTCCTGCGCCCACAGAAGCGCAGCAACGCCGTGAACTCCCGACCGAAGCTCTCTGTGCTCCAGGGTTTGACGGCCCCCTCCCGCAGACTCAGTTCCGGATCCGGGATGATCTTGTCTTCGTCGAATTCCAGTCGATTGCCGAAACCGTTGCAGGCCGGGCAGGCTCCCTCGGGGGAATTGAACGAGAACAGACGCGGCGACGGCTCGGGGAACACACGATCACAGCCGTTGCAACGCAGGTCGCTGGAATATTCATGGCGCTGAGACCCTTCCCGATCGGAGACCACGACCCATCCGCCGGACTGTCCCAAGGCCAGTTCCACCGCCTCGATGAACCGGGATCGTACCGGCGGCCCCAGCTTCAGTCGATCGACGACCACGTCCACCTTGTCGGAGGGTTCTGGGTCGCCGATTTCCGACTCTCGCAACTCGTCCAGGCGCACCGTCCGTCCATTGAAGGCGACACGCTGGAAGCCCTGGGCCAGCAACGGCTCCCACCAGCCTGTGGCCGCGCCGGTTTCAGCAAAGGACAGCGGGTAACAGACCTGAACCGGTTCGCCCGCCGGAAACAGTTTACGAATCTGGCGCCAGACCGACTCCGGCGTTTCGCGAGTGACTGTCTCGCTACACCCGGGGCAAACCACCTTGCCCGCCCGCGCCCACAGAACCCGCAGGTAGTCGTTGATCTCGGTCACGGTCCCGACAGTGCTGCGACCGCTGGTCACCGCGTTCCGTTGCTCGATGGCAATGGCCGGACTCACACCGTCTATCCAGTCCACGTCGGGTTTGGGCAGCCTGGCCAGGAACTGGCGGGCGTAGGTGGACAGCGATTCGACGTAGCATCTCTGGCCTTCGGCGTAGAGGGTATCGAAGACCAACGACGACTTTCCCGAGCCCGACAATCCGGACACCGCAGTCAGATGCCCCCGGGGGAAATCGATGTCGATATTCTGCAGGTTGTGCTGGCGCGCGCCCTTGATGCGGATCCATTCGGTCAAGGTCCACCTCGTGTCTGGCCGGTAGGAGATTCAAGCAATGATCAGCCGCACAGGATAACAGAGGTTTTCGCACGGGCAAAAGTGAATTAATTTGGGCGAGCCCTTCGCCCACCGGACAGTGGCCCGATCCGGACCCTGCACCGGCCCAGCACCCAGGAAAGGACCGCCATGCCCGGCCACTTCGAAGAACTGCTCGCGACCATTGAAACCCTGCGCGCCCCCGGGGGCTGTCCTTGGGACCGCAAACAGACCCTGCCGGACGCCGCCCGGTATCTGCTGGAGGAAGCCGGCGAGCTGCTGGATGCCACCCTGGCCGGTGACCTGGAAGGCTCGCGGGAGGAGCTCGCGGACCTGCTTTTCATGACCAGCTTCTGCTGCCGGATCCTGAGTGAGACGGCCCCGGTAACCATGCACGACATCGCCCGGGACGGAAACGCCAAGCTCATACGACGCCACCCCCACGTCTTCGGTGATTCCTCGGCGAGGGACACCGCCGAGAGCCAGGCCCGCTGGAATGCCATCAAGGCCGAGGAGAAACGGGCGCGCGGATTGGATCCGGACCAGGATTCGGTATTGAAGGACCTGCCGTCCAGTTCGGCCCCTTTACGCCAAGCCTACGGCTATCAGGACAATGCGGCGGACGCCGGCTTCGATTGGCCGGAGATCGGCGGGGTCTGGGCGAAACTGCGGGAAGAGATCGCCGAACTCGAAGAGGCCACCGAATCCGGCGTGCCCACGGCTATCGAGCACGAAATCGGTGATCTGCTATTCTCGGTGGTCAACCTCGCCCGCTGGCTGCAGGTTCAACCGGACGTGGCCCTGCGTCGGGCCAACGTACGCTTTCGCGAGCGATTCCACCTCGTGGAGCAGGATTTCGCTACCCGTCAGGCACCCCTGAACGAAGCTTCCCTGGACGAACTCGAGGCATCGTGGCAGTCAGCCAAACGCCGCCTCGCCAAGGAAACCTGACCGCGATCACTCGGGACAGCCGTCGTCATCGGTGTCTCCGTCATAGTCCTCGGGCTCGTCGGGGCATTCGTCCTGCTCGTCGGGAATCCCGTCCAGATCGTTGTCCGATTCGGGACAGCCGTCGCCATCCTCGTAGCCGTCCCGGTCTTCGGGGTCCTCGGGACACCCATCGTCCTCGTCCGCCACGCCGTCGCCGTCCAGATCTTCGATCTCGTCGGGACAACCGTCGCCATCGCGGTGTCCATCCAGGTCTTCCGGTACATCGGGACAGAGGTCGAATCGATCCAGGACACCATCTCCGTCGTTGTCCGGATCAGGTATCCCGTCATGGTCCTGGTATCCGTCGTAGTCCTCGGCGGCTCCCGGAGCGCCATCATACCGATCGGCGATGCCGTCTCCGTCGTTGTCGTAGTCGGGACAACCATCGTCATCCTGGAATCCATCCAGATCCTCGGGTGTGTCGGGACAGCGGTCCTTCCGGTCGACGATTCCATCGCCGTCGCGATCACGCCCACCGATGGAAAACTGTCGGGTGACCGCCAGCTCGTAGACCAATTCGGGATAGGCGGGTTGCCAGTCGGTCGCCAGGTCATCCCGGGCCAGACTCACCTGATAGGAGGCGTGCAGGGCCCACGCTTCGGTCATGCCCCAGCGTAGGCCCGCAACCAGGGCACTGAACTGTTCGGAAGTCGAGGCGAAGCGGGTGTCGGCGAAACGGTCGGCGCTGTACTCGATCCACAGAGCCGTCGTGGCCCGGCGAAACTCCACTGCGACGCCGTAGTTCAGGGTGTCATTGCGATTGTTTCCTCCGGCCAACGCCGCGGAGGGGTAGCGGGGATGCCAGGGTTCGAGGAATTCGGTGCCCATGCCGTAGCCCGTATCCTCGGCCTGGTTCCAGCGGTGTCCCAGGTTCAGATGCAACCGCATTTCCGGCAACATGGCGTCGGTCCAGAATCTGAAGGTCAAAGCCGCCGCAATCCGGGGAGAGAATACCTGCTCGGAAAGCCCGGCGGATCGGCTCCCCGTCGGGATGTTGCCGCCACCCACCACCGCTCCGTGGATCCGGCTGGACCAGAGGGTCGTGCCGGTGGTGACCAGCCAGCGAACATCACCCGCTCCGGAGCCCGATGGCGGGATCCAGCCCACGCCATCGGACCAGGACCGGTAGGGCAGCTCGAACCAGGCGTGCAGCCATGACACGGGGCTCGCCTCGGCCTGCAGATAGAGATCCCACTGACCGATGCGCTGCAGATGATCCTCGATGATGTACACCGTGCTGTACTTGCGGCCGCCCAGTCCCACGGCCAGCAGACCATCGGGCGGGATCACCGCCGATGCCAAACGTCCCAGCCTGAAGGAATCCTGATGCGGCGAGATAGCGACCGGCTGCCCATCGGCGGTTTCTTCCTCGGCAGAACCAGCCACCGCCGTCAGTGTCAACAACAGTGGTATCAACAGAGTGAATCGACTCAAACGTCGGCCTCTTCCCCGGGTTCGGTGTCGCCTTCGGCAGCCTGTTCGGCGTTCGCGCCTGAGTCCTCTGTCGCTGCGCCGGAAGTCGGTTCGGATTGTTGCTGGGACTTCTTGAACTCATCCATGTAGTTCAGCTGCAGGTCCATGACCGCGCTGTCCAGCATTCCGAGCAGCGGCTCCGGAGTATCGGTGCGGCATTTCACTTTCAGCATCTCCAACACATCGATGGTGGCCCGGGCCTGTTCCAGTTCGATCTCGACCTCGCCGGTAGCGGGATTCTGGACCTTGCCCAGCTGTTGCATTGCCGCCGACTGAAGGGAAAAAACCAATCCGGCTAAAATGTGATCGTGGCGACTCATCTCCAGCTCACTCATGCGATCTCCTTTCGCGAATCCGACAGGTGGTCGAACTCATCGTCGATGGATCCCATCACTGCTTCGATCAGGTCTTCAAGGGTGATCATACCCAGCGGGTTCCCGTTGCTCTCGACCACCACTGCGATCTGGCGATCCTGGCTGCGCATCTCCTCGAAAAGTTCGTACGGCGACATGCGTTCGTCCACCAATAGAAACGAACGCCACAATCGACGGGGAATGATCAGCTTGTGGTCCTCCGCCGGCAGGAACAGCAGGTCTCGCACCAGAATGTAGCCGTGGAGCCGTCGGCCGTCCTCGCGGGTGATCGGCAAGCGGCTGAAGCCGGTGCGGGCCGCCAGTTCCAAGCATTCCCCCACGGTAGCTTCCGGTCCGACGGTAACCAGCGAGTCGAGGGGTCCGGCGATCTGTCCAACGCGGCGGCCTGCCAGTTCGAGATAGCGATCCAGAACGGTGGCGAATCGCTGGTCATCGGGACTGGGGACCGTGTTGCTCAACAGCAGCGCCGCCAGGTTGCGGCGGTCAAGGCTGGGCCTGATGCCCCCAGAGCTGGGCAACAGCCGGTTCCAGACCGCGGCATAACCCCGGAGCAACCAGCGAATCGGCGCCACCAGGATCATCGAACCTTTGATCACCGGCACCGACGCCAGCATCAGGCGCTCCGGGTACTCCCGGTACAGAACCTTGGGTACGATCTCACCGAATAAAATCACCAGGGTCGAAACCAGCAGGACGGCCAGCCATTCGCCCCTCGCACCGAACTGCTCGGTGAGCGCCACGGTGAGGGTGGCACTGATCAGGACGTTGAAGAGATTCGTCCCGATCAGACAGGTCATGATCGAATCCTCGATGCGCCGCAGCTGCTGCAGTACGGTCCGCCCCCGCGAAGTGTCGGCCAGACCGGTGAAGCGCAGGCGCACCCTGCTGACACTCATGTAGCCGGTCTCGCTACCCGAGAAGAACGCCGAAATCACCAGTGCGATGGCCGCGATGCCGCTGACCTGCAACCAATCGATGGTCGATTCGACGGGGACGGTGGGCGTCACGAGGCACCTCCCCGGGGTGCGCCGCTGCCGGCTTCCCCACCCAGGGCTGTCACCTGAATCCGATCGACGCGATGCCCCGTCATTTCCAGAACCGACATGCGGGCTTCCGGCAAGGTCACCTTGTCCCCCGGCTCCAGTACCCTGCCCAGGTTCGACATCATGAATCCGGCCACCGACACGTAATCGCGACTGGCGGGCAAACGAATTCCACAGGCCTCCTGCAATTCACGCAGGTCGGTGCGTCCGCTGATCACCCAGCGACCGCTGCCCAGGGGGATCAGTTCTGGATCGTGGTAGGCAGAATCGGCGACCGGTCCCATCAGGGCCTGCAGGCAATCGGCCATCGTGACGATGCCCGTGAAATCCCCGTGCTCGTCCACCACGGCGCTCAGATGAGCGTCGCCGTATCGCATCTCGGCCAGCAAAGCGGCCACGTCCTTGCTCTCTGGAACGTAGATCAGCGGCCGCAAACTGCCCGCGAGGGGCGCATCGACGGACGCATCGCCCGCCAGCAGGTCCTTCAGATGAAACAGCCCCTCGGGGCGTTGACCTTCGGCAGCCAGAACCGGATAGCGGTTGTAGCCTGCCCTCCGGGCCGTGGCCAGAATCTGGCGCAGGGACATGTCCCGTTCGAGAGAGATGACCTCCGGGCGTGGGGTCATGATGTGGCTGACTTCCAGGGTATCGAGCTTCAAGAGCCGGGACAGCGACCGGCCCTCGGTTTCGGTCAGGGTACCATCGGACACCGCCAGGTCGCAGGCAGCCTCCAACTCTCCAGTGTTCAGGGGCCGGTTCCCCACGCGCTCCATGGGCAGAAACCGCAGTACACCGGCGACGAGTGCTCCGCTAATTCTCACCAGGGGAGTGGTCACGATCAGCCAGGCCGCCAGGATTGGCTGCATGCCCAGAGCCACCCGGAAACGGTATCGCATCGCCAGCATCTTGGGTGTTATCTCGCCAAACAACAGCAACGCCAGCGTGACAGCCGGTACGGCCACCGCCACCCCCTGCGGACCGAACCTTTCGACACTCAAAGCCGTGGCTACAACACCCGCGGCCGTATTGACCAGGAGGTTGCCGATCAACAGGGCCGAAAGCAGTTCATGGGATCGACCGAGGAGTGCCAGAACCCGTTGGCCGGACCGGCCATGATCGGTGGCCAACTTGGCCTGATCGGTGGCGGCCAACGAGAACAACGCGGTTTCCGATCCGGAAAACGCGGCGGACAAGGCCAATAGGATCAATAACAGCAACAGTTCCAAGGGTTGGATCTCCGGATGACGGGTTGGTCCACCTCGCGGCGGATGTTACTGTCTCACCGCTCCGAGGGCAAGCGGCAGACCATCCGGGAACTCAGGTCACCGCTTCCCTTGCTCCTGCGCCGCGGGAAAACCATTTTCCTGGGACGCCACTTGAGACATAGTGTCCGATATAGATCCACCCGCTCACGGCGCGAGGTCGACGTGCAAGAGATCCTGGTCATACGTTTCGGTTCCCTGGGCGACCTGTGCCTGCTGGGCTGGTCCCTGTCCGCCCTGGCCGATGGGCCCGGGGCCGACAACCGCCGGGTGACGCTCGTAACCAAGCAGGCCTTCGCCCCGCTGCTGAGCGAGGTCCGTGGTGTCGATCGTGTCGTTCCGTTGACCGGAGCGGGCATCGCGGCAGTTGCGAAGCTGGCGGCCGAGTTGCGCAAGCAGAGCTGGGACTCCATCCTGGACGCCCACAACATCCTGCGGGGGCACCTGCTGTTGGGATTGATGTTGCGCAGCGCCGATCGCCGTCTGGCCAAGGATACGACCGAGAGGCTGTTCCTTCTGAGGTGGGGCCGCCGCAGTGATCGCCTGGAGCGAACCATGCGCGACCGATTCGACGAGCTCACGTTGCCCCTACAGGCGGGAGACGAGGGACTCACTGCGTCCAGTCCGCCTCTGGCAGCCCTGGCGACCGGTACAACACGAACCCGTCTCGGCCTGGCGCCCGGCGCCCAATGGTCCACCAAGCGCTGGCCCGAGGACCGATTCGCCGAGCTGCTGCACCTGTATCGGCGCGACCACTCCGATCCCGTGCGGGTGTTCCTGGGACCCCGAGAGACGGAATGGTTCGACCGCGGTCCCCTGGCTGCAGCCTGTCGCGAGCTGGCGGATGTCGAGGTCGTGAGAGGGCTGCCCCTCGTCGAAGTCGCCCGCTCCCTGGCCGAATGCCGCGTGCTGGTGACCAACGACAGCGGTCTGCTCCACGTCGCCGAAGCGGTGGGAACGCCGGTGCGTGCTTTCTTCGGTCCGACGGTCCGGGAGTTCGGTTACTTTCCGCTTCTGGGCGACAGCCGGGTTCTCGAGCGCTCCCTCGACTGTCGCCCGTGCTCGCGCAACGGCAAACGGCCCTGTCACCGTCAGGATCTGGCTTGCCTGGCCGAGATCAGCGCCTCCGAAGCCCTGGCTTCCCTGCCGGAAGCCGAAACCCGGAACGAGACATGATGTCCCTGCCGGAGCACGAATCCGTGGTACGAGCGCCGGGTCCCTGGTTGCGACTCTATCGACACTTGAGTCCCGCCCTGTGCTCGATGGTGCCACTGGCTGCCCGCTTCTCGCAAAAGCTGGCCCGGGGCGTGGACGGCCGCCGGGACCTGATGAATCGCCTCGCCGCCGGAGCCGGGAAAGTGCGCGGCGGAGTCTGGTTCCACGTCACCTCGGTGGGCGAGTACGAGCAGGCGCGGCCGGTGATCACTGCCCTGCAAAAGCGGGCCGATGCACCACCGGTGGCGGTGACCCACTTCTCGCCATCGGGCTACGATTTTGCCCTCCAGAAGCCCTGCGCCGATCTCCACGAGTACCTGCCCTTTGATCATCCACAGCAGATGGACCGTCTGGTCAACCTTTGGCAACCCCGCCTGCTGGTCTTCGTGAAGTTCGATTGTTGGCCCAACCAGGTCCTGGCCGCCCAGCGGCAAGGAGTCCCCGTGGTCCTACTGGCAGGATCATTGCAGCCGCGCAGTGCGCGCCTGCGGCCTGTGGCTCGGGAACTCTACCGCGACGTCTTCGATCGCTTTTCCCACCTGGGTGTCTGTACCGACGAGGATGCCGAGCGATTCCGAGAGGGATTGGGCGTGAGCTGCCCCGTGACCGTCACCGGGGATACCCGGGTGGAACAGGTCATTCTGCGCTACGAGGCAGCGCGAGACGGCGATACCGCCCGCCGGCTCAAGGCCCTCGGCGGGCGCTTGCTGGTGCTGGGTAGCACCTGGCCCCCGGACGAAAGCCTGTGGCTGCCCATTCTGGGAGATTTGCTGGAACGGCACCCCGGATTGAAGGTAGTGCTGACCCCCCATGAGCCGAGTGC
>Ga0070728_10005676_pt1 | contig 12186 bp, 5 predicted proteins | sample tdDd471_FD_66723 | JGI IMG/M metagenome (GOLD analysis project Ga0070728, IMG submission 66723) | Marine sediment microbial communities from the Atlantic coast under amendment with organic carbon and nitrate - tdDd47.1 | ecosystem: Environmental > Aquatic > Marine > Coastal > Sediment | place...
AACCGTCCGCGCCGTCGGCGAGCAAGGTCATCAGCGTGTCGGTGTCGATCTTCGCGTTCGACTCGGCGCCCTCGAGCAGGCCGCGCGACAGCTCGCGCTTGTCACCGTGCAGGGCGAGCACCTTCTCCTCGATGGTGCCCTGCGAGATCAGCCGGATGACGGTGACCGGCGCGGTCTGCCCGATGCGGTGCGCGCGGTCGGACGCCTGATCCTCGGCGGCCGGGTTCCACCACGGGTCGAGGTGGATGACGGTGTCGGCCGCGGTGAGGTTCAGGCCGGTGCCGCCCGCCTTGAGTGAGATGAGGAACAGCGGCGCGGCGCCCTGCTGGAAGCGCTCGACCAGATCGGCGCGCTGCTTGGCCGGCGTCGAGCCGTCCAGGTAGAGGTAGTCGATCCCGCGCCGATCGAGCGCCTCGCGGACCAGCGCGAGGTGCGACGTGAACTGGCTGAACACGAGCGCGCGCCGGTCGACCGCGCGCAGCTCGTCGACCAGCTCGAGGAACGCGCTCAGCTTCGAAGACCGGCGGCTCGCGTCCTCGTCGACGAGCGCCGGGTGGCACGCGAGGCGGCGCAGCCGCGTCAGCGCCGCGAGCACCGCGAAACGCGACTCGCCCGCCTTCTTCTTGGTCGCGCCCGACGTCACCGCCGCGAGCGCGGTGCGGCGCTCGGCCTCGTAGCGAGCCATCTCGCGCGACGACAGCTCGACCGGGTGCACGACCTCGGTCCGCGGCGGCAGCTCGGCGAGGACCTGCGCCTTGGTCCGCCGCAGCAGGAACGGCGCGAGCACCGCCCGCAGCGCCTCGCGGCGATCGGCGTCCTCGTCGCGCTCGATCGGATCGGCGAAGCGACGCTTGAACGTCGCCCACGGCCCGAGCAGCCCGGGCAGCAGCGTCGAGAACAGCGACCACAGCTCGCCGAGGTGGTTCTCGATCGGCGTGCCCGTCATGCCGAGCGTGAACCCGGCCGACAGCGCCTTGGCCGCCTTGGCCCGCTGCGTCCGCGGGTTCTTGAGCGCGTGCGCCTCGTCGAACACGACCGCGCCCCAGCGCGGCGCCTCGAGCGCCGAGTCGCGCGCGAGCAGCTCGTAGCTCGTGACCAGCACCACGCCCGGGCCCAGGTCCTCGAGCTGCTTGGCGCGCCGCGGGCCGCGGTAGATCCGGACGTCGAGGTCCGGCGCGAAGCGGCCGGCCTCGTCGCGCCAGTTGTACGCGAGCGACGTCGGCGCCACGACGAGCGCGGGGCCCTCCTCGCGTCGCGACAGGAGCAGCGCGAGCGCCTGCAGCGTCTTGCCGAGGCCCATCTCGTCGGCGAGGCACGCGCCGCTCGCCCACCGCGACAGCCGCAGCAGCCAGCGCACGCCCTCGATCTGGTAGTCCCGCAGGTCCGCTCGAAGGCCCTCCGGCATGTCCGGGGTGCTCTCGTTGGCGTCGCGCACCCGCTCGCCGTGCGCGCGCCACTCGTCGCTCGTCTCGAGCGCGTCGGCGAGGATCCGTTCCACCGCCGCGGTCGCCTCGGGCGCGACGAGCACCTCGCCGCCCTCGACCACCGTCACGTCGGTCAGCGGATCGAGCTGCTCGCGCAGCTGCTCGGTGATCCGCGCGTAGTCGCCCTCCTTCAGGCGGACGAAGCGCTCGCCCCGCTCGAGCGCGCGCCGGATCTGCGCGAGCGTGACCTGCGACTCGTCGACGGTGACGCTCGCGTCGAGGACGAACCAGTCCTCGGCGGGCTTGCCGCGCACGCTCAGCGAGTCGATCCGCCCGAGCACGCGCAGCCGCTTGCCGCCGGCCGGCCACTCGACGACGACCGCCGGCGCGCTCTGCCGTGCGCGGTCGATCAGCTCGAGCGCGTGCTCGGCCGACTCGACGCTGAAGCGCATCCGCTCGAGCTCGCGCGCCTCGTCGAGCCGCAGCGCGTGGATCCACTTCTCGGCCTCGCGCACCTCCGCCGCGAGGTCGCGCTGCGTCGAGCGCGGCTCGCCGTCGACCGTGCCGACGAGGTGGATCGGGCCCGCGCCGGGCGCGAAGCGGCGCTCGTCGGTCAGCGGGCTGACGCGCACGCGCACCTCGAGGTCGTCGCTGTCGTGCAGCTCGAGCGCGAGGTGGATCGTGAGGTCCGGCGCGACGCCGGTGCCGCCGAGGTCCTCGGGCAAGCGCAGGCCGACGTCCGCGGGCAGGCGCGAGAGCACGCCGACGAGCGCCTCGTCCGCCTCGGGCGGCAGCGCCTCGGTCCACTTCGCGGTGGTGCGCACGATCGCCTCGATCTCGGGCGGCAGCCGCACGACGTTGAGCGCGCGCGCCTCCTCGTCGAGCCACGCGCAGTGCGCGGGCGCTTGCCGCAGCGCGATCACCTCCTCGGGCGACAGCGGCCGGTCGCCGGCGCGCAGGCGAAGCCGCCGGTCCTCCTCGCCCCAGATCTCGAGCTCGAGCGCGACCTCGCGCACCCGCACCCCGCGCCGCGGATCGCTCGCGAGCACCACGCGCGGGTGCCCCACGAGCGCCTCGGCGAGGTCGCCGGGCAGCTGCGGCCCGTTCGCGATCCGCGCGTCGATCGGGTCGAGGTCCGGGCGCTCGAGCAGCTTGTCCACGCTCGAGCGGCTGCCCTTGGTCCAGCCGCGCTTGCCGAGCTTCTGCACCGCGGGCTCGAACGACAGCGCGTCGCCGTCGGCCTCGACGCGCCAGACCACGCGCTCGGGCTTGCCCTCGCGCGCCTCGGGCGCCGCGAGCTCGACCGCCTCGCGCAGCGCGTGGAGGAACTTGGGCCAGCGCGGGGTGTTCGCGAGGTCGGCGACGCTCGTGTGCAGCGGGTGGCTCGTGTCGTGGATCGCGTCCGACCACCACTCCGACAGCGCGCGCAGCCAGGGCTGCAGCGTCTGGCCCTGCGCGAAGCCGGACACCGAGACCTCGGGCTTGCCGTCCTCGGTGCCGAACACCGACAGCGCGATCTCCAGCTCGCCGCCCCAGCGCGTCGGCACCACGGCGCTCAGCGCATCGCGCTCGGGGTCGACCCACAGGCGCACGCCCTGCGGGAAGACCGGCGGCGGCGGCTCCTGCATCGCGACGTCCTCGCGCAGCGTCGCCATCGACGCGGCGAGCCGGCGCAGGCCGTCTCCGCTCACCGGCGACGCGTACAGCGCGTGCCGCCGCGGCATCGCCTCGCGCCGGGCGAGCGCGTAGACGAGGTAGCCGCGCACCGCGTGCAGGACGCGCCGGTCGCGCAGCGGGTTGGGGCAGGTCGTCGGATCGAGGACCTCGCCGATCGTCACCGCGCCGGTGTGCATCGCGGTCGCGAGCCCCGGGTCGATCCGACCGGGTCGGAACGGGATCGTCTCGCCGACCGGGCGATCGAGGAGCGGGTCGAGGCCCTTGCGCTTCACCCAGCCGCGGATCTCGGCGCGCTCGCGGCCGGGCACCTCGCTGACCGGCAGCCCCGTCGGCTCGTAGCCCTGCTGCGCCCGGGTGAGCGCGCGCTGCAGGATGTCGGCGATCAGCGAGCGGCCGCTCGCGCTCAGCCGCTCGAAGCGCTGCTGCGCCTGCGGATCGCGGAGCACCGAGTCGACCGGCAGGTGCTCGGCGGAGGCGAGCCCGCGGCACAGGCGCGCCTCGTGCGGGGTCTCGCAGGCGTCGACGACGCGCCGCCACGGCGCGTGCATCGGGGCCCGCCCGAGCTCCATGGACAGCTCGTGGCGAAGATCGTCGAGGGAGACCACCGCCGGGGAGCATTCATCGCGCCCGGCCCAACGCAAGCGATCTAGCGACAGTACGTGGTCCGGGGGCCGGCGCCGGCGCGGATGCGGCTGGCCAGCTCCATCGTCGCGGGCTCGAGCGTGTACGGGTAGCCCGGGGTGAACACGCGGCCGGGCTCGTGCGCGGCGATGGTCGCGCCCTCGAGCAGCAGCTCGCCCGAGCTCGCGACGTAGCCCGGCGTGTCGGCCGCCCAGTCGTTGGAGATCGCGATCTTGCTGACCTCGTAGTCCTCGTCGCCGCAGGGCGCCGGATCGCGGCACGGCGAGAAGATCGAGCCGCAGGTCCGCCCGGGCCGCGCCTGGAAGACGTTGTTCTCGCTGCGCAGCTGCGCGCCGTGCGTGGCGGCGACGCCGTACTCCCACCACTCGAACATGAAGTTGTTCATGTAGTGCACGCGGCCCGCGTTCTGCCGCGGGCCGCGGCGGCTGAGCCGCTCGAAGAAGTTGTGATGGAAGGTGATCTCCATCTCGCGCCCCTCGAGCTCGGGCGCGCTGGCCTGGCTCAGCAGCATGCCCTTGGAGTGGTCGTGGAAGTGCGACCAGCTGATCGTGATGCGGCTGCCGCCGCGGACGTCGATGAGCCCGTCACCGCCCTCGTAGACCTCGACGTGGTGGAACCAGATGTCGCGGTTCTCGAACGCGCCGGCGGTCTCGGCGCCTTCGCCGCGGATGAGGAACACGTCCGCGTCCTGCGTGCAGCGATCGCCGTGGCTGTTGGTGAACGCGACGTCGCTGAAGATCACGTCACGCACTCCGTCGCGCAGCTCGATCGCGCCGTCCACCGTCACGCGGCGGCCGCGGCCGTCGACGGTCTTGTTCGAGCGCACGCGCACCGGGTCGTCGCCCAGGTCGATGGTCGCGCTCGCGCCGTCGCCGACGTCGAACACGATCCACCACGGCTCGGACGACTCGAGCGCCTCGCGCAGGCTGCCGCTGCCCGACGCGCGCGTGGTCGTGACGCGGTAGACGCGCGCCGGGTCGCCGCCGTCGGCGCGCCGGCCGAAGCCGACGCGCTCGTCGAGCAGCGCGCCGGGGTCGTACGGGTAGCTCGAGCAGTCGACCGCGCGCTCGACGCAGGCGCCCGCGTCGCACACCTCGCCGTCGCCGCACGCGCCGCAGGTCCCGCCGCAGCCGTCGCTGCCGCAGCTCCGCCCGGCGCACGACGGCGCGCACGACGCGTCGCGCGAGCAGACGCAGAAGTCGGACTGGTGCCCCGAGTCGCAGCCGAGCGCGGGGCGCGACTCGTCGGCCGCGCACGCCCCGTCCACGTCCTCGTGCGCGCCCACGCACACCAGCCCCGCCGCCGCGCAGACCGCGTCGCAGCCCTCGGAGTCGCGGTACACCGCGAGGCAGCTCGTGGCGGTCGCCTCGCACAGGTCGTAGGCGGCCGCGATCGGGCCGCAGTCGACGGGCGCGGCGCCCCCGGCGTCGAGGCCGGGCGCCCCCCCGGGGCCCGCGTCGGGGAGCGCGCCGGTGGCCGCGTCGACCCCCGGCGGCGGGGCGCCGCCGTCGGTCCCCGGCGCGGGCAGCGCGGCGTCTCGGCCGCCCGCGTCTGCGCCGGACGAGCCCGGCGCGGCGTCGCACGCGACGAGGGTGAGCGAGAGCAGCAGCAGCGATCGGTAGGTCACGCCGGGGGGGCACAGCAATCGACGCGCCACGCCCGCCCGAGGCACCGAAACGGCCGAACCGCGGCCGATCTGTTCGGCGCGCCGGACGGTCCGGTGGGACCGCTCGTCACCCCTGAGCTCGGGGTCGCGGTTTGGAATCGGGCCGCCGGATCCTATAGTCGCTCCACAGACGGCAGCCGGGTGTGGGCGACTGCTACGCCGCGCAGCGGTGAGCGCCCCCCGGCCGTCGAGCATCGGAACACACCGCCCCCGCGCCACGGGGTGGCGAAAGGACCCCATGAAGATCGTCCGAGTCGAAGACCTGATCGGTACCGAACGCGAGGTGGAGGGCCCGACCTGGGTCAGCCGCCGGCTGCTCCTGCGAAAGGACGGCTTCGGCTTCTCGCTTCACGAGACCATCGTGCCCGCCGGAGCGCAGATGGACTTGCAATACCACAACCACCTCGAGGCGGTGTACTGCGTCCGCGGCAACGGGACGATCGAGGACTGCGCGACCGGTGAGGTCCACCCGATCGAGAACGGCACCCTGTACGGCCTCGACGACCACGACCGGCACATCCTGCGCGGCGGCACCGAGGAGATGCGCCTCATCTGCGTGTTCAACCCGCCGGTCAGCGGGCGGGAGATCCACGACGTGGAGGGCTCGTACGACCTGGCCCCGCGCAACGTCTTCATCGTCGGGCTCGACGACTACAACCTCGAGAAGGCGCGCGCGATCACGCTGGCGAGCGAGTGCGAGTTCCACGGGCTGGTCGACCGCGACGTGCTGATCGAGCCCGAGAGCTACGACCTGAACGCGCTGATCGACGGCGCGCTCGAGACGCTGCGCGCCTTCGACGGGCCGGTCGACGCGATCATCACGCACTGGGACTTCCCGGTGAGCACGACGCTGCCGATCATCAACCGCGAGATGGGCCTGCGGTACGTCCCGCTCGTCGCGATGCTCAAGTGCGAGCACAAGTACTGGAGCCGCGTCGAGCAGAAGATGGTCGTGCCCGAGATGGTCCCCGCCTTCCAGGCGATCGATCCGTTCGCCGACGACGTGAAGGAGACGCTCGAGCTCGAGTACCCGTTCTTCCTCAAGCCCATCAAGGGCTTCGCCTCGACCCTCGGCTTCAAGATCGACAACGCGCAGGAGCTCGACGAGGCGCTCGTGATCATCCGCAAGAACATCCGCCGCATCGGCGACGAGTTCAGCAAGGTGATGGAGATGGTCGACCTGCCGCCGGACATCGCGCGGGTCGAGGGCAACTGGTGCGTCGCCGAGGAGCTGATGCAGGGCTGGCAGTGCGGCGTGGAGGGCTACGTCCTCAACGGGCAGACGCACATCCACGGCATCTTCGACTGCTACAAGGACGAGAACCGCTGGAGCTTCAACCGATACGAGCTGCCGAGCCGCTGGCCGCGCCAGGTCCAGGAGCGGATGAAGACGGCGACCAAGAAGCTGATGGCGCACCTGGGCTACAACCAGGCGCCGTTCGGGGTCGAGTTCTTCTGGGACGACGAGCGCGACAAGCTCTGGCTCATCGAGATCAACACGCGGATCAGCCAGTCGCACTCGGACCAGTTCGAGCGGGTGCACGGGATCAGCAACCACGAGATCGCGATCAACGTCGCGCTCGGGCTGCCGACGCACCTGAACCGCCTCCGCGGTCCGTGGGACTGCGCGGCCAAGTTCCACCTGCGGCGCTACGCGGACTGCGAGGTGCTGAAGGTGCCCGACGAGGACAACCTCCGGGAGATCGCCGAGACGATCCCCGGCGACCCGGTCGTGCACGTGACGGTCGACGAGGGGATGAGGCTGTCGGAGCTGCGCGACCAGGACACCCACAGCTACGAGATCGCGACGGTCCGCCTCGGTGGGCGCGACCAGGAGCAGCTGCTGCGCAGCTTCAAGCTGGTCGCCGAGGCGCTCGACTTCGAGTTCTCCGACGGCAAAGGCCCCGAGCCGATCCAGTTCCTCCAGCCGCAGTCGTGGGAATGAGCGCGGTCACCGAGGGCGTCGAGGCCGACCGGATCCGCGAGCGCCTCGTCGACCTGGTCCGCTACCCGTCCTTCGACGGGTTCGAAGAGAACGTGGTCGTCCGGATCGCGGACTACCTGCAGGAGATCGGCGCGGAGGTCGACGTCTGGCACGACGACGCGATCACGCTCGCCGCGCTCGAGGGCTACCCCGGCCACGAGATCCCGCGCGCGACCATCCCGGTGGTCGCGGGCCGACTCCGCGGCAACCGCCCCGGCCCCGCGGTGCTGCTGACCGGCCACGTCGACGTCGTGCCGCCCGGCGACCTCGCGCAGTGGTCGGCCGATCCGTTCAGCGGCGTCGTCGAGGGCGACCGGCTGTTCGGGCGCGGCTCGTGCGACATGAAGTCGGGGCTCGTGTGCGCGCTCGAGGTGCTCGACGTGTTCGCGAAGCGCGACTTCGCGGGGCAGATCGTGTTCGTCGCGGTCCCCGCCGAGGAGGACAGCGGCGTGGGTACGCTGTCGGCGATCGAGCGCGGCTGGCGCGGCGACGTGGCGATCCTGCCCGAGCCGTCGACTCGAGACGGCTTACCCTCGATCGTGACCGCGCACGCGGGGGCGATGGGGGTGTCGATCTTCGTGCCCGGGCGCTCGGCGCACGCGTCGGTGCGGACCAGCGGCGAGTGCGCCTTCGAGCACTACCTGAAGATCCACGATCACCTGCGCCGCGACGAGGAGGCGCTCAACGCCTCCGAGGACGACCCGCTGCTCAAGGCGCTCGGGATGCCGTACGCGACGAGCGTCGGGCGCGTCGCCGGGGGGACGTTCATCTCCGCGGTGATGGACGGACTGCTCGTCGAGCTGCGCATGGGCGTGGCGGTCTCCGAGACGGTCGCGGAGGCGGAGGCGCGCATCCGTCGCGCGGTCGACCGCGCCTGCGACGACGACCCGTGGCTCGCCGACAACCCGCCGGTCGTGACGGTCACCTCGCGCGGGTTCGGATCGGCGCGCACGCCCGTCGACCATCCGCTGGTGAAGACGCTGCGGGGCGCGCACGAGGCGGAGTTCGACGCGCCGCCGACGGTCCGCGCGGCGCCCTTCGGCTGCGACATGGCGGGCTGGGTCCGCCGCGCCGGGGTGCCGATGGTGATCTACGGTCCGGGCAACATCGAGCTCGCGCACGCGCCGGACGAGTCGGTGTCGCTCGACTCGTGCGCGCGGGTCTCGCGCGCGATGTGCCTCGCCACCGAGCGCCTGCTCGAGTCCGAGACGATCGAGGCGATCGGCGGCGGCGGCGCGAGCGTGGTGGTCGAGGGCGGGCGGCCGGACGGGGCGCCGATCGGCTAGCGCTTACCCTGGGGCGCCGCCCCTGCCTTCGTGGGGCAAAGGCAAGGGCAAAGGCAAAGGCAAGGGTTAGTCAGACCAGGTCGCGCGCGAGCTCGCTCTGGTAGTTCTCGGCGAAGACGCGGGTGCTCCCCTCGTACGCGTCGAGCTCGGCGCGCACCCGGAAGTGGGTCGGCGTCGAGGTCATGACGGTGCGGGTCGTCGTGCGCACCGACCAGTCGCCGCGCTCGAAGCGGCGCTCGGTCGTCGTCTCGCCCACGCACGAGTCGAAGTCGTCGTAGAAGTGGGTGAACTTCGAGATCATCTGCTCGGCGATGGTCAGATCGATCGGCTCGAGGCGGTACAGGCCCTCGTCGGCGACCACCTCCTGCACCGTCAGGTAGCGGCCGAGCGAGCGGGTGATCCGCCAGTCGAAGTGCGCCGGCATGATCTGGGTGCGCGCCGGCGTGACCGCGCCGACGGGCGCCTCGAAGGCCACCCGAGCGTCGGTGTCCCTCGGGCGGCGGACCGGCAGCAGCAGGTCCGACGCCTCGGTGTGGATCGTGACGCGCGCCGGCTCGGGCGCCGGCCAGGCGATCGGCCAGTACGACGTGGAGAGCGCGAGCCGGATCCGGTGGCCCGCCGGGAACTGCGCCGCGACGAAGTTGAGCGGGAACCGGATCCTGTAGGTCTCGCCCGGGACGAGCGGCTGCGGCGCGGCGCTGGAGGAGCGGTGCGTGAGGTTGAGCAGGCCGTAGCTCACGCGCGTCGCCTTGTCGTCGGGCGCGACGTCGATCAGCCGCGCGCAGAGCATCGCGATCGGCTTGTCGGCCGAGACCCCGAGCTCGACCTCGGGCGCGCCGAGGATCTCGAGCGGCTTGGTCAGCGGCAGCGAGTCGAAGGTCAGCGCGCCGCCGTCCTCCTCGCGCTGGTCGTGCGCGAGCTCGGGCCCGATCGCGGAGCTGAGCCACTTGCCGGCGACCTTGCCGAGGCTCAGCGGCGACTGCACGGTCAGCGCGCGGTGGCTGCGCCGGATCTTCTGGTCCCGGTGGAACAGGCGCGCCGGGGCGAGCGGCCAGCGGCGGACCTTCACGTGATCCGACGGCCAGTCGGGCTCGGCGATCCAGCGGCCGGGGCGCATCTCGTAGCGCGTCGCCGGCGGCGCGCTCTCCATCATCCACGCGCGCAGGCGCGGCGCCTCGTAGTCCGGTCCGTCTTTGAGGAAGGCGTCCCAGTAGCGCAAGCACTCTTGCAGGAAGCCGATCGCCGGGCCGGGCACGCCGTAGTGCGGGTAGCAGTGCGCCCACGGACCGATGAGCCCCCACCGCGGCACGTCGAGGTTTGCGAGCAGGCGAAAGATCGAGTTGCGGAACCCGTCCGCCCAGCCGCCGACCGCTAGCACGGGGACGCGGATCGCGCCGTAGTCCTCGCAGACCGAGCCGTGCTTCCAGTAGTCGTCGCGGCGCTGGTGACGCAGCCACGTGTCGAGCCACAGCCCGCTGCCGTGCAGCCGCTCGTGCCACATGTCGCGCCAGCGATCGCCGACGATCGCCGGGTCGGGCGGGCAAGTGTTCACGCTGAACATCGTCGTCGCCTCGACGAGGTTGTCGGTGAGCAGGCACCCGCCCATGTAATGCATGTTGTCGGTGTACAGGTCGTCGGTGGAGCACACCGTGACGATCGCCTTCAGCGCCTCGGGTCGCCGCGCCGCGATCTGCAGGCTGTTGAAGCCGCCCCAGCTGATCCCCATCATCCCGACCGCGCCGGTGCACCACGGCTGGCGCGCGATCCACGCGATCGCCGCCTCGCCGTCGGCGAGCTCTTGCTCGCGGTACTGGTCGAGGATCACTCCGTCGGACTCACCCGACCCGCGCATGTCCACCCGCACGCAGGCGTAGCCGTGGGCCGCGAACCAGCCGTGCGTCAGGTCGTCGCGGTGCCGCGTCAGGTCGCGCTTGCGGTACGGCAGGTACTCGAAGAGCGCGGGCGTCGGCTGCGTGCGCGCGTCCTTCGGCAGCCAGATCCGCGCCGCGAGCCGGGAGCCGTCGCTGAGCGGGATCCAGACGTTCTCGAGGACTTCGACGCCATGCTCGCTCGGATCCAGGTACTCCACGGCGCGCAGTCAACCACGGGGCAGGGCCCCCGTCACGCGCGGGCGAGGAGGGCCGCGCCCGCGGTCGGCGACGCTCCGCTCGAGGAGTTGCCCAACCGCGTCTTCAGCCCGTCGAGGTCGAGCCGCGCGGGGTCGTCGATGAACGGCTGCGCGCCGCAAGCGGTGGGGCGCGACCCCACGATCGAGGCAAATCGCGCCGCCGTCCCCGCCCCGGCGGGCCCCCTCTCGACGGACCGCGACGTGCACCCTCTCGAGCCATGCACCCGCGAACGATCCTCTGCGCCACCGACTTCACGCCGACGGGCGAGGCCGCGCTGCGCGAGGCGATCGGGCTCGCGCGTCGCTTCGACGCGCGCGTCCACGTCGTCCGCGTGGCGACCCTCCAGCCGCAGGCGACCACGCTCGATCCGTCCCACGCGTCGTCGGCCGCGCTCCAGCTCGGCCAGCGCCAGGAGGTGGCCCAGGCGGACCTCGACCGGCTGCTCGGGTCGATCGACGCGCCGGACGTCGAGATCGATGGCGAGGTCCGCGTCGGCGAGGCGGTCCCCGGCATCCTCGGCGCGGCCGAGGACTCGGGCGCCGACCTCATCGTGCTCGGCACGCGCGGCCGCACCGGATTGCAACGTTTCTTGTCGGCCAACACGGCCGAGAAGATCGTCCGCCACGCGGACGTACCCGTGCTCGCGGTGCCGGCGCCGAACCAGTAACCTCCGCCCGTGACGATCCGACTCGGAGTCCTCCTCGGCGACCCGCGCCTCCCGTACGACTACGCGCCAGGGGGTGTGTTCGGCACCGAGGAGCTCGAGGCGGTGGAGAACCTGAAGCGCGCGCTCTCCACGCTCGACGCCTACGACGTCACGTACTTCGACGATCACGAGGTGCTCATCGACGCGCTGCGGGAGCAGCGGCCCGACCTCGTGCTGAACCTGTGCGACGTCGGCTTCCGCAACCAGTGGGAGCGCGAGCTCGACCTGCCCGCGCTGCTGCACTTGCTGGGCATCCCGTACACGGGCGCCGACCCGACCGCGATCGTACTCAGCAACGACAAGTCGCTGATGTCCGCCGCCGCGAAGATGCGCGGCGTGCGCGTGCCGCTCGAGCGCCTGCTCGACCCGCGCGGCGAGGAGCTCCCCGACATCTTCCCCGCGCTGATCAAGCCCAACGTCTCGGCGGGCAGCGCCGGGATCACCGAGAAGAGCGTGGTGCACGACCGCGCGGAGGCGGCGGCGTACGTCCGCGACAACGGCGGCGACACCGAGCTGCTGATGCAAGAGTTCTTGCCCGGCACCGAGTACACCGTCGGCGTGATCGGCAACCCCGGCGCCGACTTCCTCGTGCTGCCGCCGCTCGCGATCGACTACGGCGCGCTCGACGACGGCCTGCCGCCGATCCTCACCCACGGCAGCAAGGCCGACCCC
>Ga0070728_10005677_pt1 | contig 12184 bp, 8 predicted proteins | sample tdDd471_FD_66723 | JGI IMG/M metagenome (GOLD analysis project Ga0070728, IMG submission 66723) | Marine sediment microbial communities from the Atlantic coast under amendment with organic carbon and nitrate - tdDd47.1 | ecosystem: Environmental > Aquatic > Marine > Coastal > Sediment | place...
TAGCCGGCCCGCGCCTGCGCATGAATGCGCCGCGGCTTGTAACCGGCGCGCTCGATCTCGATCGTTACCGGCCCCTCGGGGTAGCCCATGATGGGCGCCGGCCATCGCGGCCCCAGCCCGGGAACACGGATCGGGATCCCGGTGACCACGAGGGACGATTCCCTCTGCTCCATCTTTCCTTCGATCCGATTGTGTCCGAGAGCAGTGCGCACGCCGAAGTCGTCCAGTTCGCGACCGCCGGAGTCCAGCACACGCAGATCGAACCCACCGAAGTCCTGGAGCACGAGTCGCGATTCCGTCACCTCACCCGCCCGGACCTCGATCTCAATCGGTTGCACGGGCACCCACTTGGGGTTCGAGGCGACGCGAATCCGGTACCGCCCCGCAGGCCGGGCCATGACACACGTACGGCCGTCGCCCCCGAAATGGGCCGGCAAGACCTCGCGCTGCTCCCAGGTCGGACCGGATTCCCACACGAGCTTGGCTTCATGGCGAACGCGTCGGCCGTCCCGGTCGGTTAGCGTCAGGCGTACCCCGCCCATGCGTTCGGCCGATTGAAGGGTCACATCACGAAACTCGAAGCCCTCGGAGACGCCGAGTGCACGCAGCGGTACGGCAGCCCGTGTTTCCGCGTATTGCCTGTGCGCCAGATGTGCGGTGCCCTCCCCTCCCGTCGGAATCGGGTACGAGTTGGAGACGAGCAGCTGGACGAATGTGCCCTGCTCCAGCAGGGATGGCCTCGCGCAATACGCACGACCGTTCGAGAGGAATACGTACGAGTTGTTGGATGCCGGGCCCGAGTAGATCGGACGAAACCCGGCGGGGATGGCGAACTGAACACTCGCGGCGGGCAATCGATGCCCGGAATCTCCATCCACGACCCGAACGGCCAGGTAGGCGATCGCGGCGACGCGAATTTCGGCTTCGGGTCCTCCCGCCAATGCGAAAACCGCGCGCTCCCCTACAAACGCGATGTGGTTGCCGGCTGGCAAGGTGTCGCGCGGGACCACGCAGAGACCCGGCTCCGCGACATCCAGCTGATACCAGCCGGACTCGAGCCCCCGGAGCACGTACCTTCCGTCCTCATCGGAACGGGTCGACTGCTGGGCGGCCCGCGGGCCCGGGAGATACCCTTCCTGCGCGGCACCATAGGGAGCCGACGTGCCCCGCGCCACGATGCGAACTCCGGATGCGGGAGTCTTGCCGTCCATGAGCACGACGCGGCCTCGAATCTCTTGGCCCGGCTGGAGTACGACGGCGAGTTCCTCCGTCGGCTTCTGCGCCAGCTCCCGCACGAAGGAACGGAACGCGGGGTGCCGGACGACGAGGACTGCGCGACCCGCACCCGCTCGATCCTCCCAGGCAAGTGCGACTCGGCCGGTCGCGTCCGTTGCGCCCAGCTTCTCCTTGGCCTTCAGGGCGGTACCTTCGTAGATTCGTGGTGCTTCCTTGCCTTCGGAGCAGAGGTAGACGAGAGCGTCCGACACGACGGCTCCCGCCTGGTCCGTGACCGCGACGTTCAACCTTTTCGCAGCGGCTACCGGTGAGGGCGCGCTTGACCAACCCCCCGGGTCGAGCGGTTCGGGCGACTCGAATTCGAATTCCGACCGCTCTCGATCGCGTTCGCCGTCCGCGCGGATCGTGAGCGGATTCCGCCAGCGATCGACTGCAACGAAGACCACGGCGATGACCACGAAAACCATCAACAGGGCGGAAACGAGGCGCGAGCGAGGCTCATTCATGAGGCGACCCGAATCCTCGTGGAATGTACCAAGTCCGCCAGCAAGAGAAGACCAACTCCGCAGATCACCAGATGCCACTGCGGTCGCGTGGCCAGATAGCCGCCGAAACAGCCGCACGTGGGAAGCTGGAGCGCCGGCCGAATGGCCACGAACGCAGCGCCCGCGGCCAGCACGAGAGTAGCGACGACCGCGGCGCGCCTCCTCGTAGCGGGAACCGCAAGCGCGATCGCAAGGAGCAACTCCGATCCCGCGATGGCGAGAGCCAGACCTCGATGCGTCGAGAAGAGGGTCTGGGCATGTGCGTCGGGCCACAGCTTCAAGGAAGCCGACGTCGAGAATACTGCGACGAGAATCACCACGCGCGCGACCGATCCGGCCCCTCGGGTGTTACTGACAGCAGCAGAGCGCATCCGTCGCCGTGGTGCCGGGCGGTGCCTGGATCGGAGTGAGCTTCGGCGTGCAGACCTGCTGCTGCTGCGGACAGAGGGGGAACACGCAACGCGTCACCACCGCCGGCCCCGGCTCAAGCTGCCAACCGATGTTGCACAGCAGAGTATCGATGTAGCCGTCGCCATCGGCATCGCCATCCGTGGGGCAATGACACGTCTGATAGCCCAGCGGATCGGTCCACAGCTGGCAGCCTGGCGCAGCGCACGGAAATGCCGGATTCGAGGCGCACACGTGAATGACGCCGCCGTGGAGGGGCGTGAAGTAGACCGTCAACCGCATCATGCAGTTGCCAACCTGGGTACAGGGAGCCGCCTGAGCCTCGGCGATGCCGGACGCACCAAGCACAATCAAAGCGATTCCAGCAAGTCGCTGAATCAGAGTTCCAAGTTTCATCTTCAACCTCCAACCTTATGTGATCGGGCTGTCCCGGGGGGGGGACAGCCGGGTCCGCAATTGGATCTCCACGACGCGGCGATCCCCCACCGAACCGGGACCGCGATGCCGTATCGAGCTCCGAGCTCGCCCACCACCGTTTCCAGCGGTGGACCCGCTTGCGGATCGTCTCGCGGGATGTTCCGAGGTCGGCCGCGATCTCCGCAAGCGGAACGCCCCCGACGTACTGGCGGAGCGTCGTTCGAATCTCGACGGGTGAGAGCGGACTGCGAGGCAGGGCGCCCGCACGCAACAAAGAATGTGCCCACTCCCGATCGACGCTGGCCGGCGGACCGTCGCGAAGCCGCGACACCGCTCGACTCAGTCGCCCCCGCACGGCGGAGTGCGAGATGCCGCAATCCTCGGCGATTCCCTTGTAGGTCTCGCCCCGAATGCGCCTCTCGAACACGGCGCGCTGCGGCTCGGTCAAGATCGAGAGATCGATGTCGGCCCAGCCTTTCGGGGCACCGGGCGCGCCGGTTTTGCGGGCGGATCGCGCTGACCGGGATTCGCGCACACGTTGCCGCAGCGACTCGCGATCCATGTTCCGGGCAATCGCCGCCATCCAGGCGCTCAACGGGGCGGCGGGGGCCGCACGCCGCAGCGCGGCACAGTCGTCGTTCATCGCGCGGGCGAGCACCCCGGACTTGCGTTCCGCATCATCGCAGCGCCCCGAAAACAACGCCTGCAATTCACGCTCGAGCAACAGCCACACGCCTTGACGGTCACCGGACCGAAGTATGCGCAACACATCTGACACCGTCGACTGGGCCACTTGCACGTCCCCACAGCTGGGCCCACCACATCCGACTGTACTCACCCTGATCCTAGTTGAGCTGCGTACCCCATCGCAAGAGTACCGAAAGACCGACGCTTGACAATTGGCGATTCCAATTTTTTTGCAATCCGACATCCGCACATGCAGATTCGCGGGAGTCCAGCCGGAGGTGTCGACTCCCGGAGCGCCTCGTCGGTCACGTCCCGGACGGGACTCGCAATCTCTCGCACACGTTGGGTCGGGGAACGCGCACAGGCTCCACGCCCTCGAGAGCGTACGAGCAAGACACGCCGGACGAGGGTGTCGTGGTTGCGCCGGTGCGCGTGCACACGCGGTAAACAGGACCGTCCGCGACCGACTTTTTTTCGATACGGAAACAACGATCGGCGAAACGTGGTTGTGTAACTTCGCGGTCGCAAACGCCGGTTTCGCATCGCGCGCGATACGTTCTCGCAGGCACGCTATTTGTGCAGTGCCCGGCGATGAAGCGCGTGGCCATTTCCCTCCTGCTCATCGCTGTGACAGTCTCCGCGGAGGACGCGGATGACGGTCGTGCGCAGGCCATCGACGAATACCTCGAGATCATTGTCACGGGAAATCGCATCGACCCGGACATGCCGGAGGTGCAGCTCAAGGACGTGGGGACGCGCAACGTCTTCGGACCCAAGAAGATCCGCGAGACCGGCGCGCGCGACGTCAACGATCTGGTCCTGAACATTCCCGGCCTCTCCTCGCGCCCCTACAACGGCGGCGAGGCCGCGGCACCGAGTATTTCCACGCGCGGCCTCCCGGACGACGGGCTCACCGAGTACGTCAACATCATGATCGACGGCGTCCCGGCGAGCCCGCTGCCGTACGGCTGGACGGCGCTGTCGTTTCTGCCCGTGACCCCCGACCGCATCTTCGGGATCGACTGGGTTCGCGGCGCGTTCGGCGTGCGCTACTCCCCCAACACGGTGGGCGGAATTCTCAACGTGATCACGCCGCCGATTCCGAACAAGCCGACGGCGATCGCGCGCGTGACGGTGGGCAACAAGGGCTACTTCAGCACGATGATCGGCGGCGGTGGCCGCGTCGGGGACTTCGCCGCGAGTGCGCAATACGTCAACCGCAGTGGCGACGGCTACCGCGAGAACGGTGGCTTCGAACAGCAGGACGGAAACGCCAAGTTCCTCTGGGACGTAAACGAGCAGAGCTGGCTCGCCGCATCATTCAGCTACATGAGCGATGCGCACAAGGCGCCGGGCGGGCTCACGCTGACGCAGTTTGATCAGGATCGATACGCCAATGCGCGTCCCGAAAACGAGTTCACCGGCAACCGCTGGGTGCTCGACGTCGTGTATCACACCGACGTCGGCGAGGCCGACTGGTGGGAAGCGTACGCGTACCTGTCGAGAACCTACCGCCACCTGCGCGCCCAACGCCCGCACTTCGGACAGCCGGCAACGGTCAGCGACTGGCAGGACCACAGCTGGTTCTACGCGCTCGGCGGGCGGGGTCGCAAGGTGATCGGCGATCACACGATCTTCGCGGGAATTCGCTACCACCAGGAGTGGATCCCCTCCTGGACACTCAGCAGCGAGCCCTTCCCCGGCGGCGCGGGCACTCCGACGCAGGACGCGGAGTTCAACACCTACACGCTCTCCGCACACATCGACGACACGTGGGCCATCACCGAAAAACTCACGCTCGTGCTTGGCTTGCGACTGGAGTGGATTCCGGAAACCAACGGCAGCGATGCGGTCGGCGGCTGGGACTTCAGTGACGAGTTTTTCGCGGCCCTCCCCGGCGTGGGCATCAACTATGCGTTCAACCGATACGTCGCGGTCTTCGGCAACTACTACGAAGGCTTCCGCGCCCCGCAGGTGTGGGGCTACGCCTACACGACCGACGCCAGCCCGCTCGCATTCGAGATGGGCGACGTGGCGGAGGCCGGCGTGCGCTTGATCAACTTCAAGAATCTGTCGGGCGCGATCACGGTCTGGCGCACGAACTACGACGACTTCGGCGTGTTCTACAGCGGCTTTTACGAGAACCTCGGCCGCATCCTGGCCTACGGCACCGATTTCGAACTCGAATGGCGTATCCCCGGCGTCGAGGGGCTGTCCGTGCTCGGATCGTGCACGCTCCAGGACTCTCAGCTCAAGAGCGGCCCGAACGCGGGCAATCAGACTCCGTACGCGTGGCAAGCGAAGGCAGCGTGGCGGCTTCGCTACGAGCGCGACGGTTGGCGCGCGAGCATCGGCGGAAACTACGTCGGCGACTCGTTCTCGGATGACGCCAACACGGAGACCGAGAACGCGGACGGCACCTTGGGGGTCAACCCCTCGCGCGTGCTGTGGGACGCGCAGGTCGGCAAGAACTGGAAACTCGGGGCGAACGGTCATCTCGACGTCGCCATCGGCGCCACCAACCTCTTCGACCATGACTGGTACGTGCATTCGCGCGGCGGGTTCTTCGGCGGCGGCAAGGTCTCCGGCGCCCCGCTGCAAGGCTACGTCAGCGCTCAGTTCCTCTTCAACTGGTGATAGGTGAACGATGAAACGATTCGGACTCGGACTTCTTTTGTGCTGCGTGTGCGCGGCTGCCCCCAGTGAGGGAGACAACGCCGACGCGAACACGGACCCGCGCGACGGACGCGTCGTCCTGCCCGGCCTCGCAGGCTGGGATGCAAGCCTCATCATCGATAACAAGGACGTCGGGATCTGGACCGTCGACTCGTTCCAGGTCTTCCCGCAATACGCCTGCCCTGAAGTGGTCGGCCTCGATAACGACGGCCGTTGCCACGTGCTCGCGTCGTACTCCGGACGCTGGACACCGATTACCGCGGTCCACGACACGAAGTGGCTCGGCGGACTCACGCATGGCGATGTCGACCCGCGCACGAACGGAAGCGAGATCTACGTCGGCAGCCAGCGCGGCAACCTCTACCAGATCGTGGCCTATCCCCACACGGCGCTCGACAACCGCCTGATCGCGCACTTCCGCGGTCGCGAGATCCACACGATCGTCGCCGGCGATCTCGATCCGCGCACCAAGGGACGGGAACTGTTGGTCTTCACCCGCCCGGGTGGCCTCTACCGCATCACCCCGACCGGCCCCAACGGCACCTGGGTGACCACGCACCTGCAGGATCTGCCCGGGCGCATCCGTGACGCGGAGATCTTCGGCGACACGATCGCGACGGTCTCCCGCGCCGGACGCCTGGCGCTGTTGCGCATCACCGAGACCGGCCCGCAGTGGGAGACGATCTACCAGGCCAAGATGGGCATGGGCCGCATCGCGTTCGCGAAGGAGCGCCCCAACGTGCTCTACACGACGCACGACGACGGCCGCATTCTGCGCCATGAGCGCGGCGACGGCGGGTGGAAGACCGCGACGATTTATCTCGGGCCGGAAGGTCCGCGCGGCATCGCGGCCGGCCGGTTCGACGCCGACCCCGCCGTCGAGACCGTGGCTGTGTTCGGCTACAGCGGCAAGGTGCAGCTTCTCAGCCGCCGCGAGAACAAGTGGGAAGTGGAAACGCTGTTCCAGGACCGCGACAAGGGCCACTGGCTGGCCGTCGCCGAGGTCGATGGCCGCAACGCGACCCGGGAACTCATCTCCAGCGGCTACAGCGGACGCATCGTGCTGCTGTCCCGGCCGGCTGGCTACGGAAGGAGCGAGGCGTGCGACGTTGGTTCGCCCTCTCCGCAATCTGCCACGGTTGTGTCCTCGTCGCGCTAGCGCTCTGGCCGCGGGCGACGACGCGCGTGGAGCGCTCGGTGGTGTTCGAGTGCGAGGGCGGGCCGGAGCCGGCGTCGGAGATTCTCCCGCCGGAACCCGACCCGCCCGAGCCTCGACGCGAACTCATGCCCGATGTGTGGGCCGAGGAATCCGATCCGGAGGACGCCGAACTTTCAGAGCAGGTCTTCGACGAGCCCCTCAAGCCGACGGTCCGGCTGCAATCGAGCGCAATCGACGCGCGTCAACTGACGGTGCGGCTGAAACGCTGGCGGCCGAGAACGCTGAACAAGCCCGAGTCGATCGCCAGCGTCGCGCCTCGCTCCCCCATCGTTCGTGGACCGACGCGCGCTGCCTGCCCGCTCGGCAAGCCCGCGACCATCTCCTATCCCCGGCGAGCGCGCCGGCGCGGACTGGAAGGGACCGTCGTGCTGAGGCTTCTCGTCGATCGCACCGGCTCCGTGCAGCGCGTCGAGATCGAGCGCTCCAGCGGCCACGCGACGCTTGATGACGCTGCTCGCAAAGGCATCGCTCGCTGGCACTTCGCTCCCGCCCTGCGCAATGGGATCGCCGTGACGAGTTGGGTCGAGCGCAGCGTCTGCTTCCAACTGACGGCGAAGCAACCGTGACGCGATGGCCCTAAACGGCTCGTCGCCGCGAATACGCCGCCGTCGACTCCGGTAGACTGCACATCGTGGGAATCGAGAATCCGCGGATGAAAGGTCTGCGCCTCGCCAGCGAACCGCGCGTTTGGGCGAAATCGCGGCACTCCGGGCCCACCAACTACGACGGCCCCAACCCGCGGCCGCGAATCCGCGCGCACATCCGGCGCCTGCTGTTCGTCGGAGGCAGCCGGCACGCCGCGAAGTTCTACGCCCTCCTCACGCTGATCCTGCTCTTCGCGGGATTCCTCGCCGGTGCCGTGCCCGAAGGCAACATGGTGTATCGCTGGGTCATCTGGGCGCTGATCCCCGTAGTCGCACTGGGCAATCCCAGCACGCGCCGCGAGGTCCTCGGCACTCTCGGCGGTTTCTGCGTGCTTGTGTTGCTGCTCTGGTTCTTCCTGGGTCGCAGCTTCTGACCGAGCGCATGACACGTTCGGCCTTTTTGCTGCTCGCAGCGCTCGTCGTGTTGCTCGTCCCCCTCGAGGCGGACGAGGACGACAAGGCCGTCGCCAAGGCGATCGAGAAGGATCGACGCGCCTTGTCCCGCACGCTCCGCCGTCGCGGGTCCGACTACGACGAGCGGGTCGAGGCAATTGCACGCGTGCGCGTGAGCAAGGAGCACGACCGGGTCGAACTGTGCGCGATTGCAATTCGGAACGATGCGCGCCCGGTCCGCCTCATCGCGGCGCAAACCCTCGGCGAGATTCGGGAACTGCGCGTCATTCCGATCCTGGTCACGGCCCTCTCCAAGGAGAAGAAGGTCACCGTCATCAACGCGATCGTCGCGAGCCTGGAGAAGCTCACGCACCGGCCGCTCGGCAAGGACCCGAAGCGCTGGAAAGACTGGTGGCGCAGCGAACGGGACACTTTCCGGATGCCGCCGCCGATCGAAAAGCCGAAGCCGCGTCCCAAGCGCAAAAACACCGGGGAGACGCGCACCGTCTCCACGCCGCGCTTCTACGGAATCGACGTCGAGGCGACCGACATCGTGTTCGTAATCGACAAGTCGCTGTCGATGCTTCATGAGAGCGCGCGGGGATCGGGAACGCGTTGGGGTGCCGCCGTACGCGAGGTACTCGCCGTCGTCGACAAGCTGCCGGACCACGCACGCGTCAACGTGGTGCTCTTCTCTACGGACGTCTGGAGTTGGCGCGAAGGGCTGACCGACCTGAGTGCGCGCACGCGACAACAGCTCAAGGAAGACTTGCGGGCCCGATCCCCGCGCGGGGGCACCGACCTGTTCGCCGGCATCGCGCGCGGACTCGAGGAGGGCGAGGTCGAGGCGATCTACGTCCTGTCGGACGGCGAACCGAGCAGCGGCAAGCTGCAGACCGATTCCGCGATCCTGAGCGAGGTGCGCAAGCGCAACTTCTATCGACGCGCCACGATCCACGTCGTCGCCGTCGGCTACAAGTCCTCGCTCCTGCAGAAACTCGCGTCGGGCAACGGCGGCCGCTACGTCACTCGCTGAGCACCTCGGACTAAACTGGATCCATGCACGATCCGCGCGCCGTTCTCCTCTGTCGGCCGGACTACTTCGACGTGGTGGACGTCAAGAACCCGTTCATGGAGGGGCAGGCGGGATCCGTGGACGTCGGCAGGGCGCGCGAGCAGTGGGATGCGCTCTGTATCGCGTTCGCGGAGGCCGGCGTCGACGTCGAGATCCTCGACCCGACAGCGGGCTGCGAGGACATGGTGTTCGCCGCGAACCAGACGTTTCCCGGCCTCGGCGCGAACGGCGAGCGCATTTGCGTCCTCGGCCACATGCGCTACCCGTCGCGGCGACGGGAGGTGCCGGCCTACGCGAACTGGTACCGCGCTCGCGGGTACTCGGTCGTCGATGTCGTGCCGGAGGACGCGCTGTTCGAAGGCGGCGGCGATGCGCTCTGGCATCCCGGACGCCACTTCATCTGGATCGGGCATGGACCGCGGACCGCCTCGTCCGCGCATGCGGCGCTCGGCGAGGCGTTCGACGCGGATTTCGGGTCGCTGCGCCTGGCCGACAAGCGCTTCTATCATCTGGACACCTGCCTGTGCGCCCTCGACGATCACAGCGCGCTCTGGTTTCCGGGCGCGTTCGACGACGAAGGTCGCGCGGCACTCGCCGGAGCGTTTCGAAACCTGATCGAAGTAGACGAGCAGGAGGCGACCCGTGCCATGGCCTGCAACGCCACCGCCTTCCCGTCGGGCGCCGTCGTGATCGACCGGCGGGCGTCACGGACGATCGCCGCGCTCGCCGCCGCCGGCTTCCGCCCGATCGCAGTCGACACGGGCGAGTTCATGAAGTCGGGCGGCAGCGTCTTCTGTCTCAAACAGTGGATTTACTGAACCGCTCGCGAATCCGATCGGCGAGGCCCGGCGAACTCGCCTCCTCGAAATCGTAGAGCGCGCGCACGGTCGGCTTGTCGATCGAGACGATGCGCGAGAGGTCGATCGGCGTCCCCACCACCACGACGTCGCAGTCGGCCGCGGCGATCGTCGCTTCCAGTTCGCGCACGTCCTCTTCGCTGTAGCCGAGGGCCGGGACGACCGAATCGAGGTGGCCGAACTTCTCGTACGCCTTGGCGATGGCGCCCACGGCGAACGGCCGCGGATCGACGATCTCCGCCGCTCCGGCCGCGCGCGCCGCGACGAGTCCCGCGCCGTAGCCCATGCCTCCGTGCGTCGTCGTCGGGCCGTCCTCCACCACCAGCACGCGCTTGCCCTTGACCGCGCCGGGGTCGGTGAGCTTGACGGGCGAACGCCCGCGCAGCACGACGGCATCCGGGTTGTGCACGTGCGCGTTGGCCTCGACTGTCGCGATGCCCTCCGGATCGGCTTGGCCGGTCTTGACGACGACGGCGATGTTCGCGAGTTCGAGGTTTTCGCGGCTGGGGAAGTAGCGCAACTCGTCGCCGGGCCGCAGCGGGTCGAGCAGCACGATGGCGAGGTCGGGCCGGATGAACGGGAGGTCGTTGTTGCCGCCGTCCCAGACGATGACGTCCGCCTCCTTCTCCGCTTCCGCGAGGATGCGCGCGTAGTCCGCCCCCGCGAAGACCACCCCGCCGGCGTCGATGTGCGGCTCGTACTCCTCCATCTCTTCGATGGTGCAGTGATGCGCGGCGAGATCCTCGACCTGCGCGAACCGCTGCACGACCTGATCCTGAAGCCTGCCGTAGGGCATCGGGTGCCGCAACGCGGCCGCGCGTAGCCCGAGTTCGGCCAGCGTGCGCACCACGAAACGGGAGACGGCGCTCTTGCCGCACCCGGTACGGGCCGCGCAGATGCTGACGCACGGCTTGTTCGACCGCAGCAGCGTCCGCTCGGGGTCGAACGTGTGGAAGGTGGCTCCCGCGGCACGCACCCGATTCCCCAGCGCCTCCACGTAGCCGTAAGTGACGTCGCTGTATGCGAACACCACCTCGTCGACCGAATCCGCCTTGATCGTCGCCTCGAGTTCCGACTCGGGAACGATCGGAATGCCGTCGGGATAGAGCGGGCCCGCCAACACAGCCGGATAGCGCCGCTGGTCGATGTGCGGGATTTGAGCCGCTGTGAACGCAACCACTTCGGTCGCGGGATCCTCGCGGTAGCACGTGTTGAAGACGTGGAAATCCCGTCCACCGGCTCCGGCGATCAGGACGCGCGATCGATTCGACATGGCCCCTCGATTCTCCCGTTGGCGAACGGGTGCCTCCATTGTCGTGCCGTGCCGTGCGCCATCCACCTTTGGAAACGGGACCGAATCGATCCTCGACGGGGACGAGCTCCGGAAAGTTTCCTATCATCCGCGGCATGTCGCGCACGCGCCGGTTGCGCATCATCGTTCTCGCCGCCCAGATCACGCTCTCGGTGTGCGTCGCGTACGGATTCGAGTCCGTCCGCAACACGCTGGACCGCAACGGCAGCTGGATCTCGGGCAAGGTACTGCTCGACTACGGGATCATGGGTGCCCGCACGTACATGGGCGCGCCGAGCAGCCTCTCGCAGCGACGAGTCAATCTCGGTCGATACCAGGGCTTCCAGGAGCTTCTGTATCGCGTTCCGTTGACCGTGCGACAGGCGTCATGCGACCTGCACCTCGAGCACGGGTCGTACGGAATTCTCGTGTTCAACCGGAACGACGCCGGCTTTTCCGGCATCCGCGTGAGCCGCAATCCCCGGTTCCCCGGGCTCTACTTCCGCGCACTGCCGACCGGCGAGTTCGTCCAATCGGAGGCGCTCGACACGAACGAGGACGGCGACGAAGGGTGGGTCCGCGTGGATATGGAGTTCGGCGAGACCGGTTTCGTCGCGGCGATCGACAGCCGCGAGCTGATCCGCTCGAACAAACCCGTCGTCCAGCCCCAGACGATCGGGATGCGCGGCGGCTACGTCTCGACGCTGGTGGACGACATCCACATCGTGCATGCGGA
>Ga0070728_10005678_pt1 | contig 12182 bp, 11 predicted proteins | sample tdDd471_FD_66723 | JGI IMG/M metagenome (GOLD analysis project Ga0070728, IMG submission 66723) | Marine sediment microbial communities from the Atlantic coast under amendment with organic carbon and nitrate - tdDd47.1 | ecosystem: Environmental > Aquatic > Marine > Coastal > Sediment | place...
GATGCCGCCACGTGCACCCTGCTGAGCGCCCCTTCCATTCTCCTTCAGACACCGCCCCATGCAAAAAAACATTGCCGGAAAAATGACGCCGCTATATAGTTAGTCAGTTGGCTAAATATACATTTGTCTTTTTCAATCGGGCCCCGCTCATACACCCCTCACACAACAGACCTATACTGAGGCCCGAGTGCAACATCTTCAGGAGACACCATGAACCACACCCTTGCCGTCACCAAGGCCCTGTCGGATCGCAACCGCCTGCGCACCTTCATGGCCCTTCTGCAGGAAGGCGAACTCTGCGTCTGCGAGATCACCGAGCTGCTCCGGGTCACGGCGCCCACCGTCTCACGGCACATGACGATTCTTGCGGCCTCCGGCCTTGTCACCAGCCGTAAAGAGGGACGCTGGGTCTATTACCGGCCCTGTGAAGAGGCCTTAAATTGTTCCGACAACCAGGTGGTGGAATGGCTTCAAGCCGGGCTGGCGAAGGATCCGGAGATCACCTCGGACCGAAAGCGCCTTCGCATCATCATTCAAGAAAACAGACGCAGCTCAAGCTGCAAAACAGGAGAGACAGACCATGCCTGATAAACTGAACATCCTTTTTCTCTGCACCGGCAACTCATGCCGCAGCCAGATGGCGGAAGGCTGGGCCCGCCACCTGAAAAGCGACCTCATGAACGTCTACTCCGCCGGCATCGAAACCCACGGGTTAAACCCCAACGCCGTAACGGTCATGGCAGAGTCCGGCGTGGACATCTCCGGCCAGACATCTCAGAACATCTCCGAGTTCTCAGACATCCCCTTGGACATCGTCGTCACCGTCTGCGGCCATGCCCACGAAACCTGCCCCCTCTTCCCCACCGGGGCCAAGGTGGTGCACGTGGGCTTTGACGACCCGCCCAAAATGGCGCTGGAGGTTGACGGTGAGGAGGAAAAGCTCAACTGCTACAGAAAGGTGCGCGATGAGATCCGCGCCTTTGTGGAGACCCTGCCCGGGTCCGTGACAGAGTAAACACAAGCCTCCGGCGGCCAGGGGATGATCCCCTGGACCCCAGGTTGCGAATGCTCCTGACCTTCGTTCCTCAGGTCGATCACATTCGCAGACGGGCTTCGCCCGTGGTTAACGATAAAGGTTAGGAACGAAACCTAAATAGTTTGATCCAAATCAGGCAGCCTATCACATCCACACTTTTCCCGAGGAACGAGAGAAAAGCGTGGATGTAACCGGAAATTTTTCGGGGGTCATTTCAAAAAGCGACCCGCCGGAGGCATTACACTTTTCCCAATCTCGATCATAAAAGACATTTATAATCACCCCTTCCATCAAGGAAAAAAAAGATGAACAACACCCTACCTGAAAACGGCGAACGGACCATGAAGAGTCCCTTCGAGCGGTACCTCACCCTCTGGGTGGGGCTCTGCATCGCTGGGGGCATTCTCCTCGGCAAGTTCGCACCGGACCTGGCCAAAACCCTGGACGGCATGAGCATTAACGTCAACGGTGCACCGGTGGTCTCCATCCCCATTGCCGTCTGCCTCTTTTTCATGATGTACCCCATCATGGTCAAGATCGACTTCACCGAAGTGGTCAAGGCGGGCAAAAGCGGAAAGCCGGTGACCCTTACCCTGGTGATCAACTGGCTGATCAAGCCCTTCACCATGTACGGCATCGCCATTCTCTTTCTGGGCGTTCTCTTCAAGGGATTCATCGGCCCCGAGGCCATGGACCTGGTCAAGATGCCCTTCGGGCTTAACCTGCCCGTGGGGGCCACCCACGGCGCAGGAACGGTCGTCCTTGATGGCGGCATCAAGATGCTGGAGGTCCCCCTGTGGCGAAGCTACCTGGCAGGCTGCATTCTCCTGGGCATCGCCCCCTGCACGGCCATGGTCCTGGTATGGGGCTACCTGGCGCGGGGAAACGACGGCCTCACCCTTGTGATGGTGGCCATCAACTCCCTGACCATGCTGCTTCTCTACGGCGTTCTCGGGGGATTTCTCCTGGGCGTAGGCCGCCTTCCCGTGCCATGGGAGGCACTGCTTCTCTCCATCGCCATCTATGTTGCCCTGCCCCTGGTGGCGGGCTATCTCTCCAGGCGATGGCTGATAAAAGCCAAAGGACGCACCTGGTTTGAAGAGTGGTTCCTTCACATCCTCACCCCTGTGACCATCGCTGCCCTTCTTACCACCCTGGTGCTTCTCTTCAGCTTCAAGGGCGAGGTGATCTTAAAGAACCCCCTGACCATCCTCTGGATCGCCGTCCCCCTCTTTATCCAGACGGTCCTCATCTTCGCCCTCGGCTACGCTGCGGCCCGGGTCTTGGGACTCTCCTATGAAAACGCCGCCCCTGTGGCCATGATCGGAGCATCCAACCACTTCGAGGTGGCCATCGCCACCTCCACCATGCTCTTCGGCCTTTCATCCGGCGCTGCCCTGGCCACCGTGGTGGGCGTCCTCATCGAAGTGCCCGTGATGCTCATGCTGGTAAAATTCTGCACACGGACCACCCACTGGTTCCCAAAGGGATAATCCCCGGAATCGCAAATGCTCTGTGCCTTCGCTTCTCAGGCACGGCATATGTGCTGACGGGCTCCGCCCCTGATTAACGGTAAGGTTGGTCAACCGTCTCCGGATTGACGGTGGCTTCAAACCGATGAACAGAAGGAGTGTCCACCACGAAGGACACGAAGAGCACGAAGAGGGCCTCGCCGCTAAAAGTGACCTGCCTCTCTTTTGTTTTCCTTTGTGCTCTTCGTGGTTCATAAGTCCCTTCGCCTTTTGCCCTTCGCCTTTAGCCTTTAGCCTTTAGCCCCTGTCCAGGAACCAAGCACGAAGAACGGCCATATCATCTGTTGTTCAGTGTTTTTCTCCCTTTGCCATTCGCCTTTCGCCTTTCACACAAAAAAAGCCCCATGCACACAGTGCATGGGGCTTTTATCATGTGTAACCGGAGAGGCTCAGTAACGGTCGTAGCCTCCACGCCCACCCCTGTCGCCACCGCCGTAACCGCCGCCACCACTTCCTCGACGGCCACCGCCACCGCCGTAATCATTGCGGGGCTTTTTGGGGCGTGCTTCGTTAACGGTGAGGGTGCGGCCCATCATATCGGAGCCATTCAGTGCATCCACGGCAGCGGACGCCTGGTCATCGTCGGGCATCTCCACAAATCCGAAGCCCTTGGAACGGCCTGTGTCACGATCGGTAATAATACGCGCTGAGTCAACATCACCAAAATTCTCAAAAACGGATCTCAGCTCATCATCGGACATATTGTAGGCAATGTTGCCAACATATATGTTCATCTGCACGATTCCTCTTCGCCATAGGGTCAATGTCATCATCGAAATTTACCCCATGGCGAACGCAGACAAACTTCGATACCCGTCACCCAGGCTTTGCGATCGGACGACACCACCAAGGCCGGACCAACCGTTTGGCGGTCTGCTCCCAACGCCAGGAGCCACGTTGACATGGTACACTTTTTTTTGTGGAATATCGAAAATTTTACAATTCAATCAGGGGGCTGTCAACGCCAATCATGGCCGTCTGTAATTTTTCAAAACCCAATTTCCGCAACGCTCTTTCAAGCTTAGCCCGGATATTTCACGAGTCAGGTGCGCTACTATGCAAGGCATCGGAGCAGCAGATGAGTACACCCGGCTCGCCCGGAGGGTGAGAAAATCAAACAGAAAACCATGAATGACACGTTGCACGTTTGCCCCTCACAATAACACACTGGAATCACCTACCATTATGTTGACATGATCGCTTTCTCAAGAAATAGTCGGGTTAGAATCTCCATTTTTGACACCAGCCTCACCCAATAACTGAACCCGGGCCGTCCCCCCGGGTAAGCCACGGCCTTCAACCCCTTCCCTGATCCCGAGTTAGCAATTCTCCCTTGACAGGAACGCGCCATATGTGCCATAAATGAATAATTATAAATAGTTATACCAAAGCCCCACAAAAAACAAATTCTCCACACCAAATCAGTTCTCCGAACACGGAAGGCCCTGGCACATCTCTTTAGACCGCATATTTGACGAGTCGGGTGCGCTTATATGCAAGGTATCAGAGCTGCAGATGCAGTGGTTTACCTCAAAGCCCTGATAACGCATGATTGAGATGCCCTCTCATCCTCTTTTTGCCCTGCCCGTTCAGCCCCTTTCCGTCTCAGCCTGGCCGACTCTTTCTCAAGCCTGATGCCCTCTCCCTTCATGGGGCCTGAGCCTCCCCCGACAAGGCATCCCATCATCACACGAATCCTACGCCATTTACCCAAGGAGACTACATGGCGCCCATACCGTTGACGCAAAAAGACCTCGACCAACTGGCCGACAAAGGGATCTCAAAAGACCAGGTCATGAGCCAGATACACCTCCTGCACAATGGTGCCCCCTATGCGAACCTGAATCGCCCCTGCACCATAGGAGACGGTATCCTGCACCTGACAGAGTCCGAGCTGAAAAGGCACATCGTCCACTACGACCAGGCGTCTCAACGTCACACAATCATCAAGTTTGTCCCCGCATCAGGGGCAGCCACCCGTATGTTTGAAGAGCTCATTCAAATAGAGCTGTCAGATGCCTTTGTGGAGCCCGACTGGGTCCGGGCCAAGGCAGCCCAGGGAGACAAGGCGTCTCAAACCCTTATTACCGTCATGAAAAATCTGCCCCACTTCGCTTTTTACGAAGAGCTCAAGGCCTTTTCCACCCATGAAGAGATCAACATGGCCCGGCTTCAGAAACGGGAACACTACCTTCGGGTCCTGCGCTACATGCTCCATCCCGTGGGGCTCGATTACGCACGCCTTCCCAAAGGGTTGCTCTTGTTTCACCGGTACCCGGAAGGCCCCCGCACCGCCTTTGAGGAACACCTGGTGGAGGCGGCCCTCTACGCCAGGGGGAAAGACGACATCTGCCGCCTGCATTTCACCGTTGCATCGGAGTACATGGCTCGGTTTGAAGCCCACTTCAACCATGTCCGCAGGCACTATGAGTCAACATTCAACATGCACCTTGAGGTCCATTTCTCCTCCCAGCAAAGCAACTCCGACACCGTGGCCACAGATATGAACAACCAGCCGTTTCGCCTGGAAAATGGGCGAATCCTGTTTCGTCCCGGTGGCCATGGCGCCCTCATTGACAACCTGAACCGCCTGGAAGGGGACATCATCTTTATAAAGAACATCGACAACGTGGTGCCCGACGAAATCAAACCCGTCACGACCCGCTACAAAAAGGCCCTGGCAGGGCTTCTCCTCTCGCGCCAGGAGGAGATCTTTAAGCGGCTGGAGATCCTCCACGGCCCGTCCCCTTCCGAGGAGACCCTGCAGGAGATCTTAACCTTTGCAGCCAACCACTTGGGAGCCGGCCCACCGCCGGAGATAACCCGGGGCTCAAAGGAGACGCAAAGAGCCTGGCTCATTGAACGTCTCAATCGCCCGTTGCGGATTTGCGGGATGGTCAGAAATGAAGGTGAGCCCGGCGGAGGCCCATTCTGGGTTGAAGGTGCCGACCACGCCCTCGCCCGTCAAATCGTGGAGAATGCAGCCGTTAATCCCTCTGATTCACAGCAGAAGATCTTGAAAGCATCCACGCATTTCAACCCCGTGGATCTCGTCTGCGCCACCCGGGACTTTAAGGGAAAGCCCTTTGACCTCACCCGGTTTATCAACCCGAAGGCTGTCTTTATCTCCCGGAAATCCAAAGGGGACCGGAAGCTCAACGCCCTGGAGCTGCCCGGTCTTTGGAACGGGGCCATGGCCCATTGGAACACACTCTTCGTCGAGGTTCCGGCCGAGACCTTCAACCCGGTCAAAACCATCACCGACCTGTTACGCAAAGAGCACCTTCCGGCACGTGATGCCGGAGTCCCACTCTCTCACACCGCATCGTAACTCTGACGCGAAGGAGATCCCATCATGCCCAACCCCATCAACCTGAACATCCACTACGAAGACCCCATCAAGATAGCTGAAGATATCTACTGGGTCGGTTTTTATGATGAAGAGAGCGGGCTCCACTGCAACCCCTATCTTATCGTGGACGGGGACGAAGCGGTGGTCATTGACGGAGGCAGCCGCCCGGATTTCCCCACAGTCATGACCAAAATACTCAAAACCGGCACCGACCCCTCCAACATCCGGGCGCTCATTTACCACCACTACGACCCGGACCTCTGCGGCAGCGTCTCCGATTATGAAGACATCATCGAACGGGACGACCTGCGCATCATGTCGACCCTGGATAACAACTTCTTCATCCGCCACTACGGGCCCTCTTCGGCCCTTGTTGACATCGCAGAGTACAACGACCGCTTCACCTTCTCCTCAGGGCGAACCCTGGAGTTCATCCGAACGCCCTATGCCCACAGCGGCGGAAGCTTTATCACCTACGACGAACTCAGCGGCGTGGTGTTTACCAGTGACCTCTTCGGCAGCTACGGCAAAGAGTGGGAACTCTTCATCACCTTAGATGAGGTCTGCCGAACCTGTGACCCCTTCAGCCCGTGCCCTCACAGCAAGCCCTACTGCCCCATAGATGACATCCTCACATTCCACAAAATGATCATGCCTTCGGAAAAAGCCCTGCACTTCGCCGCCAAAAAAATATTGGAAACCCCGGCCGGCATGGCCGCCCCCCAACACGGCAGCGTGATCCCCGTGGAGGGCGATTTCCGCGCCATCGGAGCCCGCCTTCTCACCCTGAAAGACGTGGGAATCGACGGCATCGTCAAAGAGGAAGGAGAAACCTGATGGATATTGAAGAGCTGGGCCTGCACGAACTCAAAGGATTCAAACTCAAGCGGGATATGGCGTCCAATGTCTTCCAGGCCGCCGTGCGCTATCGCACCGAAAAAAAAGACCACGATCTCAACAACCGGGTCCTGAAAACCATCATCTCCCACTTCTCCAGATCGCAACGGGAGCTTGCCGCCCTGAACCAGGAGCTGATGGTCTTCCAAAAAGAGCTCGACGCAGACCTTAAGGCTGCCGCAGGCATCCAGGCCAGCCTCCTGCCCCAGGCCGCCCCGGATGTGGAAAACCTCCGGTTCGCCTGGAAGTACGTCCCCTGCCACAGCATCGGCGGGGACATCTTCAACGTCTTTCGCCTGGATGAAAACCACATGGGGCTCTACATCATCGATGTCAGTGGCCACGGCGTGCCTTCCGCCCTGGTCACCGTCTCTGTCTCCCAAAGGCTCAACGCCCAAAACGGCATGCTGGTAAAAAGGAAAAAGGAGGACCCTCCCCGGTACCACCTCACCTCACCGTCAGAAGTTCTCCAGACCCTGGATGAAGAGTACCCCATGGAGCGTTTCGACAAGTACTTTACCGCTGTTTATCTGATCATCAACTTTAAAACAGGGCATATCATTTACAGCAACGCCGCCCACCCACCCCCAGTCCTGCTTCATCGGAACAGCCCACCCACACTCCTGCGAGAAGGGGGAACCATCGTGGGCATGGGGGGCGTGCTCCCCTTTGATGAAGAGACCGTTGAGGTGCTCTCCGGAGACAAGCTGATCCTTTACACCGACGGCATCACCGAGCACAGGAACCACGACGGCGAATTTTACGGAGACGAACGACTCCACAGGGTCCTGGAGGAGAACAAATCCCTGCCCATCGACGAGCTTCTTACCTGTACCCTCAACGACATGACCGCGTTTGGTGATGGCAACACCTTAAGTGACGACGTCACCATGCTGGGGGTCGAAGTTGTGTAAAACAAGGGGATGATCCCCTTGACCCCATAAGGCGAATGCGAGACGGGTGTCGTTGTGCCCAAGACCTCGCGTTCGCATTCGCGCAATGTGTGACATCACTTATCCTGTATCACCCATGCACAAGCTACCGGAGCTTCAGTGCCATCGGCCGACGAAAGTATTCCGGTGAAAACCAATTTGAAATTTAAAAGCCAGTGCCTCAATTTTTAGGTTAAACCACGAAGAACACGAAGCGCCCTTCGGGCTACACGAAGGAGGTTGAGCAACCTCAAGAGCTGGTCACAGGCCCCGCCGTCAGCGAATGTGAACAACCCGAGGAACGAGGGTTGAGAGCATTCGCGAACCTGGGATCCAAGGGCTCAGCCCTTGGCCACCGGAGGCCCCCAAGTTAAAGATGCCTCCGGCGGCCCTGCCGGGAGCCCAACTTTTGAAAAGTTTGATAAACAGGTCTTCATATTTGACCCCGAGAGAATCTCAATCCAAATGCGGATGTGATTTGACCCGAGGAACGAGGGGCAAAACGCATCCGCAACCCGCTTTCGAGGTGGCTCACCTCGCCGCCGGAGGCAAGCGTTTCGTTCTTCCTCTGCACCTCACCCATCTTTGACCATTAAAGGCAAAATTGAGCTGGATGAGTACAAAAAAAGGAGGCCCATACTCATGAGCCTCCCCTTGCTTCATTTGCACCCCATCACGCGCTGTTAAGATATTTTTTCTCCCCCGCCTTTCTTACGACCCTCCCCCCGGGCCGCCCTGCCGGCCATCACGGTCCGTTCCCGAAGCACGATGAAATACGCCAAAAGGGCCACCTTCCTGTCCCACTCCATCTCCTCGTCCAATACCGAGAGCACCAGATCCGCCATCTCAGCTGCATTCTTGGAGACGCCCGAAGCGATACGAACCTTGGAAACCCCTTCCGACAGCTCTTTGAGCATCTCCTGGTACATCTCGTTGGACATCTGGGATTTGAACTCCGGGACCACGGCATAGGGAACAACATTGGACGACATGATTCCCGCCAGGCAGAAGACCTGCTCTTCTTTGTCCTCACGCCCCTCCAGCAGCCGCTGAACCTCTCCGGCCGCCTTGTCCGGGGCCATGCGGTTGGAGATAATGTAGTTCAATGTGGCATCGATCATCATCCCCACCTTGTCGGTGAGCTCCTTAAGGCGTTCCTTGGATAAATCCCCCCCGTCAATGGGTTCTTGAACCCTGAACTCAGGAAGCCGGTACCGGGTCATCAGGTCTTTCAGGGCCTCCTGCTGGTCGTCCTTTTCAAGGGAGGACCAGAAATCGACAAAGGCACCGGCGTGCTGCACCAGGTTCTCGGCCTTTCCACCGATAAGTTTCGACAAGGTCTCCTGCATTTCGTGGTTCATCGTTGTCCTCCAATTCATCCCGTGAATGGGATCGATGTGGTGACTCCGGATAGCCCGGATATTTCACGAGTTGAGTGCACCCATATTCAAGGCATCAGAGCTGAAGATGTAGTTGGTTACCTCAATGCTCTGATAACGAAGAAGATGGGTGCACTCGGCTCGCCCGAAGGGTTAGAAAAGAGAGCAGGAAGCTGCGAGTTACATTTGGTATTTTTAAAATATCTTAATATTTCATCGTAACCATAAGTGATAACAATGTTATTGTGTTGTCGAATTATTTTCTCATGAAATATTCGGGATAGAGAAATGACATGACGCATCACCCGCACATGTGCGGCACTGGGGAGTCATGCTGAAAAAGCATTGCAGCTGTCTGTAACTGGAAAAAAATGGCCGAGAGGGTAACAGGCGGGTTCCGTGGCCGCTGGAGATAAGGAAGAGACCCGTTGAACGACAAACTACATATTCAACAGGATTTATTGAGGAATTATATCTTTTTTCAATCGCGATGGCAAGACACCGTAACCATGAAAAAAACGTAACTATTCAGTTCCGAAAAACAGCCTCCGGCGGCAAGGTGTGCCACCTTGAGAGCAGGTTGCGTAAATGATTTGTTTTGTTTAAGACCTGTTTGTTAAACTTTTTAAAAGTTTAGCCCCCGGCAGGGCCGCCGGAGGCGCAAGCCGAATCGAGAGTCACCACACCATGTTCAAGGATCCCCCCAGTTTCTCTTCAGTCTCCGTGCACACACATCCCACCGCAAAATTGCATTCCTTTGCCATCAATGGCGACCATTGCCTCCGCCACTGTTTCCACTGCCGCCGCTACGTCCACTACCACTGCTGCTCCCACTGCCGCTGCTGCTTCCGCTACCACTGCTGCTCCCTCCTGAGGCCCCTTGCCCGCCATGGGAGGATGTTCCGCTGCCGCTCCCTGAGTTCCCGCCATACGCACCAAGCTCCGACGCCGACGCGCCATTTCGAATGGCGTGAGTAAACCGGTTCATCACCCCTTCACCATTGCCTTGCCCGACCTGTGCCATGACCATATTGCGAAAACGGATCATCTCTGCCGTGTCGTACCCCTGCTCAAGTGCTGCATCAACGGCATCGGCAGCAGTTCGGGAGCGAAGCCTCAACCGCGTCATCTCCCGTAAGGTCAGCGCCGTCTCTCCGCACAGTTCCGGGTCTCTTACCCTGTCCCGAGTCCTCAACCGGTCTCGCAAACGATCCAGGTCACCGGTCTCCATACCGGCCGCCAGGGCATCGGCCAGGGCCTCCATGACGTCCGAAGCGGTCTCATCATCCGGTACGAGCTCACCGGCCCAGGCATGGGCATAACGGTAGCGCTCACGAACGCGGGTCATCGCGTTCATCATGGTCTCCGCCTTCACCCGCTTGGCAACCCCTTCCTCAGCCTTTCTCAGAAAAGGCCCCGGAGGCAACCCGTCATCCACGGCTCCGCGCATCACCCCAAACAGGGCATCCACCTCAGCGGCGTCCATTCCCTGTTCTTCCATGGCAGAAAGAAGGGCCTCGGCACGGGAATCATCCATGCCATGCTGCACCATCCACTGATGCTCATGCCCATATCGTTCCTGAACCCTCCTGGTCTCTTCGGCCATCGTCACCTGTGCCATCATCACCAGCAACACCATGGCTGCCATCACAACTCGGATACCTTTCATCTGATCACCTCCTTCCCCACGCCATGGGGAGAATACACGCACGTTTCTCCACCAAAATCGTCAAACTCTCTCTGATAACTTGGCGGTGTCACCACCACGCCGTCGATACGGTAAAAATACCGACAGGCTTTATCCTCGGGCAGCACAACCCGCCAGACCCCTCTTCTGCTCTCTTCAGCCCGCCGGGGCACATACCCATCCAGGGAGCAGTAAAAAACAACATCTGAGGCATCCTTCGCTTTGAGGTAAAGGGTGATGCCACTCTCTTCCTGCTTCACCCAGTGACTCGAACACCCCATCAACACAGCTGCCAGAAAGACGACCAATGGACGCATCAAGCCTCCTCCTTTATCTGCAGGATCGAGTTCATCCCCCCGAAATCATCGCCCTCCCGAGCCACAACCGTGGGGTCCAGGGTCAAGTCCTCACCGTTGATGAGAAAGGCATAACGATGGATGCCGGACGACAGATCCAGCGTCAATTCCCAATACCCCTCCCCACCGACAGAAGAGAGCGCCACAGGGGCCCACCCGGTGAAATCCCCCATCACGGCAACGGTCTCCACACCCGGAGCATGGATCAAAAACCGATGGGTCACGCGGGTCTCCTTTTCGGAAACAAGCGCGATAACAGAAAACAGAAGAATCACCAGTGATGCGGCAAGGGCCACCGCAGGGCGCCAAAAGGCCCTGCGCTGCGTGGGGAATGGCGTTACAGCCGGGGGGGCAGGGCTGTCCACCTGCTGGAGGAGCCTCTCCTGGCATAGCAGGTCAAGGGTCTCCCTATACACCGCCCCGTCATGTCGGATCTCGATGACGAAGCACTCTTTTTCATCTAAGGTCAGCTCATCGTCGATGAACTGGCTGATCAATGTCGATTCCATCTTCCCTGTCCTTTTTCAGTCTCTCCCGCAGGTGGCGCCGGGCTCGGTGCACCCTGACCTTCACATTGGCCTCGCTGGTCTCCGTAATGGATGCCACCTCCCGATAGGAGAGGTCCCCTGAAATCACCAGAAGCAGGGTGTCCCGCTCTTCAGGTGACACCCGAGAGAGAGCTTTAAACACACGTTGAAGCTCCTCATCCATCAGGAGCCGTCCCTCCTGGTCCGCCCTGACCGCCCCTTCGGCTTCTTCTTCCCACCTGACCCGGCCCTCTTTTTTGACCACATCCAGAAAAAGGTTTCGGGCGACCCGGTAAAGCAGAGAAGGGGTGACGTCACCTGATGGGTAGGAGGCCATGCAGCGCGCAAAGGTCTCCTGCACGAGATCTGCCGCCAGCTCCCGGTTCCCCGAACCCTTCAGCAGGTAGTGGTACAACCCGGCTCGGTATCGTTCATACAAATGGGAATAAGTCTTCATCATGCACATCTTAAACGTCTTTAATCT
>Ga0070728_10005682_pt1 | contig 12173 bp, 11 predicted proteins | sample tdDd471_FD_66723 | JGI IMG/M metagenome (GOLD analysis project Ga0070728, IMG submission 66723) | Marine sediment microbial communities from the Atlantic coast under amendment with organic carbon and nitrate - tdDd47.1 | ecosystem: Environmental > Aquatic > Marine > Coastal > Sediment | place...
CGCCGTAGTCGAACTCGATGCTGGGCACGGTATCGCCCGCATCGTCGAACGTGAGCCAGAAGATCAGCCCGCGATCGACCTCCCGGAAGAATGCGGCCCTGTCGACGTGCCAAGGCGCCAGTTCAGCCCGCTCCGCGCCGTGGTGGCGGATCGTGCTGGCCGCCAGAAGCATCGTGGCGGGCTCGCCGAAGGCCGCTTCGGCATGGGGGGAGAGTGCTTCGGCGTACCCGAGCAGCAGTTCCAGGCCGAACCTCGGCCGGTCGCCGCAAAAGCGGGCGAGGGTCGTCTTTTCGCCGGCCGGAACATGCGCGCCGATCACCTGCCGGAGTTCGGCTGACGCACGAGGGAACGGAACGGTCCTGTACGGCATGGATGACTGCATTCACGCAGCTATTCACACCCACCGACGGCTGTCCAGCAGGCGATCCGAGAACCATATCGGAAGATCGATTCCGCTGGGCCGATGGGGGCCTAAGGCTTGGCGAGCACCTCGGCGACCGCCAGCGCCACCACCTCGGTGGCGACCCGGAGATCGGTCAGCACCAGCTTCTCGTCGGCGCGGTGGCCGTTGGCGTCCAGGAAGGTGCGCGGGCCGGCGCCGTAGCCGATGGTCGGCACCCCGGCCTCGGCGTACAGCCGGGCGTCGGTGTACAGCGGCACGCCCTCGACCGGGACCTCCTCGGACAGCAGTCGCCGGGCGTGATGGCGCACCGGGTCGATCAGCTTCTCCGCCCCGTCCAGGCGGCGCAGCGGCGAGGCCAGCAGCACGCGCCCGATGTCGACCGACACCCCGTCATGGCCGGCGACCGCCCCCTCGATCACCGTGCGCAGCCGGGCCTCGACCGCTGCCGGGTCCTCCTCCGGCGTCATTCGGCGATCGAGCCGGATGGTGCAGCGGTCCGGCACCACGTTGGTGTTGATGCCGCCCTCGATCAGCCCGACGGTCATGTTCGGATGGCCGATGCCGGGGATCGCCGACACCCGCTCCGGGTACGACCGGCGCTCGACGTACAGCGCCTGCAGGATCGCCGTCATCGCCTCTAGCGCGTCGGCGCCCTCGTCCGGCTTGGCGGCATGGGCCGAGCGGCCGCGCACCGTCACCTCCAGATGCAGGACACCGTTGTGGGCGGTGACGATGGCGTGGCTGAAGCCGGCGCTGATCGCGTAGTCCGGCCTGGTCAGCCCCTGCGACAAGATCCAGGCCGGGCCGATGCCGCCGCCGGTCTCCTCGTCGTAGGTCAGGTGCAGCTCGACCGTGCCGGACAGCCGCTCGGCCACCGACTCCAGGGCCAGCAGCGCGAAGGCGTAGGTCGCGAAGTCCGACTTCGAGACCGCCACGCCGCGGCCGTACATCACCCCGTCGAACACCTCGCCGCCATACGGATCGTGGGTCCAGCCGTCGCCCGGCGGCACCACGTCGCCATGGGCGTTCAAGGCGACGACCGGGCCGTCACCGAAGGATTTCCGGACGATCAGGTTGGTGCACGAGATCATGCCGGCGGCGCGCACCACGTCCTCCGGCACCGCGTGCCGCTCGACCGTGAAGCCGAGGCTCTCCAGCAGCCGGGCAGTGACCTCGGCGTGCGGCGTGCAGTCGCCCGGCGGGTTGTCGGACGGCTGGCGCACCAGGGCACGCAGGAACTCGATCTCGGCGTCCCAGCGGCCGTCGATCGCTGCGGAAACCTGAGCAATCAGGGCGTCGGACGGGCGGGTATCGGACATGGTGTTCTCACGGGTTCGAATAGCGGACGCGTCGCACAGAGTTCGGTGTGGGTCCCGGCTCTCCGCGGCTTCGCCGCTACGGCCGGGATGAGGATATTAGAGGATGTCCTCATCCCGGCCGCCCCCGGGCTTGATCCGGGGAAAGAGCCGGGATCAACGGCAGCGGTGGTCACCCCAGCTCGAAGGTCGTCACCCCGAACAGCCGGTCGAGCGGCAGCTCCGGAGCCGGGCCGCGATACATGCGGGCGGTCTCGAAGCCGGGCTCCAGGCCGTAGCGCCGCGCCAGCGCCACCGCCTCGGGGTTCGGCTCCGGCGGGTCGAGCACGATCGGGCCGGCCGGCGCCCCACCTGGCGCCGACGCGGCGAGGCGGCGGAACAGCAGGTCCGCACACCCGGCATCGTCGGCGAACAGCGGACCGATCTTCGCCCCCTCGCGACAGCTTCGCACCACGCCGTAGCCGGTGATCCGACCGTCCTCGACCAGCGCCCAGCCGGTCCGGGTCTCGCCGCCCAGCCAGCAGCCCATGAACTTCTCGCGGGGCGCCGGGAAGAACGGCCGGTCGTAGGCGATCACCGAGTCGGCCAGCTCCGGTCCGATCCGCACCAGCCGCGGGTCCTGCGGCGCCTCGACTGAAACGCTGCCGCTGTAGCGGACGTTGCGGTAGGCCAGCACGAAGCCGGATTTGCGGTAGTTGTCCTGCTGGTCCGGCACCCCGTCGAGCCCGACCACCCGGTCGCCGTGATGCGCCATGCCGGCCTGCCAGAGCCGGTAGCCGATGCCGCGGCCGCGCAGCTCCGGCCGACAGATGTAGAAGCCGAGGAAGCCGAAGTTCGGGCCGTAGTTCACGACCGAGATGCTGGCCGCCGGCTGGCCGTCGACGAACGCCATCCAGAAGCCTTCAGGGTCCTCGGCCATGAAGCACGGCGCGTCCTCCAGGCCGGGGTTCCAGCCCTCGGCCGCCGCCCACTCGACCGCGATGCCTACCTCGGCGGCGGTCATGGGCCTGATCTCGATGCTGTCGCTCACGGTGCGGGCCTGTGGTTCTCGTGCCAGTGCCGGGCGATGTCGATGCGCCGGCAGATCCAAACGTCGCCGAACCCGGTAGCGTAGTCCAGGAACCGCATCAGCGCGGCGGTCCGCCCCGGCCGGCCGACCAGCCGGCAGTGCAGGCCGACGTTCATCATCTTCGGCGACTCGGCACCCTCGGCCCGCAGCACGTCCAGGCTGTCGCGCAGATAGGCGAAGAACTGGTCGCCGCTGTTGAAGCCCTGGGCGGTGGCGAACCGCATGTCGTTGTTGTCGAGGGTGTAGGGGATCACCAGGTGCGGCCCGTTCGGCCCCTCGAGCCAGTACGGCAGGTCATCGGCGTAGCTGTCGCTGTCGTAGAGGAAGCCGCCCTCCTCCATCACCAGTTGCCGGGTCTGCGGGCTGACCCGGCCGGTGTACCAGCCGAGCGGCCGGCTGCCGGTCGCCTCGGTGTGCAGGCGGATCGCCTCCTGCAGCTGGCGGCGCTCCTCCTCGACCGGCATGTTCTGGTAGTCGATCCAGCGCAGGGCATGGCTGGCGATCTCCCAGTCGGCCTCCTTCATGGCGGCGACCGCCTCCGGGTTGCGGACCAGCGCCGCCGTGACGCCGTAGACCGTGACCGGCAGGCCGCGCGAGGTGAACGCCCGCCACAGCCGCCAGAACCCGGCGCGCGAGCCGTACTCGTAGATCGACTCCATGCTCATGTGGCGCTGGCCGACCCGCGGCTCGGCGCCGATGATCTCGGACAGGAAGGCTTCCGATGCCGGGTCGCCATCGAGGATGGTGTTCTCGCCACCCTCCTCGTAGTTGATCACGAACTGCAGGGCCACGCGGGCGCCGTCCGGCCACGCCGCGTGCGGCGGCGTGCGGCCATAGCCGATCATGTCGCGGGGATAATCCGGGTTCACCTGTCGCCTCCCTCGGGCCTTCATTCGGACGGTGCGAATCTCGCGAAGGCGCCAGCATAGTGCTTGGGCAGCGGCGGCGCATACCCGCCGATACGACAGTTCGACACCCCGAGCCCGACCAGCGCCTCCACCAGCTTCACCGCCGCCGCGACCCCGTCGATCACCGGCAGGCCGTGCCGGGACGTCAGGTCGGCAGCGAGATCCGCCATGCCAGCGCAGCCGAGCACGATCGCCTCGGCCCGGTCCTCGGCCTTGGCCGCCTCGATCCCGGCGCCGATCCGCGCGCGGGTCAGCGCCGGGTCGTCGTGCAGCGCCAGAACCGGCAGGTCGACCGCCCGCACCCCGCAGCAGCGCCGGTCGAGCCCGTATTTCAGCAGGTTGCCCTCGAGCGCGCCGATCGAACGGGCCAGGGTGGTGATGACCCCGAACCGGCCGGAGACCATGGAGGCGACGTGGTACCCGGCCTCGCCGATGCCGATCACCGGGCGGGCGGTGGCGGAGCGGGCGGCGTCCAGCCCGGAATCGTCGAAACAGGCGACGACGTAGCCGTCGGCGTCCGGATGGGCCGCGATCTCGGCCAGCAGGCCGGGCACCGAGAACACCTCGTCGTAGTAGCCCTCGATGCTGGCCGGCCCGTCGACCGGGTTCACCGCGACGATCTCGGTGCCGGGGCTGGCGACCGCCCGCGCGGCCCGGCCGATTCCCTCGGTCATGGCGGCGGTGGTGTTCGGATTGACGACGACGATTCTCACGACACGGCCTCCTTGGGGGCTCCCGGTCACTGTCTATCACGCCGGCGCCCGTCGCTTGGTGGGTCCCGGCTCGTCCGCGCCGAGGGCGGCGCGTTCGTCCGGGATGACGACAAAGTAGTGGGCAGCCCCTCTTATTGACGTCATCCCGGACCGACCCGATGCAGGCGTGGCGGATCCGGGACCCACCAAGCGACGGGCGCACCAGCGCGCTACACCATCCCCTGCCCGGCGTCCGAGCCCTTGCGCTCCTGCCGTCGCCGGGCCCACAGGATCAGCGCCAGCGCCGTGCCGATCACCACGAACGAGACCGCGGTGGTGACGGTGCCGAGGGCGTAGATCTCCGGCGTGGTCACCGTGGTGGTCAGGCCCTGCAGCTCCAGCGGCAGGGTGTTGACGTCGCCGATCGCCTGCGACGACCGCGCGAGCTCATCGTAGGACAAGGTGAAGCCGAACAGCGCGACGCCGATCAGGCTGGGGCCGATGATCGGCAGCACCACGTGGCGGAAGGTCTGCCACGCGGTCGCCCCCAGGTCGCGGGCCGCCTCCTCGTAGGAGCGGTCGAACCGGTTGAACACCGCGAACATGATCAGCAGGCCGAACGGCAGGGTCCAGGTCAGGTGGGCGCCGAGGCCGGAAGTGAACAGCCCCATGGTGGTGGTGAAGCCGTCGACCAGCCACGGGAAGTCGCCGCCGAGCGCGTTGACCTGGTCGTCCAGCAGCCGGAACTCCAGGCCGATGCCGAGGCTGACGCAGATCGACGGCACGATCAGGCTGGCGACGGTGATGAAGAACAGCAGGCCGGATCCCGCGAAGCGCCGGCGGAACGCCAGGCCGGCCGCCACCGACAGCACCACCGTCAGCCCCATCACCACCAGGCCGAGCCGGATCGACCGGCGGAACGCCGCCCAGATGTCGACCACGCCGAGGCCCTCGTACAGCTTGCCGAACCAGTGGAACGACAGCCCGTTCAGCGGGAAGGTCAGGCCGCCGTCCGGCCCCTGGAAGCTGAGCAGCAGGATGGCGATGGTCGGGCCGTACAGGAACAGCACGAACAGGGCGAACACCCCGGCCAGGATCCAGAACGCGGCGCCGCGCGGCTGTCCGGTCACGTCACAGCTCCCCTGCCCGTCACAGTTCTTTGCGGATGTCGATCATCCGGGTCAGGCCCCAGATGATCAGCAGCACCACCGCCAGCAGCACCACCGCGTTGGCCGCCGCCGCCGGGAACTGCAGGTACGACATCTCGACCTGGATGATCTTGCCGATCGAGGCGATCTGCTGGCCGCCCATGACGCCGATGGTCACGAAGTCGCCCATGACGATGGTGACCACGAAGATCGAGCCGATGGCGATGCCCGGCTTGCACAGCGGCACCACCACGTTCCAGACGGTCTGCCAGCCGCTGGCGCCGGCATCGCGCGCCGCCTCCAGCAGCGACCGGTCGATCCGCATCATCGAGTTGAAGATCGGCACGATCATGAACAGCGTGTAGAGGTGCACGAAGGCCAGCACGACCGAGAAGTGCGAGTACAGCAGCCAGTCCTGCGGTTCGCTCACCAGGCCGAGCTTGAGCAGGGTGTCGTTGACCAGGCCGTTGCGCCCCAGCAGCGGGATCCACGAGATCATGCGGATCACGTTCGAGGTCCAGAACGGGATCGTGCACAGCAGGAACAGCACGATCTGCATGGTCAGGGTCCGGACGTGGAACGCCAGGAAGTAGGCGACCGTGAAGCCCAGGACCAGGGTGATCGCCCAGACCATCAGCCCGAACTCCACCGTGCTGAGGTAGGTGGCGAAGGTCAGGCAGAGGTCCGGCAGGTCGGCGATGCAGCCGTCGAACACGTCGAGGTAGTTCTGCCCGGTGAACGCCGGGATGATCTGGTAGCCGTTGTAGTCCCAGAAGCTGACCATCACGATCAGTCCGAGCGGCAGCACGAAGAACAGCAGGAACACCAGCGCGAACGGCAGCGCCTGCCAGTAGGGCGTCGATGTCTTGCCGAAAGCGCTCATGGTTCAATCGGTCCCAGTCATCCGTCGCTTCGTGGGTTCCGGATCGTTCGCGCCGGGGACGGCGCGCCCGTCCGGAATGACGACAAGAAAAAGGGCGCCACCGCAACTTCCCCCTTTATCGTCATTCCGGACCGGATCGCCATCGGCGGGACGGATCCGGAACCCACGAAGCGACGGGCCCACACAACGTGTAGACGGAAACGGGGAGACGGCGATGCCGCCTCCCCGCCCCACATCGTCAGGCCGCGATGAACTCGTTCCACTTGCGGACCATGTAGCGGTTCTCGTCCATCACCGCGTTCCAGCAGGCGACGGCGCCCATGCGGTCCTCGAACGAGCCACCGTCGCGGACCGTGCCGGCCTTCTCCATCACCGTGCCGTCCGGCGCCAGGATGTCCTTGGCGGCCGGCTTGCCGAGCATCCAGTAGTCCCACTCGTAGGCCTCCATGTTGGCCTGCGCGGTGGACAGCACCGCCGAGTAGTAGCCCTGGCGGTTCAGGAACGCGCCGGCCCAGCCGGCCAGGAACCAGTTGATGAACTCGTAGGCGGCGTCGAGCTTCTTGCCGGACAGGGTCTTCGGCAGGCCGAGGCCGCCGGCCCACGCGCGGTAACCCTCCTTGAGCGGCTGGTAGGTGCACGGGATGCCCATCGAGCGCACCTTGGTCACCGCCGGCGACCACATCGACTGGATCACCGTCTCGCCCGAGGCCATCAGGTTGACCGACTCGTTGAAGTCCTTCCAGAAGGCGCGGAACTGGCCGGCCTTCTTGGCCTCGGTCATGACCTTCAGGGTAAGGTCGATCTCCTTCTTGGTCATGTTGCCCTTGTCGGGATACTTGTATTCCCCCATGGACTCCACGACCATCGCAGCATCCATGATGCCGATCGACGGGATGTTCAGGATCGAGGCCTTGCCCTTGAACTCCGGATTCAGCAGCTCGGCCCAGCTGGAGATCGGCCGCTTGATCAGGTCCGGCCGAATGCCGAGGGTGTCGGCGTTGTAGACCGTCGGGATCAGCGTCATCCACTGGGTCGGCTCGGCCGCGAAGTCCTTGCCGTCCTTGGCGGTCAGGAAGCTGACCTTCTTCGGGGCGGTGCCCTGGTCGCCGATCTTCTTGCCGCCGACCTCGCCGACGGTGAACACCGTCGTGATGTTGCCGGACTCCTTGATCTTCGTGGTGTCCATGCCCTGGAGGTTTCCGGTGGGCACGATGTTCTTCAGCATCCAGTACTCGGAATCCAGGATGTCGAAGCTGTTCGGCTGGGTGACGGCGCGCTTCACCACGTCGTCGGAGGTCACCGGGATGTACTCGATGTTGATCCCGAGATCCTCCTTCACCTTCTCCTTGATGCCGGCGTGCTGATTGACCGCCGTCCCCATGTAGCGGAGCGTGATCGGCTCGGCCGCGATGATCGCCGGGAACCCGGTGATCGCGCCGCTGCCGACCGCCAGGCCGCCGGCCGCCGCCGCGCCCTTCAGGACCCGCCGGCGGCTGATGCCGACGGCATTCGTCTTCTTGGTGTTCGTCATTGCCGGTCTCCTCAACGGAAGCTCGTTTTCCCTGTTCGTGGTCAGGCACTTCCCCCCGTGAGCGCGTGCGCATCCTCCGGCTTCCAGGCCGCGACGACCGGGTCGCCCAGCCCCACCGGATTGTCGAAGAACGCACGTTCCGCCACATCCACCGTCAGCTCGAGATCCGCGTCGGCCGAGACCGTGACGCGCACCACGCTGCCCTGGAATTCGATTCCCGCGACCCGGCCGGACCGCCGGATCTCGCCGTCCCCCGGCCCGCCGCCCCCCTCGGCCGCATCGACCAGGCGCACCAGGTCGTTGCGCACCGCGACCGCGCCGCCGGCGTCCTCGATCACGTTGTGACCGCCTATGAAGCGGGCGACGAACAGGCTGGACGGGGCGTTGAACACCTCGCGCGGGCTGCCGACCTGCTCGATCCGGCCGCCGTTCATCACCACGATCAGGTCGGCCAGCGCCATCGCCTCCTCCTGGGAGTGGGTGACGTGCACGAAGCTGATCCCGAGGTCCTTCTGGAACCGCCGCAGCTCGGCCCGCATCCGCACCCGCAGGAACGGGTCGAGTGCCGACAGCGGCTCGTCGAGCAGCAGGATCCGCGGGTCGGTGATGAGCGCCCGGGCCAGCGCCACGCGCTGCTGCTGGCCGCCGGATAGCTGGGTCGGCAGGCGCTCGGCGTAGGAATCCATCTCGACGAGCTGCAGCATCCGGTGCGCCCGCTCGCGGCACTCGGCCTTGCCGATCCCGCGCATCTTCAGGCTGAAGGCGACGTTGTCGAGGCAGTTCAGATGCGGGAACAGGGCGTAGTTCTGGAACATCATCGCGGTGCCGCGACGGGCCGGCGGCAGGCCGTTGATCACCTCGCCGCCCAGCATGATGTCGCCGTCGCTGACCTCCTCGTGGCCGGCGACCATGCGCAGGGTCGAGGTCTTGCCGCAGCCGCTGGGGCCCAGCAGGCAACAGTAGGTTCCGGCGGGTACGCGCAGCGATATGCCGTCGACCGCCACGGTCCGTCCGTACCGCTTGGTGACCGCCGCGAGTTCGAGACCGGCCGGCTCCGACATCGACGCTACCCCCGTACCGCCACATCCCCGATATCGCACCGCCACACGAATGCTGCGATGCAGTATTTTGTGGACATACTGAAACACAGGTTTCAGGCTGTCCAGACCACAATTCGAGTTTTATGCACGATGGCGACGGCAACCGATCCGCCCTCTCCTCCCGCCGGCTCGCTGGAACAGCGGATCGTTGCGGCCTACGAGCGTCTCAGCCCGAACGAGAAGCGGCTGGCCGACCTCGTGCAGGAGCAGCCGCACCTGCTGGTCACCCATTCCGCGACCGAGCTGACCGAGCGCGCCGGGGTGTCGAAGGCGGCCGGCACCCGGTTCTTCCGGCGCCTCGGCTTCGAGAACTTCGAGGAAGCCCGCAAGCTGGTGCGCGACGCCCGCGCCTGGGGCTCGCCGGTCTACCTGGACGAGCGCGAATCCCGGCCGTCGCGGGCGCTCGAGGCGCATCTGCGCAAGGACGTCGACAACCTGGTGCGGACCATCGAGACGCTGCCGTCCGAGGACGTCACGGCGATCGCCCGGGCCCTCGCCAACGCCCGCCGGGTCCGGATCTTCGGGCTGCGCAACAGCCACATCTTCGCGACCTACCTGCGCTGGCAGCTGATCATGGTGCGCGACCGCGTGGTGGTCGCGCCCGGCGCCGGCGAGACCGCCGCCGAGTACATCGCCGACCTGGCCGAGCAGGACGTCGCGGTGGTCATCGCGGTGCGTCGCCGCCCGCCGGCGGTGGAGCGCTGGCTGACGGCCATGGCCCGCAGCAAGGCCCGGGTGCTGCTGGTCACCGACCGCTCGGGCCAGGCGCTGCGCGACAAGGCGACCTGGACGGTCGCCTGCGACGTCCGCAGCACCGCCCTGTTCGACAGCTACGTCTCGGTGCTGAGCGTGCTCAACCTGCTGAGCTCGCTGGTCGCCGCGCAGCTCGGCGCCGAAGGCCGCAAGCGGCTGCGGACCATCGAGGACGTGCACGGGGAACTCGGGGAACTCTGAGCCGGGCGGCCGCTGGTCACCCCCGATCCGAGGGCCTCGACCGGGTCCGGAATTCCGGTTTCCGAGAACGCCGCGACTCCAAGGCGAACTGCGGTGCGAATCGCGATGATGTCTTCCGCGACTCGCATGCGGTATTTTGGGTGATTCGCACCCCCGGCTGGCATGCCGAGAGACCAGGAGCAGAAGCCATGACGCACCCCGGCGGCGCCGACCGATCCCGAGTGGTGGACTTGGCGACACGCCGCCCGAGGCCGCCCGCGAAGCGGGTGCCCGGCGAGCCGGTGGCCTTCGGCGTCGAGTTGCCGGCGCGCGGCGACCTGGTGTTCTCGGTGGCCGCCCTCACCCAGCTCATCACCATCGCCGACCAGGCCGGGCTGGACGCGGCCGGCGACCTCGGGAACGCGATCGCCAGCCTGCGTCGCCGCCTGCGGGCGCACGACGTCGGCCTGCCGCCGGCGCTCGAGGACATGATCGAGGGCCTGGGCGATCGCCCGGCCGCCAGCGCCGACCTCCACCTCCTGCAGGGCGGTAACGGCTAACGGATCCCGGCCCGCATGAAGCTCTGCACGAACTGACGCTGGAACAGCAGGAAGGCGATCAGCAGCGGCCCCGAGGTCATCAGCGTGGCGGCGTTGATGATCGACCAGTCGATGCCCTGGTCGACCGCCGCGAAAACCGACAGGCCGACCGTCACCGGCCGGGTCTCGACCGAGTTGGTGACGATCAGCGGCCACAGGAAGTTGTTCCAGTGATGGCTGACCGAGACCAGGCCGTAGGCCAGGTAGGTCGGCTTGGCCAACGGCACGTAGACCTTCCACAGCACCGTCAGTGGGCCGGCCCCTTCGACCCGGGCGGCCTCGTCCAGCTCCTTCGGCACGGTCTTGAAGGTCTGGCGCAGCAGGAAGATGCCGAAACCCGAGGCGATGTAGGGCAGCCCGATGGCGGCGATGGTGTCGACCAGGCCGAGCACCCGCATGGTCGCGTAGTTCTCGACGATCAGGATGTCGGGCATCACCAGGAGCTGTAGCAGCACCAGCGCGAACAGCATCCCGCTGCCGGGAAACCGGAAGCGTGCGAAGGCGTAGGCCGCCAGCGTGCACAGCACGAACTGGCCGATCAGGATGAAGGTGACCAGCAGGAAGCTGTTCAGGAAGTAGCGCGCGAACGGCGCGGCGGCCCAGGCGTTGGCGAAGTTCTCCAGGGTCAGCGGCGCCGTCGGCTCGAACCGGGTGGCGAACGCGCCCGGGTGGATCGCCGTCCACACCGCGTAGATCAGCGGCAGGAACCACAGCAGCGCCAGCGTCCAGGCGCCGACGGTGTTGAGCCAACGGTCGAGCGAACCCTGTCTCATCGGTAGTGCACCCGCTTGTCGAGCAGGAAGAACTGCCCGAGCGCCAGCGCCGACAGCAGCACCAGCAGCACCACCGTCAGGGTCGAGGCGTAGGCGGTGTCCCAGAACTTGAAGGCGGTCTCGTAGATGTAGAACAGCAGCAGCGAGCTGGCGTTGTCCGGGCCGCCCTCGGTCATGACGAACACGTGGTCGACCATCCGGAACGAGTTGATCACCGCGTTGACCGAGACGAACAGCGTGGTCGGCATCAGCAGCGGGAAGGTGACGCGGCGGAAGAAGGTCCAGCGGCCGGCCCCCTCGATCGCCGCCGCCTCGCGCAGTTGCGGCGGGATCGACTGCAGGGCCGCCAGGTAGAAGATCATGAAGAATCCGGCCTCCTTCCAGATCGCCACCACCATGATCGATCCGAGGACGAGGTCCGGGTCGCCGAGCCAGTTGACCTCGGCCATCCCGAACAGCCCGCGGATCTGGTCGATCAGGCCGAAACCCGGCGTGTAGAAGAACATCCAGATGTTGGCGACCGCGATCAGCGGCAGCACGGTCGGCGCGAAATACGCCAGCCGCACGAAGCCGCGTCCGGCCAGCCTGCCGTCGACCCACAGCGCCATCAGCAGGGCCAGCGCGACCGATACCGGAATGGTGACGGCCGCGTACCACAGACTGTTCGACAGCACCCGCCAGAAGGTGTCGTCGGCCAGCAGGGTCTCGTAGTTCTCCAGCCCGACGAACCGCGCCGGCCGGCGCCCGCGCGGCGTCGAGAAGAAGCTGTCCCAGATCGTGGAGACCGCCGGCAGGTGGGTGAACGCGAACAGCAGGAC
>Ga0070728_10005684_pt1 | contig 12169 bp, 7 predicted proteins | sample tdDd471_FD_66723 | JGI IMG/M metagenome (GOLD analysis project Ga0070728, IMG submission 66723) | Marine sediment microbial communities from the Atlantic coast under amendment with organic carbon and nitrate - tdDd47.1 | ecosystem: Environmental > Aquatic > Marine > Coastal > Sediment | place...
TCGGGCGGCACAGACATACTTCCGTGAAACGGAACGGGAATAAGCAGAGGCTGACTATGACAAAGGCGATTGTTGATATTACTCCATTGACGTTTTGGGCCACCAGTTTTGGCATGGATATCAGAGCGGCGCAGCGGATTGCCCTTGCAACCTCGGATATGGCCGCAGGAAAAATCGGCGGCTTGTCGCTTCGCTGGTCCGAAGCCCTGGCACGGCTTGGGGCCGAAGCCACATGGGAACCCATGCGCCAGCTTATGGACGGTGAGTTCCATCTCTTTATACAGCCCAAAGGGGATACCCGGTCAATCGTTCACAGCCTCAGCCCCTCAACCATTGTCTGGTATGCGGCCACTGACAGTGATACTGTTGATATGCCCGATTATCCCATTGCCGGTGATCTGGACAATCTGCTGTCCCATATTTCCGGCGTAGGAGAAGACGGGTTTCAACATTTTGTGAAAATGAATCCTGATATCTCTGACATCAAGCGCATTCGCAAGGCCGGAATAGAAGGCGTGGTATTTGATACGCCGGTAAAAGACAGCGGATACGAGAAGACCGATGACGCCATGTCCTATGCCGCACGGCTTGGGATTGAACCCCGTCTGCTGTGTCATTTGGACGATACACAGTTCTGCTCGGAGACAGAGCATAGCCCGGATATGGTCTACATAGGCGGAGACATCTGGTTCGCTGCACTGCGCAACGGCATTTCCGGTATTGCCTCAATGCTTTCAAAATGCGGACTGTAGGTTTTAGTACCGGTTTTTCAGCAGAAAATTCAATACTTCAGGTAAGGTATCCCGGGGGTAATAAAACTGCTGGACCATACCGTCTATCAGCTTGTTGGCGGCCTGTTTTGCTTCGTATGAAAGCTTGGGGGCCTCTTCGGTAAGAAGGCTCAGGGCGGCTTCACAGCTTTCCCTGATGACTTCCTTCTGGCTGTGGTAATAGTTTTGTTCCAGCAGTTCGATTTCCTTTTCAAACACTTTCCGGTATTGCAGTTCGGTTTCCGTATCCACCCGGTTATCAAGGCTGTGCACCGCAATGCGTGTCAGAACACTGTTGCGAAAATCCACTCTTCCGGTGTCTGGAATCCCGATCATTTCCTCCAGGGACGCCATAATCTGCTCGTTGGGCGGATCATAATCCTTGGTGTGGGTGTTGTAGATTTTTTCGCCCTTGATATAGGCAGAGACATGCAGAACATAGCGGCGGAACATGTCCTCGTAGCGGGAGGGTTCCACCAGGGAGAGGCTTGTTTTAACCTCAAAATCAAGGGTGTAAATGTAGTGCTCCAGCAAAAGGCGGTGGATACGGGGATGATTCATAAAGTCGCCGTCGCTGGGGGCCTGTAAAAACTGATGCAGACCTTTTTCCTCGTCCATGCGGGCTATGAGGCCCAGCACCGATACCGGCGTAAGCGGTCGTTCCGAAGCCTGCTCAAAGGCGTTGAGAATGAGCTGCTTGCCTTCCCGGGGGGAGGCTCCGACGCTGCCTTCGTAAAAGTCCATGCCGGAAAATTCCCGCTGCATTTTTTTTGCGTATTTTTGCAGCAGCAGCCACTGGCTTTCCGTGGGCCATTCCAGCTTTTCCCCGGCGTACAGCCGGGCCTTGTCCAGCGGAGAGAATTTGGTGACGACGTCACGCAGTTCTGCCGGATATTTTTCCGGTTCCGGTTTCCGCATACGGGTCATGACGGCCCACATGGCGGCAATCTCGCTGACATGGGGGGCCACGGATTTTCCGGTTTCATGAAGCCGTAGCTGCAGATCGTAAATCTGCTGTTCCTCGGTGTAATCATACAGGTACGGCACCCGAATGAATTCCATCCGGCCCCTGAAACTGGGGAAGTCCGGTGATTTTTTGAATGCTTCCACATACATGTCGTTGGTGGAGGCCATGAAGAAAATATCAAGGTCCAAAAGAGCAAGATCCAGGTTGATGGTGCCTTTTTCACAGGTTCCCAGTAGATACTTGAAGGTATCCAGTGGCCGTTTGAGCATGTCGGAAAACTCGATGATGCCGTGGTTGGCGTCCACCAGCTTGCCAATGGGTTCAAACATGGAGATGGATTTCAGAATAGGCGGTAGGTTGTTGTAGCGCTGATCCATGGATACCTGACGCAGCGATGCGTCCACGCTCATTTCCGGCTCAATAACCACGGCACCCTGTTTATACCTGACGCTGATCTCGTAGCGCTCCACCTGAATATGTTGCAATACCCGTTGCAGATCGCCGCCGTAGGCGTTGAGAAGGGTGTCGAAAATCATCCGGCTTTTGGGCGCAAGATCGCCGTTTTTTACATAATCGGAGTAGGGGAGTTCCGCAAAATCGGGATGGGATTTTTTAAGGCTGTCCAGCAGATCCATGCGTTCTTCCCTGGGGATCAGCAAAAGCGGGTTGTCCCGCAGCTCGCAGGGAATTTTTGCGGCGATATGCTTTTCATCAAGCAGGGCATAGGATTCCATGGCCCCGTGGCGCTCCTTGAATTCCTCCCGGGCAAATCCAAGACGCTCCCGCTCAATGTTTTCCACGGGGAAGATCCAGTTAAAGCGATACAGCGAGCCTTCCGGGGTTTTGCTGTAGGTTTCCATGCCGTGCATCAGGCTTGCGATAATGGAGCTTTTGGATGAGCCGTTGGGCCCCACCAGCATCACCACCTTGTTGGCCCTGCCGTTTTGCATAAAGGTGCGCAAAAGCCGGTAGATGCTTTCCTGAGCGTCCTCCTGGCCGATGACCCGGCTTTTGGTATCGCCCCAAGGAGTTTCAAAGAGCTTGTATCCTTTTTTGCTGTCCTTGCGGCCCCAGAAATCAAGGGCGTCCAGCAGATACTGATCCGCGCTTCTGGCGTGGTTGCGCGGTGCCTCCCACAGCAATTGCACATACTCATCAAAGGTCAACACCCTCTTGGTATCCACAAAAGACTGATACATTTCCCCACTCAATCGCTTTAAATAGTCTTGCGCTTTCATATTGATAGAATAATACACATATGCCGCCTTGGCAATACGAGGGACCTCAAGGGAGGCGTCTCCGGCCTGAACCAGAGGGGGGAAATGGGTAAAATAGCATTAATAAGATAAAATGCGCTTAGGAATCTCTCGGGACGCATGATGGTGTTTCACGGGCCGTGAAGTCAAAAACACGGGACCAAATTCCGATTTTTTTGCTATATATCGTTTTTATATTGATTTTAGCCCATTTTTGCGCGTCATTTTCCCGAGGCGGGCCCGTGGAGCGACCGGGCGTGTCCCGAGTTTTTCGATTTCCGTCCCGAGGAAAAATTTCGAAATACGATGTTATGGTTAGTATTTAGTAAAATAAAATTGACAGTTAACGCGACGCGTCACGCCTGAGCGGGGATGCAGGAACCCTTTTTGGGGGTGGTGAGAAATCAGACCAGGGTGCCTTTGGGGGGGTTGTAATAATTGCGGCCGTTTGTGGTTTTCAAAATGGCTTCAAACAAATCCAGACGCTGCTCTGTGTTGTGTACGGGGTCGATTCCCTCAGTGTTTACCATAAGTACCGGGCTGTCGTTGTAGTCGTAAAAAAATTCGAGGTACGTCTGGCTGAGGCGGGTCAGGTATTCGCCGGAAAGCGCGTCTTCGTAAGCGTTGCCCCGGGAGCGGATGCGGTCCATCAGCGAATCCACCGGCGCGTATAAAACCACCACCAGATCCGGCTTTAAAATGTCACGGCGCAGCAGCGAATACACCTTGTAATACAGGTTGCGCTCGTTTTCCGTAAGGGTGAGATTGGCGAAAATGCGCTCTTTATGGAAAAGGTAATCCGCCACAATATTAGACTGAAACAGATCTGCTTCAAGCAGTTCCTGCTGTTGCTGATAGCGGCTGAGAAGGAAGAAAAGCTGGGTTTCAAAAGCGTTTTTCATATTGCTTTTGTAAAATTCCTTCAAAAAGGGATTTTCTTTCACCTGCTCCAGCACCAGCTTGGCGTTGATATGGTCCGCAAACAGTGAGGCAATAGTGGTTTTGCCTGCACCAATGGGGCCCTCAATAACGATGTAGCGATTCTCCGTTTTCATACTTTTTCCATAACTTTGTTATGTAAAAGTATACCTGTATGATGTGGTTTGTAAAGCGGTAATTGCGGATGTCCGGGTATTTTTACCAGCTCAGGGTTGCATAGTCGATAATGGGTTCGCCCCGGCGCACCGCTGCGGCGAACACGCCCTTTTGTCCCGGGAATGCCCGCATTTGCAATGGATAGCTGCTGCCCGGGGCAATGCAACATCGCCGTTTAGGAGACACCTTGAAATGCCCGGTCCCGTCGTTGAGGGCGGCATAGAGGCTGCCGTCTTTGGTGTGGAACACAATGTCTGCCAGGGTGTCGCCGTTAACGTCTATCACCGATGGGGGCCAAGCCTCACCACCAAAGCCGCCAAGGGGCGTTTTAGCCGCCAGATAGGGCTTTTTGGCTTTCAGAGAACCATGTTGCGTAATGGCGGCCCATACCTGATGGGCTTTCCAGGTTTCGCCGTCTTTGGAGCCGGTGAAGATCAGCCAGTCTTTCAGCTTATCGCCATTGATGTCCGCCGCCAGTACCCGCAGCCCCCGTGGGTCTTCGGGCATATGCAGGGCCACCAGATGATGATGGAATTTTATCTGGTTTGGTTTCTTTGCATCGCAGATATTCCGGGCAATGCAGATATCCTGCCACAGGTTTACAAACACGATTTCCGCGCAGCCATCATTGTTGATGTCGTCGGTCATGGTGGGGAGATCCACCACCGATGCCCCGCCGGTATAGCTGCGCTGCTTGTTACCCATGCGCCCTTTGCGGTTGACGGCGGTCCAGATATTATGGTTTTTCTTTTGTACCATGGCGTCTTCAAGGCCGTCGCCGTTAAGGTCGGCAAACAGGGTGTGCTGCTCAGATGCAAAGCCGCCAAAACCTTTGAGCCACTCTTCAAAGGGACCGAATCCCGTTTTATTGCCCAGGGATGCGTATACGGAGTTTTGGGGACGAAACCGCTGTACCACCAGATCCGGGAAGGCATCGTCGTTCAGCCGGGCCAGATGCACCCGGTCAAATTGTCCGCTTGTATCAAAGGGGAGATCAAGACGGACCGATGTTACTTCCAGCTTTTCCGCCGGGCCTTTGGCAAGGCCGGGCAGGGGAGATGATGGGGAACAGGCTGCCAGAAACGGCAGGGCCAACGCCAGCAGGAGCAATGATGTTAACAGGTTTTTGTTCATGGTTTCCATAGGAATAAATGTTGTTGTCATCACCCTGCTGTGTAGCATTGTTGGGCCTGTGAAGCAACCTTTAACCGTACCCCCGGGAGCACTTCAGCCCCATGGGGTCTGTATGATCCGTCTGCAAGAGCTTCTACTTCTTTGACCGGCGCTTTTTCTTTGGCTTTTTTGGGGCTGCTTTTTTCTCTTCGGAATCCGGTTCACTGCTGTCGCATTGTTCGTTTTCTTCTTCCTGCGGCGCTTTGCCCTGCTTGGGGGCAAGTCGTTTCAGGCCTTCAAGCACCTGATAGTGGAAGGTGCATTCTTCCTCTATGGTGCCAGCCTTGACGCCGCTGAGCAGCTCCAGTCCGTCGTCCAGGGTGGCAATGGGATAAATATGGAATGTTCCCTTTTTGACCGCCTCGATTACCTCGTAGCTTAAGACGAGGTTTTTGACATTGGACGCCGGTATCATAACGCCCTGGGTGCCGCTGAGTCCCCGCTCTTTGCAGATCTGGTAAAACCCTTCGATTTTTTCGTTTACGCCGCCGATAGCCTGAATTTCTCCCTTTTGGTTTACGGACCCGGTCACCGCCAGATCCTGCCGCAGGGGAATATTCGCTATGGCGGACAACAGGGCATACAGTTCGGTTGAAGATGCGGAATCCCCGTCAACTCCGCCGTAGTTTTGCTCGAAGGTAAGAGAGGCGTTGAGCTGGATGGCCTGGGTCTGGCCGTACATTTGGGTAAGGTATCCCGTAAGAATCAGGACGCCCTTATCATGAATACGCCCCGAAAGTTTTGCCTCCCGTTCGATATTGATAATGCCCCGCAGACCTTTGCCCACGGCAACGGTGATACGCGATGGCTTTCCAAAGGCATAACCCGGCAGGGACAGGACCGCCAGACCATTGATCTGCCCTGTCTTTTTACCTTCGGTTTCGATCATGATGGTGTCCTGCAAAATCGCATCCCGCATGGTTTCGTCATAGCGGTTACGGCGGAACCGGCGTTCATCCAGAGCCTGTTGCACATGGGTTTCGGAGACTCTGTTGGCTCCCTTGTCCCGACACCAGAATGCGGCTTCACGGGCCAGATCAGAGGTTTCATGGAACTGGGCCAGCAGTTTATTGCGGTCTCCCGCACGGCGGGCGGAAAATTCCAGCAAACGCTCAACGGCTTTTTTGCTGAAGTTGGGCAGTTTTTCGTCTATGACCATCCAGGCAAGCTGCCGGGCGTAATCGTAGGCATTTTCTTTGGTAAAGGGCATTTCATGGGTAAAGTCCGCCCGAATACGGAAGATATCCTTGAAATCCGGCACCTGTGCATACAGGACGTGATACAGTTGCGGGGAACCCACCAGGATCACTTTGACTCGTATATCCATGGGGTAGGGTTTTAGCCCAGCCACGGTAAACATGGAAAAGGGGTCGTACACATCCATGGAAATGGAATTGTTTTTCAGGGTTCGCAGCAGCCAGCGCCACACGTTTGGTTCGTATATGGCGTCTTCGAGATTGATAACAAGGACACCGCCGTCGGCACGCACCAGTTGTCCCGCCTTAATGCGGGTAAAGTTGGTAACCAGCTTTCCTGTGCTGTCCACAACCCGTTCGATAGAGCCGAACAGGTTTTTGTAGGTGGGCGAGGTTTCCACGATAACCGGCGGTCCGGTCAGTTCGCTGTTATCTACCAGAATATTGATCCGGTATTCGATGAACCGGTCCTGGCGTGTGGCACCGGTTTTGCGTCCCGCAGGACCGGCGGCAGGGGCGGGAGCTTCCTCGCTTTTAAAGCTTTCAAGATTTTGTATTGAGTGTTCCAGCACCTGATTCAGGTATGTATGCACCTTTGGCTGGGAATAGTTCTTGCGAATGCCGTCTATAAGCGGGGTGAGAATCGAGCGGGTGAAATCCCGTTCGATTTTTTTGATTTTCCGGGAGAGCTCTTTAATGAGTCCCTGCTGTTCGGTCATAAACTCCTTTAGACGTTGTAGCATTTCCCGCTGATTCTCTTCATAGCGGTTTCGGACGTCACCGGGCAGTTTGTTGTAGTCCTCAGGATTTTTAATCACTTCGCCTTCAAGCACTGGCACGAAAAAGAATTCACCACTTTCGGTACGTTGCAGGGAAAGATCCTTCTTCTCCGCTTTTTTTTCCAGCGCTTCTCCGGAGGAACGTATGCGCTCATGATATCCTTCGGCAAGCACGCGTTTTTCCTTCTCGAACTTTTCGTTCTGAAAGGCTTCGGGCAGCTCATTCTCAAGCATATCGACAAATGATTCCATATCCTCGGAAAGCATGCGGGATTGCCCCGGTTCAAGGACAATATCAACGGGTTCGTCTGGATGTCGGAAGTTGTAAACATAGACCCGGTCCCCGGGGATGGGCAGGTCTTTGCTTAAATGGTCTTCCACCAGGGTGGATACCCAGCCGAGTTTTTTGACGCCCTGCATGCCGGTGGCAAAAATATTATAACCGTCCTGCATAAGGTTCAGGCCGATCTTAAAGGACTGTATGGCCCGGTCCTGGCCCAGGGATTCATGCAGGGGGTCCAGCTTTGCAGTAGTGGTAAAGGGCAGGTAGCTGGCAGGTAATTTGAATTGCAAGGATGTTGCAGACAGTTGCTTCTTTGCCCGGGCCTTTTTTAATCGCATAATTGCTCCCTGTAGCGTGTGCGGTGGAACACTGTACTCAAAAAGTGAATTACATGTGTATGTTCAGTCGTTTGGTAAAAGTAATCCGTAATAAACCGTTTTTGAATTGTCGTTCAACGGTATAGGTGTCTATGCGGTCCGGCAACAGAATGGTGCGGGAAAAATTGCCATAGCAACGCTCCGAGAACAGATACTGCAGCGTTCCCCGGGTGGTTCTGCCTCCCTGGCGGATGCCGCTGATGGTAAGCCTGCGCCCTTTGATGGCGACTTTGAAATCCTCTTCCCCCACACCGGGCAGTTCCATTTCCACAATGTATGAGCCGCGCTCCTCATAGACATCTATGGTGGGAACCCAGGCGGCTTTCTGTCGTTGCCATGCATCATGGATGAGTTCGTCGAAAAGCCGGTCCACTTCTTTGTGAATCAATTTGTCATCAAAACGTCCCATGGTCTTCACCTCGTGAAGCCGAATAGTTATCCCTGCTTTAATGATAGGGAAATACCGGGCAGGTGTCAATGAAACCAAGGCGGGTGATGGTGTTAATGGGGGGTGAAATTGTTCGTTATCCGTGTAACAGTGGCCTGGGCTTTGATATTATACTATTGTTGTTTTTCCTGAATCGTGTCCCTATTTCGCTTGATAGAAGGCCGATATTAATGCATTATACGGGCGTATATGCATTTGAGCGGGACCTGGGCGGTCCTGAGAAATTTTCGGTTTCCTAATGGAGTGCATCATGAAGCGATGTTATCTGGTGGCATTGAGTGTGTTGATCAGTCTTTTATTGATCGGTTGCGATTCCGCATCGACCCCCAATAGTACCATTGACGGGGATTTTGACATTGACAACGATACCGTTGTTGTTGATGGCGATGAGGACGCGAATGAGGAGGCTCCTTCCGAAGAGGAAGTGGCGGATGATGACGGGACGGAAGTCACCGAAGAGATGCCTGCCGAGGAAGAAAGCCCTGAGGTGGAACTTCCCGACGGCGATGTCACCGAAGATGAAATTGATATTGAGGACGATACCGTCGATACCATTGAAGACATCGACACTGTTGATGATACGGATACCGTTGATGATGTAGATGTCACCGAAATGGAAGAATTGCCTACGGTCTGTGAGGCAGGTGGCCGGGAATGCTTTGGCAACACCGTGTTTATCTGCAACAGCAACGGCACCGGCTATCTGGCCCCGGAACCCTGCGGCGACGAACAGTTCTGCGCCGATGGGGCCTGTGTCAATTTCCTGTGCGATCCCGGCAGCGCCCTGTGCGAAGACATGTCGTCGTACAAAGTTTGTGAGGCCAACGGCTCCGGCTATGGCGAAGCCGTTCCCTGTGGCACGGACCGCTATTGCCGCTTTGGCAGCTGCTTTGACATGATCTGCGAGCCCGATACCCTGGGCTGCGTGGGCAATGCCTACGCACAGTGTATGGAAGACGGTTCCGGCTGGGGAGCCGCAACCAACTGCAACAGCGACCAGTACTGCCTTGACGGTCAGTGCGAGGATCAAATCTGCACTCCCAATACCTGGATCTGTGATGGCATCGGCGCCCGACGGCTTTGCGCCACCGATGGTTCCGGCTATGCCGACCCCGAGCTGTGCGGCGATAATCAGTATTGCGAAGCCGGACAGTGCCTGGATCAAATCTGCGAGCCGCTTGAAGTCCAGTGCGAAGAAAACGCGGTTATCACCTGTAATGCAATCGGTGACGGCTGGAGTCAGCCCGTGGCCTGCGAAGACGGCACCTCCTGTGTTGACGGTGTTTGTCTGGCGACCCTGTGCGATCCCGGCTCCAGCGTGTGCAGCGGCAATGCGGTGCTGACCTGCAATGGCAACGGTGATGGCTACGAGGCCCCGGTGCCCTGCGGCGATACCCAATACTGCCTTGAAGGTGCATGTCTGGATCAGGCCTGTAGCCCGCAGAGCAGGGAATGTGACGCCAACGGTGATGTCCTTGTGTGTGACGCCCTTGGTTCTGCCTGGGACGTTCCGGTTCCCTGTGAAGCCGGACAGTACTGCCTTGACGGCTACTGCCTGAATCAGGCCTGCAACCCCGGCGAGCAGATCTGCGAAAGCGGCACCGCTTACAAAGTGTGCAACAGCCAGGGCTCTGCCTGGGAAACCCCGGTGGATTGCCTTAACGATACCCTCTGTGTGCAGGGCGAATGCCTGACGCCGCTGTGTAACCCCAACGAAGCCACCTGCGAAGGCAACTCCGTGGTGGTGTGCAATCCCGATGGCATGGGCTATTCCTCCCCGGTGGCCTGCGGCGATGGCCGCTACTGTGATACCGGTATTTGCTATCAGCAGATTTGCGAACCCGAAAGCTACGCCTGTGAAGGCAATGCGGTTAAACAGTGCAACGAACAGGGTTCTGCCTGGTCCGCCCCGGTGGATTGCCAGGACGGTACTCTGTGTTCGGATGGCGTATGTCAGGCTCAGCTTTGCAATCCCGGCGAATCCAGTTGCCAGGGCAATGCCGTGGTGGTCTGCAATCAGGACGGTATGGGCTATTCGAATCCCGTGGACTGCGGCGAAGGCCGGTACTGCGAAAACGGCGTTTGCAATCAGGAAGCCTGCGAACCCGAGAGCTATGCCTGCGAAGGCAATGCAGTGAAGCAGTGCAACAGCCAGGGATCTGCCTGGTCCGATCCCGTTGCCTGCATCGACGGCACCTATTGCCTTAACGGTGTGTGCGAGAATCAGGTCTGCATTGCCAACGAACGAACCTGCGCCGATGGATTCTCCTATCATATCTGTACCTCGACGGGTCTTGGTTATGGCGATGCGGTGAGCTGCGGCAACGGATTTTACTGCAACGATGCCGACGGCCAGTGCATGCCCCAGGTCTGCGAACCCGCTGCCAGCGAATGCACCGGCCCCACATCCTATAAAGACTGTGCCGATAACGGTTCCATGTGGCAGGGCCCCTTCTACTGTCAGGGCGAGGATGTCTGCGAAGACGGACAGTGCAAAGATCCTTCACAGGTGGCCGACACCACCATCGTGGTGGAACTGGTGCGCCCCCAGCCCGGTGAAACCCTGAGTCTCACCCAGGGCGACAGCGTCAATGTGCTGGTCAACGCCTATGTCAACGGCAGCGGCAGCATCGCCGATGTGGAGCTGCTCATCGACGGCGAAAGCCAGGGCACCGATGCACAGGCTCCCTACGAGTTTACCTTTACCATTCCCGTGGACGCGGTGACCGGCCATACCTACGAGCTGCAGGCGGAAGCCAACAGCACCTTAAACCGTTACAATGTGTCCCAGGCGGCATTCATTGAAGTGCGCAACGACCCTCCCAATGCGGCATTTACCGCAGTGGCCACCAGCGCAACCACGGTTATCGTCGATGCTTCCGCCAGTTCCGATACCGAAAGCGCAGCCGAAAACCTGCTGGTGCGCTGGGACTGGGAAAACGACGGCACATGGGATACGGATTTCGCCACGGAAAAAATCGCGGAATACGATTACGGTCAGGAAGGCACCTTCACCATCGCCTGCGAAGTCAAGGATGAGGTGGAGCAGAACGACATCGTCACCCACAGCGTGATTCTGACCAGCACCCGGTACATCAGCGGTACCCTGGACGCCAGTGATACCTGGAGCGGCACGGTTATCATCACCGGCGATATCACTATCACCAATGGCGCAACCATTACGGTTCTGCCGGGCACCAACGTGCTGTTTACCTATTCCGATGTTGAACCCGTGGGCAGCCCCGACGGCATTGGCGATTACGGTATTGATGTTATCGGCGGCGCATCCTTTGATATTCAGGGCACCGAAGCCGAGCCGGTAGTATTCTCCGTCAACGGCACAGATCACCGTCACAGCAAGGCATGGGATCACATCAGCCTCTCCGGCGCTCCCTCCAGCTTCCAGCATGTGATTGTTGAATACGGCACCACCTGTCTGGCAGTGCAGGATGCCACCAGCTTCCAGTTCATTGAGTCACGTTTCTGCAACGATGGTATGGTTGTGACCAATGGCGACGGCGTGACTGTGGCCAACGGCTATTTCCATAACAATGATGACCGCGGCCTTGTTCTGCAGACCGGCACAGACACCTATGACCTGCAGGATATCGAGAGCGCCCATAACGGCACCGACGGCGTTCAGTTTACCGGTGGTTCTGATGGTTCTCTGGTTCGTTGCAGTATCCATAACAATGGCCAGGACGGCATTGCGGTGGATTCGTCCGATGTGGATATCAGCGAATGCGTGAGAGTGGCCCCGGCGGCAAAATTTGGTGATGCGCAAAATGGTATTTCCAACAATGCCCGTTACGGTCTGCATTTCAC